>Ga0137397_10000509_pt1 | contig 26785 bp, 35 predicted proteins | sample czorhiz116metaG_FD_106658 | JGI IMG/M metagenome (GOLD analysis project Ga0137397, IMG submission 106658) | Vadose zone soil microbial communities from Angelo Coast Range Reserve, California, USA - czorhiz1.16 metaG | ecosystem: Environmental > Terrestrial > Soil > Vadose zone | place: USA... | reverse complement strand
CAAGCTTGTACCTGAAGTCAAGTCGAGGTCTCGTTCCGAAGTTCAGTTGACTCCGGCGCGTTGATGCCGGGGTCCGTAAACTTCCACCACGTGACACGTGGTAAGTCTCACGGTCCACTGCATAGCCACATCCATCCCCAGCCGTACTAGTACATAACGTGCATGAACCTTTGATTAGGCACTCATCCCCATCACTTGTGTAGCCCAGAGCTACACATGGATTGGGCTCTCCAGAAGCCAGGGGCTTGTTACTGATATGGGCGTATCACCAAAATGACAGCCTAGAATTTTTTTTGCGGAGTAACCCTGACTAGATTTGACTCGATATCGATCAACAATTGTTCCATGGCGGTGTCTATGTCTGGGCGATGAACCAAAAAAATACAGAATGGCCCAATGTGATGAAAAAAAGAGACCCGTGTTCGACTGCGGAATGTCATCAGTGCCTTTCTACATAGCCATTGGTAAATTACATATTGACCCTTCCACCACCTTCCTCATCCATATCTCGTAGACTCATCCTTCGTTAACACGCGAAGTTCGTCAGTCATGCTGCTTGCTCAGATCTGCATGACACGAGGTGCCACGTGCAAACTGCATGGCTTATATTAGTCGACTCGCACATCAGCATGGGCTGTTGTCATGCCCTCCGATGTCGGCGATGTGCCTGTGCTCACACTTGAGCCCACGCTTGCAGCATGCCCCACGTCACTCAAGTGCATGCAGGCTGTGGGTGCATGTAATGACACGTAGTGCGGCCTCTTGCCACGCCTATCGTGAAAGGTATCAACACTCTCTTTACTAACCCAACTGTTGCTATGTGTAACCGCAGGTATGGAAGACTTCTCCGCCTATGTGACCGCATAGCAGATCTGCTGAAGTTTGATATGACATGACTGGTGCGTGTGCGCCATTTCGTGCAGAAGATTACCGTGCCGCCTCCGCAAGGCGGTGTGTCGCTGTCCCGGTACGCTAGTGGCAGCGTAACTTAACAAAGCTAGGCTAATTACAAGAAGTACTACAGCTGAGGCAAAGGGTGCTTGTGTATTGGGTTTCCAGCCCTATTTCGTTCCACTTCCTGATGCTAACCTGCACTTTTATCAATCGGATTCATCGTTCTATAGGTGGTGGCCCATAGCCACGCCTTTGTATTAAACTTCCAGAAAACCTGTCGCCTGTCTTGAGGACGAAGTGCAGCGAGGTGTGCTCGCTTACATGCTGTTCAATTTGTTGTTCGTCTGTGTATGGTTAGGAGGTAGGGCCACGAGGTGAAAACTAGGGTTCTTTGCCAAGTATGAGAGTCTTGCATTTTCTCCGAGTCTACAGCCGCGCTAATCGTTGTCATACAGGCGCAATATATTTGATCTTACTCCGCCATTTGGCTTGGCTGGAATGCTTGGAGCCCAGAATGACGGCGGGAATGTGACAACAACTATAGGCGCCGAAAGTATTACTTTCCGAAACCACTTCTGCGTAAATCGCGTCCATTACTTTCATCGCGGAAAGTGGTCACACACTTGAAACCAGGCGCTCTTTGGAGCCCCTGATAGCCCCGGTATAACTGGCTGACTTATTTTAAGTCATTCTCGCAGAAACTCATCAGTACTACTGTGGATGTTCGGGCGACGAGCGGAATAATCAGGAGTGTCCGATCGGAGCCCCAAAAGGGGATCAGGCAAAGCTTCGCGGTACCGTATATGTTTAAGAGCACATCTGGCAACCACTTATTGTCCTAGTATTAGCCTCCGAGTGGTGCTGTTAGCCTGACAACCGGAATGTGTTCTTCCGACATATGTGCTTTCATACAGTCAGTAGTTCCATACTTCAGAATTCGTTACCCCTGTAGTTTTTTGTGGTTCCATGGCGACTCATTATTAGTGCGCATGACCCGATGAAAAGGATATAATGAAATTTTGGAGGAATGGAGTGCCCAATCTATATGTTTTGGGGAAATAAAGACATAATTTTCGGACCTCTGCGTTGGCTGAGCTCCGGGTGAACAGCCTTGAAAACTTTCATGATCCCGAGATGCGATTTGCCGAATATGGGAAATACTCCCGTTCCGGACACCGCCACGATGGGTGCTTGCAGCTTACTTGACACACGTCATCCTGCCCGTACAGACTCTTACCTTGAGTTCATCTGAGTTTCAGGATCTTCATCGCTCTCCGTGCGCATGGCCAATTGTCGTCTTTGGATCGAAAATCACTGGCTATCATGATCCTCGAGTCTTTTCCGAACACTGCCATGCCTGGAGTGCCTTTGACTGCGCTTCCACTCACCTACTTATGTTAGGCTCCGATGGCCAACCGATCGTCCTGAGTCCAATTGGTGACCCGAAGGCACTCGGCATCTACCTTACCCGAAGCGGGATCGCTTGCCTGACTCCAGTGGATCAGTAGTGGATCTCTCAAATTTTTATGAGATGTTGATGCCGGTTTGTTCTCGTCACGGAGCGATGCACATTACACCCGCTTAGTCCTCAGACGGATGGACAGCCGCTAAAGTGGGTTTCAGCAAACATATATTAAACCATTCACAATGGACTGCTTGACAGTAAGTCAACGTATAAAATTTGTGGGCCCTCTGGATGCTCGCCTTGCAAGGAACGCTTACTGTCCCATCTTTCTACGGCGTTTCCTCCTCGATGGATGAACATGCTCTGGAAAGTGGTCACGCCTCTCCTTCGGGTTCGGGTTCCATGGGATGGAGAATGCGGGCGCCGACTTCTCGATACCAGCCACAACTTCCACCAGAGGGGGCGGACCTGGGGAGCACTGGGCTGTCTGGTGAGTGTTCCATTCTAAGGCATCGTGCCTCGCTCATCTGGATTATTACAACACAGAGACCCAAATTAGGGCTCATCCTAGTCGACCGTCTTCTGCTCACCCCGCTTACCAACAAGGCGAACATTCTCCTAGCCCAGTTCTCTCGAGCCCTAGCTCTGGATTCACGCAACCACACGTACACGAACACAGACAAGGTATAGCACCTCAACCCATGCGCTATGCTTTCACCCACCCAGGCGGATGGCCAGATCGTCCTCAACGCTCCAGGGCACGAGGGTCAGTTGGGAGCGCAAGCCGAGCTCGGACATCACGACCGTCCACACACCTTGGTCCCACGCCATCGCAAAAGCGTTTAGGCAAGCGAAAACGTCCTGCGAGTGCCGAGAGAGGCACCGCCGTCCCTCAGACTGTCGTCACCCACCGTGATTCCGTTGGTCCGCAGCGGAGCCACCGGAGACACCACAATGTGGCCGAAAAGACACACTCTACTATGCTCCCCTCCGGTGGGATGTACATGACATTTCCGTTGGATATTCCCTCTCCCGAGCCGGATACTGAGAGCAGTGCACCCGCGGGTCCTCCTCCCTTCGAGCATGGGCCGACAGAGTTGCCGCCCCGGCCTTACGAAACCCAAAGGACCGAAGGGGAGAGAAGCGGTCCGGAAAGGTCCGCCAAGAAAGGGAGGCTTCCAGCGGACGTTATGGACCACGTAAGTCCTACCGGTTGAAGTCGCCTGCGGTCACACGTTCTGATCTCGAGTCATTTGTGATAGTTACCCACGATTGAAGGTCGTCTGCATAAGATAGAGGTCGCTGTACAAGACTATCTTGACGCAAGGAACAAGCGAGCCTTGGAAAAATCAACGCTTCCTGGTTCACAGTGAATTTGCTACGCACTCTCTTCTGTAAATTTTCTCGATGTACCACATTGCTGTACTGCGTACTGACGGACGTTGGACATCCCATCCTTGTAGGATTTAATCACATACCCCTACCTACTAGTTACCCGCACCATCATTGTCATTGTTGTTGTACACTGCCCCCCACTGCACTGCCATAACCATCACGTGACTCTTTAATTATTATTGGAAATTGGGACGAAACGCCCCGCGGTCCCGAACGCTTGTTCATTTCACAGCCAAGCACTCGCTGCCACATCAATCAACGGCATGTATTAAGGCAGTGTTCGTGCAGTGTTGTTGTTGCCGCACACATGTTCAGCGCCATACTTACCCCTCTCCGCGCGAGATTCGAGACACAACCTCGAGTTGAGACAAACGCGACACCTGCAGCTGACAACGTGGATGACATAGCGCCCGAGGACTTCGCGCGCGATGTGCTCATTGAGCTCATGAGGAATGCTGTGGAGAAGCTCAAAACAACGGGGGGTGTTCTCTCTAAAGTTGAGGTGGGCATTCTGCGTAGCGATCTAGCTGGTATTTACAGGGCGTTCCAAGGTCTTGACCGAAGTGCACCGGATTATGTTGGAGAATGCCTGCACGAAGGATGTATTCCGTGAAATGGACGGTTTTCTCGCTATCATAAACATATTGTCAACTCTCCCGATGTGCCGCAAGGAGAGCCCCACTACGGAACGTGAAGAACAGGCTCTTAGCAATACGATCGAGGTTGCACGCCTCGTATTTGTCATTGGGTCCGAGGCTATGATCGATAACGAGATGAACTCGCGGTATTTCGAGGTGCGCCATATTATCCGTTATTTCTATCTCAACTGTCCTTACGTTCTTTCAGTCCCACGTCGGGTACGAGTCCCTCGCTCAAGCGTTGCAGCCACTTGTCATAGACGCCCAGGTTGAAGATCAGGTCCTTGGTTTCCTTTTCTCGTTCGCCCTTCACGATTTCTCTGTCTCCAGCCTCTTCATGTCGCTTCGTGACGTTGAGTACAGTGACCTGGATTCCCGGATCAAGGATGTCGAGGCCCGCCTTGGCGTTATCGCACTTCCGGGTGCCATCGGTATCCTCCTTGATCTTCTGCCGAAGTTTTCGGAGGATTCGATGCTGCACTACGTGGTCTATAGGCTTTTGGAGCGGCTTTCGGCCCTCAAACACAGGAATAAAGTTGTTCTCTCTGGTCTTAGCCTTTTGGGTCGTCTCTTTCGGATCTATACTTCCCAAAAGGGTTCTTCTGCCGCAAGTCAGGAACGGCGGATCATACAGAAACTATTGAAACGGATTCTTGACTTGGGTGCGACCACAGTTGACACGCGGGCCATGTTCCAGTCCGCAGTTGCGCCCGACGGGACTCTGGATACGAGCATCCTGGAGATGATCCGGGCAGGGATCAAGTCCAGGTGGCCAGACCACTTCTCATTCGAAAAACGTGCTGCTCTGAAATTCAAAGAGGAGAATACCAAGGGGTTGCCCACCTCAGGGTTTACGCTTTTAGTATGTCTGTGTCAATGCAGCGATTTCCACGACTGAAGGCCCTTCCGTGTGTAGATTTGGATTTGGCTCGAGCGATACCCTACACAGGAACCACAAACTATTTTTTCCTTCCGCATATCATCGCAAACACTATTTCATGTCAAGATCCGTGTAGATGGTCGATTGGAGCTATGGAGCTATGGCCAGCCTCCTCCTGGGGTTATAACAAAATCCAGCTTTCCAAAATCTCGGTGGTTTCATATCGCTGTGGTCCATTACCCGCATCGAGGGCCACACCCCAATCTACGTTCGCGCTATTTTCTTCCTTACCTCTACCCATCTAATCGTCGCACCAGGGTTCTTTGTTGATGGCGTTCTAGTCGACCTTATGAGCTGGGCCTACCCTCGGCTAGAAATGGCCGCGCAGACTGGTACGTATGTGATCGGAGACGATTCGGAGGAAGCAAGCATGAGTTGGTGCATGGCTTCAGCCACTTTGTTATCCATACCCCTCGGTATGATTCGTACGTCTATGGTATTTCCATGTTGGTCTAAGACTCTGTCTAGGAGACCATCTTCCTCGGTTTATTCATCATCTCGGGCCCAGATATAATGCGATCTTTCAATCCAAAACTCTTGCCAAGTTCTTGACATACGAAGCATCCACCTCGCTCAACATTTTTTTGTCCAACCTCCGCTCATCCAAGGGTGGGATAACACATGACGTAGTGGCCCTGGTGAAAGCTATAAATGATGGGATCGGAATAGACGAAGCGTCTGTGGTATTCTCGTTTAGTCCCGCAGCGTATATGCCGCGTGCTGATGGCGCGTTTACCACTCTGAGCCTCTTCACGAAAGATGGTAATGTGCACCCAACAAAAGCCTACTGCATTGACACCACCATATGGGAAATTGGCGGGGTGGCCGTAGCCTTACGACTGATCCAACTAGCAAAGGTATTGCTATCTCGAATCTTCCGAGAATAAGCTCAGCCATCCCGAACAGACACCGCACGAGCTCTCTCGAACACTTGGTATACTCATCGACGGACTGAGGAATAGCTGGCAGAACTCAGAGGACATGGAACGCATGCGTACGTCAACATCCTTCTCTAAGTACAATGTTCTTATGAGATCATCTAGGGGGATATGAGGTTCTAACTGAGATTTTGCGAAAGAAGAGGGAGTTGATCAACTTGACAAGTTACGAGACTATCTTCGAATTTCTAGGCGTGAATTTCAAGGCTCCGGAGTCAGTGATGGCTAGCCTAATTACTGTTCCGTTCTCACTTTTTATTTGCAGCCACTCAACAATTACCAACCCCGTTGCTTACCGCTTTATTGCCCTCGATTTTGAGCTCTGGTCGAGGACCCGTGGTGAAATTCAACGTGTTCATCTTGAACACTTTATCGATCTTGTCGTAACAAGTCGGTACAGAGACTTCAATCTGAATCAACGGCTCTCTGGAATGGGCCTCACGCGCCGGTTCTTGTTTGTCTGGCAGACTTCCTTTTATGAGGCTGAAACCGTACCACATTTCTTGAAGTCATTTAAAGCGGTGATGGAGTCATCATTCCTTGCTGAAGACACCATCAAGCCTGTATTGTCTTATTTAGCTGCCCATCTCCACGATGGTAAGTGCAATGTACTGCCGTCTGGTGCGACTCTGAATGTCTTGTCAAGCCACGTCAGAGGTCTCCTCCCCGAAGTCCGTTCTGTCCCATTTCGACCGTGACCATGCCCGTGAAAGGGCGGAACAACTTTTCGAGGTCTTCGTCTCAATCATGTCTGGATCCACTGACTGCTATACGCGCTTCTCTGTTACCCTTCCCCCGACTCGTGTCTATCTGCTTCTCCTTGGGGATAAACCTTCATCCTTCGTTGCCAAACAAGTACTTGACCTCATTACAATTAGCTTAAACAAGTCCAAGTCTTTCATTCGGAAGTTTGAGCTTGTCAGCGGATGGACGATCTTGAAGACCATCCTTCCCAATGCTTGGGATGGCAACATCCATTCTGCGGCGTTTGGCATCCTCATGGATCAGACTCAGGATCAGGGAGCGGTTGTGGCTTGTCCCCATATTCTTCCTGCCATCCTGAGTTCCTTGACTAGAATGCTTGTTGAGGCGGCCCAAGATTCACCTCCCCAAGACATTGAGGTAATCGAAGGTGGTGCGTGCTATGGTCTGTTTGGAGTTTGAGGCGTTCTTATTGATACAATCAAATGGGCAAGTCGGTCGCTCCATGGCTTATGCCGAAACAATCCTCGAAGAGCTTGTCCTCTTGCAGTCTTCCTGTCCCACGTTTCGACAATTGTTCGAGTCGCAACAGACAACACAATCATTTATCCAGGCATTTCGGTCATTTGTGGAACCCTTCGCATCAGCTAGCGAAATTTCCCAAAACCACATACGGATATGCGAAAAGCTTATGCACTTTGGTCTGACCCTGTCTTTGGACCATGCTGTTGTGGGGCCCCAGAAGCACGAGGTATGTCTGCTTCACCCGCGTTTCGTACAGGCATGACATTATCTGCAGATCTTGGACATTTTACAAAAGGCCGAACAACTAATCAACGGCGGGAGTTACCAGCGCACAAAGATTGATCCTTCATTAGTCACCGAGCGGTGCTCAGGCCGGCATCGCTTTGCGACAGCAAGATTCAGCCTGCAACTTGGCGAACGCACCGTCCAGAAGTCGATGACTCGAATACAAGAGTGGCGTGCTACCATCATCTTGACGGAGCTCAAACGACTGCGTAAAAACCTTTTGGACCTGTAAGACTCCCTTGTTACAACCTAAGGGTATCCTGACTTGCACTTTAGGAAGGAAGAGAACCGCCAAATGTCACGTCTGAACGATTGGGTGGTCCCACTCTCTGCCGAGCGTGGGCTCTGGGAAATACCAAATCTCCGTCATGCATGGCGACTAGATGAGACCGAAGGTCCATATAGAGTGCGGTAGGAGGATTTCGTTTGTATCCGTTGCGCAGTTTCTCACTATACCCAGGAAAAAAATGGAATCGAATATGATTGCGCCGCTAAGCTCGAAGGTTGATGAAAGTGCCCACCTGCGAGCCATCGAGCTACCTCAACCAGATGATCAACCTTCACTCCGTGCGGAGGTGCCACCATGGGCTGAATCGTACGAAATCTCATCTACGGACGTGGACGGTAATGCTAATGTTCCAGTCACATCCAAAATTGATGCTAAATTATTTCCAGATAATCGTCAGTTAGCAGAAGATGTCGTGGACGACAAGCATCGTAGGGTGCGTCACGAGCTAGAGCCAGGAGATGTAATTGAGGCCGTCAGTACTGTCGCACGAATCACGGGGGTTGATTCTTCTCGTGAGTCCATCACGGAATCGATGATGAGTAGGCTCAGTGGTATTAGCTGGTCTCTTAATCTGCGGGAATACACACTTCTACATCCTCGAGGGTCTAGTAGAAAATGATGACGGCGAGATAATTGATGCACAAGATGCTCCTCGAAGTTTGCTCTTCGTTCCTGGCAGCATTCTGGAATTACACGGTATTCAACGAGCTCAGCGATGGTAAGGCCATCCTTTCAACTACTGCTTCAACTCAACCTACGACAGGCCACATGAACAAATAGCCAACATAAGCGATAGGACATTCCTTTTCCGTAATGTTGCGTGAGTCCCCGCTCGTCTCTGGATTATCAATGTGCTTATCGGAAACACTTATGAGACTCGAGATCTATCTCAGAGATAGTCGCTCTGTCCTCCTTGTCTTCACAGATCGTGGGAAGAGGACTGACATGGACCGGAGGCTGTCGTCTGCCATTAGCGGGCGTCCGGCACCTTTGACCGCTGGTCTCACTCCCAGTCTCACCACTAGCTTCACCCCTAGTATCCTCAAATCCCCATTTGCAAGTATAGGCGCACGAGTCTTCGCCGGATTCCGTGCAGATGAGCTGTCGACAGCTCAGCGAAAGTGGCAGGCCAGAGAAATTAGTAACGTTCGTTAGTCTTCGACTTTACATACCGTCTTCTTACTTCTCTTACAGTTCACATATTTGAGCGTCCTCAATCAGATTTCGGGTCGCACGCCGAGCGATGCTACACAATACCCAGTATTCCGTATGTCATTTTCCTGGACTGGGACCACCGCTTATCTATATTGCCTCAGCGTGGGTACTGCAAGACTATGAATCTGAAACTTTGGACCTCTCGTCGAAAAGTACCTTCAGGGAGTGAGTCTTCGGTTCCCTCAATCCCATGGCTTCGGAGACTGATTGGATATCAAGTCTGACACAGCCGATGGGCGCACTGACCCCAGCAAGGTGTGAGGCAGCTCAGTCGCGCTATGAGAATCTAGAGAGTGTCGGCGAGAAGCCGTTCCACTATGGGACTCACTTTAGCTCCTCGATGATTGTGTGCCATTACTTAATCAGGTTGGCGCCGTTTACAAATATGTTCAAGACACTACAGGTGAGATCAGACCCATACAGAAGGGCCATCTTAACCTTTTGTCAGGGTGGAGATTGGGATTTACCCGATCGCCTTTTCAGGTGCGGTTCCGTTCCTCTGACTTCAACGACTTCTAACGTCTTGGAAAGCAATATCCATAGAGCATACAGTTCAGCATCTCAAGACATCAGAGGGGATGTCCGAGAGCTTATCCCTGAATTCTACACATGTCCCGAGTAAGTCCGGGACCAAGTTAGTCAACGGATAGTGATGAATTCCCTTGATAGATTCTTAGAGAACTCGGCGAACCTTGACTTCGGTGTTCAACAAAACACGGGTGAACGAATACATCACGTCGTACTGCCCCCATGGGCGAAGGGGGATCCCCACTTATTCATTGTTATGAATCGCCGAGTGATTTTCATTTCCGGCCTTTTCTTCGGTAGCACTGACGATAGCCTAGGCACTGGAGAGTGACTACGTCAGCGAAAATCTGCCTGCTTGGATTGACCTTATCTGGGGCTGCAAACAGCGTGATCCCTCTGCCTTGAACGTGTTTCATCCTCTAAGCTACGAAGGATCCATAGGTGCGGGCCGGCCTATCATATGCGAATCAATGACGATCAATGCCTGAACAGACTTGGACTCTATCACGGATGAGCTTGAACGGGAAGCAACAGTGGGCATTATCCATAACTGTGAGTTCACAATCAGAGGCCTGTACATTCTTCCCCCCCTTAGACCATAACAGTTGGCCAAACGCCCCGGAAACTGTTTGGCGTACCACATCCTCAGCGCTTCACGCAAGGGCCTTTATCACTGCCCCTTGGAATCTCACATGGGATTGAAGAGAATTATGATCTCTTGACTCGAGGAACACGACCCGCTGCTCGAGGTAAATATCCCTTTACACCGCCAATGCGATTTATGTACCGCTGTTTGCAGGCCTTCACCAAGGCGTTGCTGTCCAGAACCTAACGGCTGACGCTTTGGGGGAAAAGATATTCCCGCACCCCGCTGGCATAGTCTCTGTGCCTTCTCATCCACACGAACAAGTGGAGTGGGGATTTAGTCGCAGTGGTAGGGCGGCGGCTAGTCAGCTACGCATTTCGATCGACGGTCAGGTACGTCAATGTCGTGACTATAGCTCGTGTCTGGGCTAATAACCAAATAGGTTGTCCAAGTTATTGAGGGGATCGAGTGCACCTGTGCCACCTTCGCGGACTCGGAGAATCTAATTACTGGGTCTCAAGACAATATTGTCCGGCTCTGGCGCGTTTTACGTAGCAGTTCAGGATCGAACGCCCTGAGCATATCGCTCTCGAACATGATGCGGGTGCACAGGGACATAATTCTCTGTGTGGCTGCTTCAAGACCGTGGTCTGTAATTGTTAGTGGGTCGAAGGACGGAAGCGCTGCGCTATGGGATCTAAACAGGGCAGTCTATATGAGATCCATCTGGCATGGAGAGCATGGTGGCGTTGGAGTTCATCTGGCTACCATTAATGAGAGCACTGTGCGTTATTCCTCTTCTTGGTTTTACGGAGCCGATGACACGCTTCGCAGGGATACATTGCGACGTGTTCACGACAAAAGTTGTGTCTACACACGATCAACGCCAGACCCATCGCCAGCATTGACCTCGACTTCTCAGCGACACTCCCACACGTGCCCCCTACAATCACTTCTCTTGCCTTCCACGAACGGGAGTACTCTCGCATGGGAGTCCTTGCCACTGGGTCACCAGATGGAAAGATTACGCTCAGGACTTGGAACACAAATAACACGCCACAGGGGGAAACAGCGCGGTGGGAGTTTATCACGTTGAGGATCTTGAGGGCAGAGCAACCAAGTGCCATTACCGCTTTGAGATTCGCAGGGTACGTCTGTGATGGTCTTCACCCGGCGCCTGTGCTTATTTTCACATACTTCCAGGGAGCGGCTGTATCATGGAAATAGCGACGGACAGGTGTACTCCTGGGGCCTCCCAGATTAAATTCTTACGCATTGTTGTCATCTGTGCTGCAGTAGAGATAATCTGTTAGATAAGAATACGAGCACGTGAGTGAGAAACTGAGAAACTGCGACGCGTTTTCGTTGCCGAAGCTTCGACGACACATGCCCTCAGGCTGGTAATATTAACCAACGTGCAACTCACACACTCTTTTACCATACCAACTCTCCTTCTCATCCCACCTCCCTCCAGTGCACCACGGATTCCAGATCCTACACCTGTCTGGATCTCCTCACTTCGCATTGTAAGTAACACGGCGTTTGCATATCCCAGCCTCACTCACTACAATCAGCCAACACATCTTCAACAGGGTACTTCTGAATTGCTGCCCACGAGTACTTTACTTGGCGCTTCTTTTACCTGGGTTCGTCCAAAGCCAGGGTATCTATAGTCGTTCTCGTACCATTTCCCACAATGTCCACAAAACGGCCCTCAACCCAGTCGGAGACCCCTTCCCGCATATCCCGGCGTTCTCTGGTAGCGGGGATCGGGAGCATTCCGAAATCAAGAACTATCTCTAACGCGTCGCTCATAAGCGATGTCAGTAATACAACTACAGTGACGCCTCAAAACGTCGATGCGGGGGACATACCCTCTTCCGGTGGCGTGAATCCTGCCCGGGCCAAGCGTATGTCCACCTCTATCCCAACACTCTCTTCCACTCGACGTCAGTCAGCACCTGCCCATGGGCTTGTCAGTAACTCGCGGTCCACTTCCCTTGTCAGTTCGCCCATAATCTCGGCTCCCCCACGTGCCATACCCGCGCCTCAGCGCGATTCAGTAACATCCAGAGCTTCACTATCCGTAGCTGGCTCCGCTCGTACCACGCGCTCAAGTAACCCTTTTTTGACCACAAATTCGTCGCCCAAAAACGCACCACCGGTGGTGCCGTCAACTCCGCGCTCCCGTGTCCAGTCCTTGAGCACCCTTCTTGAGCGATCTCGTGTGAAGGACCCTCTGAGCACAAGTCTCTCCGCTTCGTCACCGTCAATTAATCTTACGACACCCAGTCCACAATTCAATAAGGCTAAGTCTTCACCGCGACAGCCCTCACCGGGAGCCATTGATACGGAATCGTCATCAAGGAGATCCGGCGCAGCATCGCAAATCAACGGCTCGTCACGAGATGGATCCGCCCGATCCACAATCTCCATGTCTACGCCTCCTCCCTGGCAGCCTGACTTCCATCAACTCAATGGCGATGATGAGTTAACCGGCTCTATGTCGATCTGGGATGGTGATGACATGACACTTGAGATGGTAACTGAAGCTGAAGATGAGAACGTGGACGAGGAGGTGAGCATACTCAATATGATGCCTCCGACTAGCACTGATGTTAATCGTCGTCCAGTTTCAAGATGGCCTCAAGACGCTGCTGTCCGTACATACGAGGAAGCTTCTTCACTACAAGCGACTTCTTGAAAGGGCACAGGCAGCTACCGCGGCTCAACTCCACGCACTACAAGCTGAGGTGCGTGTTCTACGTGAACGCGAACGGCAGCGGGTGGACACCGGGACGGCATCTCTGGTGACCGATGGCGATGACTTCTGTGTATGTGCTGGCCGTGGAGAAGCTGATTATTGGAGTGGATATCGTGGGGTTGGCGAAAGTAACGACGGAGAAGGTCCTGATTTGATGAAAGCTCTGAAAAAGGAGGCTAATGGCGAGTTCAACGAAGCCGAAGTTAGAAAGGCCATTCGCGGACTCAGCCGAGACGAGCGCATGAGACTGTAAGTCCCCACAGTCACTTCAATAAAGACCACTATGTCTGATCGTACTCCCAGAATTACTGCCATACTGGACTGTAAGCGGCGCTGCTCCTGGTCCTATATTTGCGCCGGGTGCTGACCACACATAGCCTGCCTTCCTGGTGATATTCGCCTTCAGATCTTACTGTTAGAGAAGTACGCCAGGGCTACGTTCGATATCGTCGGCAATCTTGCACCGGACCTCGCTTTCAAAGTTCTTAAACACCTTAGTGTATCAGAGCTCGTTGGCGTTGAATCTGTGCGTGTTCATTCTGATTCGTGCGCCGCGCTGTGACACGTCCGTGTTAGGTTTCCAAGAAGTGGCAAGAAATAGTACACTTACCCGCCCTTTGGAAATATCATTGTTTAAGGCTGACCGCGACGGATCCGATCCCCCTCAAAGCCCCATCTTCTCCTTCAGGATGGTACGCGTCGATGTAATGATGGCTCGAACCAGAGTTGACGATTCTTGATCCAGGGGGCCGCTTTATCGCTCCTTACACCATCGTGAATCCAACTTCCGCGGTGGGCTTCCCCAAAGTATCCGGTTCCTCAACGGTCATACCAACTTCTGCACAACGCTCCTTTTACGCGGTGCGTTCTTGTATTATTCGGTAGTCCTCTAGCCCCAACCTCTTACTCCATGTGCAGGAAAACGACTAATCAGTGGATCTTACGATGAGACTATCCGTTTTTGGGATATTGAAACGGGTGAGATGAAGAAGTGCTTGTCGGTTAAGAAGCCCGTCAGCTGCGTAGACTTCTTGTTGGAGGAAGGTTGGTAATTTTTCGAACTGCTACTCAGGAATCCTCAATAACAGTCTGCTAAAGAGGTGTTTGTGGTCGGTTTCCATGACGTTGGGTACGTCACCATGATCATCTCTTGCTAACCGATCCTAATTTACCACAGCCGTGTTCACCTGTTCTCTTCGGTCACATTTTGTCCTCTGCAACAGCTGGCGGGACATCTGAATGGCATTCGGGCTGGTGAGGTCTTTTTTCTGGACTTTCCCCATAATTTGACAAGCTTGATATTCAGTGGCGTTGTCTTCGAAGAACCTTGTCTCAGCTGGGGCCGATAAAGCACTGGTATGCTGGGATTGGCGCGCTGGGACGAAGATCGTACGTTTCGGCCAGCAAACCACTGTGAACATTGGTGTACAACTTATTAGCGGCGGCTCGTCGGAGGAAGTTGAACGCGTAGTTAGTGTAACCATTGATGGCATCGTTCGCGTCTTCTCTATTCGTAGGTCTCCAGACTTCCTCGCATCGCACAGGTTTATCACTACTTCTCACAGGCCGTCGAGAAATGATCTCCCAGTTCAAACTCTCAGAGTTGGCTGGGGGTGATCCAACGCTAAACTCCAAACTTTTCAACGTTGGGAAAGCCCCGGATAACATGTTGCAGTGGTTTGCCGCTCATGGCACCCAAATGACGGTAAGCTTAGCATGTACTGTTAATGCCTCAGGCTGATCTTGCTGCTCCCAGTGCGCCACAAAGTCCGTCATCTTACACTTACGATGGACCGAAGCGGAGGTCACGACAAACGCGGGAGGTGCCCACCCTGAAGCCAGTGACGCAGGTCTTCAAAAATCAACTGGACCCTCAGAATCAATTGGCCGTACCCGGACTCTCTCGCTTACTCGCTCGGGCTCCTTTACGACGCCCTCGCGTCGAAGCTCCCAAATCATGCCACGTCCGCTCATGCAGAGCCCTCGCACGCCCGGTACGCCGAACAGCCCCGGTGGCCCTATCGCAGGCTCGCCAGGTTCGGCAGCGCGCTTCGGACGTGCCGCCATACTCACAGCACCACCACGGCTAATTGCGATTATTGAAACTCCCGACGTTGCGCTTGGTGCAGTAGACCCAAGAAAACGTCGTGTGGTTACAGCGACTAGGTTTAGTTCACGTGCAGGGGCGGACCGCAGAGTAAGAACTATGCATGTATTTCCTCTCTTCTCAGCTAACTCATTGTATCAGATTTTCATGTCGACCCACCGAGACAAACTTGCCCCTGTCTTCGGAAATGGGACAGACGACACCGGCGAGGGCTCAGTACCGCGCGCGAATAATCTGACTGCCGTTGATCTCGATACAGATATTGCGACGATATCAGGTGCCTGGAGTGTGATCGCCGACGACCCGGCTGGTGCCTATGATATGAAGGGCCTCTACGGCTCGCTCCCTGCGAAGTTTGCAGGACTGGCGACACCCGAAAAGAATCCCATGTCTATGCAGCTTAGCCACGAGGAGGTCGTGGTGGGCTGTGCGGACGGGACTATCTAGTATGTGTATTTTGTCATCACCTGGTATCGAATGCTAACCACCGTCAGTGTGATGAGCTTCGTTGGATACGACTACGTAAAGCAGCATGGGGTGCCTTCCGATGCGAATGGAGTCGAATGGAATGATTGAAGGCCTATGAACCGCGAGATCCACAAACCATCGATTCCATTCGTTTTATATTACTCCCCGCCCATTTCGATATCATCCCATCTTTCCCTCCCCATGTTTTGATTTCGTAACTACATTGGTTTTAGCATATGGGAAGTCCACGATGAGAGTGATTTGTGTAAGAGAGCTGAAGTGACTGATGCTCTTTCAACGGTGTAAGGAAGATCTGGGTACCGAATCACGTCAAGTCGCCAATAATCTGATTCTACGCCTGGTCCGATGGCGCTCTTACTAGGTTGTACACGGTTTGCACGATGAACCGTGACAAGCGTAGATTACGGCACCTGTGGCCAGCACGTGTCGAGGGGTTGTCGGGCCCCTCGAATCGTGGAAACCTCTACTCTGCACTAATTGCAACCCTCTATGCCTTGGGACCTCATCCAACTTAACGACGGTGCGCGCTGTCGTCCGTCAGCTCGGCCCTCGCTCACTCACCAAGCGTCCGTCTTTCTTGCTCAGGCCACGCCATTCCGAGCATCGCCTTCGGGACCTGGACGCTCGGCAACGGGCAGAATTCCATAGACCAAGTCGAGCAGGCCACCTCCGTGGGATTCAGTCATGTCGGCACGTCGAATTTCACCCACATGTTCTGCTGGTTTCTCTTAAAAGCCGCCTGCGTGCGACCCGCGCGCACGCGCGTGATCGCGACGGCCGCTGACCGAGGGCTCGTATTGAACTGGCAGATACTGCGCAATTTTATGGCAACGAGGAGGAGGCCGGTAGAGCCGTGCGGGAGAGCGGACTCGCGAGGAAGGACGTGTTCATTACCACCAAGTACTCGGGTGTCAATGGACTCGACATAGGAACGTCCATTCACAACAGCCTAAAGAATGTGCGTTCCCCTCATCCCATTCCCATCATCCGCGGCATATGAGTCTGACTCAATTATCTCTCATACGGTACATACAGCTCGGGGTCGAATACGTCGATCTGTATCTTATCCACCACCCAAACCTCGCACGACCTGATATTCCGACGGCTTGGGCAGAGATGGAAGCCATAAAGCGGGCAGGTCTCGCCAAGTAAGCGCTTTCAATTGATCCCGTCCCATTGCTACTGTAGTAGTTCGATCCGATCTGTCAAGAACCCGAAATGATCAAAGCTAACGCTTTCGCGCCGTTGCAGGAGCATCGGCGTTAGCAACTTTGGCATCAACGAGCTCGAGGTCTTGCTGGCGTCTGCCAAGATCAAACCTGCCGCGAACCAGGTACGTCATGAAGCCCATATCGGAAGAGGGAGAGAAAGAGAGAGCGCGCGCGCGCGCTTGGGTGGGTTCCTCGCCGGAATCTCACTGCCGCTTTCGCACAGATCCTTCTGCATCCCTACGTGTACGCGCGTCAAGCACCACTTTTGGCGTACCACGCGGCGCAAGGCATCGTTTCCGAGGCGTACTCTGCCTTGACGTAGGTTTTCCACCACCACCACCACCTCCTCCTCCCCAACCCTTGCCCTCGCTTTCCGTCCTTTTTGTTTTTGGCATTTTTTTTGGTTTTTCGCTGATGCGGACGACGGCGAACAGCCCGATCACACGCCAGCCAGGCGGTCCCGTGGACAAGCCGGTCAACGAGATCGCACGCCGGCTCAACGCTACGGCAGACCAAGTCCTGCTCGCTTGGGCCAAGGCCAAAGGTGCCGTCGTAGTCACGTATGGAACCCATTTTTATCCACGTCATCGGATTTCCTGACGTATCGTCCATGCTTTCTTTCATTCTGTCTGTCTATCCTCCAGGACGAGCTCAAAGCGATCTCGGTTGGAGGGCTACTTGGCGGCAGCTGACCTAGGTCGGCACATACTTCTTCAGCTCTTCCGATGACTGTTTGCTCACCTCGGTTGTCCCCAGAGCTCACCGCTGCAGACATCACCGCGATCGACTTGGCCGGGGCCAAGGGCGCACGTCGCGAAACGTTCGTCAAGACTGTACGTGTCATGGCCGAGCTTATGCTCCTTGGCGCGGTATTATTTCGTGTCTACGCGTTTTTGGTGGGTTAAAGATACTCCTTGACATTTGTATGAGGGGCGGAGATTGTCATCTGCTCGCTCGTGTGCGTCTGTGTTACGAACGATGTGTTTTCGCCTTGTACGTTGTATGGACTAATATGCGAAACCATGTATATTCGCAATCTCAGAGAACGTGTTATGCCACTGTCCACCGGGTTTCTGGTGAGATGAATCCATAAAGTCTCACAGGGTGTTCCGTTCCAATGCAACACCACCTTGGTCACCGGGTGAGCCCCATGGAGGCACACGGCCCTCCCTAGTCTCTGATAGACACCGGGCTCAAGGAACTTCGCCCACTCCAAGGTTTATGTGGTGCGACAGTTTGATCGTCGGCCCTATCCGAACTATTATAATTATTGTAGTGGCAAGAAGACATCGACGTAGAGAGTTGTTGCTCCCTTCGTATTGGATCTGGCAGTCGAAGCATAGTTTTGCTTCTAATCGAAGAACCGACCGCCGTCTATGCTGATCTGTGCGTTACTCCCGTCAGGCGAACGAAGCCAATAGGTTACGAGCCGAGATACTCACCGACTGCCCTGTGATAAGATGGGACTCTTTGGAAGCGAGGAAGGAAATTATTGCCGCGATGTCGGTGGGCATTCCGACATAACCAACTGCAGCAGTTTTTGAGAGCTGCTCGGGTATTCTTTATCGAACCGACATAAGGCGAGGTGAATTGAGATCACACGTACCTGTTCCTCAAGTAATCCTGGAGGGGTACCAAGATTTGTCTCGAGGTCATCCCCTAACAAGTGTCAAAACGAACGTATCGTTGGACGATAACGATGAGGCATACACATCGGAGTCTTGACAGGTCCGGGAGCATAAGCATTTACAGTAATACCATGCCCGCCGAACTCCAAGGCTGAGTTGATCCGAAACGCTTCAGCATGCGAACAGCACCGGAACCGGGTAAAGGGAGGAGTCACACTCACCAGCGCACTGAGTCAAGGCTCGGATACCGAATTTGCTCGCAGAGTAAGCGCTCAAAGAAGCTTGTCCCTGCTTGCCCGTGCCGGAGCATGCACCTGTGTGATAGTTGGTCAAGCCGAACCGAGCAACGCAGAACACGGAATGGCTTACCTATTATGCGCCCACCACGGCCCTGTGCGATCATTTGCTTGCCTGCATATTTGTAGCAGAGAAAGGTGCCCCGAACGTTGACACCGAAGATGCGATCGAGATCTTCCGCAGTAGCTGATACGGGAAGGTGAAGTCAGCTAAAGAGGCTGGGTGGCTGAGGGTGCCAACGGACTATCGACAAAACTTTTCATCATAGAGATACCGGCATTTGCGACCATCTGTCAAAGCGAATCCGGTGAGTTTGTCTCACGATCGGAGTGGGGGGGCAGAGACTCGATACTTACCACATCCAGTCCACCAAACGTGTTAACTACGTCTGATATCATGCTCTCGACTTGCTTTTCACTGCTCACGTCGGCGAGGACACAATGCATGCGGCGGCCAAGAGAGGCGATTTCCTTTGCTACGTTTGCTAGCATTGCCTCGCGCGCCGGGACATCGTTGATCGCCACGTCGAACCCGTCCGACGCGAGACGCAGTGCGGCGGCGCGTCCAATACCTTGACTTGCTCCTGTTACCAGAGCAACACCCTTCGAGATCGTCATGGTATTTCGAGGAGGGACAGTGTGTAAAGGAAAGAAGGGGAAAGTGCAGAGTGAGATGGGATGGGGACCCGAATACTAGTTCTTGTTCTTTTATACACTAGAGAGGTGAGAGAGCGTCAGGGTTGGATGATGTATGGTGACATTTTTCATTGTTTGAAAAAACCGGCGTCCAGGGAGGAGATGTAACCTTGCCTCGGACGGTATCCGGGCTGGTAGCTCAATGATGACCCGATGACTTGAATTTCGTGGCGCAAGCAAGACGTGAGACCGGTCAGAGGCGCACGCAGGCACAAACCGGGTGAATGGTCAACTTGAAATTGCAAATTACACAACCGAACCACGTGATCATTCCGGAAATTGGCGAATTTCCCGCGTCTACCGCCCATCGCCAGCGCCAGCGTCGTACGGAGTTTCCCTCAATTCAACTGCTGTTAACGATGCTCTCCATAATTGCAAGGCCATTTTCAAGGCCTCCGCCTCTTACTCTTGCCTTGCGCCCCTTCTCATCCTCTTCAGCTACTCGACAAGCAGTGCCTACAGAAACCAAACCCCTCAATAAGGAATTCAAGATCTACCGCTGGGTACCGTCATCCCTACTCTTTTGACACCTCGTCTTCATTTTTCGTTCATGTCACTCCTTTATTGTAGAATCCAGATGAACCCGAGAAAAAACCACAGCTACAATCCTACACCATCAACCTAAATGAGTGTGGTCCAATGGTTTGCACTCTCCTTATGTCCGCCAAACTGGACTCCGGCTCATCGTACCCACCCGCAGGCTCTTGATGCACTCATCAAAATCAAGAATGAAATCGACCCAACACTCACTTTCCGCCGCTCGTGTAGAGAGGGTATCTGCGGCTCTTGCGCCATGAACATCAACGGTCAGAACACCCTCGCCTGTCTCTGTCGCATCGACCGCAGTGAAAATAAGGACACAAAGATATATCCTCTCCCTCACAGTACGTTTCTCTCTCTTTTTCCCGTTCACACGTCCAACACGCGCGCATTTCAGTGTATGTTGTGAAAGACCTCGTCCCTGACCTCACTCTTTTCTACAAGCAGTACAAGTCCATCGAGCCCTACCTCCAGAATGACAATCCTCCCGAGCATGGCGAGTTCCTTCAGTCCCCGGAAGACCGCAGGAAACTTGACGGTCTCTACGAGTGCATCCTCTGCGCATGTTGTTCTACCTCCTGTCCATCCTACTGGTGGAACCAAGACGAGTACCTCGGCCCAGCTACTCTCATGCAGGCCTACCGTTGGATCGCTGACTCGCGAGATACCTATGAAGCACATCGTAAGGAGAAGCTTCAGAATGAGATGAGCTTGTATCGTTGCCACACCATCTTCAACTGTTCGTGCCTCAGTCCCCACTTCAGCATCTAGTCCCCTTCTCGCGTACTAATAATCTGCCCAGGTGCCCGAACATGTCCAAAGGGTCTCAACCCTGCCGCTGCAATTGCGCAAATCAAACTCCACCTTGCGGCAGATTAAAGAAACAAACTGGGAAGGCACAGAAAGGGCAATAGTTATAATAATTGTGTATCTGCACGCCCATCTGCAGTATTCTATTTCCTTTACGTGCAAATCCGTTGGAGAGAGCGCGAACCCGGTTTGTGGTCTCAAAGGTCATGGCAAGCGCCCACGCGCTTCTAAGTCCGCGAGCACCCATGGTGACGTTTCATACACAGATACAGTGCTGATCGTTGTTGACCGTAGGCATAACGTATTGTGGCGACAGCGAGTAAGCTTAAGCAGTAACAAACAGGGTTATGTTCGGTCACCCGGGAATTGCATTCTACAAGCCACCCATCTCTGTTGAAAGAGGATGACCACAAGATAAAAATGTTATGATTCCATACATGTTCTCATCATCCTACCGCTCTAGTCAAAATAGGAACCTCCGTTAATCGCTATCTGTGGTCGAAAGTTAGTACTTGGTGCGAGAGACGTGCACAAGGGCATACAGTTTGGCCTATTTGATTATTCCATACCGTCAGCAATAGTAGATGTGGCGTGGTTAACACTCGCGGAGCTCACCCGTAGTGAAGCCTGCGTCCTTGGAAGCCAGATAGGATACCAAATGGGCAACTTCGTCGGTTTCTCCGATACGGCCTACCGCCGTCGTGGCGATGAGCTGTGCAAGGAGAATACAAGCATTCAATAATGCCTGAATTTGTGGCTGAGCTGGATGATCTGTTTGTGGCACTGACCCCGTTGCGCCCAGCACATGGTCCGGCGACCGGCTCCAAAAACTCATCAAATTGGTCAACTGTCCACTGACATGTAAGACACTTGTCTGATGTATTAAATTTGAATATCACCGACGAAGTCGGGTCTCCACTCCACCTGGGGCGTAAGCGTTTACGGTAATGCCGTGCTTCCCAAGTGCCAATGCTAGAGGTCGAGATACTCAGCGCAGGCGTTCGCAAACGAACCTTGATGATAAAACGAAACCTGTAAACACGCACCGGCACTCTGCGTCATGCCCCGGACGGCGAATTTGGACGCTGAATACGCCAACAACATGCTATGGCCTGGGATGAGACCATACGTTCAGTAAAGCGCATCCTCGACGGGTGGATAGACTGGGAGAGCGTTGGAGGAGAGGTCGTGGTTACCTTGCTTGCCGGCCATGGAACATGCCCCTGTGCGGTGGCGAAGCGATGCCAAGTGAGCCTCGCTAAATGCATACAGCGCTATGATCGTGATCGTACGCACCTATAATGCGCCCGCCCCGGCCCTGAGCGATCATCTGCTTGGCTGCGTGCTTGTAGCACAGCATTACACCGCGCGCGTTCACCATCATCAGCTTGTCGAACGCTGCCACCGAAGCTGTACCATGACAAGGTGAGACATACGCTCCTCCGGTGAGTGGCGCTACCCTATATTAGTATGACGTACTTTCTAAGAATGGTTCTAAGATCGTCATGCCAGCATTGGCCACCATCTAGTCATAAGTCGGTGTCGATTGAACACAGATGTTTAGCAAAGCGTCGCACGCAGGAAAATATCCAACCGAGTCAGCCAGTCAGTAGGGAGGAATGTGAGGGAGAAGGGATAGCTGTGCCATACGTACGACGTCTAGGCTACCTAGCGTTTTGACGGTGCTCTGGATCATGTCTATGACAGCGGACTCATCCGAAACGTCTCCTGGTGCGACGAGGGCGCGCCGACCCTTAGCCACGATCATCTCGACGACCTCGTCCAATTCCTGTGTGCCCGGCAGGTCATTGACCGCGACGTCGAATCCGTCGTCGGCGAGCCGGAGCGCGATACTACGGCCTATGCCCCGCGCGGCACCCGTGATCAAGGCAACTCCTTTGCTGGGCTGGGACTGGGATGACAGCATGTTTGCGATTTGCAGGGCGTCGGCGCAAAGCGTCTTAAGTCGGTTGGAGAGTGTGAAATTTTTACTACTAGGGGCTAGCCCGTCCATCGATAAGGGCTGTACCTGGTCCCTCTGGCCAGTGGCGAGCGGCCGCTTTGAGTGGCGGAGGTCAGGGCGCACATACGTCGACTACAAGCCGCCATTGGATCGAATCAGTGAAATCTCCCGCTGATTGGCAACTTGAGGGCTAAGTTGAAGCCCGCCGAGCCACTGGCACACACTCTCGTATTCGTCCCAATTCTAGGTCCTGTCGAGTGCAGGGACAGGGTGCATTGAGGAGGTACAGTAGCAGGTGAGCGCATCTACTATTCGCGCGTACTGCGTACTAATGATGTCCGAAATCGAAATTAAGCCAGGAGCTGTGATACGTTCAGTTGCGATCTTGTCACGGTAGTGTTGGGTTTACCGTTTGAGGTGCGATCGCGCCCATGCCCGCCATGGCTGGCACTGAGTTAGTTAGGCCTGAGAAGAGAACAAACTTCGAACAGCTATTTTCTCCAAGACCTTTCAACATATTCTTCCGTCCTTTCAAGGACCCAAAACGTGACCTCCCACGTCATGGCAGCCTCACAAACTCGGGAGGGAAAACTCGTAGTTACGAGTCCTCCATGCTGATTCCAGTCAGTGTGAGCCCCTAATAGTACTGGCATGCTAGTGCGACGTTCACCGATATACTTCACTCGAAGCTCGATGGACCCATTGCGTCGTGCGCAGAGGAAAGAGCACCTCATGATCAGGTTGTCAGAGAGCAAGTAGCTTGACAGTGCCACCAGCGAAGCGGCTCCCGGGTACGGGTGCCTGTACCGTACCCTTCCACCCACCCCGCTGCACTCCCGCTGCGCAGCCAGCGTGACGGGAACATCGACACGCTGTCGCGCTATTCAACGGCCGCCCGTCAAGCTCGGATGGCAGCAACCCGTCATTTCCCCATCTCTACGATACATCACGGGATTTTGTACATGACATGACATTGTCTTGGCTTCCAAACGCACCGTCCCTGACTACCGTTGTTACCTGTCTCACATCCCCCCTGTAGACCCGAGGTTATCACCAAATGCCGGGAAGGCGATGTTAAAATCAAAGATCGAGCTCTTGTTCAGGGCTCGCACCCCTCCAGACGGCCCACTACTTCGCTGCCCCGCAGGTAACGACTGGCCTTATATGTAAGAGCGGATCCTGTGCCAAATCACTAATGAGGAGAATCGGGCGGACTGTTTGGGGTTTAACCCGAACAAGCGACGACCAAGACATCGGAGGGAAACACTTTCTGTGTCCCTCGTTAGCAGTCAGTTTTCCTGGATAGTCGTGACGGATTCGGGCCACCGTGTAATGAGAAACGCTTGGCATAGCCCTGGCGCCCACACGAAGTCTCGTTCGGCGTGGCCTGACCTCAGAAGTCCCAGCCGATGGTACATCCAGGTGTCGCGATAGACAGGAAATGGGTTTGTACGTTCATGGAAGCGACTAGTGTATGTAGTCAGTTGACTACAATTACATATCTTCAAAGGGCTATAGCCATCATTTCGGTAGTCTCGCTTCCCAACCATCTGTCATTCTGAGCTTGAAACCACGAGGTACAAGAGAGATTATCACTTCCAATCGCTCCACCTTGGTTCGCATCTCTTGGATTATTTGTGTAACGTACTACTAACGTCTTCACCACTGAAGCTAAAACTTGATGCGGGCCGTCGTGACGCGGCCGAGGAGTTTAAACTCATATTAATTCGCTTGCCAGTGGGTCTACAAGTATGGTGTCAGCACACGTATCAACATGAGACTCCTGTGTGCGAGACTGGAAAGGAAAGATTGGCGAGACGATGAGTGATCGAAGCAAAGCACGGGACAATATTATCTTCATTGCAATTGCTTTCAGTGGACTCGACTTCTTTCGATCCATTTCAACGACAACTTTCGTGCACAACTTGTCGAGGATACGGATGAATATGGACATCTCGTCCCCTCCCACCTTCTACTATGCGTTCCGCTTTCTCACTGGCACAGCAGCTACTGGCCTCAATCGAAACAGTATCCACCATTGATGGAAATCTGTAAGAAATAAGTATGCCAGATAGACATAGATGAGGCGGAGGAAAGTGGACTTACAGCTTGGCCTTCACGAAAGTAAACGACAGAGCGGGTTGAATAGGTGTGACGGTTCAAGAAGAGTCCACTTACCAGTGACGAAACCAGCGCCGTCAGAGGCGATATAAGACACGAGGCAGGCTACTTCCTCCGGAGTTCCGATGCGCGGAATTGGCGTGGTCAGATTAGGCTGCAATAAATCCTCTCTCAGATCTGACAGGTCCATCACAGAGTTTGGAATCCCGCTCACTATGGCATCCCCACTCTTTGAGTTTGCATCAGCCATCAGGGAATTCAACGGATGGACTGGCGGAGACGTTTATCCCAGCTAGAATTGCTGAGATAGAAGAAAGACTGACGCATGCGCGTATCTGTCATGCCAGGAGCATACGCGTTTACAGTGATACCATGATTGCCGAATTCCTGCGCTTCGAAAGCCCGTCATCAGTTCATGAATATGAAGGAGGATAGTTTAGTAAACGGCATACCAGCTGCCTGCGTCAGGCCGCGAATAGCAAACTTGGATGCTCCGTATGCGGCAACGATGCTAGCACCTGCTCTCATGGCGTGAATGAGCTACCATGTTACTGCATAATGCAATAATGGGAGTCAACCTAGTTTGCCTGCCGCCGAACAGGCCCCTTATCACCTTCAAGTCAATGTGTGCTAGGAAGAGGGATTGTGAGATCTTAGTACCGATGATACGACCACCACGTCCTTGTGCGATCATTTGCTTCGCGGCATACTTGTAGCACAGCATCGTGCTGCGAGCATTGACGGTCATCAGGCGGTCAAAAGTTTCGACCGTGGCTGTGTGTCCCTTAGCAGATCGTCGTCACGGTTGGCAGGATCATCATAACGCACTTTCGAGAAGTGGTCCATATGTAACTATGCCCGCGTTCGCAACCATCTATACAGCACACTTCAGCGTGTCGCCGCTCAGTCGTCAGAAGGACTTACAACGTCGAGGCTGCCCAGCTTTTGAACGACCTCCCGGATCATCTTCACGACTTCTGGCTCCAAAGATACGTCCGCGGGTACCGCGAGTGAGCGGCGTCCCTTAGTTTCGATCTCCCGCAGAACCTCGTCCAACTCGGGGGTATTTGGTAGGTCGTTGACGGCAACATCGAAACCATCCTCGGCAAGGCGAAGAGCGATGGCACGACCAATGCCGCGAGCTGCGCCGGTAACAAGTGCCACTTTAGTCGTCGCTGGGGCCATAGTACTGGTTAGTGTGTCAGTGGAAGACAATGGGTATCATGAAGATAGACCTGATATATACCTGGAATGCATCACAACCTACCAAGGAAAACAAAGCATAGAATGACAGGCTGATGAGCTGGCAAAGGGCTCGGTTACTGTAATGTTGGTAGCGATTATGTTACGTCGAGAATCCTGAGGCTGTATCGCGTGCTCTTCGCTTTACTGGGACTCACACCATTTAGACGTAACATGATCTCCTTGCCATCAGATCTGTCGATGAGGCATCGACAAAGGAATATTACGACATACAATTATGCCCCTCTGTCAATTTACAACTGTCACGGTGTTCGTAGAAAAGTACCTTCGCCAAGGAAGCAGGGACCTTGATGACGCGGCAGAGCCTCAGAGGCACACAGAGACTTGAAGAGAGACTGGCGAGCCGACGAGCACGGCACAGAAATCGAGGCGCAGAACCATACGATCGTCGTTGTCCTCAGTGAACTCAACTTCTTTCAGTCCGTCTTGATGATAGCTTCTATGAGCTTGATGAATACAATCTTTCCGCCCCTCCCTGCCTTTAAACACCTTCCAGCTTTCCACAGCAGCGACTGACCTCAATCAAAACAGTAACCACCATTAATATTAATATGTTG
>Ga0137397_10000508_pt1 | contig 26790 bp, 23 predicted proteins | sample czorhiz116metaG_FD_106658 | JGI IMG/M metagenome (GOLD analysis project Ga0137397, IMG submission 106658) | Vadose zone soil microbial communities from Angelo Coast Range Reserve, California, USA - czorhiz1.16 metaG | ecosystem: Environmental > Terrestrial > Soil > Vadose zone | place: USA... | reverse complement strand
TTGGCCTTCCAAAGCCGCGAGGGTAAATCAGCGAGCGCGACCCGAATCCAAGTGCCGGAGTCATAGCGGAAGACGAAGTATGGTGGAGTGGGACATCCCATCTCGCTGTAGTCCGCTGGGGTTTGGGCATGCATAACGAGAAACAGTCGATCCGCGTCGATGTCCAGTAGCGTCGGACTCAATCGCGATCCGATCTTCCCAGCGTTCTCCCAGACAACTGGCTGACCCGTTGTGGGATGGGTGAAGGTGAAGCGCTTCGCGCCCAGCATGGATCCAAAGGGCTCGCCAGGAACCAGTTCGACTCGCCACGCGACGATGATCCTCCCACCGTCGTGCAGCGCCACCTCCTCGCGCCATTCGACCGTCTTGGCGTTCGCCGATTCCACCGTGCCCTCTAGCACGCTGAGGCCTATGAAGACCCCGAGGCCGAGCCACCACTTGGCACTTCGCATCATCTGCCGCTCTCCTCTGGGTCGTGAGCATTCGACGATTCGACCACGGGAGACGACCGCCTTGCGTGTGGACGCAGACGCGGAACAAGCAATCTCGATGATAGCGGGACGACGCTGCTCGGGCGCACGTAATACCTTCGGCGGGCTCCACCGGGAAGACGAACGCCCCGGCCACGGGCACCGGGGCGTCGGAACTACCTGGACGGCGGGCGTGCTACGCTGCCAGCCGCATGAACCGGCCGGAGAACGGCACCGTCAGGGGGGCCTGCTCACAGACGGTTCGTTGGGGAGCGGCGGCGCTCCCCCCGATGTTCAACTAAGCCGGAATGGCCACGTACATCGCACGGCCCTCGCGATTCACGAGCATCACCATCGGCTCGCCCTTGGCCTGCTTGTCCACGCGGGTCTTGAGCTCCTCGACGGTGCGGATCGGCTGGCGATCGATCTCGACGATCACGTCGCCCGCGCGGATCCCGGCCTCGTAGGCGCGCCCGCCCTCGACGACGTCGCGCACCAGCACGCCCTCCCTGGCCTTGAGACCGAGCTCCCGGGCCATCGGCGGCGTGAGGGGCTGCACCGAAAGGCCCAGCTTGCCCTTGCCCTCGGTCTCGGCGACCTTGGACGGCGCCTCGTCCTCGAGCCGGGCGATCCTGGCGGTGAGCCGCACCTCCGTGCCTCCGCGCACCACGACCATCGGCACCTCGCTTCCCACCTTCACCTCGGCGACAAGGCTCGGCAGGTCGCCCGACTTGGCAACCTTCTTGCCGGCGAACTCCACGATCACGTCACCGGGCTTCACGCCGGCCTTCTCCGCCGGGGAGCCCTCGATCACCGACGAGACCAGCGCGCCGCTGGCGTCGCCGCGCTTGAAGCCCTTGGCGAGCTCCTTGGTGAGCGGCTGGATCGACACACCGAGCCAGCCGCGCTCGACCGTGCCGCGCTCGGCCAGCTGCGTGATCACCGGCTTGGCCAGGCTCGACGGCACCGCGAACCCGATACCCACCGAGCCGCCGGTCCGGCTGAAGATGGCGGTATTGATGCCGATGACCTCGCCCCGGGCGTTGATCAGCGGACCGCCGCTGTTCCCCGGGTTGATGGACGCGTCGGTCTGGATGAAGTTGTCGTACGGCCCGCTCCCGATCACCCGGCCGGTCGCGCTCACGATCCCGGTGGTGACGGTCTGCTCGAGGCCGAACGGATTGCCGATCGCCATCACCGGCTCGCCGACCTGGAGCGCCGATGAATCGCCGAGCGGGACGATCGGCAAGCCAGTGGCCTCCACTTTCAGAAGGGCCAGGTCCGTCTTGGGATCACGTCCGATTACCTTGGCGGGCAGTTCGCGGCCGTCGGCCAGCTTCACCTGGATGTCGGTCGCGTCCTCGACGACGTGGTTGTTGGTCACGATGTACCCATCCGGGTTCAGGACGAAGCCCGATCCCGCGGCTCGCACGGGGCGACGCGGGGTCTCCTCGAAGAAGCGCCTGAAGAAGTCCTCGGGCGAGCGCTCGCCCGGACGGCCCTTGAGCTCCGGCATCGCCAAGCCCTCGGCGGTGCGCTTGGCGCTGATGTTGACGACCGCAGGCTTCGCCTCCTTGCTGAGGCGCACCCAGTCCGGCGCCTGGGTCAGGGTGCTCTGCGTGGCCGGCCGCTCGGTCCAGAGCGGGGCTTTGGACGCCTTCGTGAAGCCGAGATGGGGCCAGAGCCCTACCAGGCCAGCAACAGCGACCAGGGTGACGACGGGCGCCAGCCAGCGTCGATGCCTGCGAGTGAAATTCATGAGTCCGCCTCCGTACTCGTTCATCGTTGATCTCCTCGTCCGATGGATGGGCTACGCACGGAAGCGTAGCAGCGCGAAATAAGGCCGCCGTGAGAGGCGAATGAGAAAGCTCTTAGACGCGACCGCCGGCGGTGGACCGGAAACTACGCGGCGGGGAGGCGCATCGTGAAGCGGCTGCCGCCGCCTGGGCGGCTCTCGACGTCGAGCGTGCCGCCGTGGGCGAGGACGATAGATCGGGCGATGGCGAGGCCGAGGCCACTGCCGCCGGTATCGCGGCTCCGGCCGGCGTCGAGCCGCACGAAGGGCTCGAAGACGCGCTGGGCGTCGGCGGCATCGATGCCGATGCCGGTGTCCTCGACGACGATCGCCGCGCCTTCCGGCGGCCGCTCCAGCGAGATCACCACGCTCCCGCCGGCCGGCGTGTATTTGACCGCGTTGTCGACGAGGTTCAGAAGAGCGCGCCGCAGGGCGGCCGCATCGCCCTGCACCACCACGGGCGTCATCGGGCCCATGCGCACCGTCACGTCCTTGCCCTTGGCGAGGCGCACGCCGGCCTCGAGCGCCTCGAGGCAGAGCGGCTCGAGATCCACCGGACGGCGCGCCCCCGTGAGGCCGGCGGTCGAGCGCGAGAGAAGCAGGAGATCCTCGGCGAGACGAATGAGCTGGTCGACCTCCTCGATGCTCGACGCGAGGACGCGCCGATACTCCTCGGCGGGCCGCTCGGCGCGGAGCGCGACCTCGATTCCACCCTTGAGGGCCGTGAGCGGTGTTCGCAGCTCGTGCGCGGCGTCGGCGGCGAAGCGCTGCATCTCGCCGAAGGCGGCCTGCAGACGGGCGAGCATCGCGTTGAGCGTATCCGCGAGCCGGTCGATCTCGTCCCCGGTGCCTCGCCGCTCGAGCCGCCGGCTCAGGTCTTCGGCGCTGATGCGCAGCGCGCTCTGCGACATGCGGTCGACCGGCCGGAGCGCGCGACGAGCCAGAACCCAGCCGCCGGCCGCCGCGAGCACCACGCCCAGGGGCACGAGCACCAGCAGGGTTTCCACGTAGCGGAAAAGGGTCTGGCGCGTCCGCCGGAGCGGCATCGCCACCTGGACCAGGTCCACGACGCGGCCGCCGCGCACGACGGGCATCGTGAGCAAGCGGGCCGGCTCGCCCGGCGGGAGCTCGACGGTCTCCAGCGTGGGCACGCCGCGCAGCGCATTGACCCGCGCCTCGCGCGAAAGCGGCAGGGCCGGGCGCAGCGCGCGGGAGCGCAGGCGCCCCTGCGGATCCAGGAGCTGCAGGAAGGCATCGGCGAACTCCGGTCCGAGGAGCCCGCGCACCAGCGGCTCGAGATCGGGCGGGAAGGGCGACGTCGGGTCCGCCGGGGGCACGTCTTGCAGGGCCCGGGCCACGGTGAACAGCGAGGCGTCGAGATCGTTGAGGAGGTGCCAGCGCAGGAGCGTGTACGAGGCGACGCTGACCAGGAGCAGGATGGCCACGACGACGCCCGTGTACCAGAGCGTGAGCCGGGCGCGAATCGAGAGACTCTGGACCATCAGGCGTCGTCCTTCAAGACATAGCCGGCGCCGCGGACGGTCTGGAACAGCTTTCGCTCGTGCGGCCCGTCGACCTTGCGCCGGAGATAGCCGACGTACACGTCGACGATGTTGCTCTCCGGGTCGAAGTCGAGCCCCCAGACGTGCTGGACCAGCATCGGGCGCGTGAGAATGCGGCCGGCGTTCCGCATGAAGTACTCGAGCAGCGCCCACTCGCGGGTGGTGAGCTCGACCTGACGCTCGCCCCTCGTGACCTTTCGCGTGGCGGGATCGAGGGTCAGGTCGGCCACCCGGAGCACGGGAGAACGCGGCTCCGAGCCACGCCGGAACAGGGCGCGCACCCGGGCGAGGAGCTCCTCGAAGGCGAACGGCTTGACGAGGTAGTCGTCGGCGCCGAGATCGAGCCCGGTCACCTTGTCGGCCACGGTGTCCCGGGCGGTGAGCATGAGGACCGGCGCCCGCACGCCGCCCTTGCGCGCGGCCTTGAGCACCGCGAAGCCGTTGCGGCCCGGCAGCAAAACGTCGAGGACGATCAGATCGTAGGGCTCACCCTCGAGCAGCAGATCGAGCGCCGCGATGCCGTCGGCGGCGGTCTCCACCGTGTGCCCCTCTTCCTCGAGCCCCTGCCGGATGAAGCTCGAGACCTTCCGATCGTCCTCGACGACCAGGATACGCATGCGCTTGCACCTGACTCATCCTACCCGCTTCGATCGGGCCAATCACGCCCCAGCTCGCCGACGTCGATCGGTGGGTGACCATCGGGCAGAGCATCACCTTCATCTACCTCGAAACGTCGACCGTAGACGCGAGGAACGCCCCGGCTCGACCCGAGATTCTCCGCTTGACAGATTTCTGCGCGGGCTATCGCCGCGTGGCGGCAGCCCGCGGTGAATATCGACCCAGCGGCCCACGGAGGACCGGAGCTGCGCGGCGGCTCGGCGCGTCGCCGAAAATGTCGATCGCGCCGCGATCGTCGGTTGTCGGGCCTCCCGGGGGGCTCCGAAACTCGGGGGGCGAGTCGCCCCAGCAGAAGGGGGACTCCTCATGCAAACGCTCTCGCTGGACCGACTGGGCGACGAGATTGCCGGGCTGTCGGCGCACCTCGACGCCGCGACCGCGCGCCTCCTCGATCTCATCCGCTGCCGGCCGTCTACCGAGTCGCCGAGAGACTTCGGAAACCCTGGCCTCGATCGCCGCGCGGAGCGCCCGCGGGGAACATGCGCCACGCCGCGATCACGACGCAACGGGGAAACGAATGCGAAAGGTCGCGCCGCAGCCCGCAGCGCTCTCGACGGACATTTGGCCGCCGTGGTTCTCGACGACGGCCCGGGAAATGGCCAGCCCCAGACCGAAGCCCCGGCTGTCGTTGGCCCTCGCGACGCGACCACGATAGAAGCGCTCGAAGACCCGTGAGATCTCGTCGGCCGGGATACCGGGGCCTGCGTCGGAGACGGCGACAACGACCTCTGGGCCTTCGGTCGCGGTCTCGACGACGACTTGACCCCCGGGAAGTGAGAACTTCACGGCGTTGTCGAGCACATTCGTGAACACGAGGTCGGCGAGCCCCTCCGCGCACCGGACGGACAGCGACAGCGCTTGCGACGGGTGGACGGCGATCGTGACGCGCCGACGTTCGGCCTCCGACGCGAGCCGCCGAACCACCCCCTCGAGGACAGGCCCGAGCGACACGGTGCCGGCGGCCGCGGCCCGGCCCTGCTCGGCATCGAGCCTCGCCAGCGTCAACAGCTCTCTCGTCAGGATCGAAAGGCGTTCGACCTTGTCGAGACACGATCGCAGGGTGTCCTCGTACTCTGCGGTGTCGCGATGTCGTCGCAGCGTCACCTCGAGCTCCGTTCGCAGGCGCGAGAGAGGCGACTGGAGCTCGTGAGCCGCATCGGCCGTGAAGCGGCGCTGGACCTCGAAGCTCTCCTCGATACGACTGAGCATCTCGTTGAGGGTGTCGACCAGTCGCCCGATCTCGTCCTGCTGTTCCGGACGGGGAATGCGTTCGCCCAGGTTTCCCTCGCCAATCTCTCGCGCCCGGCTGACGATGCGGTCGATCGGACGAAGGGCGCGTTGGGTCAGTACCACGCCGGTCAGCCCGACCCCGACCAGGATGCTCACGGCCATGCCGGTGAACAGCAGCCTCGCGGAGCGGAGAACGGCGTAGGCATCTTCGAGCGACATCGCAACCTGGATGGCATAGCGGGTACCGACCACCTCGACCGGTAACGACACCATCCGGATCGGCTCTTCACCAAAATTGTCGACCGTCTCGAACACCGTCTGGCCGCCCTGGAGTCGAGCCAGCAGATCAGGCTTCGTGGGCAGTCGCGTGTTCCCCAGAGTCACGCTGCGCGCGACCGCTTGGCCGTCCATGCGCACGATCTGGACGAATTTGTCGAGCCGGGCAAACGAGGGGGCCCCCGTCCCCGGGGCCATCTCGTGGACATGCGTGGGTGGGTGGGGGTTCTCGACCATCGCCGCTGCCTCGGCCTCGGCGAGAGCGAGGATCGCCCCGTCGATGATCTGACTCAGCACGGCGCGAGACAACGCCCAGTTGGCCGTCAATGCCGTGCCCACCAGGATGAGCGCTACGGCGACCAGATAAACGAGCGTCAGCCGCGCCTTGAAGCTCAGCGTCATCAGCGAGGTGGTGGTCCCAGGCGATAGCCGCGACCCCGCACGGTGTGGATGAGCGGGGTCACGGGGCCTTGATCGACCTTCCTCCGGAGATGGCTAACGTGGACGTCGACCAAGTTCGTCAGAGAGTCGTGTTCGTCCTCCCACACGTGCTCCCCGAGGTAGGCGCGGCTCACGACTTCACCGGCGTGGCGCATCAAGGTCTCGAGAATCCCATACTCCTTGGGCGTCAGGCTGATAGGTATGCCTCCCCGCATGACCTGTTGGCTGCGGGGATCGAGCGTGAGGTCCTCCACGGCGAGAAGGACCGGGCGCGTCAGTTCGGACCGGCGCAGAAGGGCGTGGAGGCGAGCGAGTAGCTCGGCAAAGGCGAAGGGCTTTGTCAGGTAGTCGTCAGCTCCCGCGTTCAGACCGAGAACGCGGTCCTCGATCGCATCCCGCGCGGTCAGTATCAGGATGGGGGCGTGGAGCCCGCTCTCACGCAGGCTCTGGCAAACCGCGATGCCGTCGCGGTCGGGGAGCATCCAGTCGAGCACGATGGCGTCGTAGGTATTCACGCTCGCCATCTCGTCGCCGCTCTCGCCGGAGAAGGCGATGTCGACGATCCACCCTTCCTCGCGCAGGCCCCTAGCAAGCAGCCGAGCCGCTTCCTGGTCATCCTCAATGAGAAGGATGCGCATCCGGGGTGCCCCCGTCTTGGCCCCTCAACGGGAAGACAGTTGTCTGGCTATATCTCACGAAAGGTGACTAGCACGGAAGGTAGACGCGGCCTCTGTTCCTCGTCAAGGAACAGCATGAGTGAGGATTCGGCTGACCTTCAGGAAATCTTCATGTTGAGTCCAGTACGTTTGGCGCGAACCATGCGCTGGCGGAGGAGGACCCGGTGATGCCGTCACGCCCCAGGCCGCAGCCACTGTCCCGCCGCAACTTGCTCAAGCTGGGAGGCGCTGGGGCGGCCGTGGGCGCCTTCGGGCTCCGGCCGGGCGAAAGTTTCGCGGACGGAGACCCGCCTCCAGCGAATGCCCCGAAGCCAAATCGCGGGGGCACCTTCCGCATACGCATGGCGCAGTCGCCCGCTCATTTCGATCCCCACCAGACAGTCGCCTACTCGACGATGGTGCCACTATCGTTCGCGTATAGCCGACTAGTGATGATCAAACCCGGCGCGGTACCGGGCACGCAGCCCCTCGACAGCGACCTTGCGGTATCTTGGGACCGCCAGGGAGATACGGTCTACATCTTCAAGCTTCGACAGGGCGTCCGGTGGCAGCCCAAGCCGCCGGTCAACGGGCGCGAGCTGACCGCCGAGGACGTGAAATACACGTACGAACGCTTCTTGACGACGAAAGACAACCCCAATCGGCCCATCCTCGCGATGGTGGACAAGGTGGAGGCCCCGGACAGATACACGGTGAAGTTCACACTCAAGGAACCCAACGCCTGGTTCGTCGACCGCTTGGCCTCCACGTCGACCTGGATCATCGCCAGGGAATGCGTCGAAAAGCACGGTGACCTCAAGAAGTGGGAATCGGTCGTCGGCACCGGCCCATGGATGTTGGAGCGCTACGAGCCGGGCGCCAGGGTCAGCTTCGTCCGCAACCCGTACTGCTTCTATCCCGGCTTGCCGTACGTGGACTCGGTGGAGCTCGTGATCAACCCCGATCCGAACGCGGCCGTCGCCGCGTTCTTGGCGGGAAAGTACGACTTCGGCCCGGAGTACGGCATGGCGATCCGCCGGGGCGACCTGGCCGTCGCTAAGAAGCGTCTCGGCAAATGGTGGCTGTCGCTGCCAACCCGCGAGTACCTCGTGCCTGCCGGCAGTGTCACCGCCATGAAGCTCGACCAGGATCCGCTCAGGGACGTGCGGGTTCGCCGGGCCATAGCCATGGCTGATAACTGGCGCGAGATCCTCGAGCGCAATCCCTTGGCGCAGGGCAAGGGCGCGCCCAACCCCTTCATTCCCGCTGCGCTCAAAGACTGGTCGATCCCGATCAAGGAGTTGCCTGCTGAAGGTCAGAAGCTCTACGAGGGCGATCCGGGAGGCGCGAAGCAGCTGCTCACCGAGGCCGGCTTCTCTGGAGGCATTCGGGTCCCCGTCGAGACGACGGCGGGGTACGGGCCCGAATGGATAGACGCCGTGCAGGTCACGGTCAAGAGCTGGAAGGCCGCTGGCATCGAGGCGGACCTCAAGGTCAAGGAATACGACGGGAAGTTCGACAAGATGATGGTGAGCGTGCGCGACGGCGCCACTGACCCCGATTCCTATTTCGCGGCGCTGCTGCCGGGCGACCCGACCAACTCATCGGGCGTCAACGACCCCAAGCTCACCGAGATGATCAAGCACCAGCGGCGCACATTCAAAGACAGTGCGCGCCGGGACATCGTCTACGAAATCCAGCGCTATTCCTCCCAGCAGGTCTACTACGCCTGCGGCCCTTCGGCGAGCGTGGTGGCCGCGTGGATGCCGTACGTCAGGGACTTCGGGCCGAACATCGGCCCCGACTACGGCGGGCGGCTCATGTCCGCCTGGCTCGACAAATAGACTCCGCAACGCGGACGCTCGTCCTCGCCCTCGTGCTGGTCCTCCTCGCTGGGTCCGTCGCCTCGGCCCACGACGAGAGGTTTTCCGCCTCCAGGGTGGAGATCAGGTCGAACGAGGTTCTCTGGACGGTGGACGTGGGAGTGGCCGGCCTCGAGAAGGTCGTGAGGCTTCCCGCGGGTGAGCTCCAGCTCACCGAGGCCGGGCTGCAGGAGGCGAAATCAGACGTCGTCGCCTACCTGCTCGAATGTCTCAAGGTCGACATCAACGGCAACGCGGTGGAGGGCGAACCCGGAGCGCTGGAGCCGGTCTATGCCACCACCGTCGCGACCGGCCAGAAGTACATCTCGTACGCGCGCCAGCGCTTCCGGTTCCGCTCGCCCGCCGAGGTGAAGCGCGTCCAGCTCGCTTCCACGCTCTTCTTGACCGTCATCAAAAACCACCAAGCAGCGGTCATCGTCTCGTGGGGCGGAGTGCAGAAGATCTTCACCAAATACGGTCCGTTCGAGCTCGACCTGACCGCCTCGCGGCTCAACCCGACGATCTTGGGCACCGCCGGGGAGTTCATCCTCTGGGGGATGCACCACATCTTCGTCGGGTACGACCACATCGCGTTCCTCCTGGCCTTGCTCCTCGCGGCGCAGCGGCTGCGCGACATGGTGCGCGTCGTGACGTCGTTCACGGTTGCCCACAGCATCACGCTGCTCCTCGCGGCTCTCGACGTGATCCGTCTGCCAGGAGCGATGACCGAATCGTTGATCGCGGCGTCGATCGTCTACGTGGCCGTAGAGAACTACTTCATCACCCAGGGACGTCACCGGTGGGTTCTCACGTTCGCGTTCGGTCTGGTCCACGGGCTGGGCTTCTCGAGCGTGCTGCGCGAGCGGCTGCAAGATCTTCAGTCCATCGCCGTACCTGTCGTGTCGTTCAATCTTGGTGTCGAGCTCGGCCAGATCTCGATTCTGCTCGTCGTCCTGCCCGTGCTCACATTGATCCGCCGGGCGCCGGACGAGAAGGCGCGCGAGCGGCGTCAGTGGTGGCTGATCCGGGTGGGCTCGATGCCGATCCTACTCCTCGGAGCGTTCTGGCTCGTCGACCGCGTCTTCCAGCTCGGCCTCATGCCCTTCTGAGAGCCGGCCTGCTTTGAACCGCCCCGGTCACCCCAACGACCCAGTCCTCACTTCGTCGGGGCGATCTCGGCGCGCTTCGCCCTGATGATTGTCGCGCGCCCCTCCATTTCTTGTGCGACGGCAGCTCTGTTCGTCTTGCGCAGGAAGGCCGCAAAGTTCTCCAGAACGATGGCCACATCGGGGTGCTCCGGCCCCAGGGCCTTCTCCACGATCGCGAGCGCGCGCCGATACCGCGGCTCGGCTTGCAAGTACTTTCCCTGGGCCTCGTAGAGCCCTGCCAGGCTGTCGAGGACCGTCGCCACGTCGGGGTGCTCCGGCCCCAGCGCCTTCTCGAGGATGGCCAGCGCGCGCCGATAGCGCGGCTCGGCCTGCGGGTAGTTGCCCTGGGCGCGATAGAGCTCTGCCAGGCCGTTGAGGCTGCCGGCGACGGCCGGATGCTCCGGCCCAAGAGCCTTTTCCCGGCTCGCGAGCCCACGCTGATACCTCGGCTCGGCCTCTGCGTACTTGCCCTGGACACGGTTGAGCTCTGCCAGGTTGTGCAGGCTTGTCGCCACGTCCGGGTGCTCCAGCCCTAACGCCTTCTCTTGAATCGCAAGCGCGCGCCGCTGGAGCAGCTCGGCCTCCGCAGACCGTCCCTGGACGACGTAGAGCAGCGCCAGGTTGTTGAGGTTCGCGGCGATGTTCGGGTGCTCCGGCCCCAGTGTCTTCTCCCCGATCGCGAGCGCACGCCGATAGAGCGGCTCGGCCTCCGCGTACTTGGCCTGGGTGTGGTAGAGCCCAGCGAGGTTATTGAGGCTAGCGGCCACGTCCGCGCCCTCTGGCCCCCGCGTCTTCTCCCCGATCGCGAGCGCACGCCGATACAGCGGCTCCGCCTCCGCGTACCTACCCTGGGCGCGGTAGAGCCCCGCCAGGTTGTCGAGGCTCGCGGCCACGACCGGGTCCTCCGGCCCCGACGTCTTCTCGCCGATCGCGAGCGCACGCCGATACAGCGGCTCCGCCTCCGCGTACCTACCCTGGGCGCGGTAGAGCTGTGCCAAGTTGTTGAGGCCGGTGGCTACGGCGGGATGCTCTCGCCCCAGGGTCCTCTCTTCGATCGCGAGCGCACGCCGATAGAGCGGCTCCGCCTCCCGGTACTTGCCCTGGACGCGGTAGAGTCCGGCGAGGTTGTCGAGGCTCGCGGCCACGTCCGGGTGTTCCGGTCCGAGCGTCTTCTCCCGGATCGCGAGCGCACGCTGGACGAGCGGAACCGCCTCCGAGAACTTCCCGGAACCGTGGAGCATTGCGGCATCCTGATTCAGGCGCCGGGCCTCGGCGAGTTCATCGCCGGCTCGAGATACCTGGGCCAGCGCGATCGACGGTGGGCCGAGAACGAGGCCTGCTGACAGCAGCACCCACGTGAGGAACACGGAGAGTCCCAGGTCTGGCGGAACCGACCTATTCGTGCGTGTGCATCGGCAAGCCATCGTGCACGTGCGCTCCGATGCGATGGTGACGGTCCCCACCTTGCCCATCGGGATCGACATGAACGGTCATGCTGCCCAGATGCGGCAGGTGGTGCAGCAGTTGGTGGCGTACGGCCTTCGCGACCTCGTGGCCTTCACCGACAGAGCGTACGCCCGGAACGGTGATGCTCAGGTCCGCGTGCAGCCGGTGACCGATCCACCGAGCTCGCACGTCCGTGACTTCGGTGACCCCCGGCACGTGGCCGGCGGCGTGCACGATATCTTGAAGCGCCTGGGTTTCGACGCCGTCGAGTGTCCGCAGGAGGATCGACCCGGCTGACTGCCACACGAGCACGAAGATCGCAATCGAGATCAGCAGGCCGATGAGGGGATCGGCCAGTGGATAGCCGGCCCACACGGCGACCGCCCCGACCAAGACCGCCAGACTCGTCCACCCGTCGATGCGTGCGTGGTAACCATCGGCGATGAGAGCGGCACTGCCGATCTGGCGGCCGACCCTGATACGGAAGACGGCAACCGATTCGTTGCCGACGAAACCGATCACCGAAGCCACCATGACTGCCCAGAGCAGCGCGACGGGTTCGGGGTGAAGTAGCCGGTGGATCGCGGCGTAGGTGGCGGCAATCGCACTGGCGAGGATCGTCACGATGATCGCCAGCCCCGCCAGGTCCTCGACACGACCCAGACCGTAAGTGAACCGAGGTGTCGCGCCGCGACGTGCCAGCCAGAACGCCAGGCCGAGCGGGATCGCGGTAGCAGCGTCGGCAAAGTTGTGGATCGTATCGGCGAGCAAGGCCACACTGCGGGATAGCAGCACCACGCCGGTCTGGATCGCGGCGGTGACGACAAGCCCGACGAAGGACCACTTCAACGCCCACAGCCCCCGGTCGTTGGAGGCGATCGACGGATCGACAATGCCGTGCACGTGCCCATGACCATGGTCCTCGCCGTGGTCGTGCACGTGGGCTCGTTCGCCCGGCTCATGATCGGCGTGGCGATGTCTCATCTCGACTCGATCCCGCTCAGCCGGTCGGCGATCCGCCGAGTCGCCACCGATGCAAGAGCGTCTTGGCGCCACCCGGAATGAGAAAGACGCCGGCCGTGGCCAGCATGGCGGGCCCGGTCGGCAGCGAGAAGACGAATGACAGATAAAACCCGACGAGCGCGGCCGACACGCCGATCGTGACTGACAAGAGAAACGCGGGCCCCAGCCGCTCCGTGAGCGTCAACGCCGCCGAGGCCGGGATGACCATGAAGGCGAAGACAGGCAGCGCCCCGATGGACATGATGGACACGGCGATCGTGAAGGCGATGGTCAAGAGCAGGATCCGGTTGAAAAGCCGCGTCCTCATCCCGCAGGCGGTCGCGGTCTCCGGATCCAGCGAGGTGAAGACGAACTCCTTGTACAGCAGGAGGTGGATCAGCAACACCGCGACGGCGGTCACCACCTGCACCCGCAGCTGCTCGACGGAGACGAACACCGAGTTGCCGAAGAGAATATCCTCGATGGCGTGCGCTTCCGCGCTCAACAGGTCGAGGATCACTAGCGTGAGACCGGCTGGCAGCACGTACCCGATCCCCAAGATGCTCTCTCGCGTGATGCGCTTCTCACTCACCTGCCGGGCCAGGAGGAGCGCCGCCAGGCAAGCAAATACGACCGACGTCAACCCCGGACCGCTCAAGAACTGTGATTTCACCTCGCTCGCGTGATGCCCGAGGAGGGCTGCGACCAGAAAGGCGCAGGCGACGCCCAGCGAGGAGATCTGAGAGATCGCCGCGCTGACGAACACGATCCGCTTGAGGATGACGTAGACACCCAAGAATGCGCTCACGAGCGCGACGAGCAGGCCCGCCAGGATCCCATTTTGGAGTATCGGCAGCGCTTCGAGGAAGGTCATCCCGTTCCGCTCGACGAGGAAGAGGTTCGACAGGAGGGGGATCGATCGCACGAAGTCCATGACTACCTCTCTGCCCTCGGTTCGCTCGACCCGTGTGCGAACAGGAATTTCCGTCCGCCGAAGGAGTGCACGTCGACGCTCAGCCGATACACGTCCTTGAGCGTCTCGCCGTTCAGGAGCTCGTCGGTCATGCCAGTTCGGAAGACGCCTTCGTCGCCGTGGATGAGCATCAATTGTTTCGCGTGGTTCGCGACCAGGTTCAACGAGTGACTGACCATCAAGATGGTCAGCCCAGATCCTCGGTGCAGATCGGAGATCAGTTCCATGATGCCGGCCTCTCCAGCGATGTCCATGCCATCCGTGGGCTCGTCGAGCACGAGCACGTCCGGCTCCGGCGCGAGCCCTCGGGCAATCAAGGTTCGCTGTTTCTGTCCACCCGACAGCGAGCGGAAGGGCTTGCGAGCCAGGTGGGCGATCCCCACCCGCTCCATGTAGCGAAGGGCAAGCTCTCGATCGGCGCGTGTCACTCGTCGGCACGGCCCGATGCGCGGGTAACGGCCCATGACCACCACGTCCAGCGCGGGCAGCGGGAAAATATCGTCGATCACGCCGCGCTGGGGCACGTATCCGAAGCTCAAGCCCGTGCGGCGCTCGATCCGCCCGCCGAGCGCCGGGATGATCCCGAGGAGCGTCTTGACGAGCGTGGTCTTGCCGGCGCCGTTGGGGCCGACGATACCCCACCAATCGCCCTGGTCGATCGAGAGGTTGATATCGGACAGAAGGGCGGTCCCACCGTAGCCGATGGCGAGCTCGTTCACCGCGAGGAGCGCGGACATCAGCGGACCGCTTTGACGGCGTTCAACGCCTGCGTCAACAATCCATACAGTTGATCGAAGAAGGCGAAGTAGTCGTCGATACCGTCGGCCTGGCTCACCGACGACGGCAAGATCACCACCGCGGCCCCGGCGGCACCGGCAATCTCCTTGAGCAGGGCCTGATCCTGGTACGTCTCGGTAACGACCAGCTTCACTCGGCTCTGCGCCATCCTCGCGATGAGCACGGCTTTCTCGTCCCGATCAGGCGGGTTGTCCAGGTTCGTGGAACTGAGCAACAGCGGCTCGCTCGGCTCGATATGGCCCACGATCTTCAGACCATGCCGTCGGGCCAGATACGTCCAGCTCCGATGGTAGCTGACGATCTCCGTCCCCGCGAAGGGCTTCATCTGCGCATCCCATTCGACGAGCTTATCCTTCAGCTTCGCGGCGAACCCCTCGTAGTTCGCCTGGAAGACGGTCGCGTTCGATGGGTCCAGCAGCACGAGCTTGTCGAGGATGGCCTTCGCGGTCGAATTGCCGTTCGCCGGGTCGAGCCAATAATGATGGTTGTAGCCGGCCGTGAGGTCCGGTGGCTTCGGGACGACCAGGGACTGCAACGCCACGAGTCCTCTGATGAGAGGGGGCGCCTTCACGTCGGCGGGGTCGTAGGGGATCAGCGCCGCACCGATAGAGGCATCCAGATAGCCGGGTTTGCCCTCTCGAATCCGTCCGTTCGTGGACTCGGCGAGAGCAGTCGGAAGCCACGCCGTCTCGAGACCCTGGCCATTCACGATGAGAAGATCCGCCCGGTTCAGGTGCACCGCGAAGCTGCGCTTCGGGACGATCGCGTGGGGGTCCTGGGTACCCTTGGCGAGGTACGCCACCGAGATGCGGTCGCCGCCGACGATTCGCGCAATGGCCGCCTCGTGCTCGGTGGTGGCCACGACGTTCACCCTGGCCTCGGCGCTTGCGTGGGTCAGCGCCATCAAGCCAACCAGGAGGAGGATGAGCTTCCACTCACGGCTCACGATGCACCTCCTCGTTCTCCACCGGCCGGTCACGACGTCCGGGCCGCCTGCAGGGCGGGGACGAGCTCCCGATAGAGCTTCTCGAAGAAATCGAACGGCGTCTTGATTCCCAGATCCTCGCTCACGGAGCTTGGGAGGATCAGGGTCTTGGCGCCGGTCTGCCGCGCGATCTCGTCGATGATCGGTCGGTTCTGATAAGTCTCCGCCAGGATGATCTTGACGCCGCTGCGCTTCATGCGGTCGACCAACGACGCCATGTAGGCCGCGCTGGGCGGCAGGGTCTCCTTCGGTTCAATGTAGTCGAAGACCTTCAGGCCGTGTCGTCGCAGAAGGTAGTTCCAGCTCCGGTGGTAGCTGACGAGCTGCATCCCCCGGAACGGCTCCATCTGCTTGTCCCACTCCTTGAGATGCTCGCCGAAGTGAGCGGCGAATTGCTCGTAGTTGCCCCGATAGTACGCCGCGTTGGGCAGGTCCACCTCGGCGTACTTGTCGGCGATGTTCTTTGCGATGATCGTCGTGTTGCCCGGATCGAGCCAGTAGTGGTGGTTGCCGAGGCGCATCGTACCGCCCACGCCGAGGTTGAGGATGAAGAACGGAGTCCCCTCGATCTCTTCCTAAGAATCCGGGATGATGTCGACCCCGATCGAGCCGTTCACGAAGCCCGGGTGCCCTTCCATGATGTTCGCGTTTCTTGCGTTGATGAGGGCCACGTCCAGCCAGCCCAGCTCGATCAACTGCCCGTTGGCCACCAGGAGATCGGCTTTGTTGAACAGCACCGAGTAGCTCGGCTTGACGGCGATCGTGTGGGGATTCTGGGACCCCTTCACGATCACACTCACCTTGACTTTGTCTCCTCCGACCGCCTTCGCGATCGACCCGTAATGCTCGAGCGTGGCGACGACGTTCAACGCCGACTGTGCGCGCCGCCCTTCGGGACGGGGGACTTCGGCGTCGTGCGCAGTGGCAGCGCTTGCGGCAAGGCACACAGACGTGAGCACGATCGCGGCACCGGTTAGCGAGCGACGTGTTTGCATGTGGAATTTCTCCGGCTGCGGTTCACCCGAGGCTAGAACGGATCCAGGAACTTTCCGACGCCCGGCGTGACGGTGCCCAGACCAACGTTGAACTGGATGAAAACGGCATGATACGGCAGATCTCGTCCCGATTTCGCGCTGTACTCGTACTGGACCCCGATCTTCGCAACCGGTGTGAGCAAGTATCGCAGACCGCCCGAGACGCGAAGACCTTCGTCCTCGTTCCCCTTGGGGATTCCGACGTAGTCGACGCGACCGGTCACTTGCCAGTGGCGCGAGAACCGATAGCCAAGCTCCGTGAAGGCTCCGCCGACTACATCGCTGCCGAGCTGAAGCCCTTTGTTGGCGCCCGCGACGACGATGGGATTCTGTCTGACGGCCCAGATGCCTTCGGTCAGCCACCGGATGTATGGCCAGTTCTGGGCGCCCGACTTCCAGCGAAACAAGACGTCCCCTCCGACCAGATAGGTGCGGTCCTCGCTCTTGGGCTTGTTCTTGCCAATGGCCGCTGACGCCCCCAGAGAAAGGTCGGCGTTGTCCGTCAGATCCAGGAACGTCTCGACCCTCGGGAACACCACCAGGTCATCGGCCGTCTGCAACGCGAAGGTGGGGGGCGTACTGGGGGTCGCGGCCGGGTACCCATCCAGCGCGCCCTTGCTTTGGACCGAGAGCGCGAACTGGATGAATGGCGAGATCGGCGGTTGATAGGTCACTTCAGCGCCCAGCAGGTGCACGCCGTCCGGACCGAGGAACTTCACATGGATCAGCGGCATATCGTCGAGAAACCATTCGTGGTCGTGGATCTGATTGAGCTGTCCGAACTTCGCTCTGAACTGCCCCACCGTCGCCTGGAAGTCGGAGAGCCACGGGGAAAACTCCCCGAGCTTGTGAAAGAAGAGGAAGGCTTCCTCGATGCTCGCCTTGTCCTGCTCGAAGGTCAGGAACAGGGCGAACTTCAGCGGGAATTCCGCCGTCTCGCCACTGAGCGAGAGGTCGAAGCTCGTCAGGTTGAACCCCTTCTCCTGCCGATCCCCGATCTTGTCGAAGTCGACCCGCTTGGGGTCGGAGAAGTTCACGTAGTCGACGTTGGCCTGCAGCGACACGTCGATCAGCCCGAATCGGCTGAGGGTGAGCCCTTTGGTGTGAGCGCCGGCGTCAGGCGACCACGCGAGGATCACGAGCAGTCCAATCACGCCGAGCAGGGAGCCACGTCGTTTCATCGTTCCAGCCTCGAGAAGCGAATGGCGCTCGCGGTGCTTCGGTTCCTCATTCTTCCTCTCGGGAGGGACGAGAAGGCTCGGCATCGCGCACGGGCCGAGCCTAGCGAGGCGAACATGAAGATTCCCTGAAGACGAATTTTCCAGGGCCGGCCTCAAGCGCGTGGCCCGGCCACCGCCGTCGTCGCCTCGACGCGGCGGACGCGAGTGCGGTGGCTCGGCTATGACTCCGGCATCAAGCCAGGGGAGCAAGCCTGCACGGTGGCCGGCCGCACCGCGGCGCATGGCACGGCGCAACGCAGCTTTAGTCAGCACCCGAACTTCACCCAGGAATTACCCAGAAGTTGCTCCCAATGGGAGCCGAACAGGGCAAAAGTCAACGACGTCAGAGTCGCTTATTTACGACGTGCCGTTTGTGGCGCCTAGTTTCGGAGCGGCGATTGGCCGTGTCTTGGCCGTGAATGGGGCCCAACGAGCGCCAACAAGGCCCAAAGCCGGGCCCTTATCGGGAGGCTCAAATGACCGTGCCTATTGTGGATCGCTGGGTGGTGTGGGACCAAGCACTAGGCTCATAACCCAAAGGTCGCTGGTTCAAATCCAGCCCCCGCAACCATTGACGACGCTGTGACTGGGCCCAGGGACCGCCGTGTTCGATGACACGTGATTGTGTTACTTACGGTCGTGAGACCTGACCCTATGTGTATAGGGGAGGCGGTGGCCGGCTACCTCGCCACGGTGGGCATCCGCACGCGGGTGCGTAGCATGGAGCGGGCGACGGTCATGGAGGCGTGGCGGTCGAAGAAGCTCGGCGGGGTCATCGCGGCGGCCTCGACCGCACCGGGTAGCACTGCGGTGCGCCTCGAATCCTTCGTCGTCACAGCGCGCCGTACGCCTCCGGCGGCTATCCCGACATCGACGATCTCTTCCAGCAGCAGGCGCAAGAGCGCGACCGCAAGAAGCGGGAGGCCCTGCTGCACCGGATCCAGCGCCTCATACACGAGCGTGTCATGTTCGGCCCGATCTTCGAGCCCGCCATCCTCCACGGTGTCGGTCCGCGGGTGGAGGAGCCCGCGATCGGCTTGACCTCGCAGCTCTACTTCGCCGCGCCGTACGAGGACATGCGCCTCAAGAAGCCGTGAGGGGAAGCCTGGGCGCGAAGACTGCGAGAGAGCATTGGCGTCGGCGTGGACCTGCCAGATGAGGTCAACCTACGCCAGCGTCGAGCCTCAGAAGTAGGAGCGATGGACCCGCTGACGTCCGCCGGCGACGGTCTGCTTTCGCCCGCGGCGTACGCGCGTGACGACGAGTCGCCGGACGACGGCTTCTACGTCATGCCACGCCGGGTCGTCCACATCGACGACGGCGCGATCGCCGCGCTCGGCCGCCTGTATTCCGAGGTGCTCCCGGCCGGCGGACGTCTGCTCGATCTGATGAGCAGCTGGCGCAGTCATCTCCCGCACGGCGTTCGCGCCGGCGCCGTGGTCGGGCTGGGCTTGAACGCAGACGAGATGGCGGACAACCCGCAGCTGGCGGGCCACGTCGTCCACGACTTGAACCGCGATCCCCGGTTGCCCTTCGGCGACGAAGAGTTCGCCGGCGCGATGTGCGCCGTCTCGATCCAGTACGTGACCCACCCATTGCGGGTCTTCCGGGAAGTCCGCCGGGTGCTGCGACCGGGAGCGCCCTTCGTGGTGTCCTTCTCCAACCGGTGCTTTCCCACCAAGGCCGTGGCCGTCTGGCTCGACACCACCGACCAGCAGCACCTCACGCTCGTCCGCAGCTACTTCGAGACGGCCGGCGGCTGGACGGACCCCAAGGAGGAGAACCGGTCGCCCGGCGACGGGGATCCGCTCTACGCGGTGTGGGCGCGCGCGTCTTCGGGTACGATGGCGCCGGGGCCGACGATCCCATGACGCGACTGCTCGCTCCATCCGCGGTCGAGCGCTACCGACGGGACGGCTTCTACTTCCCGATTCGCGTGCTGGCGCCCGGCGGGGCGTTCGAGTGCCGGCGTCGGCTCGAGGCCGTCGAGGCCGCGCACGGTGGCCAGCTCGGCGGCGAGCTCCGCCACAAGCCGCATCTGCTCTTCACGTGGCTTGCCGAGCTCGTGCGCCACCCGGCGATCCTCGACGCGGTCGAGGACGTGCTCGGCCCGAACCTCCTCGTCCCTACCGCGGGACCGGAGTCGAACGCCTCAGGTAGTCACTTGGCCTTGAGCTTCAGGTCCTCGTAGGGCGCCGAGTAGGCGTGGCCGGGGATGAGGCCGAGGCCGGACTCCTGCACCCGGGAACCCTGGCCGTTGATGAACGCGAGCTCCCAGACCGGGATGTGCATCGCCTTCTCGTGGACGAGCTGCTGGATCTTGTGGAGGAGCGCTTCGCGCTTCTTGCGGTCCAGCTCGGCGGCCTGGTCCTTGAAAAGCGAGTCGATGTCCGGATAGCTGCCGTAGACGTACTGGCCGCCGGCCACGACGAAGGTCTCCAGGCGCGTCGCCGCGTTGCCGAAGGCGCCGCTCGCGGTGTACGCGAGATTCTTGTATTTCTTGTCGCCGTAGCTGGCCCAGTGCGTCACGCGTTCCACCGGTCTCAGCTTGGAGCGGATGCCGACCTGCTGCAGGTAGTTCGCGACCGCCTCCTGCACGTTCGCGTACGCGACGTCCAGAAAGTATTCGCCCGCGTCGAAGCCGTTCGGGTAGCCGGCCTCGGCCAGGAGCTTCTTCGCCTGGGCGACATCGAAGGCATAGGTCGGAGGCTGCCAGTAGAAGTCGAAGGTGCTGGGGATGATGCTATACGTCAGCCTCGAGTGGCCGAGCGTGATGGCCTGGTTGATGGCCTTGCGGTCGATCGCCAGGTTGGCGGCCAGGCGCACGCGGCGGTCGTGCCAGGGAGACTTCGGGTCCCACTGGTCCAGCATGCTGATCCACTGCGGAGCCTGGATCACCGCCGGCTTCAGCGTCAGCCCTGGCGTCCGTAGCAGCTCTTCCGCGAGCTCGCCCCGAATCGAGTACACGATGTCGATCTCGCCGCGCATCAACGCCGCCAGGCGGGTCGACTCGTCCGTGATGACCTTGAAGACGAGCCGCTTCACGCTCGGCGTCTTGCGCCAGTACCCCTCGAACGCCTCCATGACGAGCTCGACCCCGGGCGAGAACGAGACGAACTTGTAGGGCCCGGCGCCGACGGGCGCCTTCTTGTAGGCCTCGTCGCCGACCTTCTCGACGTACTTCTTGGGGACGATCCAGCCCGCGCCGCTGGCCGCGGTATAGAACGTCATGAAGTCGGGCCATGGATTCTTCAGCCGGAACCTCACCTGGAACGGGCCCGGCGTCTCGACGGCGGCGACGCGCTCCTTGAGCGTCTTGGCCGCCGCGCCCCGGTAGCGATCGAACGAGAACTTCACATCGTCCGCCGTGAGCGAGTCGCCGTTGTGGAACTTCACGCCCTTGCGGAGCGTGAAGTCGTAGACGCGCCCGTCAGGCGAGGCCTGCCATGACTCCGCCAGGCTCGGCGCCGCGGAGCTCCCGGGCATCGCCTTCGCCATCGCGTCGTGGATCGCGTACATGACCATGAAGGGCGTGATGAGTCCCTGGGTCTCGGCGGGATCGAACCACGTGGGCGCGAGCGAGATGTGAACGCCCCACGTCAGCTGACCCTCGGGGGCCGCCGTGGCGGGCGCGGCAACGGCGAATAGGGCGAGCAGGGCGCATGCAGCAACCCGGAGCCGACGCATCGATTGGCCTCCTCGACAGCGGCTCACTCGCGACGACCCGTGAAGCGCAGCAGCATCAAGAAGAGGTTGATGAAGTCCAGGTAAAGGGAGAGCGCGCCGACGATGGCGTAGGCACCGACCTGACCCTCCGGCAGCGCCAGCGCCATCTGCTTCAGCCGCTGGGCGTCCCAGGCCGTGAGGCCGGTGAAGACGATCACGCCCACCACGGAAATCAGGAACTGCAGGGCGTCGCTGTGCCAGAACACCCCGACGATCGAGGCGAGGATGAGCCCGACCAGGCCCATCATGAAGAACTGGCCCGCGCCCGCCAGGCTGCGCTTCGTCGTCGAGCCGAAGAGGGCGAGCGCGCCGAACATGCCGGCCGTGACGACGAAGGTCGTCGTCACCGACTCGCCCGTGTAGGCGAGCAGGATCACCGACAGCGTGACGCCGTTCAGCGCCGAGTAAAGGGTGAAGAGGCCCGCCGCCGTGCTCGGGGCCAACCGGTGCGCCCGCGCGGACAGGAAGAAGACCAGCCCGAGCTCCGCGATCACCAGCCCGAAGAACACGAGGCGATTGCCGACCAGCGCCCTGATGATCTCCGGCGAGCCGGCCACCACGAATGCCACCACCGCCGTGAGGCCGAGGCCCACGGCCATCCAGCCGTACACTTTCCAGAGGAAGGCGGATACTCGATCCGCCGCCTGGACCGTGTTCGTCGTCCGTGCGTCCATTGCACTCTCCTTTAGGTACTGGTACCCACCGCGCCCATTGTACCGGGATGCGGCCCTGATGGGGGAACGCGCGCGTCAGCCGCCGGCGGCGTACGTGATGCGGTAGATGCGGCCGGCCTTGTCGTCGGAGACCAGGAGCGCCCCGTCGGGCATGACGAGCACATCGGCCGGACGCCCGGACGCGACGCCACCTCTCAGCCACCCCGAGGCGAAGGTCTCGTAGGACGTCGCCCGCCCGTTCTCGATCTTGACGAAGGTCACCCGATAGCCGATCGGCGTCGAGCGGTTCCACGAGCCGTGCTCGGCGATGAAGATGCCGCCGCGGTACTTCTCGGGGAACATTCGCCCGGTGTAGAACCGCATGCCGATCGCCGCGACGTGCGGGCCGAGCTCCCGGGCGGGGGGCGAGAGCTCGCTGCACGGGCGCCCGGCGTTGTGCTCCGGGTCGCGCAGGCCGATGCCGTGGCAGTAGGGAAAGCCGAAGTGCTCCCCGGGCCGCGTGAGGCGGTTCAGCTCGTCCGGCGGCTGGTCGTCACCGAGCCAGTCGCGGCCGTTGTCCGTGAACCACAGCTCTCCCGTCGCGGGGTGGAAGTCGAATCCGACGCTGTTGCGCACGCCCCGCGCCACGATTTCCGGGCGCCCGCCGCCGAGGTCGAGCCGTGTGATCGTGGCGTGCAGGGGACCCGGGGGCACGCACACGTTGCACGGAGCGCCGACCGGGACGTAGAGCCGGCCGTCGGGGCCGAAGGCGATGAACTTCCAGCCGTGATGGGCATCGGACGGATAGGCGTCGGTGACGACCTCGGGCTTCGGCGGCCGAGCGAGGTCGCGGGCGACGTCACGAAATCTCAAGATGCGGTTGACCGCGGCGACGTAGAGGGCACCGTCCCGGAAGGCGACGCCGCTCGGCATGCTCAAGCCGCTGGCCAGCACATGGACCTGGTCCGCCCGCTGGTCGCCGTCGCGATCCACCACGGCGTAGACTTTGCCCTCCGCCCGCGAGCCGACGAAGACGACGCCGGTTGGGCCAACCGCCATCTGCCGGGCGTTCGGCACGTCGACGGCGTAGACGGCGATGTGGAAGCCCGGCGGCAGCGTGATCTCGTCCAGCGCGGCCGCGGTGCTGGGGAGCATGCCGGCGACGTAGCCGCGATAGAGGCAGCCGACGACGATCAGCGCCGCGAGCGGAACCAGGAGCCGCGCGAGTGCCAGGCGGGATCGGCTCATCGTCCTCAGTCAGCTTCGCGCCAGCCCTCAGCGGACGGCGATCGGCGCGACGGTCGAGCCGGTCGCCCCCTTGAGCTTCAGCGGTTGGATCATGAAGGCGAACTCGGAGACGCGCTTCGACGCGAGCTCGTCCAGCTTCATATTTTCGAGCAGGTGGATGCCGTTGACCACGAGCATGATCTGGTGCACGGGCGCCGAGATCTGAGGATCCGGGTTCGGCGAGATCTCGACCGGAAAGTTGTCGGACCCGACCAGCATCGGATCCTGCCGCACCAGCCACTCGGCGGCGGCGACGCCGATGCCGGGGCACCCTTTCATGAACCGTGCGTTGTCGCGGGCCCAGAGCTTGCCCCATCCGGTGTGGATGATCACGGCGTCGCCCGCCTGGAGCGTCAGGTTCTGCCGCTGCAGCGCCTGCTGGAGGTCCTGCACCGTGATCTCGTAGGTATCGGGCAGGATGTCCACGCCCTTCAGCGCGGCGACGTCGATCAAGACGCCGCGCGTGATCAGCGCGCCGACGTTCTCGATGCCCAGCTTGCTGAAGCCGGTTCGGGTTGAGATCTCGTCGAGCTTGAAGCAGTTGTAGAGGCTATGCTCGATCGTCTGGTGCGCGAAGCCGTCGAGCTGAGTGCCAACCTGACCGATCTCGGAGAGGACGACCTCCTCGTTGCTGCCGCGACGATTCGACTGCGGGTTCATGACCGTGCGCTTGAGGTGCACGTCGAAGCGCCGGGTGCTGGAGATCGGCATCTCCGCGGAGAGCACCTGGCCGAGCTCGATCACCTCGCCGGTACGGATCAGCCGGGTCGCGCGCAGCACGGTATCTGGCTTCATGTGATTGCCGGACCCCCGCTGGTCGCCGGCTCCCCATTTCGAGGGACAACGCTGGCTGTCGGCGGGCGGCCGCCATGACTGAGCGTGAACGGGGTCACTGGCCAGGCCAAACACCAGTGCAATGGCGCTGCCGATGACGATGCGTCGCATGGTTTCCTCCTTGATCCGTCGGTCGCTCGATGCGCCCGAGAATCGGGCGGACGAGGGGCCGTGTCAAGGGACCTTAGGCCGATTGACACGGAAATCCTCGCGTGATACGTCTGCGCCGTTTTCCGCGTTGTGGACTCAACCAGTGCAGTGCCGTCGTGATTGAAGGGGGCGCCTCATGAGTCCGCGGTACAGCCGCCGCATCGTCGCCGTGGCACTCGCCGGCCTGTTCCTGCTCCCAGGACTTGCGTCCGCCACCGTCGAGGTGCTCTTCGACTTCTCCTCACCGGCGAGCAGTCCGTTCCCGAGCGACCGCTTCACGGTGGAGGACCACGACCAGAACACCGGGGTACGAGTGAAGCTACCCAAGCCCGACTGTGCCGTCCGTCCGTCGGACTGCGCGGACCTCGACGTCATCAACACGCTGGACGGCTTCAACCTCCAGCCGCGCCTGTCGATTCCGTTCTCGGGGCCTATCGACGTGTCTACCGTGAGCAGCAGCACGGTGTTCCTCGCCCGCCTGGGCCACGGCCACGATGGCGAGCGGGTCGGCATCAATCAAGTGGTGTGGGATCCGGCCACCAACACGCTGCACGCGGAGTCCGATGAGTTCCTCGATCAGCACACGCGCTACCTCCTGGTCGTGACCGACGGCGTGCGCGATGCCGACGGCCGTCGGGTCGGGGCGGGAGCGTTCGAAGACTTCCTCCACGACGATCACCGGAGCGACGGTCACCGCCGCGGCGAGCTCGCCGACTATCGCAAAGACCTCCGGGAGGCGCTGCACCGCGTCAACATCCACGGGCGCAACGTGGTCGCGGCGAGCGTGTTCACCACGCTGAGCGCGACGGCCGTGCTCGAGAAGATCCGCCGAGAGATCAAGGCCTCGCACCCGGGTCCCGCCACGATGCTCGGGACCTTTCGGCTCAGCAGCCTGATGGCGATCCAGTGGGCACGTCAGACCGGAACGGCGACCTTCGACACGTCGTTCCTGCCGATACCGGCGCTCGGCGTCTTCCCCGGCGCGGTCGGCGCCATCGCCTTCGGCCGCTTCGCGTCGCCCGACTGGGAGACGGCCGAGAAGTTCATTCCACCGATCGCGACGCGTACCGGCGTCCCGGCGGTGCAGGGCACCAACCAGCTCCACTTCAATTTGTTCCTCCCGGCCGGCACCGCGCCCGCCGGCGGCTGGCCGGTGGCGATCTTCGGTCATGGCTTCACGGACAGCAAGCACGGCGCCCCGTTCGCCGTCGCCTCGACGTTCGCCGCCCACGGCCTCGCGACGATCGCCATCAACGTCGTCGGCCACGGCGGCGGCGCGCTCGGGACGCTGACGATCATCCCGATAGGGGGCGTGCCGGTGACCATCCCGGACGGCGGACGCGGCATCGACCAGGACGGCAACGGGACCATCGACTCCACCGAAGGCGTGAACGCGGCGTCTCCGCGAGGCGTCATCGGCAGCCGCGACGGACTCCGGCAGACCGTGGCCGACCTGATGCAACTCGTGCGGGTCATCCAGACCGGCGGCATTCCCGATCTCAGCGCCACGCGGATCTACTACGCTGGCCAGTCCTTCGGCGGCATCTACGGCGTCAAGTTCCTGGCCCTCGAGGACTCCGTGCGCGCCGGCGTGCCCAACGTCCCCGGCGGACCCATCATCGAGATCGCCCGCCTGAGCCCCATCTTCCGGCCGCTGGTCGGAATCTCGCTCGCCAGCCGGGTCCCGTCGCTCCTCAACGCCGGCCCCCTGGTGCCGCCGGCCTGGGGCTTCAACGAGAACATTCCGCTGCGGGATCTGCCGGCGGTGATCAACGCCGTGCCGGGAGCGATGGCCATCCAGGAGGCCCTCGACGCGACCGAGTGGGTCTCCCAGTCGGGTAACCCGGTCGCGTACGCCCCGCATCTGCGCAAGAGCCCGCTGCGTGACACCGATCCGCCGGCCGTCGTCATCCAGTTCGCCAAGGGCGATCTGACGGTGCCCAACCCGACCGCGTCCGCCATCTTCCGCGCGGGCGACCTCACCGATCGCTCGAGCTACTTCCGCAATGACCTTGTGCGGGCGGCGATCCCCGCCGCGCCGGCCAACCCCCATACGTTCCTGACCAACATCGACGATCCGTCCGTTGCCGCCCTGGCGATCGCGGCGCAGCAGCAGATCGCGATCTTCTTCGAAACCGACGGGACCGTCGTCGTCGATCCGGATGGGGCGACCGGCACGTTCTTCGAGGTGCCGATCGCCGGCCCGCCGCCGGAGGCGCTGAACTTCTGACGCCGCTTGGAATCTTTCACACGATTTTGAGTCTGGTCGCCGTAGCCGCGGCCGTCGCCGCGCTCGTTCGGGACGGGCAGGTGATCACGTGCCTCACCGGCCTTCCGATCTTTCGACACGGCGTCATCGGTTCGCCGCACGTCCTCGGCGTCATCACGCTCACCGCATTCGCCGTGGCCGCCGCGGCGAGCACGACCGGGGTGTTTGGGCGCTTCTCGGCGTACGTCCAGACCGTAAGCTACTCTGCGACCGTTTTTTTCCTCAGTATTTCCACGGTGACGGAGACGTTGACCCGGCTGCCGCCGAGCGCTCCCGTCGTCGCGAGTCCCGAGGC
>Ga0137397_10000506_pt1 | contig 26877 bp, 27 predicted proteins | sample czorhiz116metaG_FD_106658 | JGI IMG/M metagenome (GOLD analysis project Ga0137397, IMG submission 106658) | Vadose zone soil microbial communities from Angelo Coast Range Reserve, California, USA - czorhiz1.16 metaG | ecosystem: Environmental > Terrestrial > Soil > Vadose zone | place: USA... | reverse complement strand
CGCGAAAGCGCAGGCGCTGATCCTGGCCGGAAACGTGATCGCGGGCGATCACCGGGTGGAGAAGCCGGGGCAGCTCATCGACCCGTCCACCGAGCTCCGGCTCAAGGAGCGTCTGGCCTACGTCTCCCGCGGGGGATTGAAGCTCGCCAGGGCGCTGGACGATCTGGCGCTGCCGGTGGAAGGGCGCGTCTGCGTCGATCTGGGCGCGTCGACCGGCGGGTTCACCGACGTCCTGCTCCAGCGGGGAGCGCAGCGGGTGCACGCCGTGGACGTGGGCCATGGGCAGCTCCATCCCAGGCTTCGCGCCGATCCGCGGGTCGTGGTGCACGAGCGGGTCAACGCCCGGGAGCTGAAGCTGCCGGAGCCTTGCGACGCGGCGGTGGCCGACCTTTCCTTCATATCGCTCAAGCTCGTGCTGCCTGCCCTGGTTGCGGCCCTGCGGGAAAAAGATGCGTGGGCCTGCGTGCTGGTGAAACCCCAATTCGAGGCGGGCAGGGCCGAAGTGGGCAAGGGTGGCGTGGTGCGAGACGGCGCCGTACAGCAGCGCGTTGTCCAGGGGATTTCCGAAGAGATGCGGCGACTTGGCCTTCAGGTGATGGGGGTGGTCGAGTCGCCCATCCAAGGTCCCGCGGGCAACCGGGAGTATCTGGTTGCAGCCCAGAGGCCCTGATCCGCCCTCCGTTGGCCGGGTGTCGAAGGGGAGGGTAAAATTCTCAGCCTACGGGCGGATTCCGCCCGGTGGAGACCCGATGCCGCTGGGCCAGATCATCCGGGTGCGCGTCTTAGCCCCGACCGGGGAGGCCCGCCGGCTGTGCACGCGCCTTACGCGCGGCGGCATTCCAGCCGCACCCGACGATGGCACCTCGCGCGCAGAGGTGCTGGTCGCGGTCCAGCCGGATGGCGACCTCTCAAAGGAGCGGGCGAGAGCCGCCTGGCTGGTGGTCCTGGGAGCGCCGGGCGCCGCGTTCTTCGCCGCCGGCGCGGACGACGTGGTGACGCCGGGCGAGCCCGAGGTCCTGTTCCGCCGGCTCCGCGCCGCGCTCGAGCGCCTGGATCTCTTGAGCCGGATCGATCGCCTCAACGAGCGCGTCACCGCGCTGGAAGCCGGGCTGGCCGATGCGGCGCACGACGTCCGCAGCCCGCTGCAGGCGGTGATCGGCAACGCCGAGCTGCTCTCGCGCGACATTTCGCTCAGCGCGGCCCAGCGGGAGGCCGCCGCGGCCTGTGCCCGCCAGGGGCTGCGCGCAATGCAGCTTGCCGAGCGCATCCTCGAGGCGGCCCGCCAGCGCAGCCGCGACGAGCTCGACGTCGAAGGCGTCGATCTGGGCGGCCTGATCCAGGCCGCGGTGTCCCAGGCGCAGCCCGTGGCCCGCCAGCGCGGGGTGGAGATCAAGGCCGTGCCGCCGGCGCGGCCGGTCGAGATCCGCGCCGACAGCGAGCTGTTGGCGCGCGTCCTGGACAACCTGATCGGGAACGCGATCCGCTTCTCGCCCAAAGGGTCGGAGATCGAGGTGTCGGGTTGGCGCGCCAGCCCCAGATTCGTCCGGTTCGCGGTGAAGGATCAGGGGCAGGGCATCGCCGCCGCCGAGCTGCCGAAGCTGGTGGCGGGGCTCGGCCCCGGACGCGGTCTTCGGATCGCCCGCGAGATTGCCGAGCGGCACGGCGGCGAGCTGTGGGCGGAGAGCAAGGTGGGGGCCGGGACGCGCTTCTTCGTCGAGCTGCCGCTGCAACCGCCGGCGTCGCGGCCCAGCATCCTGCTGGTCTCCGACGACAGTCGCTGGCTGAAGGACGTCTCGCGGACCTTGAAGAACGCCTGCGACGTCCGGACCGCCACGGCAGCGGCGGCCCGGCTTCGCGGCAAGCACACCGATCTGGTGCTGCTCGACCCCTCGCAGAAGCCCGGCAAGAAGCTCGAGGCCCTGCGCACCGAGGCGAAAGGCGCCCAGGTGCCGGTGATCGAGCTGCCGAGCCAGATGGCGGCCACCCGGCTCGCCCGCACGCTCGCGCACCTGGCCGTCTGAAACGCGTTATCCTCCGGACATGCTCCTTCCGCTGCTGCTCGCGGCCGTCCTCCCGGACTTCACGGGCTACGTGGTCGATCGGGCCGGCGCGCTGCGCGCGGACGCGGTCGGCCACCTGGAGGCCGTCGCCTCCGAGCTCGACCACGCCGGAATCGCGCAGATCGCCGTGGCGGTCATCCCCCGCGAGATGCTGGGCGACGCCTCGAAGGAGGAGTACGCCGCCGACCTGTTCAGGAAGTGGGGCCTCGGCCACGGCAAGAAGAAGGCGGACGGGCTGCTGGTGCTGCTCGTTCCGCGTTCGAGGCCCGATCAGAAGCGTCTCCTGAAAGTGGAGGTCGGCTACGGCCTCGAGGGCATCCTGCCCGACGGCAAGGTCGGCGCCCTCGAGGACGAGAACGCGGTCCCGTATCTGCGGAGGGACGACTACAGCGGGGCGGCGACGCACCTTGTGGACGCGATCGCGGCCGCGCTGCGCGCCGATGCGGCTCGGGGCGGCGACGCGGCGCCCGGAAAGGACACGCTGCGGCGCGGCGACTCGGGACCGGCCAACTATGGCGGAGTGGCCGCGACCGTCCTCTGCATGGGCGCGATCGCGGTGCTGCTTCTCAGCAGCGCGGCCCGCCGCCGCTTTCCCGGCCGGAAGAGCCAGCTCGCGGGCGCGGGGCTGGCGGGGGCCTCGGTGGTCTCGCTGGTGGCGATGGGCAGCGGGCCGGGCTGGCTGGTGCTGGTCGTCGGCCTGATCGCGAACGCGGTGATCTGGGCTTCCATCCGCTCGCACCGGTGTCCGAAGGATGGCTCGTGGATGGAGATCGAGGAGGACGTGCTGCAGCGGCCGACGTACTGGAGCCAGGGCGTGGCCCGCGTCCGGCAGCGTTGCACCAACCCCTCCTGCGGGTACCGCCGTGAGTACGAGAAGATCCTGCCCCGCAGGCAGGCCGCGGTGGTCACCGGCGGCGGCGGCGGATTCTTCGGCGGCGGACGAGGAGGCGGAGGGGGCGGTTTTTCCGGTGGCGGTGGCGGAGATTCCGGCGGCGGCGGAGCTGGCCGCGAAGTGTGAACGGCTGGTGCAAGCCCATGGTCGTCCCCTCTCGCGCTTCAGTCCCCGTGCGGGATGTACTCCCGCGCCAGGTTCTCGAAGCGCGTGTGCTCGTGGATGAAGGCGAGATTCGCGGTCCCGATCGGACCGTTGCGCTGCTTGCCGATGATCAGCTCGGCGACGCCCTTCACGTCCTCCTTGTCCTTCTCGTAGACCTCCTCGCGGTAGATGAAGAGGATGGTGTCGGAGTCCTGCTCGATCGCTCCCGATTCGCGTAGGTCGGACATCAGCGGCCGCTTGTCCGGGCGCTTCTCCAGAGAGCGGTTCAGCTGCGAGAGCGCGAGGAGCGGAATGCCCAGCTCCTTGGCCAGCGCCTTCAAGGACCGGGAGATCTCGCTGATCTGCTGCTCGCGGCTGTCGATGCGCTCGTTGCCGCGCATCAGCTGCAGGTAGTCGACGATCACCAGCCGGATGGGCGCGTCGCTGTTCTCGTATTTCGAGAACAGCCGGCGGCACTTGGCGCGCAGCTCCAGCGCGGAGATGGCCGGCGTGTCGTCGATGTGGATGTTCGCGTCGGCCAGCACCCCCGCGGCCTGCGCGAGCTTGGCCCAGTCGCTCTCGATCAGCTTGCCGGTGCGGATCCGCTGCGAGTCGACGCGCGCCTCGCTGGACAGCATGCGCATCACCAGCTGCTCCTTCGGCATCTCCAGCGAGAAGATCCCCACCCCGCAGCGCTTGTTCTGGTACTTGCCCCGGCAGCCGACGTGGGTGGCGATGTTGAGGCAGCAGGCCGTGTTGTGAGTCACCACGAAGTCCGAGGTGACGTAGAGATGGTCCTCGCTGTCGAGGAGGATGCACTGGCAGGGCCTGGCTCCGGCGGGCTCCACCGCCTCGATGAACCTCTCGATCGGGCGGGGCGCACCCGCGTGCCAGCGCGCGAGGTGCGGCTTCGAGCTGATCGGAACGACGCCGTCGGGAAAGCGCAGCCTCAGCCGGAGCCCGTCCTGGCGCGCGGCGATCCCGCCCAGCGAACGGACGATGAAGGTGACGCTGTCGGCGAGACGGGCGGAAGGCGCCGTGAAGTCGACCGCGCGCTCCCCTTCGACCACTTCACCGCCCGCATCGAGCAGGCCGCGGACCAGGTCCAGCCGCTCGCTTGCGCTGGCGTGGAGATAGTCCTCGGGGATGAAGCTCTCGATCCCTTCGGAATCGGAGAGGCCGTAGTGCTCCCAGGCGAGACGGATGGTGGACAGACGCGCGGGCGGCCGGGCCCGCGTGGCGAGGCCGTCGACGGACACAGGATCTGTCGCTGGCTTCTCGCGCCCGAGCCCGTGGCTGTGCAGGCTGCCGTCGCCGAGGAGGAGCCCCAAGAGATACGGCTCGAGGAGGAGCCGCTCCGAGCGGGCGCCAAATTCGACGGGCGCCACTGCGGGGATTCGATGACGCTGCCCGTTCCCGGACTGCAGGGATCGCCGGATCTCCGACAGCGCCTTGACCGAGGAAGCCCCGGCGGCGTGCTCCTCGGGCGTGGCCGTCTGCCAGAGGTGCTCGTCGCAGCACTCGGCCACGGCTCCGTCGGAGAAACGGACGCGAAACACCGCCTTCGTGCCTTGCGGGAACACCTGGAGCACGCGGTGCGGCTTGCCGTCGCGGCCGATCACCAGCGAGCCCGGCTGGATCCGCCGCATGGGCACGAATCCGGCGGGAGTGAGCACCGGCGCGTCCAGGGGCTGGGCCTTTCCCATCGAGGGGCGTGCCGCCAGGACGACCAGGTCGCCGGGCTGGAAGCCGCTGGTCATCCGGTCGAGGTCGGCGAAGCCGGTGGGGATGCCGGTGATCTCCTCCTGCCGCTCGTACAGCGCCTCGATGTTCTTGAAGGTGGCGGCGATGATCGGCTTCACGTGCACGAAGCTGACCGAGTTTCGCTGCTCGGTGACGGCGAAGATGCGGCGCTCGCACTCGTCGGCGAACTCCCCGACGTCGCCGTGCTGCTCGTAGCCGAGCTGGGCGATGGAACTGGCCGCCTCGATCAGCCGGCGCGCCAGCGCCTTCTCGTGGACGATCTTCGCGTAGTAGCCGAGGTTGGCCGCGGTCGGGACGATCTTGTCCAAGAGGTCGATGAACTCGTCGCCCCCCACCGCCTCGAACGCGCCCATCGCGGTGAGCTCGTCCTTGACCGTGATGCGGTCGATGGGCTGGCCCTTGCCGAACAAGGCCGACATGGCCTCGAACACCTTTCGATGTCCGTCCCGGTAGAACTCCTCTGGGCGTACGATCTCCACCACTTCGGCGAATGCCTGGCTGTCGAGCAGGATTCCGCCGAGCAGACTCTTCTCTGCGTCGAGGTTGTGCGGAGGCACGCGGCCATGGGGAAGGGCGACGACGCTGGCGGGAGCGCTCACGGATCCATCCTGCAAGGAGAGTCTGACATCCCTCGCAGAGGAAGCCTGTGAAGCGCAATCTTGCTATCCTGTGAGTTCCTGTGGAGAGCCTGTGACAGACGACGATCGTCCGCGGCCGAAGAGAAGTTGGCGTGAGATCGACAAGATGCGCGATCGCGGAGGCTCGTCGCGCCGCGACTCGCGGGAGCGGGAATCCTTCGAGCGCAGCACCGGATACACCAAGTACAAGACGAATCTGGAGCGCCTGTTCTCGGGCGGCGCGCCGCTGCCCGACCATCTCAAGGGCAAGACCGGCGAGGGAGACGAGGCCGGCGACGAAGAGCGCAAGAAGCTCTTCGCCATCGAGGACCCGAAGGCGTTCTACGCCGCGGCGACGGAATACCTGAAAGCGAACGAGCTCCCCAGCGATCCGCGCCTGTTGGACCGGCTGCTGGGGCATCCTGACGAAGACACGGTCGAAAAGGCGCTGGGGCGGCTGGAGGAGCTGCACAAGGCCGGCACGCTGAAGGCGCCGCCCGCCTTGCCGAACCGGCTGGCATCGGTGGAGTTGGACAGCGGCGATCCGAAGATCCGCAAGCGGGCGGCGGAGCTGCGCAAAGCGCTGCGGTAGCCGCTCCACGCCGAAGGCGCGGAATTGCGGCTACGGGGGAGTTAGAGACGGCCTCCGCCGGCTGGGTTGATTCCGAGAAACCCCATCAGATCGAAGTTTTCCTCGACCACCCGTCCCACCCCCTGTCCCTTCCAGCTGCGCGCGCGCCCGCAGTTCATGCAGGCGCAGATGTCGCGTCCGCCCATCCCCTGGCCGCCCTTCAAGGACCAGGTCTCCTCGGCGTATTCCTCGCACGCCTCGCAGATCTGCACGCGGTCCGCCATCTTGAACCCGCGGTCCTTCATCTTCTTCTTCACCAGCGCGGCGTGCTCGAGCCACGGCGGCAGCGGCGGCTTCTTTCCCATGTCGGCCTTCCTACTGTTCGGGCCGCGGCGCGCGCTCCTCGCGCGCGAGGACGAAGGCCCCCTTGCCGCGGTCATACGCGTATGTGCTGACGGTGAGGCCCTGGTCGTCCTCGCCCTCGGGCTCCCGGATCCGGACCTGGCCCGGCCCCAGCTCCACCTGCGCCCGGTACAGGTCGCGCTTGGCGAGCAGGTCGACCAGCTTTCCGGCGCGGACGGTCTTCACGATCACCTCGTCCGCGGTAGAGCCGCAGGTCTCGCAGGCCAGCTCCACCACCAGGTCGGGCGTCGCGTCCCCGGTGACGTCCCGGATGTCGACGTACAGGACGCGCTGAAGCTGCTCGTCGTCCTCGCCGCCGGTCAGCCGCTCCCAGAGCGGCCGCCACCGCCGTGGCCGCGAACCCGCCGCGGGCTCGAGCCGCCAGATGCCGACGTAGTTGCGCTGCGTGACCCACGCCGGGAACTGCTCGCCCATCGCCTCCTGCGCCGGCGTGAGCGAGGTTCCCCAGATCACCGCGTGGAGCTGGCCTTCCCACTCCGCCCTGCGCACCCAGCGGACGCGGAAGCCGGGGAAGGGCCGTGGGTGCAGCGAGCTGAAGTCGCCGGTGAGCAGCACCTGCTTGCGCTCCAGCACCACCGCGATCGCGCGCGAGGGTTGGTCGCGCGTGCCCTGCGCCTCCAGCGTGGCACGCCTTTCGCCGTCCTCCCACTGCAGCGTGAAGAACTTCTGATCGCGATCGCGGCGGAGCTGCTCCAGCGTCGGCGCTCCCCATCCGCGGGTGAGCTGCCACTCGACGTCGGTCAGCGCCGGCGCGAGCTGCGGATCGAAGAGCAGCCGGAGCGCGATCAGCTCGCCTCCGTTGCGCGACTCCTCCCAGGCAAGCTGCACGCGCGAAAGGTTGTCCGCGCCCCGCGGCAGCGCGCACTCGGCCCGGCCGGCCGGGGCCGCGAGGGCGTGCGCGCACTCCGCCAGGTCGGGCATCGTCCGGACCTGCGCGAAGGGCATGTCCAGATCGAATCGGCCGAAGCGGCGGGGCACGGCCTGCGCGGGAGTGGGCCGCGGCGGCGGAGCCGGAGCCGCCTGTGGGCTCGTGCTGGCCGGTATCGACGTGGTGGCGTCCGGCCGCGCCGGCGCCGGCCGGGCAGGTCCGGCGACTTCCGAGCGCGAGGCCTTGCGGGCGGCGGCCGGAGAAGCTCGCACCGCGCCCGCTAGGCAGAGGATGGCGAGCAGCAAACGCATCGGGCTGCACAGAGCATATCACGTGTAGGGGGACACCCGATTGGGTGTCCCCAGAGAGTTGCACGAGACTTCCGTTCTAAGTCTTTGGGGACACCCAATCGGGTGTCCCCTACTCGGCCTCGACGGTCACTTTCACCTTTGCCGTCACCTCGGCGTGGAGCTTCACCTCCACCTCGTGCGTTCCCAGCTCCTTGAGCGGGTCCGGCAGGTGCACCTGCCGGCGCTCGATCTGGTAGCCCTGCGCGGCGAGCTGCTCGTGCACGTCCTTCGAGGTGACCGAGCCGAACAGCTTGTTCTGCTCGCCCACCTTGCGGCTGAACTTCACCTCGATGGTGGAGAGCCTCTGCGCCATCGCGGTCATGTTCTGCTTCTCCTTCGAGGCGCGGGCGAGGATGCCGGACTTCTGGTGCTCGAGCTGGCGGATGTTCTTGGCGGTGGCCAGCACCGCCAGGTTGCGCGGCAACAGATAGTTGCGGCCGTAGCCCGGCTTCACGTCCACCAGCGCGCCGGCGCGGCCCAGGTTGTCCAGGTCCTTCGTGAGGATCACCTTCATGTCCGCGCCTCCTACGGGTGCTGCATCACGGTGAAGGGGAGCAGCGCCACCTGCCGGCCGCGCTTGATGGCGGTGGCCACCTCGCGCTGGTGCCGCGCGCAGTTCCCCGAGATCCGCCGCGGGACGATCTTGCCGCGCTCGGTGACGAAGTACTTCAGGTCGGCGGCGTTCTTGTAGTCCACCTTGAGGTTCTTGTCCGCGCAGTAGCGGCAGACCTTGCGCCGGCCGAAGCCGCGGCCGCCGCCGCGCTCCATGTCACCGCCGCCGCGGTCCTCGCGCGGACCGCGGTCGCGCCCGCCGGCGGACTGGCCCCGGCCCCCCCCGCCCCGATCCCCGAATGCCATCTCGTGCTTCGTGTCGTTCATCGCCCTGTCTCCTTACTCGGCATCCGGAGGAAGCTCGCCCTCGTCGCCCAACTCGTCGCGGCGCCCGCCGAACTCGGGGCCTCCGAAGGCCTCGGGCTCGCGGGCCATCCGCTCCGGCATCTCCGGATCGCCGGGCAGCTTCAAGTCGGGCTCCACCGCGCGGGTCGTCGGATCGACCGCGTCCGCCAGCTTGACCGACTGGTACTTCAGCACGTCGTCGGTCATGCGCAGGTTGCGCTCGAACTCCGCCACCGCGCCGGTGCCGCCGAGGTAATCGAAGCGGACGAAGATCGCGCGCAGGTGCTTCTTCACCTCGTACGCGGTCTTCTTCTTGCCCCAGTTCTCGACCTTGATCACCTTGCCGCCGTCGCGCAGCACGATCCCGCGCATGCGCTCGACGATCTTGTCCACCAGGTCCTCGGCGAGGTCCGGGCGGACGAGGAAGATGGTCTCGTACTCGCGCAGGGTGGTCCCGGGCGGGTGCTGCGTCACGCCTCCCGTGGTCTGCGTCTCTGCCTGCTGCATCACGTCACCTCATGGGTCAAGCCCCCGGTCTCCGCCGGGAGCGAGGTTCACTTCACGCCATCTATACGGGGACACCCGATTGGGTGTCCCTGGCCTAATCCTCCGATACCTTCTGCCTCCGGCGGTTGTACCGATTCGCCGCCACCAGAGGTCCTTCCCGGAGCGCCGCCACCGCCGCATCCGCGGCCAGGGGCACGAGCTCCTTCAACGCCTGCTCCTCCTCCGAGGAGAACTTCGCCAACACCCAATCCGCCCCTTCCCACTGCTCGGGCGGCCTTCCTACCCCGAACCGCACCCGGACGGTATCGCCGGAACCGAGGTGCTGCCGGATGCTGCGCAACCCGTTGTGCCCCGCGTCGCCGCCGCCCTGCTTCACCTGGATCCGTCCGAACTCCAGGTCGATCTCGTCGTGCACCACCACGATCTCGTTGACCGGCACCTTCCAGAACCGCGCCGCCCGCCCCACCGCCTCCCCGCTCAGGTTCATGTACTCCTTCGGAAGCAGGATGGCGGCGTCCTTCGCCTTGCCCACCCGCGCGTTCCAGCGGGTGTCCTCTCCGAGCGCCGCGCCGAGCTTCCGCGCCGCTTCCTCGGCGACGCGGAAGCCGATGTTGTGGCGGGTGCGCTCGTACTTCGCGCCCGGGTTCCCGAGGCCGACCAAGAGGCGCACCGCTTACTTCTTGGCGCCCTTGTCCGCCGCGGGAGCCTTGGCGGCGCCACCAGCGGCGGGAGCCGCGCCGGCCCCCGCAGCGGCCGGAGCGCCGGGGGCGGCAGGAGCGCCCGGCGCGCCTGCGGCCACAGGAGCCGCTGCGCCTTCGGCGCCAGGAACGGCGGCGGCGGCGGCCGGCTTCGGAGCCTCCTCCTCCTTCTCCGGCACGTTCACGACGGCGACGGTCTGGTCCCCGCTGATCTTGAGGCTCACCCCTGCCGGCAGCTTGAGGTCCTTGACGTGCAGCGACTCGGCGATCTTGAGCGCGGAGACATCCACCTCGATCTTCTCGGGGATGTCGGTCGGCTTGACGAGGATCGGGAGGGTGCGGGCGACCTGCTGGAGGATGCCGCCCGCGGTCACGCCCTCCGGCTTTCCGACCAGGATCACCGGGACGTTGACCACCACTTCCTTGTCCAAGCGGACCTCGAGGAAGTCCGCGTGGAGCATGTCGCCGTCCACCGGGTCCTTCTCGAAGGCCTTGAACAGCACGGTCCGCGTCTCGCCCCCTTCGATCTGGAGCTGGATGACCGTGTTGAACTTGTGAGGGGTGGCAATCGCCTGCTTGATCGCTTCCGGGTCCACCGAGACGTGCAACGGCTTCTCGTAGGGGCCGTAGCAGACGGCGGGGATCAAACCCTGGGCGCGAAGCCGGTGCGACGGCCCCTTCCCGGACTGATCGCGCTTCTTGGCGCTGAGCGTGCTGACGTCGTTCGCCATGACTTCTCCTTCGCGTCCGGCCACCACCGCCGCGCCGGGCGGGCGCGTGCATGGGTTTGACGGGGCCGGGGTTGATCGAAAACGCCCGAACTTCAAAGAGCGCGGGCTTTTAGCATGCGAATCGGGCCTGCGCAAGCAGGAGGCTGTCCTGGTAATGATCAAGCGTGTTCCCGCCTTCGCGGGAACACGCAGAAAAAGCGTAGGCGCAGTGCCGCCTTCGGCGACGGCGCCTACACGAACAAGGTACTGAGCGAGTCCCCGCTGTGGATACGCCGGATGGCCTCGCCGAAGATCCGGGCCACCGAAAGCTGCGTGATCTTCCGGCAGCCCAGCGCGTTCTCGCGGAGCGGGATGGTGTTCGTCACCACCACCTCCTCGATCGGGGACGCCTGCAGCCTTTCGATCGCCGGCCCGGAAAGCACCGGGTGCACGGCGTACGCAACGAGCTTGCGCGCGCCCGACTCGGAGAGGGCCCGTGCGCCCAGCGTCAGCGTCCCAGCCGTGTCGATCATGTCGTCCAGCAGGATGGCCGTTTTTCCCCGGACATCGCCGACGATCTGCATCACCTCGGCCACGTTGGCCTTGGGGCGCCGCTTGTCGACGATGGCCAGCGTCGCTCCGAGCCGCTTGGCGAACGCCCTCGCGCGCTCGACGCCGCCCGCGTCCGGGCTCACCACCACCACCTCGTCCGGCCGGGCGCCGTACTTGCGCTTCATGTCCTCGAGCAGGATCGGCGAGGCGTAGAGGTGGTCCGAGGGCATGTCGAAAAAGCCTTGGATCTGGCCGGCGTGCAGATCCATCGAGACGAACCGATCGGCTCCGGCGGAGGTGATCAGGTCGGCGACCAGCCGGGCGGTGATCGGCGTCCGGGGCGCCACCTTCCGGTCCTGGCGGGAGTAGCCGAAGTAGGGAACCACCGCCGTGATCGAGGCCGCCGAGGCCCGGCGGGCCGCATCGATCATGATCAAGAGCTCCATCAGGTGATCATTGACGGGGGTGGAAGTGCTCTGGACCAGGAAGACGTCGCGGCCACGGACGTTTTCGGCGATTTCGATCTGGATCTCGCCGTCCGAGAACTTGCCCACTTCACAGCGTCCGACCGGGATCTCCAGGTAATCGCAGATGTCCTTCACCAAGGCCTTGTTCGAGTTCCCGGAAAAGAGGACGAGGTCGGATTCGATCTCGGGCATGGGCGGCTTCTACAACGAGCCGCCCGCCGTGGTCCATCCTACCTACCCGCCGGCGGCGGCGGCGGAGCTGGGGGCGGTTCCCCGCGCCAACTCGCGGTCGTACTCGGCGAGGATCACCTTCTCCATGCGCTCGCGCGTCTCGCTGTTGAGCGGGTGCGCGATGTCCTTGAAGGTCCCGTCCTTGCGACGTTTCGCCGGCATTGCCACGAAGAGCCCGGTATTTCCGTTGATCACCTTGAGGTCGCGGACCACGAAACAATTGTCGAGGGTGATCGTGACGTAGGCCTTGAGCCTTTCCTCGCTAACGGGAAAGACGCGCACCTCGGTGATCTCCATGATGCGACCCCTCTAGATGCCACCGCGCCAACGGAGAAGAAGTCGCCCGGGACGGTACCCCCCGGCCTGTTCGGTTGTCAAACGACCTGGGGCCCGACGTTGCCTAGGGAAAATTAGCCCTTGATTTCAGGGACATATCCAATGAAACGTCGGCATTCCAGACCGCGGGGGCAGGCGCCGTCCCCGTCGCCTTGATCTCCAGGATCATCGAGTGCGAGGTCTGGCTGATCAGGTTGATCAGGTCGGTGCCGTTGGCCTTCATGGCGAGATGGCGGCTGGCGGTCCCGTCGGTGGACTGGTTGTACGACGCGATCAGGGTGCAATTGCTCGGCGTGGCACAGGGATCGTCCCCGGGTCCCGTCGACGTGCGCGGCGCAATCAGGAGCTGGACCGACTGGACGCCGGAGAAGTCTGCGCCGTTGGTCGTCATGTCGAACGCCGCCCCGTTCAGATTCAGCGAGGTGTTGAGCGTGGTCGGGCCCAGCGAGTTGCTGGGCTTGAGCAACGGCTGGTCGCCGAAATCGACCGAGAAGGTGTTGCTGCCGCTCACCTGGATCAGCGTCAGGCTCGCGCCGCCTCCCGGCACGCAGTCGGGGCCACCGCCGCAGAGGGAGTGGGTCATGGTCAGGCCGTCGGTCTCCAGCTGCGCGAAGCACCCGGCGAGAAGCGGGAGGACGATCACGACAAAAGTCTTGAGGTTGCGCATATCCCCTCGCTCAGTAGACGAAGATGTTGAAGCCCAGGCTGGCGCACGGCACCAGGGCGGTGAACCTGCCGTCGCCGCGGAAGGTCGCGGTGGTCCCGGTGCCTCCCAGGTTGCCGTTCACGATCGCGTTCAGCTGGTTGGCGGACAGCGAGCTCATCAGGTAGGTGATGCCGCCGCGGATGTAGAAGGCGAACCGCCGCTGCGAGCCGAACTCCAGGCCGATCTGCGCCGTTCCGAAGCTGTAGGTGGTATTGGAGAGGAGCACGTTGACGTTCGGGTCGGAGACCTTCACGAACTTGGTGAAGTCCCCGCTCAGGTACTGGCCGACGTCCAGGTTCAAGGTGGGCGTGACGGCCCAGCGTCCGGGCGCCAGCGAGATGCCGCCCCGGTAGCCAAAGCCGACGGCGTTGTAGGCGAGTCCGCCGTTGAACCGCAGCCACCACAGGGGCCGCACCAGGAGCGTCAGGCCTCCGCCGCCCGGAGCTCCGCCGTCGATCCCGATGCCGAAGATGGTGTTGTCGTAGTCGTCGTCGTCGAGCACACGCCTGTGCGCGGGCGGCGCCGCGGCGGCCACCGGCGGGCCGGCGTCCGCCAGCCTCAAGGCGTAGGGCACGTTCGGCGAGCCGGACCGCGCCGGACCGTTGCCGTACTGGTCGTAGGCCTCGACGTAGTACTCGAGGTCGCTGGTGGTCATCGAAGCCGGGATGGTCGCGGTGTAGTCGTCGGCGCCGATGTTCCCCATCGGGAGCGAGCGGTATTCCCTCTCGCCGGCGCGGCGGAACATCACCGTCGCGCCCTGTACGCCGGTCTCGCCCACCAGCCGGGCGCTGATCTCCACCGGCTTGCCCCGCAGCGCCTGCGTCACCGCGGCGTGCGTGATGGCGGGCGGAACGCCCTTCGGCTTGATGGTGACGTTGGTCGGCGCCACCGGGACGAAGTTCCTCTTCTCCTCGGCGATCCGGACGGAGAAGGGTTGATCGGCCGCACCGGCGCGCGCGGGGCCGTTGCCCGCCATGTCCCACGCCTCGACGTAGTACTCGAGCCCGTCCACGTTGGTGAGGGCGGGCGGGACCTCGGCGGCGTAGTCGCCGGGGACGATCCGCGAGGGAGCCATCCGCAGCGGGACGTAGTCGATCGCCGCGAGGCCCTGCTTGCGCACGTAGAGCACCGGCCCGTAGACGCCGGCCGGGTCCGAGGCATGGACGGTGATGGTCAGCGCCTTGCCGCGGGTCCCGGCCTCCACCGGCTGGTGCGAGAGCTGGGGCGCCTCGCCGTCGTCGATCGGACCCTGCGCCTGCAGCTCGGTCGTCACCGACTTCTTCGAGGCGCTGCGGGACTTCTTCTTCTTGCTCCTCTTCGCCGACTTGGACGACTTCGACGATTTGCTCGAAGACTTCTTGCTGGACTTCTTCTTCTTCGAGGACTTGCCCGTCGATTTGGATGTCGAGTCGGCCTGCGAAGTCGCGCTCGCGTCGGTCTGCGCCATCGCGCCGGCGGTGAAGAAGAGCGTCGCGACGGCGGCGGCCAAGAGCTTTCGAAGTTGCATTCGCCCCTCTCGGAAGGTCGATTTCGAAGCTACTACTCTTCCGAGGACCGTCAATTAAGGTCAATTAGAGGACGTCTCTTCTCCGGTGCCTCAATGCGGGCAGGTCGCGGCGCACCTGTGACAGCCGCGCAGGATGTAGGGAAGCGACCGCGAGACCTTCCTCGTCGCCCCCCGCGTCCGCGAGCACTTCGCCCCACGGGTCGACGATGCACGCGTGCCCCCAGGCGAAGCGGTTCTCGCTCGCGGGACCGATGCGGCCGACCTGCGCCGGCGCCAGCACGAAGGCCTGGTTCTCGATCGCCCGCGCGCGCAACAGGACCTCCCAGTGCGCGCGGCCGGTGTATGCGGTGAAAGCCGCCGGTACGGTAATCAGATCGGCGCCGAGGTTGCGATAGAGCTCCGGGAAGCGCAGGTCGTAGCAGACCGAGAGGCCGATCTTGATGCCCAGCGGCGTCTCCACCGCGCGCGGAGCGGCGTCTCCCGGCGCGACCTGCTCCGACTCGCGGTAGCGCGCGCCGTCGGGGATGTCGACGTCGAAGAGGTGCAGCTTGCGGTAGGTGGCGGCGATCTGGCCGCCCGGAGAGATCAGCGCGCTAGTGTTGTAAACCCGGCCGTCTCCAATGCTCCGGCCTTCGGCCTCCGCCCGGGCCGAGGCGGAGCCTCGACCGTCTCCAATGCTCCGGCCTTCGGCCTCCGCCCGGGCCGAGGCGGAGCCTCGACCCTCCACCGCCAGCTCGGCGATCGACCCCGCCAGGCACCAGACGCCACGCTTCGCGCAGAACTCCCGGATCCGCCCCAGTTGCGCGCCGTCGACGGGCCCGGCGAACGCGTGCTTCTCGCGCGCGGGTCCGATGTGCTCCCACATCTCCGGGAGCCCGATCAGCGCCGCCCCCCGGTCGGCCGCTTCCCCGAGGAGCGAAAGGGCGCGCGCCTCGTTGGCCGCCCGGTCGTTTCCCGATCGCATCTGGACCGCTGCAGCGAGGAACACGGTGGCCACCTCCGCGGTTTGACTATCACGGGTCGCGGTGTTAGTTCCGCCTCTACATTTTCGGAGCAGTGAGCCGAAAGTGGGTCCGGGGTGGGCCCACTTTTTCATTTTGAGGGGTCATGCGGAGGTGCCGGGCTTTGCCTGGCACCCGGGCGGAGGCCGAAAGGCCGGAGCATTGAGGCCGAAAGGCCGGAGCATTGGAGATGGGTCGGAAGGAAGAGATCCTCGAGAAGGTGCGGCAGCTGGCCATGCCTCTCGCCGCGCAGGAAGGGCTGGAGTTGGTCGACGTCGAGATCGGCGGCGGCGGCGGGCGCCAGACGCTGCGTCTCTACGTCGACAGGCCGGGCGGTGTCTCCCTCGACGACTGCACCGCCGTCTCCCGCGCCGTCTCCACGGCCCTGGACGTGGAGGACCCCATCCAGGGCGCCTACGACCTGGAAGTGTCCAGTCCCGGCCTGGACCGGCCGCTCCGGACCCCGGAGCACTTCCAGAAGTTCCTCGGCAGCAAGGTTCGGGTGAAGACGTTCGGGCCCGTCCCGGAGTGCGAGAATCGCAAGACCTTTGTAGGAATCTTGAGGGGTTACGAAGACAGCGCCGTGGTCGTCGACGTGGACGGCAAGGTCTTCCGGATCCCGCAAGCGCAAGTGAGCAAGGCCAACATCGAACCGGTGTTCGAGTCGTTCCAGAGCCGTCCCCACAACTGAAAAATCGAGAAGAGAAATGGCTTCCCCGGCACCCCAGGCCCCCATCGTCAACCTCAACATGGTCCTCGACCAGGTCGCGAAGGACAAGGGCATCGAGCGCTCCGTCCTGGTCGATACGCTGCAGAACGCCATCGCCCAGGCGGCGAAGAAGCACTTCGGCCAGGACCGCGCGATCGAGGCGACGTACAACGAAGACAAGCAGGTCGTGGAGGTCTTCCAGACGCTCACGGTCGTGGAGCGCGTCGAGGTTGAGGACCCGGTCAAGGCGGTCAACCAGATCTCGCTGGAGGAGGCGGGCAAGAAGGGCATCGAGGCCGAGGTCGGCGACGAGCTGCTCTTCCAGATCTTCTACCGGCCCGAGGACGAGGAGGAGGCCCGCGTCCAGGACGAGCGCTACGGCGACATCCTCAAGCTCAAGACCTACCGCAAGGGCTTCGGCCGCATCGCCGCCCAGACCGCCAAGCAGGTGATCATCCAGCGCACGCGGGACGCCGAGCGCGAGAACGTCTTCAACGACTACAAGGACCGCAAGGGCGAGATCGTCTCCGGCATCGCGCTGCGGTTCGAGCGCGGGAACATCATCGTCAACCTGGGCCGCGCCGAGGCGGTGCTGCCGGTGCGCGAGCAGACCCCGCGTGAGAGCTACCGGGCGGGCGACCGGGTGCAGGCCTTCGTGCTCGACGTGCTTCGCGAGAGCAAGGGGCCCCAGATCATCCTCTCCCGCGCCTCTCCCGATCTGGTGCGGAAGCTGTTCGAGATGGAGGTGCCGGAGATCGCCGAGGGGGTGGTGGTGATCGAGGCGGTCGCCCGCGAGCCGGGCGGCCGGACCAAGATCGCGGTGGCTTCCCGCGACGGCGACGTCGACCCGGTCGGCGCATGCGTGGGCATGAAGGGCAGCCGCGTGCAGGCGGTGGTGCAGGAGCTGCGCGGCGAGAAGATCGACATCGTCCCCTGGGACGACGACTCCGCCCGGTTCGTCTGCAACGCGCTGCAGCCGGCGGAGGTGTCCCGCGTGCTGCTCGACGATGAGAACAAGGCGATGGAGATCATCGTGCCCGACGACCAGCTTTCGCTCGCCATCGGCCGCCGCGGGCAGAACGTCCGGCTGGCCGCCCAGCTCACGGGCTGGAAGCTGGACATCAACAGCGAGTCGCGGGTGAAGGAGATGCGCGAGTTCGCCTCGCGCTCGCTCACGGCCATCGGGCTGCCCGAGGCGACCGTGGAGCTGCTCTACGCCCACGGGTTCCGCAGCGCCAAGGACTTCGCCAACGCCAGCACGGAGGTGCTGCTGCAGATGCCGGGGATCACGGCGGACAACGTCGAGCGGTACCTGGCGGCGGCGCGCGACCAGATCGGCAAGGACGAGGAGGAGCTGTCGCGGATCGAGCAGGAGCGGGAGGAGCGGCGGCTGGCCGAGGCCCGCAAGCACCCGAGCGAGCTGACCCAGCAGGAGCGCCTGCTGCGCGTGCGCGGCATCAGCGAGCGAAATATCGAGCAGATGGCCAACGCCGGTTACAAAACGGTGGAGGACATCCACAACGAGCCCGACGTGGTGAAGTTCGGGGAGCAGACGGGGCTAGGCGTGAAGAAGGGCAAGCAGGTGAAGGCGGCGGTGGAGCACTACCTGCAGGAGGAGGCGCGGCTGAAGGCGGACCTGGACGCGAAGAAGGCGGCGGAAAGCGCCCCGTCACCGCCCGCGTAGCGCGTGACCCGGGGCCGCAGGGTTGGACGCATGAGGCCGGCCGAGCCGCAGCGGCGGTGCGTGGGGTGCCGGCGGGTGCGGCCCCGGCGCGAGCTGATGCGGCTGGCCGTGGAGGGCGGCGAGGTGGTGGAGGGGCTCGGGAAGCCCGGGCGCGGCTGCTGGATCTGCCGGGACGCGGGATGTGCGCAGGAGGCGGTGAAACGGCGCGAAATCCCGCGGGCGCTCAAGGGAAAGGGGGCGCCGCCGACGCTCCATCGCCTCCTCGGATGGATGGGACTCGGTTCGCTTGACGGCGACGGAGGACGCAGACTAAAGAGCTAGCCCCTCAACAAAGCAGGGCGGTGTTTTCTGGAAGGGATTCAAGACCGGATGGCGAAGAAGCGCGTCTACGAGCTCGCGAAGGACCTCGGCCTCTCCAACAAGGAGATGGTCGACTGGCTGCGCGCTCACGAGTACGACGTCAAGAGCCACTCGTCCTCGCTGGAGGACGACCAGGCCGTGGCGGTGCTCGAGAAGTTCAGGGGAGAGAAGGTCCCCAGGGTCGAGGTACCCAAGGCCTCGGGTAGCGGGGTGGTGCTGCGCCGCAAGAAAGCGGACACCGCGGCCGAGCATGAGCATGCCGCCGCCCTTGCCGCGCAGGCGGCCGTGGAGCCCGCGCGCCCCCCGGTCGAGGTCCGCAAGCCGGAGCCGCCGCCGGTGGCCGTGGTTCCCGAGCCCAAGCCCGAGCCCAAGCCGGTCGCGGCCGAGCCGCGCCGTCCCGCTCCGGTCCCGGCGCCACCGCCCGAGCCAGTGGTGACGCCCGCTCCGGCCGCGGTCGAGAAGCCGCCGCCGCCCGCGCCGCCGCCCGCGCCGCAAGCGCGTCCGATCGCCGCGCAGGCCGAGGCGAGGCCGGTCGCCGCCCACGCCCCGGTCTCGCAGCCGGCTCCGCGCGCTACGGAGCCGACCCGTCCGTCTTTCCCGGTGAGCAACGTGCCCGCCGGCGTGGCCAAGGTGGCCGCGCGGCCCGCGCCACCGCCGCCTCCCCGCCCACAGGTCAGGCCTCCGCCTCCGAAGGCGACCGGCCCCATCGTGCAGGGACCGGGCGGCGTCCAGTCGGTGCAGGTCACCGAAAATCTCCAGGCCAGGCCCTCCGCGACGCGGGCGGTGGTGCTCTCCCGGCCGCTGATCCCCATCGCCCGGCCCGCGCCGCGGTCGCCTTCAGGCGGTGGCGGGTTCCGGCCCCGGCCGGTAGGCGAGGTGCGCGAGCTGGCGGTGGTCTCGGGCGGCCCGGGCCGCGGCCGCGAGTTCATCGACGTCACCAAGGACAGCAAGGGCGGGCCCGGCCAGCGCGGCAAGAAGGGCCCGCGCGTCGAGAAGACCGAGTCGCTCTCCAAGCAGGACCTGGTCGAACTGGCCCGGCAGCGCGCCTACGTCCCGGTCCGCGGGCACAAGAAGAAGAGCGCGAAGAAGGGCAAGCAGACCGAGATCACCGAGATGTCGGAGCACAAGAAGGTGATCCGCATCGAGGAGACGATCACGGTCGCCGAGCTCTCCCAGACCATGGGAGTGAAGAGCTCCGAGCTGATCCGCAAGCTGGTCGCGGGCGGCAAGATGGTCACCCAGAACCAGCCCATCGACTTCGACACCGCCAGCCTGCTCGCCATCGACAACGGCTGGAAGGTGGAGAAGGTCGGCTTCGAGCTCGACGAGTTCATCCGCGAGACCGAGGACAAGCCCGAGGACCTGGCTCCGCGGCCGCCGGTCGTGACCATCATGGGTCACGTCGACCACGGCAAGACCTCGCTCCTGGACGCCATCCGCAAGGCGAACGTGGCGGCAGGCGAGGCGGGCGGGATCACCCAGCACATCGGCGCATACTCGGTCGACGTGGTCGGGTCCGACGGCGGCGAGGCGTCGATCACCTTCCTCGACACCCCGGGCCACGAGGCCTTCACGGCCATGCGCGCCCGCGGCGCGAACGTGACCGACATCGCAGTGCTGGTGGTGGCGGCCGACGACGGCGTGATGCCGCAGACGGTGGAGTCGATCAACCACGCCAAGGCCGCCGAAGTGACCGTACTGGTGGCGATCAACAAGATCGACCTGCCGGGAGCCCAGCCCGAACGGATCAAGCAGCAGCTCTCCGAGCACGGCCTGATCTCCGAACAGTGGGGCGGCGACACGATGATGATCCCGGTGTCCGCCCGCACGGGCGAGGGGATCGAGAAGCTGCTCGAGGCCATCCTGCTGCAGGCGGAAGTGATGGAGCTGAAGGCCAACCCGCACAAGCCGGCCACCGGCACGGTGATCGAGGCCAAGCTGGAGAAGGGCCGCGGCCCGGTGGCGACCGTGCTGGTGCAGGACGGTACGCTGCGCGTGGGCGACGCCATCGTCACCGGCATCCACTCCGGGCGGGTGCGGGCGATGATGAACGAGCACGGCGAACAGATCGACGACGTGCCACCGGGCTTCCCGGTGGAAGTGCTCGGCCTCGACGGCGCGCCCGCGGCGGGTGACGACCTCAACGTGGTGGAGGACGAGCAAGCCGCCGCGGTGGTCGCCGAGCACCGGCTGAAGAAGCAGCGCGAGAAGGACCTGTCGAAGAGCAACAAGCTCACCATCGACGACATCCTCGCCAAGGGAAAGAAGGACGAGGCCAAGGTCCTGAAGGTGATCGTCAAGGCCGACGTGCACGGCTCGGTGGAGGCGCTGAAGACCGCGCTTGCGAAGCTCTCCACGCCCAAGGTCTCGGTGGACGTGATCCACTCGGCCGTCGGCAACGTCACCGAGAGCGACGTGATGCTGGGTGCGGCTTCCAGGGCGATGATCGTCGGCTTCAACGTCAAGCCGGAGTCAAAGGCGGCGGAAACGGCCGCCTCGCAGGGCGTGACCCTGAAGCAGTACGACATCATCTACGAGGCGCTCGACGACGTGAAGCTGGCGATGGAGGGCATGCTCGAGGCCATCATCAAGGAGAAGGTGCTGGGCCACGCCAAGGTGCTGCAGACCTTCAACGTGCCCAAGCTCGGCACCATCGCCGGGTCCTCGGTCACCGACGGCAAGATCACCCGCACCTCGATGGTCCGCCTGATGCGGGACTCGAAGGCCATCATCACCAGCAAGATCGCCTCGCTGAAGCGCTTCAAGGACGACGTGAAGGAGGTCGACAAGGGGTTCGAGTGCGGCATCGGGATCGAGAACTTCACCGACTTCCAGCCGGGCGACGTGATCGAGGCGTACGAGCTGGAGACGATCCGGCCCTCGCTGACTTGAGCGGCGCGGGCCTGGGGTTGGACAGATGGTGGTCGGCGTTCTCAGGCTTACGCTCCACATCGAAGGCGCCGCCTCCCTGAAGGACAAGCGCCAGGTGGTCCGCAAGGTGGTGGATCGCCTGCGGTCGCGCTTCAACGTCTCCGTCGCCGAGGTGGGCGACAACGACATCTGGCAGCGCGCCCGGATCGGCATCTCGGCGGTGGCCAACGACCACAGCTTCGTCAACGAGGTGCTCGACAAGTGCACCCGGGACGCCGGCAACATCGCGGAGATCCTCGACCGGGAGATGGAGATCGAGACCTACGGCCAGATGAACGCCGACTGGTCGCGGAAGCCGGACTTCGAGGCACACGATCTCTCGCGCCTCCCTCCGGAAAAGGACGAGGAGCTGCCGGAGCAGCAGCGGGAGGCGGGCTGGTTGAAGGAGGAAGACCTCGAGTGAGCACGCACAACCGGCCGGAGCGCGTGGCGCAGGTGATCCAGCAGCTCCTCGGCGAGCTGTTCGCCCGGGGCATGCGCGACCCGCGCATCGGGCTCGTGACCATCACCGGCGTGAAGATGTCCCCGGACCTGCGCGAGGCCCGCGTCTACTGGACGGTGCACGGCGACGCTTCGCAGCGCAAGCACACCGCCAAGGGGCTGGACAAGGCCCGAGGCTTCCTGCGCCGCGAGATCGGCCTCCAGCTCAAGCTGCGGATGACGCCGGATCTGTACTTCACCTACGACGAGGCCATCGACCGCGGCGAGCGCATCGAGCAGCTGATCCGCAGCGTGCACGAGGAGGATCGGAATCGCGCGGCGGAGCCCGCGCCGGAGCACGACGAGTGAAGGCGATCAACAAGGGCGTGGCCAACGCCCGCGACTGGAAGCCCCAGGAAAACCTGCCCCTCGCCGTCGCCGCCCTGCAGTCCGCCCGCAAGGTCCTGATCACCATGCACCGCGGCCCGGACGGCGATGCGCTGGGCTCCGCGCTGGCGCTGGCCTGCGTCCTGCGCGATCTGGGGCGCGAGGTGACGGTCTACAACCCCGACGATCTCCCCTACAACTTTCGCTTCCTCCCGGGTGCCGCCCGGGTGGAGCGCACGCTCCCGGACGACGCGGCCTTCGACGCCACGGTGGTGACCGATGCCGGCGCGTACGACCGGCTGGGGCCGCACGTTCCGCAGGAGGACCGCAGGGGCGTCCTGCTGAACCTCGATCACCACATCACCACCGAGCCGTTCGGCGACGTGAACTACGTGGACCCGGAGGCGGCCTCGGTCGGGATCCTCGCCTACAAGATCATCAAGGCCCTGGGGGCGCCGCTCTCGCGGGACGCGGCGCAATGCATCTACGCGAGCATCCTCGCGGACACCGGGTGCTTCCGGTATTCCAGCACCGATCCGGAGTGCCTGCGGATCGCCGCGGAGCTGGTGGAAGCAGGCGTGGAGCCGTGGGAGATGACGGTGCGCGTCTACGAGCAGCAGCCGCTCGCGCGCATGCGCCTGCTCGCGGACGTCCTCGGAACCCTGGAGGTGCACGGCAAGGTCGCCACCATCACCATCACCAACGCGATGGTGGCGAAGACCGGCAGCGAGATGGATCTGACCGACGGGTTCATCAACTACGCCCGCAGCGTCGACGGGGTGGAGGTGGCTGCCAGCTTCCGCGAGCCGCAGAACGGCGGGCCCTGGCACGTGAGCTTCCGCTCGCGCGGGCGGGTGAACGTGGCGGCGATCGCGCAGAAGTTCGGCGGTGGAGGCCACCACAACGCCGCCGGCTGCAGCATCGATGGGGAAGAGTCGGCGGTCCGGAAGCAGATCGCCAACGAGGTCGAGGAAGCGCTCAAGCATGACGCGTGAACTCTCCGGCGTCGTGGTCGTGGACAAGCCCAGCGGACCCACCAGCTTCGACGTGGTCCGGCGCGTGAAGGGGCTGTTCAAGGCGAAGCGCTGCGGCCATACCGGGACGCTGGACCCGACCGCCACCGGCGTGCTGCCCATCTGCATCGGCGACGCGACCAAGATCGCCAGCTTCGTCAGCGAAGGCGAGAAGGAATACGACGCGGTGGTCCGCTTCGGGGCCATCACCGACACCCAGGACGCCGCCGGGCGCACGCTGGAGACGCGGCCGCTGGCGGGGCTGGCCGAGGAGGCCGTCCGGGAGGCGCTGCAGTCGTTCGTGGGCCTCGTCGAGCAGACGCCGCCGATGTACTCGGCGCGCAAGGTGGACGGAAAGCGCCTCTACGAGCTGGCGCGCGCGGGCGAGGAAGTGGAGCGGGAGGCGCGGCAGGTGCACATCGACGAGGCGCGGCTGCTCTGGTTCCGGCCGCCCGACGCCGGCATCTTCGTGCGTTGCTCCAAGGGGACGTACCTGCGCACGCTCGCGCACGACCTGGGTCAGAAGGCCGGGCCGGGGGCGCACCTGCGCGATCTCAAGCGCGCGCGGGTGGGTCCGTTCTCGCTCGAGGACTCGGTCGGCCTGGACACGCTGATGGCGGCGGCGAAGGAAGGGCGGGATAACCTGGAGGTCTACGTCCACCCGCTCTCGCGCGCGCTGGCCGAGCTGGCCGAGCTGCAGCTCGACATCCAACTCGCGCGCCGCGTGGCGCACGGGCATGCGCCGGGGCCCGCGGACCTTTCGCGGTTGCGCGCGCCGCCGTTCTCGCGCGGCCGCAAGGTGCGGCTGATCGACCCGGAGGGCCGCGTGCTGGCGGTGGGCGAGAGCGACGGGGTCGGGACGCTGAAGCTCTTGCGGGTGCTGGTCGCCGGGGCGCACGACCTGGTGGAGAAGGATTACTGAACCGTCAGCGTTCCGCGCATCGCCGGGTGGATGCTGCAGTGGTAGGCGAAGGTTCCCGGGGCGGAGAACGTCTGGGTCTCGGAAGTGGCGCCCCCCGGCAGTGTGACGCTGACGGGCGGCGGAGTTCCGTCAGGGACCACGTTGTGCAAGACGCCGTCGCCGTTGTGCCAGCTCACCGGTGTGCCCGCGGCCACCGTGGTCTGGACCGGCGCCGACTGCGCCGCGAACGTCCACTGGATGACGGTGCCGTTACCCGTCCCCGGGTTGTCCGGGGCATTGTTCGAGTCCGAGCCGCCGCAACCGGCGAGGACGAGCAGGATCAAACCAAGAGTGCGCATGCGATGCCCCTTGTGCGATTAGGATCGACCGGATGACGCATCCTGCGCCCAGGTTTATTCCAGGGCTGTGGCGTCCGGCGCCCGAGCGTCTCCTCCCTTCAGCGGACGAGATCGTGCTGGTCGGAGCCAGCCTTTCCGTGGATCCGCACCGCCTGTCGGATCTGCGGGCCACTTTTTCGCGGCGGGAAGAGGAGCGGTTCCGGAGCTTCGGCCCGGACGAGCTGCGCTCGCGCTGGGGCGCGGCGCGCGGGATCCTGCGGGAGATTCTCGGGCGCGCGCTCGGGATCGATCCGGGGGTTGTCGAGTTCCGCTACGCCGCACACGGGAAGCCGTTCCTGCCCGGAACGCCGCTTCGCTTCAACATCAGCCACTCCGGAAACCTGGCGGTGATCGCGCTGGCGCAGGTCGAGGTGGGAGTGGACGTGGAGCTGCCCAGGCCGCGACGCAGCGACGACATCGCGCGCCGCTTCTACGCGCCGGGCGAGATCGAGCGCCTCTTCGCGCAGGCGGATCCGGAGGGCCGCGCCGACTCCTTCTTCCGCCTCTGGACCTGCAAGGAGGCATTCCTCAAGGTCACCGGGGAGGGCCTCTCGCGCTCCACGCGCAGCTACGAGATCGCGCTCGATCCGCCTCGCCTGCTCTGGGCGAAGGGGATTGCGGACGCCGCGCAGCGGTACTCGGTCCACCCCTTGGAGATCGGTGACCCGTACCGCGGCGCCGTGATCGCCGAGGCGCCGCGCGCCGCGCTCCGCCACTACCGCTGGAGTTAGGGTTGGGGCGGGCGCCTGCCCGGCAGGCCGGAGGGGCGGTAGCCGTGCTCTCCGCCGCGTCGAGCAATGCACATCCTCCTGCGCAAGGAGGGACTTGCCGGATGGGAATGAAGGAGATGAAGGACGCCTACGTCGCGAAGATGGAGGCGCAGATGTCGGAGTGGGGCGCCAGGCTGAAGGAGATGAAGGCCAAGGCCGAGAAGGCCGCGGCCCAGGGGCGCATCGAGTACCAGCAGAAGCTCAACCAGACCAAGGCGGAGGAGAAGCAGGAGCAGGCGCGCCGCAAGCTGGACGAGCTGAGGGCGGCGGGCGAGGAGCGCTGGGAAGCGCTCAAGTCGGGCGTCGAGGGCGCTTGGGCCGAGCTGAAGAAGAGCGTGGAGTCGGACAAGATCGAGTCCTGAAGAATTCAAGAACCAGCACAATCCGGCGCAGCCGTGGTGCGGCCTTGGGCCGACCCGGCTGACGCCGCTTGCATTTGCGACGGCCCCGCGCCACAACGCGGCGCCATGCACCTTCTCCTCGGTCTCCTCCTCGCGGTCGCGCCCCCGCCGGAGACGCCGGCCTCCGGCGTCGAGGGCATGCAACCCGCGCCAGGCGTTCCGTCGCTGATGCAGAGCGGCCTCCCGGGCGTCCCCTCCGAGCTGCGCGCCCGCACCGCCCAGTTCCAGAACGCGCGGGCGGCGCTGCTCGCGGACGTCTCGAGCGACGGCGGCGCCCTGCTGATCTCCACCCGATTCGCTTCGACGGCGCAGCTTCACCTGGTCGAGACGCCGCTGGGCATGCGGACGCAGATCACCTTCGGCGAAGAGCCGGTGAACCAGGCGAGGTTCCAGCCGGGCGACACGCAGACGGTCTGGTACCTGCAGGACAAGGGCGGCGGCGAGTTCTTCCAACTCTACCGCCTGGACCGCCGGACCGGCCGGTCCCAGCTCCTCACGGACGGGAAGAGCCGCCACGGCGCCTTGACCCTATCGCGGGACGGAAAGCGCCTCGCGTACTCAGGGACGCAGCGCAACGGCAAGGACACCGACGTGTACGTGGCCGACACCGCCTCGCCGCAGAAGGCTCGCCGGGTCACCGAGGCGGAGGGGACCTGGGAGCCTGTCGAGTTCTCACCGGACGGCGCGCGCCTGCTGGTGCTGCACGAGCGCAGCATCCAGGACGCCGACCTGTACGCGCTGGAGGTCGGCTCCGGGAAGCTGGCGCAGCTCACGCCCAAGGAAGGGAAGGCGAGCGTGCTCGGGGCGCGCTGGAGCTCGGACGGGAAGGGCGTCTACGTGATCACCGACCGCTGGAGCGACTTCAACCAGCTCTACCTGCTGGACAAGGCGGGCAAGCACACCCCGCTCTCGGCCGATCTGAAGTGGGACGTGGAGAACCTGGCGGTGGCCGACGACGGATCGCGGGTCGCGTTCGACATCAACGAGGACGGCGCCTCGCGCCTCTACGTGCTCGATCGCCATGGGCGCGCCCAGCAGATCGCGCTGCCGGGCAACGTGGTGATCTCGAAGCTGGAGTTCCCGCGGCGCCGCTCCGACATGCTGGCCGTGAACTTCCAGACCGCCACCCAGCCCTCCGACGTGTACGAGGTGGATCTGCGGGGCGTGCGGGTGGTCCGCTGGACCCGCTCGGAGGTGGGCGGCCTCGACCCGTCGCGGTTCGTGGACGCGCAGCTCGTGAAGTATCCGGCGGGCGGAGGAGCGGGGATGATGCCCGCCTTCCTCTACAAGCCGCGCAACGTGGCCGGGAAGGTGCCGGTGGTGGTGATCTGGCACGGCGGGCCGGAGAGCCAGAGCCGGCCGACGTTCTCTTCCTTCGTGCAGCTGCTCGCGTCCGAGCTGGGGATCGCGGTGCTGATGCCCAACGTGCGCGGGTCGTTCGGATACGGAAAAGCGTATCTGGCGGCCGACGACGGGCCAAAGCGGGAGCAGGCGCTGACGGACATCGGCGCGACGCTCGACTTCGTCGAGCAGCAGCAGGATCTGGATGCCTCGCGGATCGGCGTCTACGGGGGCAGCTACGGCGGGTACATGACGCTGTCG
>Ga0137397_10000504_pt1 | contig 26914 bp, 37 predicted proteins | sample czorhiz116metaG_FD_106658 | JGI IMG/M metagenome (GOLD analysis project Ga0137397, IMG submission 106658) | Vadose zone soil microbial communities from Angelo Coast Range Reserve, California, USA - czorhiz1.16 metaG | ecosystem: Environmental > Terrestrial > Soil > Vadose zone | place: USA... | reverse complement strand
CGGTAAAAAAAAAAAGGTTTGACTCGATGGACAAGGGAGCAAGTGCACATATGTGGCGCTTGTGCCAGCGACCCTGCTCGCTCGTGAACGAAACATTATGAGCGCTTGCCAATTGCCGGATATGACCCGGTCATTTGCTCACATTTGCTTGCTCAAATTTCCGGGTGTTTGATTGTATCGTACACCGCACGGGAATGTGTTTGCCCTTTATTGGAAGTATGATTCCCGTGCGCATGGTTTTTCCGGCAGTCTTACAGCACACGCAGTTTCAGTGCCATCCGCTTTTTTCGTGGGATCGCGTTGCCCCACTGGCAGTGTCGGGCGGGTCAAAGTACGAGTCGGCATTGTGGCGCCTTCCTGACGTTCAAAGTTCAGCGTTGCTTTCGCGACATCACTGGCTGCGAGCCTCACGGGCGGCCTTTCTCACCGGGTCGTCACTACGACCCCTGTGCTTTTTTCTTTTTTTTTCATTTATGACTCCCTGACACGTTCCCACTCTTGGACTATTGGCCGGGAATCTCAGTTTCCGCTCCGACCGGTCTCACCGACTAAGACCGCCAGAAATGGACCCCGTCATCAATTCCCATAGGGTATCCTCCGTACGTGGGTCCATCAGGCTGTGCTTTGTTGTCGCAGTTGGCAATGGGCACATTACCGCCCCTGACTCAGATATAGCCCGCGGGAGTCAATTGTCCAGCTGTATGTTCCGGCTCAGCTTTTTGTGAGTTTCTGCACGTCCAAATTGAGCCCCCGCAGAATGTAATTTCCCATGTCTGATTCATGACATCGCGCCCCTGGGTGTTTTGTTTCCGACTAATTCTCGAATTTGCCGTTTGTGCTCGTCGAACAAGCCTGCGTGCCTGAGCAGCTGGGGGCGTGTACCTTTACATATTTGTGGACTAGCCGAGAGAGGATATCGGCCACGGATCGTGCTGCACATGGAGCTACGTTCGAGATATAGGGTTTTCCATTTCTGCTGCCGGGTTATTGTCAGGAGGCCTCGGGCTGCGGCACGAGACATGAAATCAGATGCAGGGTCAACACACCCCCGTCTGGCGATTTCAACAGGGACAGGACAGTGTACGAGGAATGGTGGCGAAGTGGCGAAGTGGCGAAGGAGGTTTCAGAGAGCAGCAAGCCCGTCTTGAGTCATTACGGATACACCGATGCAAGCGCCATGGATGACCGATAAGGCAACATGTGGTCAAGTTAATTGTTGCTCCAATTAGCGATCAAGTGACGAAGTTGAGGGAACTTTAGGCTCTCTACTGAGCCAGGAATGGCTCTTGTGGAGATCGCCTGTCTGTCGATAACAATAAAGCAGACGAGCGCCTCGTCTCCTGTTCTGTTGGTTCACTCTCGGACCAGCATCCGCACTGATCAAAGATCCACCTCGGTCGCGATCACAACAATAAAGAAGACTATCTCAGCGCTAGAACGGCCAGTTTTGGGAGTGCAGCAGCGAGAACGGTGTGCACTTTATCGATGATGCGGAAAGCTTCACTGCATTCGTCATACCACGGTGATTCGATGCCAGCTGCATGTGGATGGCACTGGATCATCGTCAACCCCTCATGCAACACACGTTTCCGAGCGGGTTGTGATACACCCTCATTTGTTGGCAACAGATCCCATTAATAAAGTACCTCGCACGGGCGACCCGGCAACGGTTTCCCTCGACTGCCTGCGATCATCGCCGGTAACCGAACAGGAAAGTTGATGTCCATCCGCGTCATCTCGCGCAAAGACGTGGGTCGTGCATTTCCAAGACAATCGCCATGGTGGTCTCAAGGCTCATCAGACCGAGTAGTTCGATGGATCGTTTCACAACAAAACGTCGTATTCAGATACTAATCAAATAGGTGCGGCAGTAGAGAATTCGAAGTGGGTTTGCGTACGCATTATAACGAACGGTAAAAAACGTAAATACGACCATAAGTCCGTAAATAAAAATACACTCGTGCACTGGGCCTGTTGGATAAATGTGTGGATACATAATATGGCGTAAGTGGGCTGCGATCGGTCAGTCAAAAGGCCAAAAGGGATGTCCTAGCATGCAATGGGAGAACATGCGCGGCCATGAGCCAGATCTAAAGGATATGTCATCTGTCAGCTTCGACTTTACCGGGCCCCGTGCTAGACTCGAGACGCACGTTAAATAATAGATATGATTTCCGGTCGGCTACCAGTGTCCGCCAACGGTAGTAGCGCATCCCAACATAGGAACCGAAGGCGACGAGAAACGCGGTGCTGACGGGACCAACTCCCCAGAACCAACTGAGAAATATCGACCAAGCGACGGTAGCGAAGAGGGTGAAGGCTCGAGAAAATTCAGGAGCATAAATAGGGAAAGTCATGCGCCCGAGGGCCTTATCTCCCTCGACATCAGGAAAGTCCTGTGCTTGGATTGTCGTAAAGATGAGGATGCCGCTAATGATGACGGCAGTGACGGACACGAAGTCCATTGCATGGTTGGCGCCTGATTCCCATCAGCATCCGCGAAAAGAGGAAGCTCGCGCGACAACGTACCAATGATAGTCGTAGCGCCAACTTCGAAAGAAGCATAACCACCTATATTACAGAAGTTTTTCCCGACAATGTGGCTAGCTGCGCCGAGCTCGTCATAGATGAACGTCGTGGCAACGAGGCCCATGGTCGTCAGAATGAGTTCTTGATCGTAGATCGACGACCAGAACAGACACAACACGACGACGGCCCAGCGTAGGGCAACGGCCTGCGACTCCGTTATTCGCCCCGATGGGAGAGGACGCCAGGGACGATTGACTTTGTCCTCTTCGCAGCTTCGCGCCTGGTTGGATACGTTGCACAAGAGTAGATGTAACCATATCCATATCCAGCATTCGAGTAGGCTGGAGAGTGATTGTACAGGTGCCGTCGCACAAGCGAAGGCAGTCTACGAGGCGGGGGGTCACGGGGTGAAAGAAAAGAGAGTACGAATCGGGCTGCTTACAATAGGGAGGAAAATAGTCTTGTAATCCGTCCATGTAAATAATATAGCGGTGTGCAGATGATACTTCACAAAAGAGAAGAGCTTGAAGAGGAGCGCCTCTGCCCTGCTGAGGGTCAAGTTGACCGGAAGCGACCAAGGCGAGTTGGTGAGGTTGTGGGGGTTGAGTGAAGGTATGACGACTTTCGCCATGGAGCTGTGAGTGGGGAATCCGAGCAGTCATGAGCAAGACGAAGGAGACAGAGTTGAAAGGAACGCACCGCCGTCACCCGAAAGTTACGAGGGAATTGGGTAGCGCAAAAAGTTGTGAAGTAGACGCGGGGGCTGGCACAGACGAATTTTGGACAGGTGTGGCCGTCCATAAGTAGGTCTGGATGTGATCCAGCCGCCCATTTGGGTTGGAAGAGCGTGAATGGTAGATCACACACTGATCACACTTGTTCTCGGTCTCGGCGTTGTCCTGGGACAGAAAATAGTAATTTGACCCAGAATTGAGTTCGGTCCGCGGCGGCTAAGGGACGTGGAAATTCAAAACGCTCAGACAATAAAGTGCCGTATCCCATTTGATATGAAAACGGTGGGATGGAAGGAAAAGTAGATGCGGCGACAAGTGGCGTGGCGTAGCCCAGCATGGGACCGAGCTCTCGGTTTTGTTTTCGGTAAGACACTCCCCCGCGCAAGACCCCGGTCACCCCGGTTATTCCATCCGCGACTCACTTCCCACGGTCACGGTTCATCACTAGTACTCCGGTTCTACGTTCTGTCTGTCTGCTCGACGTCACATATGTTGCCTAGCTGCGGGACCGCCTGCAACTTCAAACAGTTCCCTGATGGAGGTGAGGTGATACACTGATAGGTCCTGAACTAGGGTGCGCATTTCCTCTCTCGGTAGCCTGGGAACTGTCGTCCAGCCGTTACAGTAATGTAATATTGTTCCGTGTCGAGTCGGTTTAGTACCTCCGGTTCCTTTTGCTGTACACTTTGAGATGACATCCAAGCCCTCATCAGCCGCCGTACTTTCGTCTTGATACTGACGGCGTCGATTGCCATTCGCGGAGTAAGCATTCGCCCTGATTCCAGTGCTCCGGACCACGCGTCATACACTGTTGATTGCGGCTGCATCCGCCGTCATTTCGCCAGCTCGTTGGCCTATTTCCGTGGATCATGGACTTCAGGCACCTCTAAACGGAGCTCTCTGACTTGAGGCCCGGAACCGACCCTCACGTACAGCAGCCACAAACCGGAGTTGACGGTTGCCCAGAGTCGCTTTGTTATGTCCAACAACTCGTCACTCGAGATGGTATATCAGCCTGCGGTAGCCCCTCACCCCGAGAACTAAGACTACCAGCGCCCGAGTATTGACAAAAAGACATGTCCTGATCTCCAGCTATGATCTATCAGTGCGCCGGCTGACGCCCCTCTTCTGGCATCGAGTGTCATTCTCTATTGTTCTGCGAGGACGGGCTGACACAGAAACCCCAAGATCCCCCTTTGTGGTGTTTTCCGGATGAGACCAAGACAAGGTTGGAAACTCATTTCGGGACGAAGTGTATATGGCGATGGTCGGACAGCGTTCCCTTGGGATCCCCTGTAGCAATGAGTTGGCAGAGTGTAAAATTTTCGCACGGAAGGCGCACTTCAATACGTGCCCACAAATCCGCTCACATAGCATCCCGGGATTTTCCGCTGAAGTAACTACGTCCATATACCCTTGGTGCTGTGTTGACGGCACATGTTGAAATTTCTCGTGCGAAACACCCCCAAGAGTGTCTAAATCATGATCATCATCGCAAGATCCGATAGCTGTAAACGAAGGCCGCAGTTGTCCGCTCTGAATCATTAGACTGAAACGTGGGAATCAGGGTCAGCAAATCCATCCACGATGGTCGCACTCGCAACTCGCAATTCACACATGAGCGGCGTCCATCCACTTCGTCCAAATGCGGATCGACCAACGCCTTTTTTTTTCCGCATATTTTTCAAGTCTCCTGGATACAGTTCCTCGCGCGCTTGACAACTGTGGCTTTTGCATTGACGAGAGTTTTCTCCGGTTGACTCCGTTGGAGCGGCGGGCCGCGTTTCAAGGTATTGTGGTCCGCGGATCCCTGGCCAGCGTCTTCTGCCCGGAGCATGTACGGAACAGGACTAGTACTGGTACTGCATATTGCTGTAGCAGGCATCTGTAACAAACTCTCCAGTGCCGTTGGCTCAGGCGCGCTGAAGTTCCTTGTCTCGCTTCGGCCCTCCGACGTCGTACACTTTGTTGTGGCATGCTCCATGATAGCCTTACTGCGGCCCTGCTGTCGCCGCCTCATACGTCTCATTCCTTAGACGGGGTGGCGTTCAATCTGACAGCGGTATGGAATTGCGTCCTGAGATCATGGACGGCATCTCACCCGCGGATCCAAAGCGTGGTTCCTCTGAAGTCTATCGCACAGTCGGATCATAAGCCGTCAAGAATGTCAAACGTCAAGGGCAAGCATGAGCCCTGTGTCTACCGTACATACTTTCGTGAAAAATTTCCTTTGCGTTACTATCTGTGGCAGCCACAAAGCGCTTGTTCAAATACAGGCCTCCGTCGTTGATTCGCAAAAAAGGGTGAGAAGTAAATATGCCGCGGAAGAGTTTGTTATCATCCCATCATTATATATTCGAGAAAAAGGATAAATTACATCTAGCGAACAGTACAGATAAAATAGTGACGTATGGAGGCACGTCGATAAGGCAAAGCATCATGATGGCTGGAAAGCTCAGCAGCTTTCCAATGAACGAATAAGCTCATCCTCATATATCCGCATTTCGAATGTCTTCCGGAACACTGAGTACAGCTTCGCTGGAACGGTAAAAATGACCTTCTGGAAAACATTTCTAAACTCTCCATCAGCATCATCTGCGGCGTTTGGGACGCATGCAAGAAGCTCGGCATAGGTTTGGGCAAGCACGGTGATTGGAGTACCTTCGTCGTATCCAAAGGCACCCAAAACCAAGGTCGTGTCGCCACGGGTAGCGAATAAGCGTAGAATCCTTGCAATACGGGATTTTGTAGCCTGTCGCAGGAGACAATCCGATTCAAACTCCGAAGACGTATAGGACGCGGCCCCAAATGCACTAGCAAGGATTGGGGCGGCAGATAACACGTCCATGAAGTAAGGGGCAACATACTCGCCCATGGCCTGTTGATTTTGTGCATTGACAGCCGGGGGAGCTTCTAGGTCCTTCGTGGTTGGATCCGCTGGTATGGCATCGAATTCACCATTGAAATCATCATCTTTAAGTTCGAAGTGATCTGCATCATCGCGACGCAGGCCTACAATGGAAGGGGAATACAGCAGTGCGTCCGTGGATAACGCTGCAGCTGCAGGACTGGCGAGCCGCGCGCATTCCCTGAGCGAAGTGAAGAAGGGCTGAGCAAGGGAGGACGTAATGGATGGAATGAGCGAGGTAGAACGCGCGAGAATCGCATTGTATGTAGAGCTGCCACTCAAAAAACCAGACCCAGGACGCCGAGAAAGTGGGGAGAGGACACCGATATTCGAATTGTGCACACGATAGGGTACCTGGCTGGGAGGTTGATTCGTGAGATATAGGCGGCGGGCGATTGAAAGAGTGGAGTGCTTAGAGAACTCGAAGGAAGTGGATGGATATTTTGAAGCCATAGGCTTTGGGAAGTCATGGGTGGGAGAATAGAATGTCGTGGAGAGAACAGAGTGGCGAATCTGTGCGGAAATATCATGTACGATGTGCCAAGTCCTCATGGTAGACATGGGAGAGGGCTGTGGGTTCTCAGACATGTTAGCAAGGGTAGAAACCACGGGGACATGCCGTGTCTCTACGTACTTGCCATCACCGAGAACAATACGCGTAGTCTGCTGGGCAATTACAGCCCATTGTGTGCACTTAGCACGATGTGCAGCATGCGCGTATGCAGACGACCTTCTGGCCCGTTGGCGTGCTCGGGCATTTGCCTTTGCTTTGGATTCCTGGTGCTTTGCCTTCAACTGAAGGCTATTTGGCATGAGCTTTGATAATTTACGCGCTGAGCGATGATTACGGGATCGTACTGCGTTGGAATTTGCGGGGATGGTGTTGGTTGCAGCCATGGTGGGGATGAGCGTGCGTGGTGGTGGTTGGTGCTCAAGACGTGTGGGGCGGTGGGCAGCAAAATGACGAGATTTCGCGCTCCGCTTGAATAAAGTGTGACCGTGACTCAGCCAAAGTCACGTGATGGGTGATTTGTGACTGCCGCCGTCGCTGCCAGCGACTGGCGCAGCTCAACTGAAGTGCCTTGTCTCTGTCTGTGCAGTCACCATTCGCCCTCATCTTCCAACACACAGGACCCAAATCCTAGGTGTATCTCTACCATGGCCTCTCTTTTGGAACGTATGAATGTAGACTCGTCCGCAGGTGTTGGGCCCGTACGCTCAAAAACCCGGCGTGCTGGTTCAGCTCCTTACACTCGTCCACCAAAAGGCGACATCAATTCTCCATGGAAGCACGACATGTACCAACAAGGTTCTGAAGCCGGGAAATCCTTATCCGATCGTTTGGATGCTCCATCAAGGGACACCCCGCCCAAGATGAATTTCGGGGGCGCAGTGAAGGCCTTGAAGGAGGCGACAGGGCTGGGTGCGGACAAGGAGCTGTCAATCCGTGGAGCGAGCACACGGGGAAATGTTGTGGAAGTCACTGGTCTTGTGAAAGGGACGACCGCAGAGGATGTAGAGGTGAGTAAGAGTAAAGTTCGGTTTCTGTTATTCGAAGAGTGGGGTAATAAGGACAACTTCGGCTGGCAAGTTCGCTTTGTGACGAAATTGTCCAATGGCATTTGGTTTGCGAGCCCGGCCCCAGCGTTTCACTTCCGTGTCATTAAAAAAGTTATTACTGAGCGGAATTGTGCAGGCCATCTTTAAGCGCTGTGGCCCCATTACACAGTCATCTGTGAAGCAGACGCCGGGAAATGGGGACGTTACAGTGCGTTTGACCTTCAAACAAGAAAAGGATGCGCGGGAGGCTGTACGCGTGTTCGACAACCAAGTCGCGGATGGGCGAACACTCGGCGTGCGGGTGGTGGGTGGCGTCAACGCCAGCTTAAGCGGGCGTTTGAGCATAGGGGTAGTGGAAGGCAGTGTTGATGCGCTCATGGAGACGGATAACAGCTCGTGAGTTCTGTAATTTCCCTGCTAACTCTCCAGTGAATAACCGTACATCTATGACTAGAAGCAAAATGCGCTCCGACGATATCATCTCCCGGGATCCAGAGGCCGCAGCCCGTGCTCATATACTAGTTGCGCCACCAGGTGCTGACCCGAAGGACTATCTTCCGCCCTCGTCCAGTAGAGGCCGCGGTCGAGGCCGCAGTCGGGGTCGTCGGGGTCCGGTTGGGGGAGGGCGGCGGGAACGTGGAGACGGAAAAATGGATGTGGATTAGGGTATGAAAAGCTCTGAACCCTTTCCGCGAATTTGTTATACTTTTTGGCTTGGTTCAATGCTCCTCCCGTTATTGCATCTAACTTAGCTAATGACACCACCCACTAGTGTGATAGTGTTGCGTTCTATCTCCTGATCTTTCACTCGTCTTATATCCGCTCTTCAACACTGCTGTATTCCTACCGCTGATCCCCACTCGCGAAAAAATAAACTTGAAAGCAGTTGTTCATGCGAATCGTTCCCAAATGCGACGGTAAAACAAGTAAGTAAAAGTAGATATAGCAGGACACAATCTCATTTCAAACCATATTTGTCAAGCCACTGCGGAGATTGGGAACACATAGCGTCCCGATTCATTGATCTCTGCTATGAGGACCTGCCAGAGCGAGAGAGATATGGTAATGACCTCATTATTCGCTCTCAGAAATAAGGGCAACGATCATCCTGGAGTGAGAGTTGTAAGCGTTACCGCAGGAAAGAACGACATGACCTCATACCGGTAGAGATAATAAAAGAAAGAAAGCAGGTAAAAACCGAGCTTGATGAAACTTTCTTTCTTGTGCCCAGACAGGGTGCGGAATATCTCCGTTGCGTCATACATGTGGTTCTTGTTTCGTATCCTTGAGAACGCAAGAAGGTCAGATCGAGGTACGGGAAAGGGAAAAGACATTGGGATATCATACTTGTTCACGTTAAATGCTAGCAGCGGTGCATTGAGAAGGAATGCTATCCATTGCCCGGAGACAAGGAAAAGTATTGTCAAGAAAGCGTGGGCGATGTTCTCTGGGAGTACAAACTGAGAAACAGACGTATAAGAAACCACAATCCATGTCAGGGGGTGATAAAAACAAAAGAGGGGGTGTTTACCTGATTTAACTTATTGCACAGGTCTATGGGGTTGATGTAATCACACTCCAGGTCGGAGAACATGATGATCTACGTGGAGTATTGGGTTTCTCAGTCGAACTGCTTATGGATAAAATGGAACGAAAAACGCACAAAGAAAACCATGGTGAAGAGTAGTGCAGCGGCCATGAGCACCGCAAAGAGGAAAAGCCAACCTGCGTAGGGGACAATTGAACGAGTTGTCCTTGGGAACAAATGTAGTAAAACGTACCAGCACCGCCCATGTTGTGTATCTAAACGTACAAGCAGGGAAAAGCGTGAAAAAGAGGACGTCGAGTGGGTTCTGACAACAATTTGTGGGAGTGTGACCTGTGTAGGAGAACAGCAAGTTGGAAGACCGCGACGAGAGCAACTTGAAGACGCTGAGGCTGACGTTGGCAGCGGTCCTCAATGTCACATGGAATCACGTGAGATACACGTGTTTTTTTGGTCAAGTCGTTCCTTCAACGCAATTCCGTTTCCTTGATAACATTTGGGTGCTCTTGAGCAAGGAATCTCATGAAGTCTCGTTCAGGTTCAGGCGCGGCGGCTGATGACGCTCTCACCGGGTCTCCGTTGGGCCTCCTGGAAATGCGATGATGAAGTTCCTTCGTACTGTAATACAGTAGCTTCACCGCCCCCAGGGACATGGCCCTTGAACGCTGGCCTGAACCAAGAAGTCCCTCAGCATATGAAAATATTACACTAGTGCAATGGGGTTAAATTGTCACAGAAGACGGACAATAAGCCGGATGACTCGGATGCACTGTCGACTGCTAATGACTCGAGACGACTCGGAAACCACGAGTGGATAGTGACCGGAGGTTTTCGTAACACCACCAGAATATGATTCCTCTGTGGTACTCATCAGGATCTTCTATATTATGGAAATGTGACGATCCTTCCACATAATATCGGCATTGATCACAACCACAAATTGGCCGAACGGTGGCAGTTCGGTGCATTCATCCTGCGACCGATAGCAACAATCAAATGACAAGGCACCTGAAAGGGATTCGTACCACCGCTGCGTTGGCGTATGCAAACGTCGTACCTTGGTCCACCATCTGCTGATCCAGTGATCCGTTTCCAACATTATCTCCTAAGTCGCATTCCGAAGCAATGGAGGGAGCGATCACTACGTGGATCGGTATAACAACGAGACGGGGGGTGTGAAACCCAGCCGTCATGCATGCGTCATGTCCAGACACGTAGAATAAGATGCAATGAATCCGTAATTTCGTGAATAGTCAAGCATACGTAGTGTCCCCAGACGGTATTCTACCAGAAGCCAAGACGAGCCAATGAGTGTGGTATGCCTCCAGCAGAGTCCTAGTCACGGGTGAACGAATGGAATGTAAACAGCCCCGGTCACCGGCGCAGATTCTCTGACGGAACGGATCCTGGCAGTTGGTTCACTTAGCGTCTGAAATTATTATTTTTACCAGCATAGGATTGTTCACGAGATGCCCTCAGTGCCTGTCAGAAAAGGTGACCAGGGTACCGCGGTACTGGTACAGCAAGATCCGTCCCCCCAAGTGCATCTCGAAGCCTAAAAATGTGCGAAGCACTGTCGAAACAGTGACAAGTTGTTGACAGTTGCGACCGTGAGCGCATCACAGTTGACACGACAAACACGGAGCTGCGTAACTCCACCTACCTACCGTCACGGACAGGAAATGCCGAGGATCATTCGTGACTCCACCATCTAAGAACCAAATTATCCCCGGAGGCCCGGCCAATAACTGTACTCAGTATGCTGTGCATTGCAATTTGCCGTCAGAAAGGGCATGCATGATGATTCGACAAGTTTGTCAATCCTGTGGTGTCGTAAGGAGCTGGAGATGTATCGGTGTTTGATTGGCCATCAACTCCCCGGTTTCCTTCGTGAAATGGACTCACGAAGGGACGAATTTCGTGTATTTTTCAAGTCCATTTTATTTTGCGGGTATTATTTCGGCCCGTGGCTGCGTGACCGTCCGGAATGTATCCAACCACGTGGAGCTATCCCGATCCCGAGTCCCGCTGGTTACTTGTCCGCGTCACTTGTGGACAACCTCAGGCTGTTTGGCTGTCTCTTACGAGTACGACTCGCACCTCGGTGGCAGGCCCCAACTCGTATCCTTACCTAGAATACCACTTGTACCCTTCTTTTTGTTCCGGCCGACGGAGCACAGTTTTCTTAACATGCCACGCTAGTAAAAAAAGTAACGGACGGTCTGTCACCGCTTCATGCCAGCGGTTCTCCATCCACAGAATCAACATCAACGGGACCCATCACTGCCCTTTCCCGGTTGTGCACGTCCGAGTCTGTGTCCTGTTCACGATGTAGAACGGTAGGGGCCTTCCGCGTCAACTATTTTCGTTCCTTCTCAATAGCAAGAGGTAGGTGGACGGCTGTAATCACCAACCCCTCTCGCACTGTCTAATTGATTCGCGAATCAGGATTAATCAGGAACACAACGCGGTCGAGGTCTCAACGTTTCAACCGCAAACCCGATGCAGTATGCGGCACCGTCCAACGGCTCCCGATGCCGGCACGCCATCGGCCCCAGTGAGAGCGGAAAGCAACCGAAACGGGCTTCCCTTGTAGCCTTGTCGATGGGGTATAGGACAGACATTGGCGTCCGTGATTTGACCCTGAATTGCATGTATTCGGACAGTGGTGACAACTGAGAAACATGGGCGCCATGTTGGCGTCAAGAAATTAGTGACATCAAGTACTCCTTTGATGAACACCGTCCATTAACCCGCTGAGTGCTACGCCAAATGCTGTGAACGAGACTAGTCGAACAATAGGAGAATGGTCATATTAACTTGAGCGCAAATTAAATTGCGGGCCCTCACTTTCTAACACTAGTCTTCTGGTGTACATGGTGAGTTTTCCCCTGATTCACAGTAGCCACGGCCTGGCCTTGACAGATGCTCCAGAGCGCCCTGGATTGGATACCTATTTGCCAGAGTGTACCACAGACTTTGGGGTCCCGGAAAATGTGATGCTAGCATTGGAACAGTTGTCCATCGCCAGAACATTTCGATTACCATGTTAAAGTTTCAGGGGAGTGAACGTGTTGCTGGCTTCCGGCACTCGGAACCTAAGCTGCCAACCGGTAATTGGGTAAATTTTTCTTCTGCGCAGCTGTGCAAGGCATATTCGTGCGGCGACATTGGGTGGGCGCTAGTGGCACATGTCTGGTTTGGAGAGTCGAGTCCGGCGAGGAAAGAGAATCATACCACGGAAACAAATCGCATCAAGCATGACGCCGGCCGCAGTTGGTCGTGCTCTCAGGTGAGGCCTGAAGCCCTGAAACACAACCCACTGATGCTCCGCGGGATCGCACGCTTCGCCGACGTCGGCCTGCAATATCTTGGCGTGGCAGAAGATAACCAAACAGGGAAGACAATGATAAATTGCTTAAAACGAGTCGGCCATCGCTGAAGGACGAGCCCGTAATGTTTTGATGTGCCACTGGTTCGGGTAGTGAGGCCTAGTGAGGAGCACTGGCATACACGTCATGGCTGAAAATGACAGAGGCGTGCCAGTCAAGGCGTGGAAGTGTCCCAGTCCGAGAAACTTCGCCGCATCACGCGTGGAAACAGCACTTCGTGGCCTGGTTGGTTTGACGCACTTGCTGCCGATAAGTGATAATAGATAATCATGGACAATGTTCAAGACGGGGTTAAACCTTGCTAGCAAACCAAGGCGACATTCATCAGAAAAGCACACCTCTACTTGCTGTCACTTGATGACACTTTTCAACACTTTTTATACTTGGGTTGCAGATCAAGAGAGCGAAAAGTATTTTCAAGTGAAGAATAGTGCTCCCAAGTATAAACGCATTTTTCTGAAGTACAAAATATAGCCTATTGAAACCCGTCCCAGCCATTCCAAAGTGATAATATATCAGACGTCTCTCAAACCCTCACGAAGCTCAGTTGTTACTTCCCTTGCCACGCTGCGACTAAGGCCCGCGCACCCATCTGTGCCGCGTCTGAAACCACCTCAACATGCCTGAAGACATGCCCACTTTCCTTCAAGGCTGAGAGGATAAGCTTGCGGTAGCGTTCTATACCACCCAACGAACCCCCAAGGCATAGGACACTCGAATCTGCGCGGACTTTGCGAGGGTGGTTCTACCAATGGATTAATACTAGTCACTCGAAGGATCAGAGGGATACATACCCCTTGTGAAGAAGGGTGGAGGAGCACCGCCGTTATTTGAGTGGCAAGCTTGTGAGCGCAGTCCGTCACCACTTGGACTGCAAGGGGATCGCCATCCTCGAATGCAGCTTCGAATACGAGTGGGCAAAGGGAAGAAAGCCTCGCCTCGCGAGGAAGCGGGCTGCTCGAATCCGGCGCGTACGCGACCACCAGGAGCTCCATCACTTCGTTGACACCGAACTTTCTGAGGAGCTTCTCTCTCAACGGGCCATGCGCGACATCAACACCTGTGGTTTCCATGTCCTGCTGTGTAAGTAATGCGCGCACGGCCGTGCGCCCGACGTCAAATCCGCCGCCTTCGTCTCCGAGAATCCAACCCCAACCCCCCATGCGCGCCAGTGCCTCCAGTGGCGCTTCAGTGGAACCCGTGCGGAAGCTGGCGACGATGCTCCCGGTACCCGCGACCGCCGCGACGGCTGTGCGCACATCGGGCAAGAGGCGGAGAGGTGCAGCGAGGAGATGTGTATCGTTGGATATGATCAGCCTCTCGACGGGGACGGAGAGCAGCGCCGAGATGTGAGGGCGTAGGAGAGAGACTGCCGAAGGAGAGTCCACACCTGCGACGCCCAGCCATGCCGCACGGAGGTTGTACTGTGGTGTGTTGGTTTCGGTGACATCGACGCGGGTTGCGGTATCAACCAGGGGCACGATGACAACCGGTGATTGTAGAACCATCGTCAATGCGGAGGACGTCACCTCCCCGATGCGTTTGAGAAAGGCATCAAGGCCCAAGCAGGAGAAATTTGCACCTCCGCCTGTTGCGCTTGCGAGTACAGTTCCGTTCGGTGTACACAGGACAGCGGCGGTCTTGGTACCCCCGCAATCGATAGCAAGATACAGGTCTATTGGGGAAGGCATATGTGTTGTTTTGTTGATGAGTGGGAGTTAGAAAGGCTCCACCGATCAAAAGCGATAGCGACTCGACTTCTATCCCTAGCGACCATGACAGTTGTCGCAAAACGTACGTTGAGTGGCGCAGTCATGTGTCCACCCCTGAGCTTACACTGGCAGCACACATTTACTCATCCCTCGCGCCATGTTTTCAGTCATCCGCATACATTTTTATCGATCAACGTTAGCCTGCAAACCCCGCAAAATATGGCATGTTTGGTATTCGCCGTCAGGGCTAATCCGGCAGCAGCAATACGCATCTTCACGACCCCAAAGCAAAGAAGTATACAGGAACGGAACTATAACTTTGTCTTGGACACCGCATTCAGTCTTAACTCTGATTTCGCTCGTTCACGGAGCTCCCGACGCAAGATTTTCCCCGCAGCACTGTAGATGCGCATCTAGCACTTGCAAGGAACGTCATCGAAAGTGGACAAACCTCTTCGGAATAGCGTCGATGATAACGACACCACCGCGCAAGTACTTGTGTTTCGCGACGCGGGCTTCGATCCACAGCTGCACATCTCTCGGAAAAGACTTGGGGGCATTTGTCGCACCAACTTTGTGGACGACATATGCTCTACAAACCCATGGTTAGTGAAAGAGAGAATGAATCACGGGTCAGCTCACCGAGGAAGCTCAGTAGCCTGTGCAGGGTCGTCAACACCAATCACCGCAGCATCAACGATTTCAGGGTGCTGGAGGAGGACACTCTCCAGTTCGGCAGGCGGTACTGAAGATACGACCAGCGTTAGTTGGTTTGAGGAAGTAGATAGTCACCCAACCTACCTTGAAAGCCCTGTAGCCCAGGGGTTACACATTAAATTGAAAATATAAACGGAGGCTCACCTTGTACTTTATCAACTCCTTCTTACGGTCAACAATCTCATAGTACCCTTCCTCATCCCTGATGGCGATATCACCGGTCTTGAACCATCCTTTTACAGTGATCGAGTTCGCAGTGGCAGTGGGATTATTCAGATATCCTTTCATCACGGTGGGACCGCGAACCCAGAGTTCGCCGGGCTCGCCGCGTGCGGCATCAACGATGTTGTCATCGTCGTTAGCCACGAGCCGAGCCTCGAGGTTGGGGAGGAGCACGCCAATCTTGCCAATCTTGCGGAGACAGTCTTCCGGCGGAAGCAGATGCGTTGCGGGTGAGGTCTCGGTCAAACCGTAACCTGATAGAGGGTGTCAAGTGTGGGGAAAAGAAAGAGCCAGGATGTGAGACCTTGATTTATGGCGACGTCCGCACCGACGGACTTGAGTTTCTTCACGACCAAGTCTACAACTCCCGCGCTCAGAGGCGCCGCGCCTGATGTTAACAACTTAAGAGATCGCAAGTCATATTTGTTAGTAGCTGTGCAGGGATTAATTCAAGCTGGATGAGAAACGTGTGGGGCTTCACCAGGATGATGGGCCAGAGCTAGAAGAATGGGCGGAACGATGAACCCCGCAGTAACCCTGTAACGCTCGATGGCTTGGCAAAACTGATCAGGATCAAATTTCGGCACGATGACCACAGGGAAGCCGCAAAAGATGGGGTATAACAGGAGCATAACGATACCTTCATGACGTATGAACATATATCCCGGTGTGACAATGATGACACTTACCAAAAATGTGATAATATGGAAGAACGCCTAACGCTACATCTCGGCGAGGGACAAGCGGCTCGACAGCCTTGACCATGGGTAACATAGAGGTTAGATTTCTATGCGTCGTCTGGAATCACGTCAGCCAAGTCGAGACCAAAATAAAACCCCAAACCAAACCACATACCTCGACCCCTTTCGGCTTGCCAGTTGTTCCCGAGGAGTAACAAAGTAACAAGGTCCCGCCTGCTTGAGGACCAACAAATTTCTCCTCTTCCGGGAGAGCGCCATGACCGAGAAGGTCACTCATTCCCAATACCCCTGCCTTGCGGGCAACTTCGGCGTCATTTCCACCAAAGTCCAGTACCACCGTTCGGCGTCGAGCCTCATCCTCTGACACACCGATGTGCCTGAACATGGCAAACACAACGGGAATCAAGTCGGGGTGAGAGAATACAACGCGGGCGCGACTGTCATTGTACTGGAACGCGAGCTCCGCGGGGGTGTAGGCGCTGTTTGCGAGGGTTGAGCGCACGCCGCCGGCGATGAGCCCGAGGAGCGTAATGGGCCACGCGAAACTGTTGGGGCTAAATATCATGGCGGTGTCACCCCTGAATAGACGGTTGCCTTGCGGGAGGCGGGTGCGGATGCCATGAGCGAACTCCAGAGAGAGATTATGAAGGTCGGAGCGGGAAAGGACGCGACCTGTCGTGGCTTCGATGAAGGCAGGAAGATTCGGGTCCTGTCGGGTAGTTCGAAAGATGAAAGTCCAAAGAGACTCGGATACAAGGTCGAGCTTGGGAAGCTGAGAAGCGTAAATGGTTGATGGCATTGTGGTATACGGGAAGGGTAACGGGTATGGGTGATTGTACGCGAGGCATGCCGTGCGACGCTTTTATGGGTCTGTCGCGTACAAAGTCCGCGCAAGCCAGGGGTACAGGACGCGGTGCCAAGTTGAAATTGCGACTGTAGCACGACCCATATCAATGTCCGATTCAGAGCGCACACGGAAAACAAACCAATCTGTTCCCGCCCAGCTGTCACCACCACCACCTTCGCTTTCCGCCCTACGGGAAATGCATGGGGAGAATGCTGAGGAACGGCTGTCAGCTTGGGACTCGTAGGCGGTACTGCTGGAATCAGTCGAACTCGCGAGGGTTGTGCGCATGTGTGACGTTCGATATTTCCGAGTCCTTTCAGGTGTTTACTACCTTCAGACCTGCCTTGGGAAATTTGTTGCGTTCTCTCTCTCCTGGCCCTGCTTGAAACTCGCGGGTGCTTAGCTATCTCTCAGCCGAGACGAAAGCTTAGACATGCAGAGTAGCCTATGGGGAGCAGTGAAATTCAGCACTAACTGAACGGCAACTTGACTCGCGTCCAGACCCGGACACAGCTGATCAATCGATCAATGATGGCCATTGTAAGAAGCAAGACGCAGACTTGATGGGCGATTAACACACATGGGACTGCAGCCTTTGGGGGAAAAGACAGGAGTACTGAGTAATATGAACCGTGCTAAATTATTAAAGACCATAGAAAGCAAACGTTAAGACACTGGCATACACTGTATAAGACGGCACTCTCAGCACGAGGACGGGCCTCGAAGGACTGCCACCTGAATCGGTGCCCTGTGCCGCTGCGCCAATGCTGCGCGTTCAACAATAGGCCGCCCACACTTACTTCCACCGTATGGTCGAATTCTAAGTAATCAATGCCGAGGTTGCACCTAACTGAATGATCTGGAGGCCTGACGGACTCAAATTCAAGAGGCACGTGAAACCTGCTTGAATGGCCTGTGTAAGCGGATCTTTTCTTCCGCGTACGATGCTGAATCCTCGGTCGATGCAAAACTTCAGCTTCAGCAAGAGGGTATGATCATGATTGGCCGTACACCTGTCTTTGCCGTTCCGCGCTTCGCTTCTGCGGTAAATCTAGTAATATTTCCCAATAGGCTTTAGCGGGTATATAACCGGACTTCCGATCCAGGTCGAAATCGCTAGTCTTCTACCAAGCGTGCTCCGCCTTTGTCCACGGTGAGGCGGATGCGGTCTCCGCTATTTACATCTTTAAACTAAGAACGTGTTCATGAGACCAAATTACGGGCCACGCATGTGAACATACCGTCAGCTCTCGTGTCCTGTGTAAACTCTCAATCTCATCAATGCGCGCCCGGACAGAGTCTAACAAGTCGTCGAATCCCTCTTCCTCGACAACCCCCCGCGCAGCTTGGAGAATCAACGAGGAGTCAGGTCTGACGTCGTGGTTGATCTATAACAAGAATCAGAAGCCGACCAGTTGCGATGGCCGCGTGATCGTGCATAACTCACGTCTATGGAAATTATATTAGATCTGTCTAGCTCTGAGATAGCGTTCAGTGTGGCGTCAGAAGAGGCATGGAATGAATAAACCTTCTAAAAAGTCGGGTCTCGTCATGATTTGGCGGCATTGATACTGAAAGAGGTGTAAACTGAGCGGGTTCTGAGCGAGACAAGAGGTCACTTGATTGACTCACATATGGTATTGAAGGTAGAGGTAGATCGTGAACTGCGACTTCTTCGCCCCCCAATATAGCCTCCTTCAGTTGCCGCTCTTGTTCCTGTCTGATTTTCACAAATTCGCGTAAGAGCAACCAAGAGCAAGAACTCCATTTTTGCTATCATGGCGTCATACCACTGCACAGTGTTAATAATAGCAGGTCGTACCTCGTCCATGACATCGTCATCACAATCCTGGATGAGGCCAATTCGGCTGAGGAGCCACCCTTTCTCGACGGCCAACATGTGGTGCGCCATTTTCACCATATCCCTGGCTTTAGAGATGCGACTGAGGTACGCCAATCTTCCACCCGAGATAGATATAGCCTGTGATAGGATTCCCTCGATAGGTATAGGGAGCGATGTGTGGTGGCGCAATTGCTTGCAAACCCCTTTTGCTTCTCCCGGGGTTAAGTCATAGACATCCAAGACCTGAAAGTCCATGACGGTCAAAATTTGAATTCAAACGTGCAGAAATAATTCACATGCATGCGGCTCGCGTTCTTCCCTGGGGAAGAGATCAGACGAAACCAACACAGTTACTTCCCAGAGAGACGTACGAAGTATGGTATACGGCCAGAAATCGTCCCTGATGTGCGAATATCGGTACGAAATCACTAAGGTAAAGAAAGACCGACTCACGAGCTCATCACAAGTGTTAGAATGCCTGCCAGGAGTGGGGTGTAAATACCCTCTTCAAAGCGTAAAACCACTCACCGCTAGCCGCCCAAGCTTCTGCATGTTGTTGTAGTTGAAGTAACATGTTTCTGCCGCCATCATCATTGTTGAAAAGATGTACGTTGTTGAGTACCAGAACAAGCGGCTTCCCCGTCCTCTTTGCAGATCGAAGTGCCACCTTTTGGAGCTTATTCATGACTATGAATGACGTCGGCGATTACGTCTGAGTCCTGTCACAATGTACGATGGTGCATACCTCGTTCAATGTCGAGCCCGGGGCCGCCTGATCGTTCTCGAGTAAGTCTGGGATGGGCGACATAAGAACACATTTTACCTTCCCTTGGATCCCTTCTCGAGAAAAGGCCGGTCTGCGAATCTTCGTTGTACTCATAATTCAATGCCTTTCCCAGGCGGAGACGGAAAACTTCGAGATCAGGGTGGGCGTCGCACATGGAGACACCCTCTGCCTGGTTGGCTTTCATGGCATCCAATATCATGGTCGTCTTTCCAGTCCCCTGTATGGAAGTGAACATCAACAAGTGATGCGGGGACAAATGAAAAGGGAGACCTTGCATCCGAGGATCATATAGTAATGACCAGTCTCATCTCCATGGATGATACGATCAAGAAAGTCTTGTTCCATCCGCCGCAGATGCACCGTCAAAGTGCCATTCCCAACGTCGACTTCGTCAGTGGCATCGGTCGTGTGTCGCTCTCCCGATGGGTGGCCCCCTTGCTTGGCTAATTCTAGTGCAGGGTCATAACCACCTTGGAATGCTTGTTCAATCTACGAAATGACTAGCTTCGAAAAATTCAACTTGAATGGAGAATACCTTATCTAAAACATTCTTCTTATACCATGCATAATACACCATGCCTCCCACAAAAGCTAGGATAAATCGGGATGAGTGCCGAGTATCAAGCGAATCTCAGAGACGGGTGAAAGAAAACGGCCCCCAACGCGAACTGTCATCCCGTGGCGCGGGCCACGCAGTAGCATCGGGTTTCGGCTTGCTGACCCAACGAATTTTCGTGAAAATGGGGCCAACATCACACAGCTTGGGCACGAACGCATGCGACTTGGACAGCCGACCATACAACGTGGTAAAGAATGGAAACAACACAAAACGCCCAGTCCAAAGTTGTGGCTCACCTATTCCGATGCCCATAATAGCAGTGAGCGTAGCATCCAGGAATGGTAATCTGCTCAGTCCTTGATCGTATTCCTTGTTAACGGACTTGTCTTGCCGGCGGCATTGACAACTTGAATGGGCCTCGTGATTCTGACGAGTTTGGGCGGCACTTTCAGAATGTCTACTCGTTTCCGGACCAGAAAACGGTTTCTGGAGGGGGGCACTGCGGAGGAACATTCGCTTGGACGATGGAACCCATGATGAATACGTGACCGGAGTGAGTCTTCGCAAGGTGACAGTGAGTGGTGACGAGAAACGAAACAAGAAGCAAACCGCCATCGCTAGAGCATGGGCATGTGATCGTGGATGCACTATAATATGTCTATTGGCGCCAAAGCGTGTTACTGAACAATATCGCCAAGAGTTCGCTACCTGCGCCAAGGCGACACACACAGGATTACATAAGCAAATAACGCCAACGGTCACGTGGACAATCCGAACCCAAACTCGGAATAAAATAAGAAATTGAAGACAGCGAACCTATTGTCGTCCATGATGTCAGTCGACCACTCCCGAAAGAATGGGGCAGTGCGTACTCACGGAAGTCTGGATCTCACTTAGGTCATAACATACCCTCATCTGCATGGATATGCTCCCACTCGTTTACCCACATGTGCTGGGAGAAAGCCATATACAACCAACGGAACCAGATACGCTGTGATCGATGCCGCAGAATAGCCACGACTGTTCGACGGTATTCTTCCATCCCTGCAACAAAAACTGGTCGAATAGGTAAGACAGTATTGCTGTCCTCCGTGTCATGTACCAAAGTATCAAGAACTTTGGAAAGACTGGTTTTCAGCTTGATCAGCACCGGAGCAAGGATGCCTGTATATTTGATGACGACTGGCTTTGATTTCAGGGAATACGCTGCTAAAGGGTATCCAATTCCGGTCGGTGGTGCAGCTAGAAGGCGAGATACTCCATGAAATAGCGAGTGATGATTCGGATGACCGGTTATCCCATATGAATCAAAGGTTAGGATCTACAGACCACATGGACGGGATGTCAATGAAACCCGGTGTGGAGTAGAGCACCTACGATAGAAATATTGTAGTCCACAACGTATTGGTGGAGAGTATTGGCTATAAGACTGGCATCCCATCTTGTATTGATGTTGTCCTGAAATTCACTTTAGCTGTGTGAGCTGTATATGTCCGACATGACAAGATAGCTAGCCGTACAGTCTGTCAAGAACATATCGTTTGTCCCTGGCCACTCCAAGAACATCGAGGCTATCTGAAAGTTCCCGCCTTCGTATATCACCTAACCCATCTGCGTTGCCAACAGAGAAGCACAGAGAGTACACTTGCGGGGTGACAGAACCAGAAGCGTTGTCACTCTCACTCTCGCTTGTAGACGCGGGTACCGCGAATGGAGGAATCAGGGAGGTGATGGTTGGGCCAAAAAAGAAGGCTTCATCGTCAGGATGAGCTGTGAGAAGTAGGATGCGAGGGTTAATGTGAGATCCGTCAGAGAAGACACCACCTGGATGCAATGGTTGTAATAAAAGGCTGAAGAGTACTGGGACCAAAGCGAGTACCACATATAAACCTGGGTGACGGATAGGCATTTGTAAATGTCAAAGACAGGGAAGACAGGTCCGGGTCAGCGGTCACAGCACTGGGCCACATACATACCTTGACTTCTTGACTTGCGCCTCATGCTCACAGCCGGGCAATTCGCCCCTTGCATCATCCGCCGATCTTTCTTTCTTCATGCCCGTTCTCGGTCCATCACTCTATCGCTGCAGTCAATCCACCGCTTTCAACATACACGGCCACAAAGTCAAAAACCCGCGTTACGCGAGAACATTTACACCTTCCCAAACCTCTTAACTGCCTCACGGATTGCCGCTTGTCCCGCTCTCGGGTGGGCGATTCTATCTGACAATTATGCGGCTGCAACAGGTCTGTTGCTCTACGCTGGCATCACAGATTGGGTGAGTCTGCGAGACTGCTTTCCACCTCTTCTTATGGTGACGCGTTGGGCACCAGTTTGACGGTTTTCTGGCGCGCAAGTTCCGGATGACCACCGTTCTCGGAACCATCCTCGATCCTGCGGCGGATAAAGCACTTGTCGGTACTCTCGTCGTCACATTGACGATGCAGGGACTGCTTCCTTGTGAGTTATCCGCTCATGAAGAAACTTAGTCCTCATGCCGATGCCGTCGATGCCAGCACCACTGGCAATCATCATCGTCGGTCGTGATCTGTTATTGTCACTGTCTGCATTTTACATGCGATATACGTCGCTTCCACATCCGGTAAGCTACATCACTTTTCCCTTGTGTCCTATGTGCTGAACCCCCTAGAGAAAACTTTTCGGCGCTACTGGGACTTCTCGATACCATCTGCCGAAGTGCGTCCAACAACGATAAGCAAAGTGAACACTGCACTCCAGCTTCTCCTGTTGGGCTCTACAACAATAAGTCCTCTTCTACCCGGTGCGGCTATTGGCTTCGGACTTTACCTCAAAGGTTTGCAGTGAGTCACCTACAGCCCCGTGCACAGTGTCGGTTTTAACCACATAATTTAGGTGGGCCGTAGCCATGACTACAATTTGGAGCGGTCTATCCTACGTATTCTCAAAGGATGCTGTCCGTGTTTTGTCTAGTGCACAGAGACGAAGTAAGCCACCTTCCAGTCCATAGATGCCCCTCCTCCCGATCACACGGGATGGTTTACTACCTGTGGCTAGCATCTACATGCTGGCCCACACCATGTCAGATCTGGTTAAATTATCCACCAAAACATTCAATCAAACTTTCGCGCCCTGCTACCACCCCGCACCCAAATTTCCCTCTCACGGCTTCTGCCAAGCTACATCATTGTATTGATTGATCAAGCATTGCGTATAAGAACAGCCCTGGGTGACTCCTTCGTATCTGTCTTTGGCCCACCCACAATGATTCTGTGCCCGTGGCCCATGTCTTCAAAGTTGTCTCTATGTTTCTACAAAGACAAGAAGGCGGGCCCTTTGGCTCATGTGATGAACCTGACCTGCATGTTTGTACTTCTCCGATTCAAATCTGATATTGCTAAGAGGAATGTAACGTGACTGCTGTCGCGCATTGTGCAGCACAAAACCCGTTCGACATGGCCCTCTGTTGCGCAAGGTCGCAACATCGCGCAATCACCACGCATTCGACAGGCCACTGTTCCTTAGATATTCCATTGTGGACACCGCATAGAAGAAACAGCGTGTTTAGCAGAGGACGGCTGCATTCTGACATACTAAACAGGCCTTGAAACCTTTCGAGGGCAGCAGAAGAACGACCATGTGCGCCGTTAGAGAGCACACACGTCCATAATGGCATTCGGGCGAGGCAACTGTTTTTAGTGGCGGGCGAATTGCCGTCGGCAGTAGGTTACTGCGGTGGTGGCGGCATCTTTACCAACTTGACAGTCTCACATTAAAACCATGACGGAGATAACGCCACTTGCCACGTTAAAAGCCAGCCACCAGAGAGTTGGCTGTGCTTGGAATGTGTTTAAAACCCCTTTCTCGCCTCAACCAGGAAATTTGATCTCATAACTATATCCTCGTCTTGCCCTTGGTGGTCGCATGATTCAAGTTATGTGTAAGTGGCGGTACTACGGTAGCGGATGGAACGTCACGGTAAGGCCGTAAGGCCGCGGCCCGGGAAGCCCATTGAAGGCGCATCCTCCACACCTAACAATATTTCCCCCGCGAAATCCCAAACATCAACTGCGGATTTGATGTATTGCCCATGATCGCCCATGATACAAGTGAGGTTGAAGTCCGACCGCAGAGGCCGAAGAGTCCGAGGACGACGTCACCGTGGTTCCGAGTCGTGAGGGAGACGCGTTGAATTTTAGGGCCATCATATGCCGCTGCTTATTACCACGAAACACAGCCCCTTGGATGCTGGAGAGCTGAGTTCGGGACCACCCATCTGGCTCGAGTCCGGGAAAAGATTACTCGGTGGGTATTGTTTGCCAGACCGTCAACGAGGCGGTAATGACTCAGTTCGTTCAGTTGTTTGGACGCAACTGTATGACGATTACCATGAAGGTACCAATTCATCGGGAGCGTCTTGATGGACGCCTACCGTACATACTGTATGCCCGTGTCAAGGAGGACAATAAGGGCACGGCTCGAACGAGTACTCATTGACTCATTAGGACCACCGTAGTCGCCTCGTAGAGTCGTGCGGGTGACGCGGCCACGCCGCCGACTGTACATCCCATTGACAATGACATCACGCTCAAGGAACGCTCCAGACCCAGAGACTTCAACGGCGCGTTGTGCGATCTCCTGGGGGATATACTGCTCTTCGGACTCGGAGTCAATTGACCACAAATCAATTAAGACGCGCCTTACTGTAACCACTCTGTAACCCCGCGGTTCTGCCGAAGTCGATTGTTTTCTCGCTCCTTGTTCTTTCTCATTGTGTTCAACTGGGCGGATCCGGTGTCTCTGTCTTTTTCTATCGCCTTCCTTAGCAGAGCATGATATCCTATAAAGCAGGGGCGTGTAGCTCCCTGGTTCCAGAAGCCCGCTGCCCCCCTCCTCCCCAAATTTCCCCTACGAGTTTGACTGCTGTTCGCCATGCTTGGTCGATTTCTCCCTTCTCTTTTCCTAGCCACGGCGACCCTTGCCGTATCGTTTCACAGGAGAAATACTTGCAGTATCCCTGCAACGGCCCTGGATCTAAAGCCACCCTTTCCGAGTCCTCCATTTTCCTCCGAGTCCCCGCCGCGCCTTGTCGCTTTGGGCGTCGGGGTGCAGAACTATACGTGCAGTTCTTCAGGGAACTACTCGTAAGTCCCACTGGACCCTAATTTGCGCACACTGATGAGTTGGTCGGATAGTTCTATTGGTGCTGTTGCTGACTTGTTCGACATCTCGTGTCTTCATGGCACGAGGAAGTTCGATAAAGTTCAGAACGATGCCTACCACATTTGGCAGAAATGCCATACCCTCGACCCTTCAGAATCGAACCTGGAAAAGGACTTATGTCAGAAGTTTAGAATTCCCCTTGCCGGCTATCACTATTTCATCAACGACAATGGAACCCTCCGCCCCAAATTTGACTTCACGTCCACCGGGCCGACTAAGGGTAACTCGGATGCATACGCCGTTACAACCAAGGCCGTAGATGTCCCTGCTCCCAATAGTCTTCACGATATTGATTGGCTAGGGCTCAAGGGCTTGTCGGGTAAGTTCGCAGATGAAGTATTTCGTGTGGACACGAGGGGAGGCCAGCCACCTACTAGCGTACGTTCCTCTCCGCTCTATCCAACTGAACCGTTGCGATCCTTCTTTATAGTGCAACCCTGGATCAGGTCCGATCTCTATCAAGTATGCCGCGAAATACTGTAAGTGCATATGACTTAATGTTTTAAGCATGCCATCATCGATGTTATTAATCGCGTACATAGGGTTCGAGGGTGGTTCACTTTGAAAGTTGCGTAGAATGCACCATTCCCGCGACCAACCTTTTCCTTTCGACTACTCTTCGTTTGCTTTACATAGCTTGTTTCATTTCTATTTCCAACGGACCCAGACTTTACATGACCTCTTTTCATTTCTCCGGCCGCCCTTTCTCTAGCGGACCCAGATTCCGCATAGCCTCTTTCATTTCTGTCTCTAGCAGACTTAGTATGTCTATGCAGGTTGGCCTATTCTAATCGTTCATGCAGTACCATGCGCTGGAGTGCAGTTGTATACACATCTCGATGTAGGTGAGTGCATAAGTCGGTAATCATGAGACAAATCTGCGCGCGAACAATCCTAATTCACCTTCTCGTCAAAATCAACACGCCCATCAGGTCACTTTTGCAAGTGACCCGCGCGATTGCGCAATTTCTCTGTGCTTTGGCCCCCTTTGACTCCGCCCGGTGCAGCGCCAGGATGTGGCTCGCGACAATTATGCTCATGAGGGATTAAAGAACTTTATCAGGGCGCTTAATCTTAATAGCCACCAATGATGTGCGAATATAGACGGAGATAGCGAAAAGAAGCTTGTTTGTTGTAAGGCACGGGCGCAGAAGCAAAATCTGACAATTAGGTCCCTGGGCTACACTACAGTAGCAGGATCATCATTGGGTGATGTGACTTTGTCATGGCGTCTGCCACCATCGCTGTGGCCACCATCATGATGCGGCCTGCGATTTTATGGATGTGCGGTAGCAACTCCGAACCGAAAGTCCCGATGAAAAACAGAGCCGGGTCCGGATATGCCAGTGGGGGTTATACTAGCTTATCACAGACATGATACTTAGCGCGGCCACGGTAAGTTGCTCTGGATAATAACGGTTACCGTGACTCACGGCAGTGATTGCCTCAGTGATTGCCTAGTTCGTCCCACTGGCACCAGCGCGCTATATTCTGGGCTATCGTCATCGTAGTACACAAGTTTAATGTTCAGATGAAAGGGAGGGCAGCGAGTAGCGCGGCGGCAGTGTGCGGCGCGAGCGGAAAGATGGCGAGCGCGGGTGGTTCTAACGACTTTGCAGGGCACACGAGGGGGGGTTCAGAGTGCAGACAACTTG
>Ga0137397_10000503_pt1 | contig 27026 bp, 24 predicted proteins | sample czorhiz116metaG_FD_106658 | JGI IMG/M metagenome (GOLD analysis project Ga0137397, IMG submission 106658) | Vadose zone soil microbial communities from Angelo Coast Range Reserve, California, USA - czorhiz1.16 metaG | ecosystem: Environmental > Terrestrial > Soil > Vadose zone | place: USA... | reverse complement strand
CTAGGCGCTGCCGCCGGAGGCGACACTGCGCCTTTTTCTGCCTGTTCCCGCGAAGGCGGGAATACGCTTGACCACGCGACGCACTCAAGGAGCTCTCGGGACGGCCCTGACACGCGGCTGGGCGGATGTTACAGTCTGCGCATGGACGTCCTCGAGTTGCTGTCGCGCATGCCCGCGCTGCTCGAGCAGGTCGCGGCGCAGGTGCCGGACGAGAAGGTGCGGGTGCGCAGCGGGCCGTTCGCGTTGATCGAGCATCTCTGGCATGTCGGAGACTTGGAGCGCGAGGGATTCGGCGAGCGCATCCGGAAGCTTCTCACTGAAGAGAATCCATGGCTCCCGGACTTCGACGGCGAGCGGATCGCGCGCGAGCGCGAATACCTGAAGCTTCCCCTCGCACCGGCTCTCGCGGCGTTCGCGGCGGCGCGCGACGAGACGGTGCGGCTGCTGCGCTCGGTCACCGGCGACCAGTGGGCGCGCGCGGGACGGCAGGAGGGCGTCGGAATCGTCACGCTGGCCGACCTGCCCCGGCGGATCCTCGACCACGACCGCGCCCACCTGAACGAGATCGCCGACCTGCTGGCCGACCTCGTCCCCCAGCACCCGATGATCGGCGAGCTTCGCGCGCTGGCGCAGGGCGGTCCCAAGAGCTCGAAGGCCGCCTAGCGGTGGACCTGCGCGCGCACCGCGTCGACGCTCTGGTCTTGCGCGCCATCCCTTATGGCGACTCCGACGCGGTGGTGCACCTGCTCGTGCGCGGCCGGGGCCGCATCTCGGCGTTCGCGCGCGGGGCGCGCAACTCGCGCAAGCGATTCGGCGGCGCGCTCGAGCCGTTCCAGCGGGTCGAGGCCCTGCTGGCCGAGCGCGAAGGGCAGGAGCTCTGGGCCTTGCGCGAGGCCCGGGTGGTGGAAGGGCATGCGCGCCTGCGCGAGGACTTGAGCCGGATCGCGCACGCGGGCTACGCGGCGGAGCTGATCCACGACCTGACGCGCGCCGGCCAGCCGGCGGATGGACTGTTCGCGCTGCTCGAAGACTTCCTCTCCCGGCTCGAGTCGGGCGCCGCCACGAGCGCACGGCTGCGGGCGCTGGAGTTGCTGGCCCTGGACGCAGCGGGATTCGCCCCCGAGCTGGCGGCGTGCGCGCGCTGCGGCTCTCCCGTGCCGGCCGGGCGCGCCGGGTTCGACCCCGACGCGGGCGGCGTACTCTGCACGGGCTGCACCGGTCAGGCGACCTCGCTCGCGCTCTCGCACGGCGCCCGCGCCGCCCTCCGGCAGCTGCGGGCGGGCGGTCTCGGCGCTGCCGACGCGCCGACGTCCGCGGACGGTTCAGGACGGCCAGCCGACGCCCGGGCATTCGAGGACGCCTGCGCTCAAGCCCAGCGGCCGCTCCGGCTGTTCCTGCAGCACCACATCGGCCGCTCGCTGCGCAGCGCGGAGTTTTTGGCCCAGGTGGGCGCGCCTCAGTAGCGGAAGGTCGAGGCGAGGAACACGTAGAGGAAGAGCTGTTGGACGGAGGCGGCCCGATATCCGGTCGGATCCACGATCCCGGTGGGGTCCAGCGGCACTGCCGTCTCGCCCGATCCGTACGACACCGAGACGCCCAGGTGCGAGAGCGAGTGCTCTCCGTACATCCCGAGGGTCAGGGTGCCGCCGTAGAGATTCACGTGCGGCTCGCGGCTGGAGCCCGAGGCCAGCGTTCCGTCGGGGTTCAGCTGGAAGCCGGGCGCGGCGCTGTGCGAGGTGAAGAAGCCCAGCGCGAGCGCATAGCTCGGACTGAAGAGATACTCGCCGCCGAGATTGAGATCGAGCACCGGCTTGCGCTCGATGTGGTCCTGCAGGCGCAAGCGCTGCGCGATGTCGGGCGGGACGTTGAAGCGATCGTAGCTCGCGCCCAGATGGCCGACGAGCTGGCCCGACACTGTCCACTGTTGCGGCCGGGTCCACGCCGCGCCGATCCGGGCCATGGCAGGGACCGAGGTCTGGCTGTCGACGCCGCTGTTCTTGACGATGACCTGCGCCGGCGACCCGGGAACGCTGACCACGTCCTGCACCGTGACGCTCCCGCCCGAGTGCAGCGGCGCGCCGGGCAACCCGATCGATGCGCCCAGGAGCCACTCGTCCGAGAGGCGGTACTTCGCGCCGACCACCGTGACCAGGTTGCCGTTCTGGAACGAGGCGTTCGCGTGGTAGACGCCCACCGCCGGGTTGACCGGATCGCCTTGGACGTTGAGAGCATCCTCGCTGGTCTCGTAGAGGCGCAAGACGTACTGCACGGAGAAGCCGAGGTTCAGCTTCTCGTTGAAGCGCGCCGCGGCGCCGGCCGCCACGGTGAAGGTCCGGTCCGTGATCCGCGTGTGCACCTCGAACGGATCGCTCGCGTCCGTCCGGGAGGAGCGGAAGGAAGGCACGCTGACGTCGAAGCCGTAGGCCCAGCTGGCGCCGCGCTCGTCCAGCTTGCCGGCGCCCTTGATCATCCCCGCCTCGCCCGGAATCACGTTCAGCTCGGCGAGACCGGCGATCGAGAAGGTTCCGGGGCCGATGCTGATCTTGCCGGTGGTGCTCTGCCGCTCGAGCCCGTACAGGGAGGCGCTCACGCTCACGTTCAGGCGGCGCGTGTCGCAGATTCCGGCCGGGTTGTAGTAGAGGCCGCTCGGGTCGTCGCTGAGCGCGACGAACGCCCCGCCCAAAGCCATCGCGCGCGTGCCGATCGGATAGTCCTGGTAGCGCGCATCGTCGGCGCTGGCGCTGGAAGCGCAGAGGAGCAGGGCGAGCGTGATCGCCTGCCAGAGCCGGATCGCCGCCGCGGCCGGATCGGAGGCGCCCAGCACGCTGCGGATGCAGGCGACACCACGGGCGCCGGCGTCGATGCAGCGGTGCGCGTTGGTCTCGTTCACGCCGCCGAGCGCGAGGACCGGGATGGGCGCGGCGCGGCAGGCTTCGGCGAGGGCCGCCTCGCCGCGCGGGGTCTTGCCCGGCGTCTCGTAGACGGGCGCGTAGACCGCGAAGTCCGCGCCGTCGCGCGCCGCGCGCGCCACTTCCTCGGGAGAGTGAGCGCTCACCCCGACCAGCGGGAGGCCGAGAGAGCGCGCGCCGGAGACCGGAAGTCCGTTGGCCGGCAGGTGCACGCCGTCGGCGCCGGCGGCGAGAGCAACGTCGGCGCGATCGTTGATCAAGAGCGGCGCGCCGGCTTTCGTGCAGATCGCGCGCAGCGACCGCGCCAGCGCGAGCAAGTCCTGCGCGGACCGCCCCGGCTGGCGAAGCTGCACGCCGACCGAGCCGCGCGGCAACACGGCGAGGGCCGCTTCGACTGAAGGAGCCGGATCGCCGGAGGGCGGCGTGATCAGGTACAGCCGGATCACGCGGCGCCGATCACCCCAGCCAGCGGGCTCGAAGCGCTGCCGTAGAGCTTGCGCGGAATCCGCCCCGCGAGGTACGCGAGGCGCCCGGCCTCGGTCGCGAGCCTCATCGCGCGCGCCATCGCCACCGGATCGTTCGCCCCCGAGATCGCGGTGTTCACCAGCAGGCCCGACACGCCCAGCTCCATGCAGAGCGCGCAGTCGGAAGCCGTGCCCACCCCCGCGTCGACGATCACCGGGACCTTCGTCTGATCGAGGATCATCTGCAGCGAGTACGGATTGCGCAGCCCGAGCCCGCTGCCGATGGGAGCTCCGAGCGGCATCACGGCAGCGCAGCCTGCATCCTCCAGCTTCTTCGCCGCGACGGGGTCGTCGTTGGTGTAGGGCAGCACCCGGAAGCCCTCGCTCACGAGCTGCTTCGCCGCCTTGATCGTCTCCTCCACGTCCGGGAGCAGCGTCTTCGGATCCGAGAGCACCTCGAGCTTCACCAGCGGGTTCTCGCCGCCCAGGTGCAGCTCCCGCGCGAGGCGGCAGGTGCGTACGGCGTCGGCGGCGTTGTAGCAGCCGGCGGTGTTCGGCAGGAGCACCATGTCCTTGGGAATCCAGTGCAAGAGCGAGGACTCGCCCTGCGCCTCCAGATCCAGGCGGCGCACCGCCACCGTGACCATCTGCGCGCCACTCGCCTGCAGGGCGGCCTGCATGGTCGGAAAGTCCTTGTACTTTCCGGTCCCCACCACCAGGCGGGACGTGAATCGGTGTCCCCCGAGAACGAGCTCGTCCATGTTCAGCCTCCACCCACGAAGGTGACGATCTCCAGCCTGTCCCCGGGGGCCAGCTTCTGCTCGCGATGGCGGGCTTGTCTCACCACCTCGCCGTTGCGCTCGACCGCCACCCGCCCGGCGCGGACGCCGAGATGCTCGAGCAAAGTCGAGACGGTGAGCCCTTCGGGCAGCTCCATGGCCTCGCCATTGACGATTGCCTGCATCGCGGCGGTGATAGGCTTGGGACGAGGCGCGGTCAAGCGCCCGCGGAGGCCGTCTTGGATCACTCCCAGCTCTTGGGCCAGGTGTCGATCTTCCGGGAGCTGCCGCGCGAGACGCTGGCCGATCTGGCGAAGCGGGTCTGGCACAAGCAGGCCGAGGCGGGATCGGTGATCGTCAGCCACGAGGAGGCGGGCGAGGCGCTGTTCGTGATCGCCAAGGGGAAGGTGAAAGTCGTGCTGTACGGCGAGACCGGCCGCGAGATTATTCTCAGTATACTGAAGGCGGGCGACTTCTTCGGAGAGATGTCGCTGCTCGACCGCCAGCCACGCTCCGCCAACGTGGTGGCGGTCGAGGACTCCGAGCTGCTCTGCCTGGACCGCGAGGCGTTCCAGACCCACCTGACTTCCCACCCGACCACGGCGCTCGGGGTCCTGGCCGAGTTGTCCCGCCGGCTCCGCCACGCCGACGAGGTGATCGGCAACCTGGCGCTGCTGGACGTCTACGCGCGCGTCGCGGGCGTGATCCGGGAGCTGGCGCAGAAACAGGGTGAGCCGGTCGACGGAGGTCTCTTGATCAAGGAGCGACCGACCCAGCAGGAGATCGCCGGCCTGATCGGCGCCTCCCGGGAGACCGTATCGCGGGCGCTCAACGACTTCACCCGCCAGGGGATGCTGGAGATGCAGGGAAAGCAGGTTCTCGTGCGCTGGGGCTTCTTGCGAAAGATCGAGGACGCAGCGTAGAACCCCCGGTCCGCATGTATCGAGTCTCCAAGCAGCTCTGGTTCTCCGCCGCCCACCAGGTGCGCCTCTCCGAGACGCAATGCGAGGCGCTGCACGGCCACAACTACCGGGTGGTGGTGCACGCCGAGGCGCGCGAGTTGGACCGGACCAGCTACGTGATCGACTTCGCCGAGCTGAAGAAGGCGGCGGTCGAGATCTGCGGCCGCTTCGACCATCTGAACATCAATGAGGTGGAGCCCTTCCGGGAGGGCGAGAGGAACCCCACCGCGGAGGAGCTCGCGCGGTACCTCTGCGAGCAGCTCGGCCGCCGCCTCGACGACCACCGCGTCCGGATCTCCAAGGTGGAGGTCTGGGAAACCGACAACAATCGCGCGGAGTGGTCCCGATGAAGAACGGCGTCGGCCGCCAGCACGCAGGTTTCACCCCCTGGTTCTGGAGCTATCGCCTGGCGGCGAAGTTCGAGGCGGTGGTGGTGGTGGCCGTGTTCGCGGGGGTGATCGCCATCCTCGCGCTGCTGTTCCGGATGCCCGGACCTCTGGTGGTCCACGTCCAGGACGACAAGAAGGAAGCCATCCAGCACGCGCGTGTCACCTGCACGGCTCCCGACGGGAAGAGCTCCCACGCCGGCACCACCGACGTCTTCGGCGAGGCGAAATGGCCTGGCCTCGCGAAGGGACCGTGGAGGTGCGACGTCACGCCGCCGGATCGCTTCCACGCCGCCGTCCAGACCGGCTTCGTGACCGTCGTTCCCCGCAAGCCCGCGATGTGGACCACAGTGGTGGAGCGTCCCGGGCGGATCCGCGTGCAGGTCGTGCGGCCGCAGGGAGCGCCCCGCGCCAAGGTCGCCGTGCGCGCGGTGTGCGCGGACGAGACCTGGGAAGCGCGAGCGGGCCTGGTGGACGGGCTGGCGACACTGTACGTGCCTCACGGGAAGCCATGCACGGTGGGCTTGGTGCGGCCCGAGCTTCCGGGGGATGGGCCGGTGACGGATGCAAGGTTGGACTGCGCATCGGAACCTTGCACGCAGCAGCTGACGGCGGGCGTCGGGCAGCAGCTCGACGTCGTCCTGACCCCCACCGCGGAGCAGTGGGCCGCGGTGCGGCCGCCGCCGGAACCGGAGACTCAGGCGCCTGTGAAAGCGGAGCCGCCGGTGAAAGCGGAGCCGGCAAAGCAGTAGAAGCAGCGGCGATCAATCGATCGTGCTCCGGCAGGAGACCGGTAGCGGCCCGGCCCGGCTGCGCAACCATCCGACCGCAAGCAGCCAGGTTCCGCGGTGAGACGACCGGAGCGTTCGAGGCGCACTCGTCCGTTTCCGGGTCCGCGCCAGCATGCAGCATCGCGTTATCGAGAACGTAGCGGACGGCTCTCCGAACTTCCGCGGGCGTCGGCAGCTCGCGCGCGAAGTAGTGGTCCGCGAAGACCTTCCGGGAGCGCTTCGCGGCCCGGTTCACGGCGCGCTCGATGCGGACCATGAGGCCCCGCATGCCCGCGTGAGAGCCAGCTTGTCGCAAGCCTCCAGAATCATGTGGATGACAGTTGTCGCGGTTTGCGTCGCATCTTGATTGGGGGAATGATCGCAGGTGCGGCGCCGCAGCGGTATCGGTCGGTTGTCCGAGGACGCTCTGACAATCTGCCTCTGGGCCCAGCGTAAGGCTTGCCACGTTGTCGCTGCCTTCCATGCCGACAGCTCCAAGAGGCCCATGACCCGAGACACGGTGCGGGCACGGGACTTGCGTTGCGTGCCTTCATGGATCTCCTCCTTCAGAAGCATTCATGGCTGCTCAGTGGTCTGGCGCTGGTCCTCGGGGCGTACCTCGCTGCACGTACCGCGAACGCACTCATTACGACGGCACTTGCATCCCGGCCGTTCCTGCAGCAGTCCAACGCCTCGACAACGATCGGCGATCGAGCACAACCGGTGGAGCTGGACGCGGAGAAGGCGGCCAGGTTGTTCGACGTCCCGCTGCCAAAGGCAGCTCCGGACGATGCGGATCCGTCGAGGAAGTCCGGCGGGAATGGCGAATGGAATGAGATCCCGATCCGCTCGTCTGTGCACGCATTGCTGATCGGCACGGCCATCGCCGACCCGGCTCGATACTCGCTCTGCCAGATCACCAGTCCAGACCTGAACGAGACGCAGGTCTACGTGCTCGGCGACGAGTACCAGGGCGCCCGCATCTATGGCATCGAGAAGGCGCGCGTGCTGCTCGACCGGAAGGGAGTCAACGAATACATCGACGACAACGGCCCTCGTCCTCCAGGGCCGGGCATGCGCCAGGAGCGCGAGGGAGTGCGCCAGCTTTCCGAGCGCCAGTACGCGGTGCCGCGAGACGAGCTCAATCGATGGCTGTCCAATCTTCCGGAGGCCACGACCCAGGCGCGCATCGTCCCCTCGTTCAGGAACGGCGTCGCCACCGGATTCAGGCTATTCTCGATCGTCCCCGAGTCGCTGTACGCGAAGCTCGGAATCCAGAACGGCGACGTGATCCGCCGCATCAACGGTTACGAGATGAACAGTCCCGACCGGGCGCTGGAGATCTACCAGAAGCTCCGCGACGCGAGCCGGATCGAGATAGACCTGGAGCGTCGCGGGGAAAGCTTGCGCAACTCGTACTCCATCGAGTGATCAATGTCCGCGAGGCGCTACTTCCCCTGATAGATATCCATGATCTGCCGCAGCAGATGGATCGCCTCTTCGCGCGGCCGCTGGAACGCATTCCGGCCGACGATGGACCCGAAGGCTCCTCCATCCCGCAGCCCGCGGATCTCGGTCAGGATCTCGTCGCTACCCTTCGCCTCTCCGCCGGAGAAGATCACGATCCTCTTCCCGTTGAACGCGCTCTGCACCACGTGCCGCACCCGATCGGCCAGCGTCTTCCAGGGAATGTTGTACTTCTCGAACACCTTCTGCGCTTCGGGCTGGTAGATGGAGTCGCCCGGCGGCTTGACCTTCACGACGTGCGATCCGAGCTGGCAGGCGATCTGCGCCGCGTAGCCCGCGACGTCCACCGCCGTCTCGCCTTTCTTGTCGGTGATGCCCTCGCCGCGCGGGTAGCTCCACGTCACCACCGCGAGGCCGTGCTCCTTCGCCTCCTCGGCAAGATCCTTCAGGTTTTCGTACTGGTGATTCCGCGCCGCCGACCCGGGATAGATCGTGTATCCGATCGCCACGCACCCGAGGCGGACGGCATCCTTCACCGACCCGGTCACGGCGCTCTCGGGAGCGTGGCCCTTGCTCAGCGTGTCGCTGTTGTTGAGCTTCAGGATCAGCGGGATCTGTCCCGCGAGCTTGCCCGCAACCGCCTCGATGAACCCGAGCGGGGCCGCGTACGCGTTGCAGCCGGAATCGATCGCGAGCTGCACGTGGTAGTCGGGATCGTAAGCGGGCGGATTGGGAGCGAAGGACCGTGCAGGGCCGTGCTCGAACCCCTGGTCGACCGGGAGGATGACGAGCTTGCCGGTGCCGGCCAGCCGGCCGTGCATCAACAGGCGGTAGAGGTTCGCCAGCGTGCCGGGATTGTCGGAGGGGTACCAGCTCAGGATCTCGCGAACGCGCGACGTCGTTTCCATCAGTTTCTCCGGGGTCTCAGGGGCACCAACCCTAGAACGGCCTCCCCCTGCTTTCAAGGATTGCAATCCGGTCGATTAGACTTGAACACATGCAGGCGGAGGAACGGGCACGCCGGTCGCTGGACGGCCTCTCGGTCGGCGACGGGTTCGGTGAGCAGTTCTTCGGCGCACGGCTGGAGTGGGCCTTCCGAAGGGAGCTTCCGCGGCCGCCCTGGCGGACCACTGATGACACGGAGATGGCGTCGGTGCTCTTCATGCACCTGCGGCAGCGCGGCACTGTGGATCGCGACCTTCTGGCGAGCCAGTTTGCCGAGCGGCACGCGCGCGATCCCGTACGCGGGTACGGCGCCGGAGCGCACCGGATCCTCGACGCCATCCACGCCGGCGCATCCTGGCCCGACGTTGCGCAGGCCGAGTTCCGCGGCCAGGGCTCGAGGGGCAACGGGGCCGCGATGCGCGTCGCGCCGCTCGGCGCCTGGTTCGCTGGCGACCCGGACGCGGTGGTCCGGGAAGCGCGCCGGTCGGCGGAGGTGACGCACGCGCACGCGGAAGGACAGGCAGGAGCGATCGCCGTCGCGCTGGCCGCGGCCGCCATCGCGCTTGGCGAGGCGGACCTCTTTGCCTTCGTGCTAAAGCATCTCCCCGGAGCGCGCGCGACGCGGGAGGGAATCGAACGCGCGGCGGCTCTCGGCAACGTCGAGCCCTTCAAAGCGGCGATGACGCTGGGCAACGGGTCGCAGGTCCTCGCCGAGGATACGGTGCCGCTCTGCCTCTGGATGGCCACCCGCCATCTGCGCTTCGAGGACGCACTCTGGGAGACTGCCTCGCTGTTCGGCGACGTGGACACGACCTGCGCGATCGCGGGCGGTCTGGTGGCGCTGCGCGATCCCCCACCTCCACATTGGATCGCGATGCGGGAAGAGCTCCGCCTCGAGGCTTTCTAGAGCTACCGCAGGAACAGGTTGGCCTCGTTCCTCAGCTCCCCGAGCTTCTCGCGCGACGCCCATTCCGGGGTGAGCTGGAGCTTCGACCCCACCACCACTCCCCGGTCGCGGAAGAGCTGCACCGCGTTCTCCAGCGTCGGCTTGGTCAGCGCCTCCACGCGCAGGATGCGCCCGGCCAGGTACGCCGCGCGGCCGCGGTCCAGCGCCCTCTGCATCCACTCCCGCCCCGCCATCGGGCCTGCGAGCAGCAGCTCCATCGAGTCGGCCACCGCCCAGACGGCCTCACCGAAGGGCCTCAGCAGCTCGGCCAGCAACGAGAGCATCCGGACGCCGCCCGCCACCGGCCTCACGGCGTCCCCGACGCGCTCGGCCAGACCCCAGCGCAAGAGGAGATTGAACGTCTCGTCGACGGTGGATTCGAGGCTCTTCCCCGGCGGGAAGATGAACTCGTACTTCACCATCCGGGAGGCGTCACGCGCCCGGCGCAGCAGCTCGCCGTGCGGCGCCGGCTTTCCCCGGAAGGACCGCAGGGCCGCGGCCAGGATGGCGGGCGCGACCAGGAAATGGAGGATGCCGTTCTTGTGGTAGTCGAGCGCGATCCGCCGCTCCTCGGGAACCGCGTAGAAGCGCTCGCCGCCGGCCTCGTGCCGCTTCAGCGTCCCGTCGGCGCAGAGCGAATCCAGCGCTTTCAACACCAGCGGCCGCACCGGCTCGCCGCCGCCGTGGGCGCCGGTGTCGAGGGCGGCACCATGCAGGAACTCGGCCCGGTCGAGGACCTCGGTCTCGCTGAGCGCGCGGCGGTCGTGGCTCAACAGCGCCGCCGCCGCGAGGCCGGTCGGCGCCAGCGGCGCCGCCGCGTTGATCCCCGCCGCGATCTTCCAGCCGAGGTGCTGCACCAGCTTCTTCTTCTCCTCGGGGGTGACGGTCCTGGGATCGAGGCCCCGCTCGCGGAACACCTGGGCCAGCGAGATGGGCTCTCCCGCCCGGATGGTGATCCGGCCGTACCGGCTGCGCAGCATCTTGGTGGCGGAGAGCAGCGCCTTCGCGTCCTCTTTCTGCTTTTCGCCCCCGAGCAGCTCGTGCTGGTAGCTGCGCTGCTCCACGATCTTCTCGTACGAGAGGCTGATCGGCGCGAAGTACGCGTCCGGCTTCACGCCGGTGAGCCAGGCGTCGACCTCCAGCGTGAGCATGCCGAACTTCGGCGGCAGCAGCTTGCCGGTCCGCGAGCGCCCGCCCTCGATGAAGAACTCCTGGGTGAACCCGTCCTGCAAGAGGCGCTTCACGTAGGCGCCCATGGTCGCCGAGTAGATCCGGTCCCCCTTGAAGCTGCGACGGATGAAGAACGCGCCGCCCGCGCGCAGCAACCGTCCCACCGGCCAGAAGTTCAGGTTGTCGCCGGCGGCGACGTGGGGCGGCTGCAGCCCGTAGTCGTCGACGATCATCGAGAGGATCATGTAGTCGATGTGCGACTTGTGGCAGGGGCAGAGGATCAGCGGCCCCTTCTTGCCGGCCTCCACCAACCGCTTCATCCCCGCCTCGTCCACGTCCACGCCGTCGTAGATGCGGTGGAAGACGAAGTTCAGCGCCCGCTTGAGGAGATCGACGACGAACGGGTTGTAGCGGGCCGCGATCTCGCCCAGGTCATTGCGCGCTTCCTTCTCGACGCTCTCCTCGGGCCGGCCCTTCTCGCGGGCGATCTCCTCCAGCGCGCGCCGGAGCTGCAAGTCGCGCATGGTTTCGACCGCTACGCGCTCCACCGACTTGAGCGGAGGCCCGGTCACTACCCGCGTCTCGCGCGCCAGGTGCTGGTGCAGCCATCCCCGCACCCGGCGGGCAACCCTCTCCGTCTCCGCGCCCGCGTTCATCGCGTTGACGTCAGCGAGCGATACCGTCTCGCCGACCTTCACGTAGGTACTCTTGCGGTTGAGGTAGCCGAGCAGGGTGCGAATGGCGCCCGGCTCCTCGGGGTCGCCGAAGAGCGCGTCGTGCCAGGAGCCGCCGAGCTTCTTGGGCCGCTTGCGCCAGAGGAAGGTCAACGGCACCAGCGCGATGGGCCGGGCCTGGTTCCGCTGAAGCTCGACCAGCGCCGGGAACGGGTCGGGCAGCGTGGTCACGGCCGAGGACAGCGTCCGCGGGGCGCGCAGGAACACCATCGCCGCTTCGCCCCTCCGGACGGCCTCCATCACGTGCCCCACCTCTCCGCCGCCCCTGGCGCGCACCTGGCGCCCGCCCAGGTACCAGCGCGCGAACGGACCGAAGATCCGGATGCCGAGGCCGGTGGCCGCGCGCGCCAGCGGAAGCCGGTGCCTGTAGAACACCCAGTTGAAGTAGAGCAGGTGGAGCAGCGAGCTGGAGCGCAGGACGTAGACCAGCGTCGCCTCCTGCGCCAGCTTCTGCAGCGGCGCCACCCCGTCCTCCGGAAACGGCACCGCGTCGAACAGCTTGTGCATGAGCCAGCGCGCGAAGGGTCCGTAGCGGGCCCGGCGGCGCGCCGGCAGCGCCTGCGCGGTGGTGACCAGCTGGCCGGAGGTGGCCATTGCGGCACTCTACCCGAGTGCTGCCGCCCCGGCGTGGCCGGCGTCAGCGCGTGGAGCAGCCGGGAGACCCGCCGAGCCCGGCGAGCTCCGCCACCGCCTTCCCCGGCTCGTCGGCCAGCGCCCGCGCGAGCTGCTCCAGGCGGGCCGCAGCCCCCGGAGTCGCGCGGAGCCAGGCGACGCAGGCCGAGCTGCCCGCGCGCTCCAGCCGTTCGGTGGCCCCGCGCGTCTCGCGCACCTCGCTGAGCCAGAGATCGCCCGCGGCCCGCTCCAGAGCGTCCAGGAGCCCGCGTCGTTCCGCGAGTTGCCCGGCCACATCCAGCTCCGCTTCCTCTTCCGTGAGCCCGTCGTCCTGGGCGCGGGCGCATAGCGCATCGAACAGGGACGCCTCTGCGTCGAGCTCGGCTCGAACCCAGGGGACCAGGAACGCTGGATCGACCTGCGCGGCCATCAGCGCGGGGTGTAGTGGACGTCGTGTGTGACCTGGCCGTCCTCGGGAACGACCACCTCCGCGTCGCGCTCCCCGAGCCGCTCGTGCCAGAAAATCACCCGGTGCTTCCCCGCCGGCACGTCACGGATCTCGTACGAGCCGTCCTCTCCGGTCACGGCGTACGCGGTCGTCCGCAGCACCACCAGCCACGCCCGCATCCAGGGATGGACGTCGCACTCCACCTTGAACATCCCTTCCTTCGCCAGGGTGACCGGCACCACGTGCCCGGGAATGGGCATCGCGAAGTTCATCAGGCGTTCCTCGGCTGAATGGGCGCGCACGTCGTGCAGGACGCGGTCGCTGTTCACCACTTCCACCGTCGTGCCCAGAGGGGTCGCCAGAACGTGCGGGAGGAACAGGCACTGCTGCTGGTCCAGCTTCTCCTTCTTGGGCTTGAACTCGGCCGGCAGCGGCACGTCCAGGAAGTAGACGACCACGTTCTTCACCGCGCCCCCGGCACCGACCTCCAGCGACTCGTCGAATTTCGTGTTTCCGCAAACCTTCATGTCCCGGGTGACCGGCAGGTTGGCGAGCTTGGGGGCGAGCCCGTTGAGGGTGACCTTGCCGGCGAGCGTTCCTGAGCTGGCGGCGAGGAGCAGGGCGAGAAGGGCCATGGGCGCGGTCTAGGTATCGAATGGGGCGGCTGCTGACAAGGGTTGCCCTTGACACGACCGCGCGCCCGTCTACATTGCCCGCCCCCGCAACCCTGGGGGAGCAACTCTGGGGGGACACCCAATAGGGTGTCCCCGACTTGATTGGTCTACACGATTGGAGGAGTTTCCATGGCGGCGAAGGAGATCACGTTCCACCAGGTCGCGCGCGAGGAGATCCTCCGCGGAGTGCGGTTGCTGTCCGACGCGGTCGCGGTGACCTTGGGCCCCAAGGGGCGCAACGTCGTGCTGGAGAAGTCGTTCGGCTCTCCCACCATCACCAAGGACGGCGTGACGGTCGCCAAGGAGATCGAGCTCCCGGACCGGTTCCAGAACATGGGCGCGCAGATGGTGCGCGAGGTCGCCACCAAGACCAGCGATATCGCCGGCGACGGCACCACCACCGCGACCGTGCTCTCCGCCTCCATCTACTCCGAGGGCATGCGCCTGGTGTCCGCCGGCCACAACCCGATGGCGCTCAAGCGCGGCATCGAGCAGGCCGTCGAGACGGTGGTGAACGAGCTGAAGAAGCTCAGCACCAAGACGCAGGGCAAGACGGAGATCGCCCAGGTCGGCACCATCTCCGCCAACGGCGACGAGACCATCGGCAACATCATCTCGGACGCGATGGAAAAGGTCGGGAAGGAAGGCGTGATCACGGTGGAGGAGGCCAAGGGCCTCGAGACCACCCTGAAGGTGGTGGAGGGCATGCAGTTCGACCGCGGCTACATCTCGCCGTACTTCGTCACCGACCCGGCCCGCATGGTGGCCGAGCTGGAAGACGCGTTCATCCTCATCACCGAGAAGAAGATCAGCGCGATGGCCGACCTGATCCCGCTGCTGGAGCAGGTGGTACGCACGGGCAAGCCGATCCTGATCATCGCCGAGGATATCGAGGGCGAGGCGCTCGCCACGCTGGTGGTGAACAAGCTGCGCGGCACGCTGAAGGTGACGGCGGTCAAGGCGCCCGGGTTCGGCGACCGCCGCAAGGAGATGCTCCAGGACATCGCCATCCTCACCGGCGGCCAGGTGATCGCCGAGGAGCTGGGCAAGAAGCTCGAGCAGGTGACCTTGAACGACCTGGGCCGCGTCAAGCGGGTAACCATCGACAAGGACAACACCACGCTGATCGACGGCGCCGGCGCGAAGAAGGACATCGAAGGACGCATCAAGCAGATGCGCGCGCAGATCGAGGAGAGCACCTCGGACTACGACAAGGAGAAACTTCAGGAAAGGCTGGCCAAGCTGGCCGGCGGCGTCGCGGTGGTTCAGGTCGGCGCGGCCACCGAGACGGAGATGAAGGAGAAGAAGGCCCGGGTGGAGGACGCGCTCCATGCCACGCGCGCGGCCGTGGAGGAGGGCATCGTTCCGGGCGGTGGGGTGGCGCTGATCCGCGCTCGAAAGGCGCTCAAGAACTTGCAGGTGTCGGGCGACGAGGCCGTCGGCGTGCAGATCGTCCGTCGCGCGGTCGAGGAGCCGCTGCGTCGGATCGTCGGGAACGCCGGCCTCGAGGGCAGCATCGTGCTGCAGAAGGTCGAGGAGGGAAAGGCGGGGTTCGGCTACAACGCTCGCACCGACAAATACGAGGACCTGGTGGCCTCTGGCGTGATCGATCCGACCAAGGTCGTGCGCACGGCGCTCCAGAACGCCGCCTCGGTGGCGGGCCTGCTGCTCACGACCGAGGCGATGGTCGCCGAGAAGCCCAAGAAGAAGACAAAGGTGTCTGCGGGGGCGGGCGGCGGGATGGGCGGCATGGGTGGGATGGGAGGCATGGGCGGGATGGATTACGGCGGCGGCGACGATCTCGATTACTGAGTCGCGCCTGTTGAGCCCCGCCCACGGGCGGGGCCCGGTCTCTGGGACACGCAATAGCTGCTCTGGGGACACGCAAATAGCGTGTCCCTACGCGGAAAACGCCCCGGAAACCGGGTTTTCGTGACCTTGCGAAAGCTTGCCTCGACTCCTGTAACCTTGTACTGCTGGAGGCACCCGCGGTGGAGGCCGCGCGTATGCCCAAGACCCTGCTCCTCGCCGACGATTCGAAGACCATCCAGCAGGCGGTGAGGATGACGTTCGCGCGCGAGGACCTCCAGGTCTCCGTGGCGGACGATGGCGAGGCGGCGCTGCAAGCGGCGAAGCAGTTGAAGCCTGACGTGATTCTCGCCGACGTCAGCATGCCGAGGCTGGGCGGCTACGACCTCTGTCAGCGCATCCGGGCGGACGCGGCGCTCAAGGACATCCCGGTGCTGCTGCTCGGGGGTCCGACGCCGATCGATCCCGCAAAAGCCATGGCCGTGGGCGCGAACGGCCACATGCCGAAGCCGTTCGACAGCACCAAGCTGATCGAGCACGTCAAGACCATCCTCGCGAATCCAAAGGCAAAACCGGCCATGGTCGCAGCGGCCACCTCGGGACCTCCAAGGCCCGGGGCTCCCGCCGCCGCCCCGGCGCGTCCTCCGATCCCTCCGCCGCCTGGGAGACCCGCCGTCTCTCCGGGCGCTGGGGGGACCATGGTGATGGCCCGGCCGCCGATGCCGGCCTCGGCGGCCGCCAGGCCGGCGGCGCCGCCGCCCGCTCCGAGGCCGCCCCCCGCGGCTGCCGCGCGGCCCGCGACCACTCCTGCGCCACCGGCCGCCGCGCGCCCCCAAGGCCCTGCCGCCGCCCCGCGTCCCCCCCCTCCGGCGACGACGAAGCCCTTGGCCGCTCCTCCGCCACGGCCGTCCGCGCCTCCGGCGAGGCCGCCTGCCGCCGCGCGACCTCCCGCGCCGCCGGTTCCCGACGAGGACGAGGACATCCCGCTCGACGTGGATGAGCTCGAAGACGTCGAGGCTCCGGCGCCCACGCCGCTGCGGCCGGTCGCTCCCTCCGCGCACAAACCGGCCCTCAGCGTCGTGCCGCCGCCTGCGGATGGCGGCGAGGCGCAGCTGCGGGAAGCACTGTCGAAGGCAAGCCGGGAAGTGATCGAGAAGATCGCGTGGGAAGTCGTCCCGGAGCTGGCGGAGACGATCATCCGGGAAGAGCTCGAGAGGCTGATCAAGGAGCGGGGCGCCTAGAGCGCCAGTCTCGGGGTTCCCGACCACGTCGCCGTCGCCGGACCGTCGCGGGCGACGTCAACCACCACGACTGCACCGCCCACGTTGGCGTGAGCGTTCGCGTAGTCCCTGTGGTATCTACCCGCGCGCCATGAGCGAGAGGCGCGTGGAAAACGAGCTCGACAAGGGATACGAGCCCGCCCGCGTCGAGCCGCACTGGGCGCGGTGGTGGGAGGAGCAGGGGTTCTTCCACGCCGAGGACGTCAGCGACAAGCCGGCGTTCTCCATGGTGCTTCCGCCGCCCAACGTCACCGGATCACTGCACCTCGGCCACGCGCTGACCGCCACCATCGAGGACGTCCTCGCCCGCTGGAAGCGGATGAGCGGGTTCAACGTCTGCTGGATGCCGGGCATCGATCATGCCGGCATCGCCACGCAGATGGTGGTCGAGCGCGAGCTGCAGAAGAAGGAGGGCAAGTCCCGCCACGACCTCGGGCGCGAGGAGTTCCTCCGCCGCGTCTGGAAATGGAAGGAGCAGTCCGGCAACCGGATCGCCGAGCAGCACCGCGCCCTGGGCGCGTCGCTGGATTGGGAGCGCGAGCGCTTCACCATGGACGACGAGTCGTCTCGCGCGGTGCGCGAGGCGTTCGTGCGTCTCTACGAGGACGGGCTCCTCTACCGCGCGGAGCGGCTGATCAACTGGTGCGTGAAGGACGGCACCGCGCTCAGCGACCTGGAGGTCGACCACGAAGAGGGCGTGAAGAGCGAGCTGTACAAGTTCGCCTATCCGCTGGCGGACGGCAGCGGCGAGATCGTGGTCGCCACCACCCGCCCCGAGACGATGCTGGGCGATACCGCGGTGGCGGTGCATCCGGACGACCCGCGATACCAGTCGATGATCGGCAAGAACGTGCGCCACCCCATCACCGGGCGCGAGTTCCCCATCATCGGCGACGCCGAGCTGGTCGATCCGAAGTTCGGCACCGGCGCGGTGAAGGTCACGCCGGCGCACAGCTTCGAGGACTTCGAGTCGGGCAAGCGCCACAATCTCCAGTTCCTCAACATCCTCAACCTCGACGGCACGCTGAACGAGAACGCCGGGCCGTTCCAGGGGCAGGACCGGATCAAGGTGCGAGAGCCGCTCAAGCAGCGGCTGGCAGAGCTCGGGCTGGACCGGGGGAGCGAGCCGCACACCATGGCGCTCGGGCGCTGCCAGCGCTGCGGCAACATCGTCGAGCCGCTGATGTCCAAGCAGTGGTTCGTGAAGACGAAGCCGCTGGCGCAGCGGGTGGTCGAGCACGTCGACGACATGCAGTTCGTGCCGGAAAACTGGCGCGCGGAGCTCTTGCGCTGGATGAACAACATCCACGACTGGTGCATCTCACGCCAGCTCTGGTGGGGGCACCAGATCCCCGCCTGGTACTGCGAGAAAGGGCACGTCACCGTGGCACGCCGCGCGCCGGCGAATTGCAAGGACTGCGGCGCGCAGCAGCTGACGCAGGATCCGGACGTCCTCGACACCTGGTTCTCGTCGGGGCTCTGGCCCTTCTCGACCTTCGGCTGGCCGGACGACACTCCCGCGCTTCGAACCTTCTACCCGAACTCGGTGATGGAGACCGGGTTCGACATCCTCTTCTTCTGGGTCGCGCGGATGGCGATGCTCGGCCTGCACTTCATGCACGAGGTGCCGTTTCGCACCGTCTTCTTGCACGCGATGGTGCGGGACAAGAACGGCGAGAAGATGTCCAAGACCCGCGGGAACGTGATCGACCCGCTGGACATCACCGCGAAGTACGGCGCGGACGCGCTGCGGTTCACGCTGGCGTCGATGGCAGGGCAGGGTCGGGACATCAAGCTGGACGAGGAGCGCATCAAGGGCTACCGCTTCTTCGCCAACAAGATCTGGAACGCCGCGCGCTTCGTATTGATGAATGCCGAGGGCTACGACCCGCGCGCCCGGCCCGCCTCCGTCTACGACCGCTGGATCATCAGCCGGTTCCAGCGCTGCGCCGACGAGACCCGGTCTGCGCTCGAACAGTTCCAGCTCAGCGACGCGGCGAACGGCATCTATCAATTCATCTGGAGCGAGCTCTGCGACTGGGCCATCGAGCTGAGCAAGCCCGCCCTCTACGGCGAGAAGAGTCGCGAGGAGAGGAAGGGGGCGCAGGTCGCGCTGCTCACCGCGCTGGAGGGGGCGCTGCGGCTCTTGCACCCGTTCATGCCCTTCGTGACCGAGGAGATCTGGCAGCGCCTGCCGAACCGCTCCGGCCGCAGCATCATGCTCGCGCCTTTTCCGGGGCCGGGCCCGCGCGACCTCGAGGCGGAGCGCGAGATGGACCTGATCTCCCGCGCCATCGACGGGGCGCGCTCGGTCCGAGGTGAGGTGAACCTTCCTCCCAACCAGCGGATCCCGCTGGTCCTCTTCGCCCGCGACCGCGCCGTGTTCGAGCGGCACGAGCGCGCCTTCCGGCACCTGGCGAATGCCAGCGAGGTGAAGCTCAAGGGATTCGAGGAGCCGCGCCCCAGGCAGGCGGCGGTGCACGTCGAGCCGGAGGTGGAAGTGCACCTGCCGCTCGCGGGTCTGATCGACTTCGCCGCCGAGCAGGCGCGCGTGGAGAAGGAGATCGCGCGCACCGACGCGGAGCTCGCCGGGCTGCGCAAGCGCCTGGACAACGCGGGCTTCGTGGCGCGCGCGCCGAAAGAGGTCGTGGAGAAGGATCGAATCCGGGCCGAGGAGCTGGCCGGGAAGCGGGAGAAGCTCGCGCGCCACCTGGCGCGCGTCACCACCGAGGAGACAGCCATGGAAGACAAGAATCCGCAGCAGTCCCAGGGAGACGGAGCGTCGGGCCAGCAGGGCAGCCGGAGCCTGGACCAACTCGGCACGCACGGCGGTCCCGCGGCCGGAATGCCCGGCCAGTCCACCAGGCAGTCCTCGGGAGCGGGCGAGGAAGCCGGCGCCGGCGAGGAGGTGTCGGGCACCGCAGGCTCGCAAGCCAGCGACGCCGGCGAGCAGGAGGGCCTGGCGGCGCGCGCGGTCTCCCGGGTGCAGTCCATCGCCCGCGGCCTGATGGAGAAGCTCCCGCACGACGATCGCGGACCGGTCTCGGAGAAGGAGGAAAACGAGGAACGCGCGGAGATCGCGGAGGCCAAAGCGTCCGAGCGCGCGCGGCCAGCGAAGCCGGCGACGCACAAGGCCGCGCCCGGGGAGAAGAGCGTACGCGGAGGCTCGAACAAGGCCGCCAAGGCGGGCCGGATCGCGGCGGCGCGCGGCGCGAAGAAAGGAACGCGGGGCGCCGGCGGCACGTCGAAGAAGCCGTCGAAGCGGCCGATGAAGACGCAGTCGCGCGCCACCGTCCGCGGGCCCGGGCAGGGTCGCGGAGCCCAGAAGGGCGCGCGCGGGAAGAGCGGAGGCAAGCGCCGGCCCTCGCCCCGCAAGGGCGGCAAGTAGGAATGGCGCGCTCCGCCCCGCAAGGCAGGGCGGCAGCCGGGCCGGCCATCGACTTCGGCCGGCCCGACGACGCAATCGCGAAGCTGATCGCCCTCGCGCTCGAAGAGGACGTCGGGCCCGGCGATCGCACCGCGGAGGCGTGCGTTCTCCAGGGAGCCGAGGGGAGCGGCCTGATCGTCGCGAAGGAGACGCTGATCGTCTCGGGCGTCTCCGCGGCGGCGCGCGTGTTCCGGGCGCTGGATCCATCGTGCGAGCTGCAGGCGCTCAAGGGCGAGGGCGACGCGGCCGGCCCGGGAGATGGCGTGCTGCGCGTCCGCGGCGCGATGCGCGCCATCCTCACCGGAGAGCGGACCGCGCTGAACCTGCTGCAGCGGCTGTGCGGGACCGCCACCTTGACCCGCCGCTACGCGGAAGCGCTCGCCGGGACGAAGACACGGCTGCTCGACACGCGCAAGACCACGCCCGGCATGCGCGCGCTGGAAAAGGCGGCGGTGCGGGCCGGCGGCGGGCTCAACCACCGCGGCTCCCTGTTCGACGGCATTCTCGTGAAGGACAACCACGCCGCCGCGGCCGGCGGCATCGGCGAGGCGGTCCGACGCGCCCGCGCCGGCGCGCATCCGCTGCTCAAGGTGGAGGCGGAGGTGAGCACACCGCAGCAGATCGAGGAGGCGCTCAAAGCCGGCGCCGACATGCTGCTCCTCGACAACCTCGGGGACGACGACCTGCGCCGCGCGGTCCAGCAGGTGGCCGGACGCGTGCCGCTCGAGGCCAGCGGGGGCATGACCCTGGACCGACTCCCGCTCGTGGCCGCGACCTTGGTAGACTACGTCTCCGTGGGCGCCCTGACGCACTCCGCTCCGGCGGTGGATCTGAGTCTCCTGGTGGAGGCGGCCTGATGCCCGGGCCCGTCTCCATGGCGGGCGACGGCCATTGGACCGATCTCCGTCAGGACGCCATCGTTCTCGGGCTTTTGCTGGAGTGCGCCGACGACTTCGTCTCCGGCGGCGTGCTCTGCGACAAGCTCGACGTGCCCCGCGCCGAGCTGCTCAAGCGCATCGACTCGCTCCGGGAGAGGGGATACGTCATCCACACGCGCGGCGGCCTCGGCTATCGGCTGGTGGAGGTCCCCGATCGCCTGGGCGAGGCGCAGATCGGGCCGCTCCTGGCGAGCGGCGAGCTGGGCCGGAAGATCCACCACCTCGAAGAGCTGGAGTCCACCAACGACGAGGCGCACCGCCTGGCCGAGGCGGGCGCGCTGCACGGCGAGGTGGTGGTGGCCGACTCGCAGACCAAGGGCCGCGGCCGGCGCAGCCGCAGCTGGATCGCGCCGGCCGGAAAAGCGGTGACGCTTTCGGTGATCCTGCGGCCCACCTTGCCGGTCGCGCGCGCGCCGGAGATCACGCTGGCGTCGGCGGTGGCGGTGGCGGAGGCGGCGCGCGAGCTGGGCGCGCAGAGCGCCCGGATCAAGTGGCCGAACGACGTCGAGTGCAAGGGCCGCAAGATCGCCGGTCTGCTCACCGAGCTGCGCACCGAGACGGACCGCGTGCGACACGCGGCGCTGGGCGTGGGCTTCAACGTCTCGATGCAGATGTCCGACTTCCCCGAGGAGCTCAGGCCTCTGGCCACCAGCCTGCTGATCGAGAGCGGCGAGCGCCAGCCCCGCCCCGTGGTGGTCGCGCGGCTGCTCGAGCACCTCGAAGAATGGCTCAGCCTGCACGAGACCGAAGGCTTCGGGCCGGTCGCCGACCGCTGGCGCGAGCTCTCCAGCACGCTGGGCCGGAGGGTCAGGATCGAGAGCGGAGGGGCGTCGGTGGAGGGCGATGCCGTCGATCTTGCCGACGACGGGGCGCTGCTCGTGCGCGTGTCCGGCGGCGTGCTGGTGCGGGTGCTGGCGGGCGACGTGGAACACTGCACGATGGTGTAGTGACACAGGGGTGAACGGAAGATTGACGGCAGCGGGAATCACTCCTGATACTGCGACAGATGCTGCTCGCGATTGACGTCGGAAACACCAATACGGTCCTTGGCGTGTTCGACGCGGGCAAGCTGCGGGACTCGTTCCGGGTGCAGACGGAAAAAGATCGCACCGGCGACGAGTACGGCCTCCAGCTCAAGGCTCTCTTCGACTTCGCCGATCTGCGCATGAGCGACGTGCACGACGTGATCGTCTCCAGCGTCGTGCCCCCGATGGCGTTTCCGCTCGAGCAGATGTGCAAGCGGTTCTTCGGACGCAAGCCCCTCTTCGTCGGCCCCGGAGTGAAGACCGGCATGCCCGTGCTCTACGACAACCCGCGCGAGGTCGGCGCGGATCGGATCGTCAACGCCGTCGCCGCCTACGACAAGTGGCCCCAGGGCCTGGTGATCGTGGACTTCGGCACCGCCACCACCTTCGACGCGGTCACGCCCAAGGGCGAGTACCTGGGCGGCGCGATCGCGCCGGGGATCGCCATCTCCATGGAGGCGCTCTTCCACCGCGCCTCCAAGCTCCCGCGCGTCGCGTTCGAGAAGCCGGAGCGGGTGGTGGGCCGCAACACCGTGGCCTCGATGCAGAGCGGAATCGTCTACGGCTACGTCGGCATGGTGGACGGCATCTGCGCGCGCATGAAGGACGAGTTGGGCTTCCCCGCCAAGGTGATCGCGACCGGCGGCCTGGCCCCGCTGATCGGGAACGTCTCGAAGCAGATCGAAGTGGTGGACGACCAGCTCACGCTGGACGGCCTGAGGATCATCTACCAGCGCAACGCGGGCGAGCGGTGATGCCGGAGAACAACGAAGACGGCCCCGAGCTGCCTCGGGGCGCCACGCCCTCCGAGTTGGACGCGCTCCGCGCCACGGTGCGCGCGGCGCCGCGGACCCAGTCGCTGGTCCCCACCCCGCGCCCCAGCGCTCCTCCTCCGCCTCCGTCCACCGCGCTGGTCCACCGCGGAGACCTGGACCGGATCATCGACGAGGGCCGCTCGCTGCTCGATCTCGACCCGCGCGCCGCCCACGACATCTTCGAGAAGGCCTGGCGGCGGAACCTGAACGACCCGCGCGTGCTCTCCAGCTACGGGCTCACGCTGGTGCTGGTCGAGGGCGATCGGCAGCGGGGCATCCGCTTCTGCGAGGAGGCGCTGCGCCGCGGGCTGCAGACCACCGAGACCCTGGTGAACCTGGCCCGCGCGCTGGTGGTCACGCGGAACAAGGAGCAGGCGGTGCGGGCGCTCCGCAAGGCGATGGAGCTGTCTCCGGACGACCCGCGCGTCAGCGCCGAGTTCGCCGCGCTCGGCCTCAGGCGGCCGCCGCCGATCCCCTGGCTGCCGCGCGAGTTCTTCCTCAACAAATGGATCGGAAGGCTGACCTGGAAGTACTCGCGGCGCGCGCGGCTCGACCCGCTGGCCCGGCCGGAGTGAGTTGGTGAGCGACGCCGCCCAGGTTCCAGCAGCAATCCCGGAGTGCCCGCTCCCGCTCTCGACGCTGCCGAGCAACTTCCAGAAGCACGTCGACCCGAAGGCCCCCGTCCCCCTGCGCATGATGGGCGCCAAGGCGATGGTGCCGATGGGCCCGAAGGAGATGACCACGGCGCTCTTCATGCTCACTTTCGACGCCGACGCGGCCGTGCGCGAGGCGGCGGCGAAGAGCGCGGCGGGCCTGCCGGACCGGATCCTCTCGGTGGCCCTGCGGGACGAGACCCTCGACCCGCCGGTGCTCGGGTATTACGCCGACACCTACACCGGGAAGACCGAATATCTGGAGATGCTGGCGCTCAACGCCAGCACTCCCGACGCGACGGTGCAGCGGATCACCGCCACCGCCGGCGAGCGCATCCTGGAGATCGTGGCTCAGAACCAGCTGCGCATGCTGCGCCATCCGGACATCGTGAGGGCCCTGGTCGGCAACCCGGCAGCGCGGCCGAGCACGGTGGACAACGTCTGCGACTTCTGCGTCCGCTCCGGGCTGTCGCTGGAGGACCTGCCGGCTTTCCGGGCCGCGCGGCGCCGCATCCACGGCGGATCCGAGCAGGACGAGGCGCTGGCGAAGAAGGTGGCGGCTGAGCAGCAGGCCGCCGAGGCGCGCGCCGAGGCCGCGCTGGAGCAGATGGGAGCCGCCGTGCCCGACGCGGCCGACGAGGCGGAGGTCGCGCCCGGCAGCGCCGAGGAGCAGGCGCAGGAGGAGAAGAAGCTCTCGATCACCCAGCAGATGATGAAGCTGGGCGTGGCAAAGAAGATCGAGTGGGCCAACAAGAAGGGGAACCGCGAGGTCCGCACCATCCTTCTGCGCGATCCCAACAAGCTGGTCCAGCTGGCGGTGATCCAGTCATCCCGCATCACCGAGGGCGAGATCGCCAAGGTCGCGCTCTCGCGCACCGCGCCGCAGGAAGTGCTGCAGTACATCTACAACAACCGGCAGCTGGTGAAGAACTACCAGATCAAGGTCAATCTGGTGAACAACCCGAAGATGCCGGTGGCGGTCTCGATGCGCTTCCTCTCCAGCCTGCGCTCGGCGGAGGTGAAGGCGGTGGCGAAGAACAAGAACGTCCCGCAGGGATTGGCGACCGCGGCGAAGAAGCTGATGGAGAAGAAGGGCGGGGATAAGTAGGAAGGGTATTCCGACCACGTTCGTGGTCGTGGTCGCGAGCGAAAGAGACTCAGGCCTTCGCCGAGACCTTCTTGCCGTCCTCGTCCCCGTCCGGGGGGCTCTCTTCCAGAAGCTGCAGCGCGATCGAGAGCGCCTTGCGCGCCTTCTCCCGCAGCTTCTCCTCGTTCTTGATCTTCGCGTAGGCCTTCACCGCGCGATCCTCGTTCTGCCCGGCCGCGGCCTGCGCCTCCTCGAGCTGCCGCTGGAGCTGATCCCGCTCCTCGGCCAGGGCGTCCTTCTCGCCGGTGAGCGACTCGACCTCGCGGCGGGCGGCCGTAAGTTCCTTCTCCAGCTTGGAGATCCGCGCCTTGAGCTCCTCTCCCGCGCTCTTCTTCGCCTCGCCCAGCTCGCGCTCGAACTTCTTGGCGGTCGCCGCCAGCGCATCGGCGCGCTGCTGCAGCGTCTTCGCGTTCGCCTCGCGCTTCGCCGCGTCTTCCTTGAGCGCCGCCAGCTCCTTCTTCTGCTTCTCGATCTCCAGAGAGCTCCCGGCCGCGTGCGGGTCCGGGCCCAGCGAGTCGAGCAGCGCGTCGTCTTCGGGGGCGCTGAGATCGACGGGCGGGGCTCTGCGGGCTGGCGGCCCGGCGACAGGCGGTCCGTCCGCGAATCGCGAGGTCGGGGAGATCACCGGGGCGCCCAAGGACCCCAGCGAATCGAACGCTTTGTCGAACATCTCCAGCTCCTCGTCCGCCCCCGGCTCGGTCTCGAGCTCGACGACCTCCTCCACGTCCTCGATCAACGCCTCCTCGTTGAGAGGACTGCGCGCCTCCGCGACGTCGGCCGCGGAGAGGGAGATGGGCTCGTCCTCGCCTTCCACCAGGTCACCCAGGCCCAGCGGCTCGTCCTCCACCGCGACGATCTCCTCCTCGCCGCCGGCCTCCGCCGGCAGCTCGACGCCGAGCAGCCGTGAAGCCTTCTCCAGCATGGCCTGGGGCGCGAACGGCTTGATCAGGTACGCCTCGGCCCGCGTCTTCAGCTTCTTGTGCTTCTCGAAGCTGTCGGGGGTGGCCTGGGAGGAGGTGAGGATGACGGGGATCGACTTGAGCTGCTCGTCCTTCTTCAGGCGAGTGCACACCATGTAGCCATTGGTCGGCTGCGCCTCCACGCAGACCACGATCAGGTCCGGGTTCTCTTCCTTGGCCAGCGACATGCCCTGCTCGCTGTCGGTGGCCAGGGTGGGTACGAAGCCGCGCGCTTCCATCGCGCTCGAGAGACCCTGCGCGAATCCTTCGTCCGAGTCGATCAGGAGGATTCTTTTGGACACGCCGGATCCGGAGAGTTCACTCCGGCAAAAAGCTTACGATCCGCCCCGAGGGAGCGTCAATGAAACGCCTTGTGAATCCGGCAATGTAGGCGCGGGTGCGGCGCTCAGCGCATCTCTGCCGACTGCACCAGCGCGAGCACGTCCTGCTCGTCGAGGTCGGTGATCAGCGAGTAGACGATCTCATTGTTGCGCCAGGACGCCACGTTGAAGCCCTTGGCGCGCGACAGCCAGACTTCGCGGTCCGCAACCCGGTGCGCGTCGCCGGCGAGCTGCGGCTCGGGATCGTCGACGATCAGGAGCGAGACGCGGCGGCCGTCCGACTGTGGCAGCGAGTAGGTGACCAGCGCAGCCCGGCGCTCGTGCACGCTGGAGAGGCGCACCCCCTGCAGCCTGGGACCCTGCTGGGCGAAGCGCGGGACGCGGACGCCGTAGTCCAGCTTGCTCTCCAGCCACTGCTGCGCCGAGCGAGGATCCGTGGCCGGGAAGTCGAGGGGCAGGGCGAGCTTGTGGATGGCGATGCCGTCGTCGACCAGCGAGTGCCGGGCCGTGAAGAGCGGGTGCGAGAGACCGCCCGCGAGGAACCACGCCGCCGCTCCCACGCAGGCCGCGGCCACCGCCACGGCGCTCGGCCTCTGGAAGGCCCGCGCCCAGCGGCCATGCGATTCCGCGGCGATCCGCTCCCGGACGCCGCCGTAGAACACGTGCGGCGCGGCCGCGTTGGCGCGCAGCATCGCCGCCTTGTAGCTTCGGTGCAGTCGGACGACCTGGGTGCAGATCGCGCACTCGTCGAGGTGCGCCTTCACCTCGGCGTTCTCCTCGGGCGAGAACTCGCCGTCCACGTAGGCGTGGAGGAAGGTCTCCTCGATCTTGCGGCAGCCGTGGGTCACGCGCGCCTCTTCAACTCCAGCACCTCGGCCTCCTCGACCTCCACCTCGACGCTCATCTCCATCGCCTGCTTGCCGTGCACCACGCCGGACTCGACCGCGTAGCCGAGCAGGTTCTTCTGGAGCAGCTTGCGGCCGCGGTAGAGCCGGCTCATCACCGTGCCCACCGGGCAGTCGAGGATCTCGGCGATCTCCTTGTAGGAGAACTCCTGCAAGTCGGCGAGGATCACCACCAGGCGGAAGTCGATGGGGAGCTGGTCGATGCTCCGGATCACGTCGTCCGAGAGCAGCTTGTCGAAGAAGTACTGCTCGGGATCGGCCGAGCTCTCGGTCGGCTCGCGGGTGACGAACCGCTCGTTGCCGGCCTCGCGGGCGGCGCCTTCCACCACCGTGCGCTCCTTCACCCGGCGGCGGTACTTGTTGATGAAGGTGTTGGTCAGGATCTTGAAGAGCCACGCCTTCATGTTCGTGCCGCGCTCGAACTTGTCGAAGAAGCGGAACGCGCGCAGGAAGGTGTCCTG
>Ga0137397_10000501_pt1 | contig 27066 bp, 31 predicted proteins | sample czorhiz116metaG_FD_106658 | JGI IMG/M metagenome (GOLD analysis project Ga0137397, IMG submission 106658) | Vadose zone soil microbial communities from Angelo Coast Range Reserve, California, USA - czorhiz1.16 metaG | ecosystem: Environmental > Terrestrial > Soil > Vadose zone | place: USA... | reverse complement strand
CTCACACACCTCCATGACATAACCGAATGTTTGTTTTGTTCCCATGGGCCAAGGGTCAGCCCATGGGGCGTGCCGCGCTGAGAAAGGGCGCTTACGCGGATTGCCCTGGAAAGTTCGGTACTGTATGCGCTCCTATTCGCCCTTGCACATTTTGGACTTATCGGTGCCGGTTTACGGCACTGATTCTGGTTCGCCAAGTCTGGCAACAATCCTATGGACGTCGACTTCCCGCTTTGGTTTCCGGATGAATATAAACTGGCGCTGGTGCCCTTATTCCCATCGTCCCTAATGTCAACTTGATGTGGGCCTTGGTTTTCTTAGCCCTTTCTTCCCCTTCGATATCTCGCCTCACCTCCCAATGCCACTCGAGTATGGGTATTGTATCATATATCCAATTGACGTCTCACACCGTCAGACAAATGCCATTACTACTACGCTGTCCTAGGAATCATATACCTCGGACAACTGATAAACATACACTTAGTCTATATAAGTCATCTCAAGCCGGACATACAGGCTGAACGTAAGGGATGCGCGCAAATCGGTTGGTAGCATGGAAAAAGAGGTGGATGTTGCGCGAGGGGGTATGTCAAATCGAGGAATGAAGGGACAAAACGACACGTGGGAGGAAATGACTCTGAAAGAAATTCAGGTCAGGATGCATGGATTTTAGTTAGACATTGGCTAAGCCCGACAATGATCAAAGCCAAGCCGATCACAAGACGAGGGCGTGGGTGTGTTGAATGGCGAGCTGCCAAACAGGTATACGAAAAAACGTGGTGACGGAGCGAAACCTTCTATAAACCGGTCCGAAAAAATCAGTCTCGTCGACTGAGCTCCGCCTGCGTGAGGTTGAGGACAAAGCAGCCCCCAGAGTAATTTTTGGGGGGTTCTATGATTTTTACGGGCTTCTTGGTGGCCCCGCGAGAGCCATTCATTATAGCGGTGGTCGTGATCGAAGGGAACGGACGCAGGGGTCGTGAAGCAGGAAATGATGGTTTCCGGATGGGTAGAGGGCGGGCGGATTGTCGGGAAGGTGAAGTTGGGCGGGCAAGTGGCGATGAGACAAGAGGGCGGCTTGTGTTGATCGCGAGCGACATGGCTGGTTCGGCGTAATGGTGGGAACGACAGGTACGAGGATGCGGTGGTACGGCCGAAGAAATCTGGGGATATTTGGGTGGCAGTACCAGTGTACGTGAACGTGTCGAGAGAACGATGGGAGAAGAAAAGAGAAAATCTGTGGGGCAAGCGAGCAAGTCTCTTTAAAAGAAGGTATGCGGAATGCGCTCTGCACACTTGTTGGGGTCGCGTAGTTAGCGGTTGGGGTTACTAGCCCCGCAGTTGCCCGGCCCGCTTACAAGCGTGAGGATGGGAACACGTCGAACCCATTGGCGACCCCACCGAGTCCCCACACCACTCCATGGCCTGCATCATCATTGACATCTTTCTCTTTGCTGCCGACGTAGTGAGCGCCTTTCATATACCCTTTGGTCCCTTTCGTGGTCGACGTTGCAAAGGCCGAGACGCGATCGTTTGGCGTTTTATCATCGCCGCGGCATTATGCGAGCCGGACTGCCGAACATGTCATCCTCTGCCCCCTGCCCCCAGCGGACTTACAGCAGCTGTAATGTCAACGTCAAATTGCAATTTGTTTTAGGCTTGTACAGTAAGAGTAGACACAATATTAATGAGCTTCCTACGTTCTTGTCTCGCGTCTTGTCGGATCCACTGCTCTCTTTCCTCAACCTACTTATCACGGACTTTGTCTCTGGCAATTACCGAGGGCTTCTTCCTACCGTACTTTGGGTGGGTCACGACACCGACACCGACGCCCAGTTGACTGTGGGTGATACGGTAACACACGTTTAGCATCATTGCTCTTGAACGGTTCTGGCCAGAGTGTCACAACCAACATGCCGGGGCCGAACGTGGACGCGTGGACCCTGGCACTATATTCACCGAATCCAGCCTCATCGAAGTCCACTTGAGACGATCGTTTCACGGAGATTAACCTGGGTCTACAGGCCTCGACCCTTAGGACTGGCTCGGTGCTGCTGAAAGAAATATCTCAACAGTTACCTAAAATTTACCAGAACACGCAATAGACCTGAAAGGGTCACGAGAAAGACAGCCCACTGGACACTTTTTATTTCAGCGGATATCAGGTACTGGCCCCACCATCTACCGGCTCGGTCATCGGTCATCTTTTCTGAGCTTAACGCAGGAGTCGATCAACCGGAGAAATTTCTTGACAGCCTGGTATTCGCCATTTCCCGTAAACTGGTAATTCCAATAATGGCTACATTGGATCACGTGCGCTTTCCACGGTGTCATTGACTCCGAAGGCTGGGCACTGAGCAACAGAATTACCTCAATGTCTTGGGAAAACTGAATTTGCATGATTGAATTACCGGTGTCTTTCAGGTTCGTCACGACAATGGGCAACCTTCCTAACTCTAACACTGCTGCGTTTGGACATACGTAGTTGATTTCATAGGGCCATCGCGGATCCTTCCAGAATTAAGTTGTTTTGAAATGCGGTTTGTCGTTATTGGGGCCGCAGAATGAAAAGTCCTCGTGTGAACAATTAGCAAGCAAGAAATTCGTACCACGACCTCGTGGGTCATTCTGGTCCTCCCGACTAAGAACGGGACCTGACTCGGTCTGACTCACGGAATGGAGGCTGTCCGTTCCTGAAAGCGAGCGGGGAAGGCGACAGTGTTCACGATCCGTTCACCTCTTCTACGTGGTGATGGCTCTCTGCAGTACCATGTCTATGCAGTCAGTAATTTGTGTTCGCCTGGTACCCATCATGCATCAGGCGTTTTTCTCATTTGTGATCCTTCGAACACACGGTTGTGATGCTAGCTGGTCCACGTCCCCATGAGAATGTGCGGTTTTCCTGGGTCGCGGGTGCCGCCGAGTTGTCCACGGGACTGCGATCAGCTCCACGTTGAGACCGAATACATAGTCACGGGTGAGAATCAGCAGTACGCCGAATTGAGTTCACGTGGAGCGTCCTGAAGAAATGAATTGGCTGGCTGGATGTCTTGACAACCTGAATCATATTCTCGTTGAAAGGACGCAATATACACAAGCTGCTTCTATGGAAAATGACTCGATTTAGAGGATGTCCATCATCCAGACCGCCAGTTAAAGTAACGCGTGGGCGACAAAATGTAAATGTGACACCCTAGGCGACAAGTGGGAAGATTGGGATATGGCCCACAGGTAGAAGCTGGTTGAACAGTGTGTGAGGTTGTATAGGCTGCGATACGTCACACGAGACGACGTAAAAACGGGGGAAGGAGCAACTTTGGAGTTACACGAATTGTTTGATAAGGGAATCTCCGCGCCGCAAAAAAATGGAGGTGCCGTGATATGAGGATGACGCATCAGCCCAGCCCAGTCCCCTCGGGATTCTCGGGGTATCGGAGGGGTGTCCCTCTCCCGAAAGTTGTGCGAAACAGGACGGTGCCATCTCGACTGACAGACGGGCACCAAAGAGGTGGGAACGTGGGAGAATCGCCTGTCGGGCATTAGCGGCGTGGCCGGTTATGGGGGGATATGGTAAAGTGGGGGTGGTGGGGGAGTGGGGGAGAATTCAATATCAACATGCGGATGCAAAGGTGCAGATGCAAGGTTGGATGAATGCTGTTTGTGGGATGGCGGCGCGGCTATGTTCCGTCGCACGTCAGAGAAAAACGCGATACCAAGGAGGTAAGAAGTGTGGTAGCCGAGACGCCGAAATTTGCGCGCATTGGCGGCGATCTGACTATTGAACATCGACGAGGAGGTTGCGCTCTAGGATGTACTTCCCTTCTTTGTACTTTTGGGATTGTTCGTACGCTTTGTCCTGCCGCAAAAGTAAGGAGGAGTTCGTCGTGAGCAGAAAGGCAATCGGAAGCGGAAAGGAAAATTGGATGCTCACATATTTCCAGCCGAGTATGGTGCCGCACTTGCAGCAATAGATGTCTCGCACGGTGTGGTTACCTGTTGTCATTTGGCGGTCATTCGGTTCGCCTTCGATAACGTTTACCCTGCACACATTCACCCATTAGCATCGCGCACGACGTGATCGTGCCTTCATCCGGTCTTACACATCTTCGAACAAGTAGGCACGTCCGTGCTGCCCATTGAATGCCTGCAGATGGGTCATTGAGTCTGTCACAAAGGCCACGGGGATGCACACTGACCCTGGATATCATGGAGTGAATCGTGGTGAGATGAGTGCGACAGGTCAGGCAGCCGTATACACGGGCGCCCGCCAAGTAACGTCTATAGCTCATACCCATGATGAAGAGATGTGGGTGGATGGAAAAGGCTTAGGGGTGTCTGAAAGGCAAAAAGCACTGCGTAGCTGGATTGGGACCTGGGAAGGCAAGATGGGCAAGGAAAGGAAACTGCGAGGATAGACGAGGTTGGCTTATATAGCCCGGGGACGGCGATAGGATCGATAAGTTGCTGAGCGGTCAGATGAGTCAGGAGGAAAAGGCGAGGATCAAATACAGTTGCCGGGCGTTGGTGAGATGTTGATGGAAGGCGTGGTGTGACCTCAATTACTCCGCTCCGCTCCCTTTTAACGTACTAATTGCACTTCAACCACGAAGCATTGTACAATACTACTACTCTCTGGCATCTTCAGTGTCTTATCCATCCTTCCCCGAACTCCGGCCGCTAATCGGATATTTTAACGCATTCCTCAAACGGCACACAAACACCGCGGCCGCGTCATGCGACTATACCAATTTTGCGCCTGTTCGCCGGATAGCTTACACTTTTCAGCAGCGTTAACGGCAGGTACTTTATTGGAATCTTGCATTTTGCCGGAGGTAAGCTCCCGACAAGGCTAGGATACTTTTGGCTGGCACTGCTCTTATGCCCGCAAGATCGGATTAGGCATCATATCAGTTCGAAGGTACAGCGCTGCTCGGAAATTTCAAAATGCCCTTCATGCCCCTACGAGTGCCAGTGGAGCAGCCTCAGGTATTTGGGGTTGAGGTGGGTTCGCGGGAGGTGCACCAATGGGTAATGGCGTCCGTGTCCAGTCTGGTATGACGTTCGCAATACGCTCGACGTCACCTTCCACTATGGAATCGTCTGGGTCTGGGTCGTCTCCAGCCTCGTCCCATTTTTCCCGTGCGACTTCCACGCCTCCTGTTTTGAGTGCGCTGTATGCGGATGCGGATCATAGGTGAGTCCTCAGATCACAAGACGCGGACATGGGGCATGTGACCAGGCCTACCCTGCTAATGAGCCACCGACCCATGCCATGGTCGCGGGCGTAAATGCTGGAGCCTTCCCTGCGTTGGTGCTACCACGTGCACCTGACGGAGGTGTCGGCGAAGGATTGTTCAGAATGGCAAGATAAGGAATTAATGGGCGTAATGTAGCATAACGATCATAAGCTGGTGGTCTTGGTCTATCTGGGCGCGCGGGTGGTGCAGAAGGGGACGGCGAAGTTACGATTGCCCGAATAAGTTCGGTGTGTAACCGCGGGATAAATCCAGGAAGCATCGTGGTGCCACCGGTGACAAGAATAGAGGAGGCGAGAGTCTTGCGGAGGTCAACGGGGATCTATGTCCAACCGAAATCAGTAAAGGGCGACCGTCGCATCCGGAATGACATTACTTTCAGCAAGCAGTCTAGTATGGTCTCAGCAACACTACTTTCGTCGACATCACCTCCCTCGAACAGGACTTCTGGACCTCTCTCTCGAATCCACCCGGGGACTATGAGGGTGCCGTGGCCGGTACCAGTCTGTTGCGAAGCAGGAGGTGTGACCTTCAAATGCAAATTTGTCGCGGTTGAGTGGCGCATATATAAATTCGCAAGTACTTGTAGTTGGTGCTCGCCAGCGCTTGAACGACCTGGCAGGACTTGTGATCGGGATACAACAGAGAAATCGGAAGATGCTGGACCCATGTTGCTGTCTCGATCAGCAGAAACGCGAGAGAAATCTGATTCTGAGGGAGCGCTATCGGAGGGCGGCAAGTCAAGATCCATTGGGTCTTCACCCAGTGGTGACACGACACCGGATTCAATTGCGGTGTCCATGGCTTCGCCGACGAAAGAACACCGAGTTTTGATCTCTTCGAGGACAGCGTCGGAAAGAACTTCTAATGGAACCCGGGTCGAACGCGAAAAAGCAGGAATGTTGACAGCAGCGCTGAGAGACGTCGGCGGTGGAAGGTAGGTACCAAAAAGGAGTAAAAGAGCACGGAAGTGCGAAGTTAGGCGTGCGCCAGCCAAAGGGGTCGTTCTAAGTTGATGGAACAACGGTCGGGAGGAAAATATCTGTATGCATGTCAACGTCGAATCTATAGGAATGGAATGGAATAGACATACGGGAAGAGCCGTGGATTCTAATTCTCCACAGTCGAGGACGAGACCGGTTATTCGACCGGCGGAGAGGAGGGCAAGTAGGTGGCTCGAGGCGAATGATATGGACGGAACCTGAAGAGGTGTGAGTACATGTGAGTGCCGAAGAGAGAAGTAATTGACAGTATGACCTGAAGATTTTCGAAGAGAATCTTGGCGATAATCTCTTTCACGTAGACGGGCAAAAGGGGATGCTCAATGATAATAACCTTCCTCGACTTCGGGTCTGCCAGTAGGGAACTGGTCGAAAAGTGTTAGTACGAGGGGGAAGCAAAGAGTACGCGCTTACTCATGGAAAACGGCTCTGAGATGGGCCTGCAATTGGGCCGCCAGGAGACGATCGTCCTCCTCTCGTTGGAGGGGATCCGGAGAGCGCTGGAGACCCCACAGCGGCGAAACAAAGAAGACATCACGAGGGCGACCTTCGCCGCTGAAGCCAACTTTCCAGACACGGGAACCGGGGTCGATTACGACGCGATCCTCTGTGCCGTAGAGAGAATGCCGGCGCGTAGTTTGGTAATGCGGAGAAGCCTGGATCACAGCGGAACGCGCTATGCGAGACGTGTTGGGCGCGCCGGCAGGGGTTGCGGGGGCTGCATGAAACGTCCTCGAGCGTGGGGTGGACGGTACAGCGAGGGTGGACATGACGGTCGTGACAATGCACAGGTGTCGCGGCAAGGCTAGGAAAAAATAATGCTCGGAGTGAGGATCGAACTCACGACCTCAGGATTGGATGATCATATGATCACTCACATAGAAATATGAGACCTGCGCTCTAACCAACTGAGCCATCCAAGCTTCGGAGAACCTGTGTTGCCCTTGTACATTTCAGGTAAGGTGGCCTTTGTAAGTTGAACGCATTTAGACGTCAAGACGTGACTTACTCCCTACTCTTAGAACACACCCTTCATTTACCGCTGCCATTCACCTCATGCTCAATCTCAAACGAGGGCCACAGGACCCCATTCTCCCCTTACGAGCCACGAAACATTCTAGAACTACAGCATTATACGGCGACCGCCCTACCGCTTCGCAGAGCGAAGGTCTCTTGTCCCAGTGGATCACCAGTCTTGTAACCTTAACACACAGAGCGGCATCTGGCATCTTCACGGACCGTTCGTCGTTCTTCGCCCATGCATGTCTTTTCTTTTTTTCACCGAGCTTTCATCAGCTTTAAGAGGGCCCCCGTCCCAGCGTTCTCAACGAGCGGATGGGGTAGTCCAACCCACGTCTCTCTCTGTCCAACATATCACCCTACGTTCTACGCACCTTCCGCGCAGGAAGTCCCCGAAATTGCAATCGAAAAAACGTTCGCCGCGGTCAGGCCTCGCAAAGTTGCGCGATTCACCCCCACGTCCATCATCCCCGACAAAAGAAGGTCAATCGGCTATTCGATCACGGTCCCCACACATTAAACAGTCGATCGAGGTGACCGACCATTCCATTTCAGTACCTACCTCAGCGACAGATCCCCCATCACCTGTTGCGGAACACATCTCTGCCGCCTTGCCCCAACCTTCTGGGGCCCCTTGTACGCCCGTACCAGATCCATCAAAGTCGGTTAGCCGCGCCCTTTCTGTGGCTCGCCCTTTTCCCTTTCGCCCGCCTATTCCGGGCTCATACCTCAGCCCATCCATCGAGACTCCAGCACGGAAACCGTCGTACATACCTCAAACGCCACAGACTGAACCACGAGTGGAAGCCATCTATAACCCATACTACCGTTCCATGGCCCCTCCGCCATCACCAAGTCTACCGTCGGTGCCTACTCCACGGCCCCAACCGCCTGACACTGACAATGCCATTGAGCCTCGGCCATCTTCTACTACCGCATCCACAAGTGCATTAACTTCTACCCTACCAGCGCCTCGAGAAGTAGTGGATGCTGCGATTGCTGTAGCTGAGAAGAAGCTCGCCGGACGGATGGTTAAAAGGGTTTTTTCCAGGAAGGGTGCCAGGCAACATATTTACCAGAGTGCCGTAAGCCTATCTATCCCATCTCTTTGCGGCATGTTCACTGTGCGTCCTTAGCATAAAGCTCGCGTACTTGAGTCGAGAAAGGAAGATCAAGAGTCGTTAATGAAGCACTTGTTCGAGCTCGAACGAGCTCGTGGGTACTCGTCTGACTTCCAGACATTCCAAGGTAGGTATTATTCTATTTAGTGACGTACTCCAGGTGTCATTTTGCTGTTAGGATTTGTGAAATATCGGGAATTGCTCGATGGCCAAGGATTAATGTCGTGTATGTCCACGGCATTTGTCACCTGCCGTTTGCTCACGCGGAATTAGCCCGCTCCCTCAACGACCTTCGAGGGAGATATCAGCATGAAGACCAGAGACGGCATTCATTTGGTGATGTCCGTTCGCTAGTATCCACTCCTTAAATTCCCGTTTCACATAGTGCTAAACAGACTGTTACCCCGGACTTTCTTGAGCGTGCCTTACAAAAGGCGAGAGAAACCCTGAATGGGTGTGTCTTTCGCGTACAATCTATCCTATTGCAACTAATGTATGCAGTCCTAAACCTCCGCCACCTTTCATACCCTCCTTTGAGCAACTCCGTATCGCCCGGCGCGATAGAGATGCCGAGATTAACAGTCGCCTGCGCGGACCACCTTTACCTGAATTCCTTACACCTGAAGGAGATATTGAAGTTTTGAGGGTACTCAAGAAGCGTGGAGTTATTGCCAAAGTGGCAAGGCTGCAGGTCACAGATGCTGATGTCTGCCGCCTGAAACCTGGCACATGGTTAAACGACGAAATCGTCAATTTCTACGGTCAACTTATTTTGGAGCGATCAGAGGCGCACCCTAACAAAGGCGTGAAGAACGGTGCAAGGTCCGAGAAGAACATGATATTGAATGTTCACTACTTCAACTCGTTCTTCTTTGAGAAGTTGTCCCAGGAGGGCTATGAAAAGGCTCGTCTAGCAAAGTGGACCAAAAAAGTACGTCAACTACCCGTTCCCCATTAGCGAGTTACTTGACGACCATTGCGCTGGCAGTTTGACCTCTTCTCGAAAGACATTGCATTATTGCCTATTAACCACGGCAACTCACATTGGACGGCGGCGGCGATAAATTTTCGGCGACGCCGGATAGAATCGTTTGATAGCATGGGGGTGAGGCGGCAGGATGTTTTTGATGTACGTCTTTCAGTCTTGTCTCTGTCGCTGACATACTGATATGCGGTCAGCTATTACGCGAATACGTCGAACAAGAGCATTTGAATAAGAAATCCAAGCCCTTCGACTGGACTGGCTGGGTCAACTACTGCCCGCGGGATACCCCCCAGCAGGAGAATGGATACGACTGCGGGGTCTTTACTTGCCAGTTCCTCGAGGCCCTCTCACGCGGCATGGACTCTCCCTTTAACTTTACGCAGAGAAGCATGGCATATTTACGTCGACGCATGATACTAGAGATTGCGCACACTGAGTTGCTCGGTGGGACATGACATTCTGGAACGGATTGGGGACACGCCAGGGTTATTATTATTTGTTTTCTCAATTATGTCTTCCATAATGATGGTGTTTGTATGTCATGTCAATGCCGTTCATATCCCCCCTAATTGGCTGGCATAAGGTATCCAGTATCCAGAAACATGCACGATATTAACACAACGATATATGAGTACAACGAGGTATGAATGATGAGCGACACCGGATGATGGTCCCAGACATAAGTGTAAGGTGAAGACCGGCATGCTACCGTCGGAACCACCACACGACGATGAAGAACCAAAAGACGAGGATGATGAAGATGATGTACCACAGCCAGCGACACCCTTGACGCGTGGCCATATTGTTCATGCGCCGGAACGTACCAGCGAGAATCCCTGACGTTTCCGCAAATGCGTCGTTCTGCCCCATCAAACAAATAAGGGGAGAGTGTTTGTCAGTCAAACGGAACTCCCAACGCATGTGTGTAGACGGCGACTTTAGGCGCTGGTACACACACACACATGCACGAAAAGAGAGCGAGAAGGAGGTACACACCATTTGACTGAGCTGGATGGTCGAGTCGCGCACTTCATTCCCGATCCCGATCGTGATCTATACATCCCCACAAAAAAGCAAGAAAAGATACGACGGTCAGTTCGCACGTCTCGTCCAGAAGAACCAAAAAAAAAAAGGCAGAAACCACGCCAACGCAATGCTCAAAAGAGCCACAAACCGGGAAGTGCGTGCGTGCGTGTGTGAAAAAAATAAAAAGGTTTGCGGGGCGAAGCAGCGGAGCAGCAGTTACAGTGACTGCATGAATGGCGTAGGATTCATTCACGCACCTCTTTGAGCATTTGCACTTTGGCGCTCAGTCCCTCGATGGCCTCGTCATTTTGGTTTTCGAGGTCATCCGCAAAGCGCGCGCCCACAAAGGCCGCGGTGTCGGACGAGGCATTGGAGCGTCCCGGGTACGGGGACGAACGTCCCGAGTGGGGTGGTGTAGGTACAAACGAAGAGTCAGTGTCAAGCCCGAGGGGAGCGCGAGATACGCGGTGCCTGTGGAAATGGTCGACTTCTGTTCGGCGTGTGCGTTAGTTGATACACGAGCTTACCTTTGGGTCATAGTTGGAGGGCTTTCATGCGCATAAAAGTAAGCTGTGAACTGGGCGACGTGTCGATGCTTTGGCCTCACGTGGCAAAGCCGAGCTTTACGATTATGGAACTTGAATCCCACACTACTGTAATACTATTTTTCTGGTTGTACGAGCTGGTTAAATTCAACTAAGAAATACATATAAACGCGCCCCCACTCTCCAACACAACCTTGATGCCTGCCTGGAGGAAGGCCAAGGTGACTACGTAGACCAAGAAATCGAATGCTTCATATCGATGAATAAGAAAAGAGGGGACTGGGGTTAAGGAAAGGATGAAAGAATGTAGAACGCTTGGGGGAAGCCCAGCAACAACACAAGCGCGCATTGTAATGTATGATGTTGATCTCTGGCGAAGTGACGGAATAACGATGACTGGTATAACGGATCCATCGGTAGATCGTACGCAGTGTCGACGCACTGCCAATATATTCACACAGCAGAAATTCAAGTCGGCGGGAGGGACGAGGGCTTAGTCGATGCTCATCCGGTTGGGTCGCACAGACAACGACGGGTACGCGTTGTGCTTTGCGCCAGTAGCCGCCTGTTTCCGAGAGACTGGAGAACAGGGTCAGGTTCAGGTTCAAGAGAACCACCAAAAAGGTTCGAGTCGACGTACTCTGATCCTTCAGACCTCGTCCGAAGTTCCGCAGAACCATCCATGCATAGACAAAAGTCATAATAAGGAGGAGGATGGCGACAATAGCTGCAGCGACGTCAAGGGTGCAACAATCAGGACAGGACGGATTACTAACCGAAAGTGGAAAGTGACTTCCAGATATGAATAAAATCCGGTGTGTCTTTCTTGGTAATGACTTTGATGAACTAGACGATGAGGTTGACGTGAGAAGATATCAAACCATAGCACTGCAACCATACCTTGTAACAAAAGTATACCATAGCGCCAACGCAGCCAGAAAGGAATGAGGCCATCATCCACTTATTTTCATAACGAGCTCCCAGATGGCCCTCTACCAGTAATACAATTGACAGTGGCAGCGCGGCGCAGGTGATGTAGAACTCCGCGGAATGGTTGTCCAACACTAGCCAGGCAAACTGCACAAGGAAGCCCGCCCAGAAAAAGACATCAAACTTGACGAGGCATTGGAATATCTGGTAGACTGCGAACATCTTCTTGATCTGCCGATCAGCCCCCAAGAACTTGTACACCTTCCAACCAAACTCATGATAGATTGTCCAGGCAAGCGCGATGTAAGCAAGCTCTGCGATAGCGATGACTATTGGTAGGGCCGACGTGAGAACGGTTATGGGGATGTGCGAGAAACCAGTCTGTGAGGAGACGGCCGACACAGAGCGTACTTCGGAGGACTGTATGATGGCATAGACAAGGAACAGAGCATTGAAGACCCTAAAAATGATTGAGAAGGATCGTAAACACGTTGCTAGGCACTCACGTGAGGGCGAAAAACTGCAGGGTGTTTCGAGCGTACACGGCGTCCAATGCCATAGCCAACTGGAAGATGCTAGGGACATCATATTAACGGACAAAATAAAATAAAACGGTAAAACGATGGGCGTACTGAGCCAATGCGAAGATAGACAGGAAAGCAGGCATCTTCGCTGACGTCACTTGGAGGCCATTTGTTGACGATGAATCTTGAGACTGTGACTGGTCTGCCTCATGGAATCTTAATAGAAGATCCCCTTCAATAACCAAGTCAATGGTTGTCTCCACTAGTACTGTGATAACATAGAGGCGGCATGCAAGGGAGTCCGGTAAAACCTAGGGTGCAAGGTGAGACGCGTACGACACGTCAAGGTGTGTGTGAAGGGAGACACAGACCTTTTGCCACCATTTGCGCTCGTCTGTTGGCGGTAACTGAGGAGTAGGAGGATATGCTGTCCGTGGGGTCAAGTCACAATCGTCGTCGTCATAGAAGTCGCTCTTTTGCTCGGTCTGCGAGCAATTAGAACGTTGGTGCAGCCACAAGAGGGGAGAAATGGGCGTACGGATGTGTCAAGAACATACGACTTGTGTTGAGTGTTTGGCGCAAATGGAGTAGCATTGGGGTCGACGAGGTTGTCATGTGAAGCTTTGTAGACGTCTGGTGCAAAATGAGTTTGCATGTGTTGGGTTTGAGGGAATGACATGGTCGCGGTGGTATTACGAATGAGTGTGAGAAGGACCGGCCTGGGTTGAGGAAGGGGACAGAAACCAAAACAGAAAACTGCGGGCAAGTCGTCGTAAACCCGCCTAGCTTGAGCGTGAGCGTGAGAACGTCCAGCCGCGCACATGTTCTGTTCTCTAACTCAGTTGATCACGACCAGTTGATCACGACCACAATAATGCAGTCTTATAGGCGACCTAGCATCTCCTTGATACCCTTGGTCCGTAATAATAATGATCTCCCTCAGCCGCCACGTCAGGATAGCTTGGTCCCCACTTCCACCAAGCGCTATCAGGTTTCCCGCCGAGGTATACTATTCTTTCTTCACCGTGCCATTCCAACTGTCAAGCTATTCTTCACAGCCGTCATCCTCTCGGCCCTGTTCTTTACTGTGCTAACACTCCTGGCTATCTTCATCGCGCTCTTCACGTCCTCTGTGCAAGCTCAAGAGTCTGCTGCAGCTGCGGCTTCCAGTGCTACTGCCACCGAGATACCCTCATAGCATAGGCCTCACCTTGATGGATCACTCCTACGTATTCGTGTCGACTTTTGCCCCCCACATGTAGCCCACCCATACTTGGATTGATTGTATTTGTGAATTGATCATGGATTATTATTTTGGACCACAGCAATCCATCACAATAGCCTGAGCTTCCCAGCAACCTGATTAACCAAGCGAGCGGGTGCTTCAAATTCCCTCGTCTCAGAACGAAGCAGCCCTTCATGTTGCGCTTGACTCACCTGGCCCTATTCCCAGCACCGTTCTCGAACCAGCCGCGATTTGAGTGCGCCCCCTTGATATATTCTCACACGTCAGCGTGCAAACTTCCGCGGGGGTAAAGGCAATCCTTACGCGTCTTGAATGGATCGCGCGCATATGTTCAGGCTCTGCGCCTGGGCTTGTAGCAGCAGCATCTCATCTTCACTGTCGCAACGTAGTGCAACTTTTGTTTGCCTAGGACCTGTGAGCTGCATATACCAAGGCAGGCCCTCTGGTTGTTAGAACTCACCCCATTCGTTCCCAATGTCTCAAAAGCTGTGCCGCGGTTACCGTGTGATACGAATGACCACACGATCAGAAGCACTCACCGCGGGGTTTGTCCGCGAGAGCGCCTTGTAGCATGCCAGCGTGGCATGTCTGAACCACCCAACGACGTGAGTCACGGAAAAGAATACATAGAACAATGGGACCCACGCGCATCTTTCGTCATGAAAACTACCGTTCTGCGTGTCAAGAACTATACACTCACTGTGCTGCGATTTTTCCGGTCGTCATGCTGAGGTCGCTTCGCGCCACGAGGACCTAAAGTGCCCACGTATCACCGGTGATAGACTTCGACTCCGACTACTACTGTAGCACAGACGGGCATTTCAGAGTGAGGCACATACCAGCTTGCACTCTTCGGCCGGTTCAGGTTGTATCCGACCGAGATCACCGTCATCCTCCGCGTCCGACTCGTCGCTATTGTCCCGGTCTTTGTTTACCTTGAGATTTTCGGATGCAGGTCCTTTCACCTGCTTTTGGTCTGCCGTTGTATGTGTTACAGACGGCACAGCACCACGTCCCAAGAAGTACCCGAGAGAAGCACTACCCAGTACGAGCGCAACAAAGAGCGGTACACCTGAGTCATTTGTTTAGGAAAGCACGGATATCAGTCTCAGCGTGAATCTTTACCCTGCATTGATTCCGAGGCCACGTGGATCTTGGTGCAGCGGAACAAGTTAACTGTTGCTGTATGTGTATGAGGATATCGCAGTTTACAGTAAGCGAGTTTTCAGGTGTTTCCGGGGTTGTCTCCGATTACATCCCTAAAAATAAAAACAACCTCTACTATCGATCATCCCTCAGGCTCCCGACAGCTCTACATACGACCTAGGACTGTGCAGAGCAGCTACTAGTAGTAGAGCTGTGTAGTGCAAAGCGATCGCACAGTTCACTCGCTTGAAGCTCTCTGACAGTCACCTTAATCTCCCTGTGCGTAATGTACAAACTGCAATTTAGCGATAGGATTGGGGGATGCGCTCGAGACGAATTTCAGTTATCAGATGAAAGATGTAGATTCTGAGTGGGTGTACCTCAATCCGGATGTATGGAAAAAAGCATAGTACATTCAATAGAGACGGCTACCTGCAACAGGGGAACCAACCGTTGAACTCAGATAGTCTACATACAATCATCATACGAATTCAATGCAAGCAACACTACAGTGTAGTAGCAAGGTAGCAGTCAGTCAATAAAGCGGATTCTCATAAAGCATGGGGCATATCAATCGGTGTCAGTGTCCGTCGACGAACCCGTTTCGTCACCTTCGACATCTAGACCCATCGCAAAATCGCCGTCAGTCTCAGACGATCACAATAGATCAAGCGTAATGGCGATGCTCACCAACAAGATAGTCCGTCTCAGGCCGCCTCGTAATCGGTGGTGGCGGCCGTGGTGGACTGGGAACGCGAAGGGGCACCTTCTTTTCTTCTACGAAGCCGCCGCCACTCGCACCGTTCGGCCTTCCGGCCCCCAATACGCTCGACGTGGGAGTGGCCGCGGTGCCAGGAGAGGAAGAGCGCGAGCCGGGAGAGACTCCCGTCGCTTCGGGTTCGAGAAAGGACGCGATGGACGATTCACGAAGACGTGAGGGTATCTTGGATTGAGACTTGGTGCCCGGGGGACCGAGTGGGGTACTCTGTCCAGTCCAGGATTAGCCCACATGACCGAATGGCCGAAGTGCGAAGGCTTCTCACGGTTCCGCCTCGCGCAAGAGGTGTAGCTAATGTCGATGTCAGCAACGGTAGTGGAGGGCCATCCCTGGATCAGCGTACCCGACAATCTCTGTTTCTTCGCATTTTTCGTCGGTGAGGATAATGGTGAACCCGGCTGCGGTGCCATTGCCAGCAGTCAACATGTGACCCATAACGAAAGCGAAAAGAACAGAGTCCCCCACCCGTTTTCGATTGGTCAAAGCGTCCCCGTCGTCCGCAACGGTGGTACTCGTCGCCGGAACAGGAGCTGCAACAAAAATAGGAGGGACGAGGAGCGTTTTACATGCGCGCGACAAAAGCAACACGGACGTCCGCCGTACCTTTCGGCTTATTCTTCGGCGGTCTGCCCTTCTTTTTCGGTCCCGGCTGCGGCGGGGGTGGGGCATTGTTGTGGTCGGACGCGTTTCCGTTCTCCGAAGCTGGGTACGGCGAGGCCGAGCGTCCCGCGTCCGAACCGAGCCTGCACCGGCGCACGGCACGCCGACCATGCATCAGAGCCAATTGAAACGCGCAGAAACGCAAGAAAACAAAGAAAGAAAAAAAAGGATCCGTACCTCGACTTTGACGTCGCGTTTCGAGCGGCTGCTCGGCGCGTGCCTGTTCCGATACCGATGCATATGCTCAGATGAGACGCATAGCGATTAGAAGCCGTCTATGCCAAAACCACACAAAAAACCACACAAAAAAAACAGTCATCAGCGGATAGCGGAGAAGAAGGAAAAGAAAGAGTTGGGTTGTTGCAACGCACCGGCCGTCCGCAGCCGACACAGTCGAGAAACACAGTTCCGTCTTTGTTGACGCTGCCGTTGGGCGTGGGCGTCGGAGTGCCGCCGCGTGCCGGCGTTCCCGCATCCCTCGGTGGCGTGCCCGGTCTCGGGCTGGAGCCCGTCAACGTGCTCTGCTGCGATGCGGCGGCGGCAAGCCCGGCTAGACTTGAGCCCGAAGGGATAGGCGTGTGCACTGAACGTCGCACGGAACCCGAACCGAATAGAAAAAGAAAACACGCGCGCGGGGTCGCGCACGCACGTCATTCCGTCAGTATTCAAAAGTCCTTCGCGCCACTTGCGTGGCATAAACGGAGCACGAGCCACATTACCTTGTCCGCAACTGCGCAGCGCAAGCGCACATCACGTCAACGGTTGGGGAGGACAGGACAGGAACCGAGCCGTGAGCGAACCTCGCTAAGGGCTTAGAAAGGATACGCACTGTGTGTGACAGACGTCGCACTTTCGCCTGCTCCGCGCCACTTCCTGGTGGGACTGCAGCGCGACATCTACCACGATGTCGTCGAGCATTGCGGCGAATAGCCTCGACGCCTAGCTCACATTGAGTTTTCGATCCCGTCTTGGCATATTGAGGGAAATACGCACCAATGTGTTGAGAGCGTCATCGCGATCGGCTTTAGCCATGCTATTGGCAGCCGTGCGAGTGCACGCATCCGCTGCCTGGTCATACACACCAAGGACACAACGTCACGTGCAGCGAAACGTCATCGGATTAAGGTGAGGTGTCTATCGAACATATATCTAATGGAAAGAGCGGACGCATACGCATTCAGCGAGCTAGGTATCCAACGCATAACAGTAAGGAACGAGCGCGAGACGCGAGTCACGGACAAGATCAAAGCAGGCAATCATAGGTGAATTAAACAACTTGAATCGTGAAGAGAATGACCCTATAGCGTCAACTACAAGGAACACTTGATATCTAGTCTCTCGCGAGGCGAGAAATGGTGAACACCCCAATGATCACAACCGCAAGAGCACCAATACTCGCTGGGAGTAACAAATCACGCGGAATCCCAAAGAACTCGTCGGCCGGTGGTATGTGGGCAGGAGCTGGCGGGCTGAAATGGTTACCTTCAGGGTGGTCGCCCTCACTCTTTTCGACCTCCTTTAGTTCGTTCTGCGCAGCAGCAGCTGCCGCCTTGGCCTTGGCCTCGCCCCTTCCCGCACCGGCCTCGGCCCAGCCTCGCCCCCCTTGCACTATGAGGACAACGCGGTCGACCCCTGCGTTACGCGCGATCTTCACGGCATCTGCAACGTCGGTGTCAGATGTCATGAGAACGGTGTCTCCATCTGCATCCGTGTAGGCTAGCTGGAAGTCAAGAGGGTCCGGGATGGGATCTTCCGCGTTGGTGGACTTGAACTCTGTGAAGAACGAGTCGGCGGTTAATTTCCCAGAAGCGATATCGCGTAGATTTTCGACGTTATCCTTTCGCGCCTGGAAGCGATGGGTGTTGCCACTTGGCGTGCGGAACTTGAAGACGTAAGTACCATCATCAACAGGAACTGTCGGGCCTGAAATAGAGGGTACGTTCCCAGCTCGACCGCCGTAACCCAATGCAGATGCATCGTCGGCAACAGAGGCCGAATCGTTAGGGTGTACCTCGGAGTGTGCGGGCTGCTGGAGTTGCGAGAGGCTGAACGATGAGTTGTGAGGGTCCATAGGCGGATGGGAACCCGAATATGCAGAGTCGGCATCGTCGTGACCACCCAGAGAGTCAAAGAAGCGACCCCACATGGGGCCGCCTTCTGCCTCCTGAGTAGTTTCACCGGCTGTCTCGGCGGTCAGATGGTTCATCTGATAGCAGAATGAATTCATACGAAGACTCATTGAAGCATAGATTAAAACGCACCTGCTCGAGGGTCGCATACGTCAGTTTCAGGACGTCAACTATGGCAACTAGCCGACCGTCCTCCTCCACGACGGGCAAATTCAAGTAATGACCCTCTACATGACCGCAGATTAACAAAACCAACGTAAATGCCGGAATGATTAGTACACGCACTGTGCATCTTTTTCAGAGCGTCATGAATGGTCATCGTGGGGGGCGCCGTATCGGGATGTGGCGTCATGACGCGTATGACGCTACACATGCTCGCATCCAAACCAGCCGCAATGACGCGCAGGACGACGTCTTTGCTGGTGAAGATGCCAGCAATCTTGGGATGGGAGCCCGGGGTGGCCGTCGGCTCCATGACGCAGACTGCGGTCGTCCTGCGTTCGCGCATAAGACGCGCGACTTCCCGAACGGTCGCTCTTGGGCCGACCACCGCAGGCTGGGTGCGCGAATCCATGACCGTCGTAAGGTCCGGCAAGGCTGTTTTTTCGCGCAAAGTTTCGACGTAGGAAAGCATGGCTGCCGTTTGGGGATTTGCGCCGAGACCGGCACCAAGCTCGCTCTGGACACCGGCGAGTGCACTATACAACTTCTCAGACGCAGAGGAACCACGCTCGACCTTGTCCAGGGCTTCGTGGAAGACTTTTGTTATGTCAAGCAGGCCAACGACGTTTCCATCTTCATTGCAGACTGGCTAGAGGAAGCGAATAAGACGCGAGAGAGAATGAAAGCGCGAAGAAAACATACCAAATGTCTAAAATGCCTCTCTACCATAAGTTGCAGAGCCTCGGTTGCGCTAGTGGTGTCCCGAGTTACCATGGGACCACGGGTCATCACTTGGCTGACTGTGGTGGTGTGAGGGTCAATACCCTCAGCTGTGACCTTTCGGAACAGGTCAAGCTATGGAACTAGGAAGAGACGTTCTCGGAGCGCACTCGGTATGCCAGATCCTTGGCGGTGAAAATCCCACTCAAACCCTCCTCATCGTCTACGACGAGAACGCAGTCGGTCCTCTTGGCTGCACAGAGCTGACTAGCTTCCGCGACGGTGATAGTATCTGGAACGGTAAGGGCCGGGCTGGGTTTGAGTGCCGCCACGGTGCCTTTGGCGACGTTGGGTTTGAATCCACGTCGGCGGCCACTCTGATGGGTGGTAGATATGGTACGCTTGCGAGAGAGTTCGTGCTCTATCCTTTTGCGCAGAGCCTATTACTGGGAATTAGCCTCAAACACGAACGCGAAATGCATATCCGAAGTGAAAAGATAGCCAGCGAGAGTTTTTTATCTCCTGAACAAGTTGCCAAGCACAATGGTACTTAATACTTACCTCGTCGCCGAGAGCCCTTTTCGATTTCTTTCCGCCTGGAGAGCTAGCGTGACCGGAAAGGGATGACATGGTAGAGTGGGCAGAATTATGACGAGACGGTGGTACAGGTGAGACGGCGCGTTCTGATGGAAATAAGACGGGCTCTTGAAGGGTACGTTGTTGCGAAGTTGATGAATGTGTCGACACCGGAATCCGTGACATGGCCTTGCGTCTGAATTCTGCTGACCGCCTTTTTCAGACTTGCCCAAATTTAGCTCACGTGTCACTACAGCATATACTACATCACTTCCGCAACTTGACCGCTCTGCTGCCTTTACCGCTCTGGGATCGAGTATACCAGTAATACCCTCCGCCGATAATTAACAGTACGAAGAAATTGGCTGCCAAAAATTAAAATGTATCAGCGTTCCATGGTGCACCTCTTGTGCTCGACGTACCGACGACGAAGCCGGCAACGCCCCGGAACAGATCAAATCCGAACTGGATAACTGTCTGTGCGAACTGCACAAACTGATCAAACCAGAAGTGGCAGAATGCAAAGATGAGATGGAAAAGGGCTACGCCCGCCTGTGCAAGAGAAGCTCCTGCTGCGACGAGCGAGGCGATGAGGTCGTTGAGGGGAGCTTGGATGGTCGAATGGTGGGACATTTTTCGAATAATATGGCATTCATTCTACAGCGGGGGCGGATTTAAATACCTTCCAAAGACCCACATAACACCACAACTAAGTCACGTTAACTGACGTCACCGGTACCACAGGAGCCTACGGATATATACACACACAAAGGGGCACAGATAAATCTAGACGGTCGAGAAACAAAATCTGCTTAGTAGATTACTCAAAAAGTCTTCACCGTAGTGGAGACCAGAGATAACCTAGATTACTTGCCACTCCCGTCCCCACCTGTGTACATTTATCGAGTTCCATTCCCGTTCGGAGGTGGAGCCTGGGCGACAGGAGCGTCCAGAGTCGTCCCAGTCCACCGCCCAATCAAACTCTGCACGGTTCCCCAGCCTTGCTTAACAACCGGCGGCATATCGGGTCCACTAACGTAGTGGTCAATCTTGTTTGTGACTTTGATGATTGCCTCCCTCGTGAACGCCGACTGGAAGAATCGCATGCGGACGAAGTGGGCGTAGAAGATGGGTGTGAGGAACGAGTTGCGGAGCAAGACAGCGCCAACGACGACGCGAGCGAGAATCAAAATTTCAGCATACGCCACTACCTTCATGGCGTAGTCATAGTTGGCTGGACTGTAGTGAGAAAGCTGTCTATGACTACAGGTGACAGGAGAACCTACCTCTGACCCAGGCTTGCAACTTCTTCGAGAGAGGGTGCGGAGATGGCGCCCCGCCTGCCGTAGCAGGCGGACCCGGTGGGAGGAAATGAGGCATCAAAGTCGTGCGGGTAAATGTGAGTGCGTGGAAGAGTGAGAAGATGGTGTAAGGGAACAAGGCGACTTGATCCGAAAGATAGTGAGCAGGTATTAGTTATTCACCGGGACTACGAGAAACTTACGAGCAACGGGTTTCGACGTGAGCCAAAATAGCGCGAGTATGAGATATTGTACATTCTGTGAGACATCGTGAGAGTGTTTCGAGGAAGGCAGACAGTTTCTGCTCACTTCGTCAGCAATAGCACGCTTCGCCCACGCGGCGGTTGGCTGGGGGGACTGCCACGATGTGAGACCACAGTGCAAAGTATCACATACGTGAACCACTTACGCCGAGGGATTTTCTGTCGAGAAAAAAAATTAATATCTGGCTTTCCCGTCCTCATAGTGAAATGTTCACTCACTGGCAGACGATCGTATAGCTAACGGCCGCCCCGACGAAGCTCGCTAAGCACACGTCATAATCAGGCCATGTCGCAGAATTTCAGCAAAGCTAAGAGGCGAACCCTTATACCACCAAAGCGAAGGGGTTTTGAAGAAAGCCCAAGCCAAAATATACCTCAGGGCAGAAATCAAGAGGACGAAGTGTCCCCCTGCCCAGACGTAGTGCTGTGGGCACAGCGCGAGTAAAAGCAGATAAGCACACGTGGTATGTGAGAGAGAGAGCAAAAATAGGAGACGGCTTACCTGCGTAGTAGCCATGAGGAAGTCCTAGGTTGACTATAGTCCGTTGAGAAGAGGAGGAGAGAGCTGGAAGGCGGCGTGGTAAGATGAAGCGAAAGCGACGAGAGAGGGTTGTTGCGACAGATGGCCACGCATGGCATGTAGATTACATAATAAAGACACGCCTCGGACACGCGACGCCGTGAACTCCGTATGAATTCCGTCATGTCACCGGCTCCAATGTTTGGCGAATCGGGCTCCTGTTCGGTACATTTCCTTCTCCACTCTTCGCTTCCCCAATCTTTCGATTCGTCGTTCCCTCTCATTTCCTTTCCTCCGTGATATCCCCGCGCTTTCATCGTCCTTTACCGACCCGCTGTTCTCCTCCCCATCCTCGTCATCGGCTTCGCGTTTTCGTTTAACGCCGCTTCGTCCTGCACCGCCCTTCCCACCGCCAATGCTTATGTTCACCCGCGGCGGAACAGCAAAGCCAAATGCCTTCCCAACTTTAGCCAAATCGAGCTTGTTCACGTCGAATATCTTTTTGAGAGAGTAAGATGCATATGACTGAAGATATGCCCGATAGCCATCTTTCGCAGATTGATGTAAAAAGTAGTTCTTTTGCAGCAACTTCTCCAACTAGCAAGTCTTTAGCGTCAGTCGTTCTACGTCTGAAATTGTAGTCTCCTACCTGCGACTGGACATTTGCAATTCGATCTGTGGGAAAAGTGAATTCATTGAGAGGCACCTTGGCTTCTTTGAGAAACCTCAAAAAGCCGAGCTCGCTCTCTAACAGAAATAGTAGACTTTTCCCAACTTTCCCCGCCCGTGCTGTTCTCCCCACGCGATGGATGTAGTCGCGCGGGTCGTCGGGGGGGTCAAATTGTACGATCCAGTCAACTCGAGGGATGTCCAGACCACGTGCCGCGACATCTGTGCAGAGAAGGATGCCAGATTCCGCATTGCAAAACTCGAAAAACGTGTTTGTGCGCTTCTGTTGCTTTTGTTTGCCCTGCAGAAACAGGCCAAGTCAGTCGGACAGTCATTTTTGTAGTGTGCGCACATACGTGAAGGTCGAGCACGGGAATGTCAATGTAGTTCAGCAACTCGCCATGGTACTTGACCGAATTGCAGCTGGAGAAAAAGACCACGATTTTCTTTTTGAGGTTTTTTTTGAGGAACGTGAACAGAAGAAGGAACCGTCTGTCCGATGGGCAAACAACGTATCCCTGAGACAATGTCGTCACCGTGCTCGTCTGTTCTGCACCGTCCACGTCTATATGGATCGGTCCAGGTCGTAATGATATTCGAACTAGATCCTGTACTTTCGTCGTCTGTGTTGCCGAGAAGAGCATAGACTGCCGGTTTTCTGTATTTCTGCTTAGACCCGTCCTCAGAGGGGACATGGTAAAACGCACCTTTTGGTAAGATGTTGATGATCTTTTTCATTTCCTCCTCGAAACCAATCTCTAATATGCGGTCTGCCTCGTCGATGACGAGCGCCTTCAAATTCCGAAACACAAATCCTTTCGTATTCTGCCAAGCCATACTCAATATTCGAGTCGCATTGAGGAACCTGATCTGCGTACCTCCAAGTGGTCCAGTAACCGTCCTGGCGTCGCAACCAGTAGGTTGACACCCTTCACTAGCTTGTCGACCTCCGCTCTCCTATTCGCGCCTCCCATCACGATCCCAAATGTTTGCGAATGATGTGCCACGAGATCTCTCGCTACTCCGAAGATTTGTAGAGCGAGCTCTCGTGTTGGTGAGACGATAATGATCCCGGTCCCTGGGGCACGCGAGAAATTTAGTGCCAAAGGGAGGAAGAAAGAAGAAACGCGTGGCATTACCGTTCCGAGGTTTGAACTTCATCCTGTGCAGGAGCTCGATGGCCGGAATCAAGAACGCCAGAGTCTTGCCCGAACCCGTACGCGCCGCACCGAGCACGTCCTTCCCCGCGAGGAGCGGAGGTATTGACTTCTCCTGAACAGGCGTCATAGTTTTGAAGCCCATCTCGTCTAGCCCCTTCATTGTAGGTTCCGAGAGCTCCAGCGTGGAGAAGGGCTTTCGGTCTGCAAGACCATCCTGCGGCACGGCCGTTGGCGCGGATTCTGAGCTCGACATTGTCTTTCGGCAGAGGATTGTTCTGACTTTTCTGAGCGCCGCAAGGGCGAGTAATACCGCTCTCGATTGTGACCTGAATAGGTGAGCTGAGTGCAACGAGGGGAGACTAGCGTTAGTGAAAAGATGTGCTGAGTACGTAAGCCTTGTTTTGTAGCAAGTCATCGCGCGCATAAACCGGACCCACACCAGCCAGCCGTCAAATATTCATGGAGAAACACTCACTCTGTTCGTGGCCTTGCATTTCAACCCATACCACTTTCCTCACCGCTTCTCACACCATGAAAACGGGACACAGGCGTGCTCGCGGTGGCAATATCTGTCGCCTCAGCCGCCGCCGGGTACGCGTACGGGGCATCCCACCTCGAGAAACCGAGGTCACACGAGCGACCCACCAACACGGAAGGTCAAGATCAGAGCAGCCCCAGCGACGACGAAGATTCTGTGGCCGATGGCGACCTCTCCACCGTGACGGCGGGATTCCTGCAGCCCTGTAAACTTGTGCGTCGTGCCAATCTATCCTACTTGCGTAAAGTCGACACCCTGGACTGACGTTGATTGCTGGACCTTCTGGGACCTTCTGGGGCTCATATACAAGGTACTTGTCGTTAGGGCTGATCTGAAGATGACACCCGGCAAGATCGCCGCCCAGTGCGGGTGCGTTTCGACTTATTGAACCTTTCTCTACACGCTTGACCTTTTCTTTTTGAAACCTGGAACTACTTCCTGCCTTGACATTGGACAGACACGCCACGCTTGCCTGTTACAAGGCTCTGGTCAAAAAGAACCCAAAAGTGAGTCTAAGCCCGCTCTGCCGTAGCTGGCCCGTTGCTGAGTGCTTTTGTACAAGCTGGTCCGTCATTGGGAAGTGACAGGGTAAAACGTTTTTGGCTCCCGGCCTCTTTCTTTGGTGTTGTCTCACTCTCTACGTCTCAAAGCCAGGCCAAAATTGCGTTGAAGGTGTCTTCAGAAGAAGATATTCTGGAGCTAGAGGCTCTTGCGAAGAGCTTGAATCTCTGCGCACGTTCCATTCAGGATGCGTAAGTCGTGATGCTACGTTTCTGTGCGAAGGTCTGACAGACCGTCTGTGTCAGGGGAAGGACGCAAGTCGAAGCCGGCTCGAGGACAGTTCTCGGTATCGGACCTGGTAGGTCTCCAGCTGTAAGCGACGAGATACGTTCGATTATTTGACTCCTTTCTTCGCAGCACCAGTAGAGCTGGTCAACCAAGTGACGGGACGTCTCCAATTACTTTAGACGTCTCATACAGGATACACAGGATCTTGTTGATCCCACTACTTGTACACAAATATTACAACACTTCAGAATCCGCAGGATTCCCTGAAGAGATACCATCAAGAAAGAAGTATGGAGCCCGCTGCTCTCCTTCACTTCGTACGACATCGCATACTACCTTACAAACCTTGCCTCTTCATAGTTCTGGAGAGATTGAACGCCGCAGAAATGAGTGTGACATGGCTGAATGAGGCTTTCAGTCCACTGCTATATGGAATCATGGACATGATACGTACGTGAAGCCTTGCACGGCATTGCCGAGACTAGAGTGGATTTCAACGGGGCTGGCGCCAAATGAATCGATGATATACTCACCCTTCTCCTGCTGGCGATATCTCCTCAGTGCACAGCCCAACATGATTGGTGTATTGGAGGAAATCCTGTCCTACATCAGCCTGACAACTGCCATGGTGACCCCGTTCACGTACCTCAAACATCCGGATTGACCTCTGAAGGGCGGCCTTGTCAAATTCGCCCACACGGGTCAGGGCTTCAATGCACCTGTGCATGAAGTGCGGTTATGGCATATTCTTCACAAAATTACGACCTGCTGACCATAAAGTACAAAGACAGAAAGTGCCCTCCTCCCCGCCAACGCCGTCGTCGGACTCGGCTGTGTTGTAGCGATAAACAAGGTTCTACATGGCAAGTACTGAGGGTCAACTCTTCGACGAAGGAAGTACTTCTTGACATACGTTCGCCGTAAGACCCCCGCGCTCTGGACTTTTCAAAATCGCATCGAGCGTACTCCGGAAGCGCGGATCAGACTTTCGAAATGCAGGTCAAAAATCGCGCCAGTGAATCTCCCAAAGCTGCCTTACCGCCGTAGAAAAGAACACGAGAGGCATGATGAGCACAGCGGAATCCAGGACATCGGTTTCGTCGTAACTTTGTGCGAAGAACTTCTTCTCAGGGTTCCATGCCTTCTGCATTACCTGCTCATACAATTCGTCGCGTGCCTCCAACCACACGTTGCGTCTAGGGCAAGGGAGAGAGCGCTTATCCGCAAGGCGAAGTCCTGACCGGGGAATGAGTAGTGTCATGAGAGCCTACATTTGCCCTGACCTCGGTCAATCGCCACCCTTAAACATCGCTAGTGAAACGAAAGTAGTCTTCTGAATGCGGGATCCAGGACGTACCACATCATGATCTAGACATTCGTCGCATTAACCATCTTCGACGCGACTTGGAACCGCATACCTTGGAATACTGTGGGACAAGGACCCTTAGCCCAGGTAGGGAAAGGAAGAGAGGGACGCCTTACTGTGAAGTGCCTCTTCTTGTTTCGCACCTCCCTAACAAGAACGTTGCCGGTGAGGACATCATCGACAACTTGTCTCACCCGGACTGACCAAATTGACCTAGACAGGCGGTCAAAACTGGGCGATGGCAAACCAAGACAAAGCAGAAGACTAAGGGCACGATACGCACAAATCCGGGTCGTTGTAGTGGGCAACCACAACTATCAAAGAACAAACCTCACTTAAAATCGATGGCAAACCAATGACGGAATACCTACAATCCACTCTATCCGTTGATATGTCAGATTTAGGGACACACAACGAGCGTCATAATAGACGTACATTTCACGAACCGCAACCCTGTAGCACAAGGTGTTTCTCAGTAATATTTACGCAGAATACTGGGGCGACTGTTACCATGTGTCATACGACTGCCGGGATTTTGACGCATTAGTCTAATCTCACGAATAGCTACCATCTACTTGCCAGAGGTTTTCCAAACTTCAAGATTTCAGAAACCAGCGGAGAGATGTATTGGCGTTG
>Ga0137397_10000500_pt1 | contig 27083 bp, 31 predicted proteins | sample czorhiz116metaG_FD_106658 | JGI IMG/M metagenome (GOLD analysis project Ga0137397, IMG submission 106658) | Vadose zone soil microbial communities from Angelo Coast Range Reserve, California, USA - czorhiz1.16 metaG | ecosystem: Environmental > Terrestrial > Soil > Vadose zone | place: USA... | reverse complement strand
TGCACCGTTAATCAGAGCCATCTCAAGGAGTTCAATGATTCGTGTCCTTTCTTGCTCTAGAGAGAAGACATAGGCATTCGAGTACAAACGAACAGCAGCCCTTACCATTCGGGGCAGTCAAGCGACGGGGTATGGGGGCCGGAGAGCACATAGTTGTGCGGAGAGACCTCAGTCGATGAATGGTATGATACCAGGCCAGCGGCAACTGAGGTGGGGGTGAGGAGATGAAGACAAACTGCGGTAATTTATATGAATTGAGACTTGAAGTCCCAGGGCAGCCGCTAAATTGCCTGCAGCAGACTTTGAGACGCCGAGAAACGACCTTCTCAGTAAACATGGAACTAAGAGAGGTTGCTCGCATCGCCATCCACGTAGCTTTTGTTTCGCGTCACGAGAGTACGATTCTGTACGAAAAATCCGACCAAATGCTAGACACGAAGTCAGCGGAGTTTTCACATCGAAGACATTTGCAAGGCAATTGATGTGAGTCGATTAGTCAAATCCAGGAGATGAAAGCGAAAAATTTGCGGCGGCAATCAGATGGATCGCCAAGAACTGGCAAGGCATCCTCATAGAAGATATAATTCCCGAGAATAGATGATCTGAGTTCCCCGGTTCGGAATATACAGATGGGGAAAATCATAGAAGGTGGACGCGCGCGCAGTACTGTATGCCAACAAAAACAAGATAAAGACACCGGAATTTGAATCCCAGGCTATTGGTAAGGGTTGATTGGCGTTACAGTGTTGACTCGGAGTTGAGTTATGTCCTGAGGCCAGTGATGGTCCTGAGTAGGCTGAGTTTGTAATTGCAATTGCAGGTTATCAAATACATCACACCATCCACTACGTCCAGTTCCCACGTTTGGTCGAGGCAACTTGGTCGAGGTCGCTTCTCCTACTTCTTGGAATGGTTCCTGCGGAACAAGGTTTGTTCTTTCTTAAATCTCGGTGCACATGTTTGAGTGGTAAATTTAGGCCGCCTATTCTCACGCCATTTTTGGTACCGACGACATTGCAAACCAACGATTATCGATGATAATCTGAAGGCTGCTACTGTCGTAGCGTTGATATACGACAAAATGCCCTCGCACGGCGCTATTTTCGCGTGGATTTTGTCACTGGTGTCTGGTTTTCGAGGGGTGTATATCAACGGTTTGTCCTCGAATGTTCTCATCTCGCGGATTTCGCAGTGCAGTCCCAACTCATCGCGGTAAATGGACTGAACGTTCAGGGTTAGAAGCTGCCGGATGGTTCGAGTTTGGAAATGACCGTCTTGCGTCTCCCCCTTGCAAAGAAGGAGGGTAGAGCAAAGCAACTTGAAGTCGGAATTTAAAAGTCAAGGCAAGCGCAAGCGTCCACGCGTCCACGAGCTGAGGTCATCTGGTAGTTGGACTGCGCTTGGCCGGTCGGCGGTCGGTATTCTAGCCCGTGCTGGGCCACTCGAGCCTACGTAGTGTTTCGGTTTCCGACCTTTCCCTGAGACTGGTGGCGGGTGATCTGGAAGCTTACTGTATTTCGGGGAGCAAACACTTTCGCAATCAATGACGGACCACACGGCCTTCCCGTCCAAAATCGGGTTCCAGGCCCTCGCGAATCGGGGACGGTCCGTCTCGGATCTCTATTTCTGTGCCTCTACTTCCGCCTCTGGACCGTAGAACCTTCAGCTAAAAGTCCTCTAGTCAGGGCGGCGATGTCAGGTGTGGATGGCGAGCGTCATATCGTGACGCGTGGTGTATGGTAGCTGGTATGTCCCCGCCCTCAGATAGGTAGCGTCTATTTGGCTCACACTCAGCACCCAGATCACTCTTCGTTTCTTCTTAGCTTCTGCTCTTATGCTCCTCTGCCTCGATCGTGAGTCGGGGGAGATCTGTGCTGCTAATAACAGGCCATATCCTTCGCAAAGATCACACGGGATAATGTTCCGTGTCCTAAACGTGTGTCTCGTGGCCCCAAGCGCGCCTACATAGACTACCAACTTGGTTGACCACTTGCTCCGGCCGCTCTTCGCCACTGTAGGATCCCCGCCAGTCTAAAAGGGCCTCGGGAATTTCTGATAGATTTTCGAATGCCCAACTATTCGGAACTTCTTGGCAATGACTGGGCCGCGGTCATTGCGTCCGACGGCTTGGATGGGTACATTGCGCCTTAATTGTGATCTTGGCCAGCACGTAATATGAATGTCTCCACCAGACTCGTGGTGATACAAAGGAACGGGCGTAATTTGGGTTTGGGGACCAATATTCTCGCATCAGATTTTACTGACTCCGAAAACCCACCAAGCACTCACTCCCAGTTGTCTTCACGTATGTCGTTGCCAGTGGCATTCTGCATACGTAGACCACGCGTTGGGATAATCGGCGCTCAAAAGAAGGCCCGTCTGAGGTCCAGACATTTGCCTTCAAATATCTAAGCCATTTACCCAAAAATCAAATGAGGTGCTCCCCCAAATCTGTCTGGATAAGTTTTTCATCTCCGAGGACTTCCGCGGTTTGCGGTTTGGGAAATAGTGATGGATCGTGATGACAGAATGTAAACTAACTCAAACCCGGGGTGAAAGGAAATGGGGGGGGTTGTCGTTCTGTGGACAGTGGACAGTACGCGTCCCACATTAATGGTCCCGCCGAACGTAATTGACATGGCTTCTCAGCCTGCTCGGACCTTCTAGGGTTTCTAGGTACTCTGTCGATACCAAAAGCGTGCGCGCCTTGTTACCCACTTATCCGGGTTACCTTTCACGCTTCATACAACCAACCCTAGGCCCACTGAGGGGGTATCGATTTTCGCCAAATGGAGAATGATGCTTACCGTGGCGCACAGATATGCCCTGTTCGTCCATACTCGTGTCAAGAATTCCCTGGCAAGCGTCAAGGCATTTGCCAATTTTCTTTCTTCATCACAGATAACTTGGGTATCGCGACCCTGACAAGCGCTACCCTCACCAAATTTCCTGCCCTCAATTCAGCTTTCGAAGAGCAGTCCAACACGGACTTGTGATTCTGATTGATTCATCGCCCCTATTCGCGCCGTCGATGGTATCAGTTGAAAATTGTAAGTATCCTCAGAAATACCCTCAGTCCTAAGCCCAGAGATACGAACACAATACTGTGGGTACCCAAACCGCCGCCGACAGCCCATGCATAATTCGGACCTACATTTCATTCGCAACGCTTCTTGACCGTCGATAAGACTCAACGATCCTACCAGGCGATATTTAGACCCCTCAGGCCTTCTTCCCTCTTGACCGCTCGACCGTCCTGCCCCAAGTCTATCGCTCTGATTGTCCAAGGAACATAAAATTTCATATACGGATCGGTTCCTATCTCCGTCAATGCCGACATCTCCGAGTCGTATCCCCTAGACGAAATTACACATGCTGTGTGAAATCACATCGCGGCTGGGCTGTTCTTTTCCCAGCACAGCACACTCAGGCTGACTCGAAGCGCAAAGTATTACCCCCCTCCCCCTCCTCCTCCACCAAGACAGTTGTTGAACAACTTTGTATTCGTCAGGCGGATTGTCGCAAGAACAAGCTGCCCCGTAGAGGACTCTGTAGGTAGCTGATTTCTCCTTCAGACTCTTGAGTTTTTGCGCACATGTAAACGACGTCACGTCCCGGTGCCGCTTCCTCGTTCGTGCCATGTGTTGACATATAAAATCCAACATCTGTGCATATTCGTTTTTATTTTGCCAAGAAATACGAGGGGCCAGCAAGAGTGGGAGTTTGCATCTACAGCTACTCGAATTGCCAGCGTATGGTTGCGTTTCAAGGCAACGAGCGCCACGCCATCGTCAATCGTCAATATTAATTTCCGAGTCGCGTTCTATTCGTGACTCGGAAGCGCTTTGCACTCACCAAAATTGACTTGGCCGACGGCACCACCCTTGCCGTATATTCCACAAGATGCCCCTTTATGAAGGAGGCTAGGAGATGCATATGAGTTCGTTGTGATGCATCCTACCACTAACCTTCACCGCGACGCTTTCAAGTCCACCATCACCTCGCCGTCACTTCAGTTTTCCCCTTCAAGTTGCCTTTCTCACAAGAAGGACCGTAGCCCTTGAGCCATTCCTCACTAGCAGCCGAACCCAGTGACCTTTTGTTCCGAGTCGGCTCCGCCGCAATCGCAAACTTATAAGTACATATCCGATTGCCTCCTGACCCTTCAATTCTATGCCTTGTCCTAGTACTGATCCATTCCGAACTCTACCACAGAGCGCACGACTCAATGTATATGGAATATTGTCCTTCCAATATGTTCGATGTTATCTAGATAAAAAGCTCGCCAATGGTTGCTATCAAACACAGTGAGTGACTCGGAGGACAGGCCCGGGAGAGATGAAGTGGATCATCGCCGACTCGGAGGCTCCATCACTAGCTAGTTCTATTTTTGTCGTCGGAAGAGACGTCCGAACAGCGACTATACTGTGTATATACTATTACTGCCCCCGTCACGGTTTCCGCCCCCGGAGTCCACTGGACAAGATTTGGGGGTTACGAGTCATAGCAACGCCCACTGGCACGCCTTAACACTCAAAATCCTACATTGAATTCCTCGTTTCGTTGCAGTGAATAACGCTACGATATTAATCACAGAGTCTATTTAACTTCAAGTTGGGTGACAACCGTTTCATGTGGCGCACATGAAAACGCATGCCCCACTAGTACCGACTACTACTGCAGCCGCATTCTCAACCCCGCAGTAACCCCGCAAAAAGAAAGGAAGAACTTGAACGCAACCAGGGGTAAGTAACAAAACAAAAAAAAACGACGCGACAAAACAACAAAGAGAAGAAAAGAAGAGACGGCGGGAAAACATAGAAACGAGTATGGGTAGATTGAACCATGTCTCACCGGTCCGGCTAGTGGAGAGAGCTCACACGCCTTCGCCAGCAACAACCGGCACGCTCAGAGGTGGCTGCGACGCCCCTGGTCCCTGTCCCTGCGGCGGCAACGGCATCCGATGAGCAGCAACATGCGGGTGCTGTGCCGGCGGTGGCGGCGGCATCGTTGGACCCGGTGTCATGGACCGCGGCAGCGTTTGTGGCGGTGGCGGAAGAGGCGGAAGAGGCGGCGGGGGCAAAGGCAGCAAGATACGATCCCCCCGATCTCGATCCCGATCCCGTTCACGGGAACGATCGCGCTCGCGTTCGCCGTCCATAGGTTTCGCGCTTGGGCTCGCGGGCGGCGGGGGCATCCGGTGGGTCCTCGGCGGGGATAGCTGGGACGGTGGTGGAGGTGGAGGTGGTGGCGGCGCAGCAGTAGGAGGCGCAGATGAGGGCGGCGCGGGTGAGACCATACGCCCTGGCAGGGCGCGGGCGCGCACGGGCGAGCCTTGCGGGGTCCCGCCGCCCTGCTGTGGCGTGTGCGGTGGTGGGGGTGGGGGGGGCGGCGGAGGTTGTTGTTGAACGGATTCGCTGAACGACCCGCGGGGCGGACGCGGTGCCGCAGCCGGGGGCAGAGCGGCGCTGAAGGGTGTCATGATTCGTTCGTGGGGGCCGGCAGGGGGCGGGCCGGAAGCTGGCCTACCACGGTCCCTGTCTCGCTGTTCGCGTTCCCTTTCTCGATCCCTATCCATATCTCTGTCGCTGTCTCGGTGACGCGGTGACGGCGGTTCGTGCTCACGCTCGCGCTCCCAGTGCCGAGGCGGGAGCGGTGTGGCAGGACCCGAAGTAAGATTGATCAACTCTGGCGCGCACACACGGGGTGGTTCCATGTCACGCGATGGCGCCCGGCGTGGGCCGTCGTAGGGGTGAAGAGGCGAAATCGGGGGCTGTGGTGGAAGAGAGGGTGGCGGTGCAGAGCTAGAGCTGTGGTGGTGATGATGCACGTGGTGATAGTGCACATGGTGGTGATGGTGCCCGCCCGATGGGTGGTGCGTTTGCGGAGGCAGTTGAGGGCCTTGGCCAGGACCGACGTGGGAATCAGAGCGAGAGTGTGGCAGCGGGCGGGCCGGGGGCGCATGTTGTTGCTGTGGCTGTTGAATCACATAGTGCATCTGCTGCTGCTGCTGCTGTTGTAGCTGTTCCTGTTGTAGTTGTTGCTGCTGTTGCTGTTGCTGTTGCTTGTGAATCAAGTATTCCCTTTCCCTCTCCCGCTCCCTCAGCTCGATCTCCTCTCTTTCGCGCTCATCCCGCTCGAACGTGGGGTCGCCATGACGCGAGGTTCCTGAGCTTGGCATCCAGCCATTAACTTTGGCACCGTGCGGTGTCAGCGGACGACTGAACGGTCCCGTACCATGTTCCAGTTCGTGCTGCAGGCCTGAGGGACCGGGGGGATACCGGCGCCTGGGCGGAGGCGCTGACGCAGGAGGACGCCCGCCATACGGGGACATGTCAAGTACGACCCCCATCCCAGGAGGCGTTGGTTGCGCAAAGGAATCGTATCGTGCTGGCGGAGGCTCGGGCGGCCATCTGTGATTGAAGAGGTAGTCGAGGTCCTGCGTAATTTCCGTCGATGATAGTGAAGAGAGGGTAGGGTATGCACGCAGCGGCTGTGGCGGCAAGTCCTTGCCGCGGCGCCGAGAAGACGATGCGCTATGCGAGTTTTTGTTGATAGTATCATAAAGTGTCGGCGGAACGGGGATCTCGTGAGGATAATGGGGAAGACGAGGCACTTCTTTGACGTTAGCATATTGCGAAATGACATATCTGAGGGCTGAGCTGTATGAACTTACGTGGTTGCGGCCTTTCCGCTGCGCGCCGATCGCGTTCTAGCTTTCGGCGTTTTCTGTTCGTCTCTGCGACCATGGTGGTCTGCAATTCGTCACGTGCAAGCTGTCTTTGGCATCAACCAACTGCGAATGGTCTTCTCGTACAGGAAGAAACGCACCATCCACCAACTCCAAACCGCGTTCTCCTCCGCGCGCCTCCTCTTGAGAATATTCGCAAGTTCGTAACTCCTCCGACGTGCGGCGAGTTCCATGCGCTTATCGCGCCTCCTAGACAGCTCCGAGTGCAGATGCAACAATTCCGGGTGTGATCCTAGACGAATAGAGGGAGAGATCAGCACGTGTAAGGGTAGTGACACATAGCACGTACCGTTCTCGACGAGCGCCTCCTCCCACGCGAGCGCCTCCATCTTCTCGACATAAACGCGCTCACGCAAGAGCGCAAACTTGAGTTCGATGGTTGCAAGCGAGTCAAGGGCCTCGGCGCGATGCTCGTGTTGTAAATCGGCTTCCGTTTCCGCGTCGGCTGCCTCGTCTTCAACCTCGGCATCCTCCACCTCGACGTCTTCGGGTTCCGGAACATCGCCGTCTGGCGCGTCTTCTGGTGGTGGGGAAGGAGAAGGAGAGGCACTCTGAGAGGGCGCGTCGTCTACAACAGCGGCACCCATTATCGATGCTACTATAGGTGGGGCAGAAGGGGCAGCGGCGGTGGCCGCGGGTATCGGGGAAGGCGCGCCGTTGACGGTGAGGACTGGGGGTTCAGGTGCATCCTCATCGACGTCCATAGCAGCGTCCGGGTCCTCTTCTTCCGACGCGGTATCGTTCTCGCTTTCAACATCGTCGGCTTCAGGTGCCTGCGCGGCTGGGTCGTCCTCGTCTTCAGTGAGATCGGGTGTGGCTTCTTTGGCGGTGGTGGTGGGGGCGGTTGTTTGTGGAAGAATGTCATCATCGGGGTCCTGTCCGGCTTCGGATTCTCCGTCATCTTCCGCACCGCTGTCGCTGAGGGATTCGGGGCGCGCGACGCGCCGGCGGCGACGAGGGGTGAGGTCGTCGTCATCTTCATCATCGTCATCTTCTTCTTCGTCCCTCTCCTCTTCTTCCTCCACGTCGTCTTCGAGGACATCGCGAGACCGAGGTGCGCGGACAGCGTTGACAGGACGTCGGACGCCTGGTTGTTCTTCCTCGTCCTCTTCCTCTTCCATAGGGCGGGGTTGCATCGTCGGTTCTTCTTCCTCTTCCTCTTCCTCTTCCTCTTCCTCCTCCTCCTCCTCCTCCTCCTCCTCCTCCTCCCCTTCCTCGTCTTCCGGGTCGTCTTCTAACACACCGTCTTGTGGGGCATTCTTGCGACGACTTCCTTTATGAGTCCACGCCCACTTGTGTTCGGGGGGTGGGCGTCGAGAAGATTTTTGCGTGGGACGGGTGGACGGGGTGTCGCCTTTTGGCCCATCCGGATCGTCTTCATCTTCTTCGGAAAGTGGGGTAGCCTTGTCGACATCAAGGTCTTCGTCGGTCAATTCTGATAATTCTGAACTTGTGTCGAGTTGTTGAGCGGCAGACTTGTTACTGGAGGCCAGCCTGGACCTGGATGTGGGTGGGGGTGGAGGTGGAGAGGGCGAAGGGGAAGTTAGAGGGTCTGATGAGGCCATTGACTTTGGCATGCTGCTCTAACGGTTGACCTCGGGCAATCCTGCCTTACGATCGACCACATCGGTCATGTGACCTCTGATTCACACGGTCACCCGCACTCGCTCGCAACTGTTGACCGCGATGGCTAAGCATACGTTCCATGATGGCTCCTTTCTCTCGCCTCTTCTCCTTCTTCCCCTTTAGTTCTAAACCATACGTACCCCAGAATACTCGCTCGATGTCCATTCCCCCTTCTCAAGTCGCCACATTCGCCGCCGGCTGCTTCTGGGGCGTCGAGCACATCTTCCTCAAGCACTGGCCCATCAAGGAAAATAAGGGCATCCTCAAGACTTCTGTTGGATACACTGGCGGATACCCCGATGTTACAAACCCGACGTATCGTCAGGTCTGCTCGGGAAACACCAACCATGCCGAGGCACTCAGGATCGAGTTTGACCCGAACAAGGTCACATATGATGAGCTTGTCGGTCCGTCAAGCTACCCATGTTCTGTCGCAACTATTTTCTCTGACTTTGTGCCGCTCGCAGAGTATTTCTATCGCACGCATGACCCCACGACCCTTAACTCCCAAGGCGTAGATCGTGGCACCCGTGCGTTCCAAACACCTCCCCCGTATTTATTCTTGATGTGTACTTCATCTACGTAGAATACCGTTCTGCCATTTTCTTCCATGCACCAGAGCAAGAGGCGATTGCCCGTCGTGTGACGCAGGAGGTGCAGGAGAAGCATTTTACTCCCAAAGACCAGAAGATTGTCACGACATTAGAGGCAACGGGGACCTGGTACGATGCCGAGGATTATCACCAAGAATACTTGTTCAAGAACCCCACTGGGTACCAGTGCCCCACGCACAGACTTCACTGGTAAATGTTGGTGCTTTTCAGGCTGTTGATCCCAATTGTTTAATTTCCACGACTGTATGACATGCCACCACTGTGTACAGGAAATGATTTATGTGATTTATAAACAAAAGGGACAATGGATGGTTGAATACAGTATGCACCACGTCGTGAATTGAGGATGATTCGTTCTCCACGACCAAAAAGTTCAAAAAGACGCCATCAGAGGTATAAAGCCCGTCCCTTTTAATGTAACAAGGTAGGGGTCGTGCCGAACGGGCGATGTCACCGCGCGTCCCATCCCGGAGGAGGGTCGCACTCATCGCTCTGCACTACAGTTCTCATCACCGGCGTTTTTGATCGTGGAAGAATCAAAGAAAGAGCTCCCTTGCCACTCACGCGCCCTTAAATGCCTTTTGCTTATGTCATCCCTCTCAATCACCACCGCCATGACCACACAAGATAGCCTGATAGGCGTGCTCGACGCCTGCGACAACTTCCGTCCCCACCTCTCCCAAGAGCCTCTTGTGCCATTCCTCCTCGTGCCAGAAACCCGCCCCGCAATAGGCCTCCTCCGCCCATCCGTCGTTGCCGCCCTCATCACCGACAACGCCTGGCGCAACGCCCACGGCCAACCACTCGCATGGGACATTCCCGCCTCCGGCACCGGTACAGACGCCCCGCCATACATCGCCTTCGCGCCAGCACTTGCGCGCGGATCACCCGCCACGCGCACGATCGCTCTCGCGGAGACACTCGAGCGTTGGCGCGCAGCCGCCAACACTGGAGGAGATGCAGATGCAGAGAGGGGCGTCAGCGGCGCATTCGTGGACGTGATAGGCGGCGCGCGATGGCGCGCGGAGTTGTACGACGTGTACATCGTGCCGGGAAGTGCGCTGCGCGTGTCCGGCCACGATCCGCTCACTTTACTCGAAGCGTCATCGTCGGGGAGTGTCGATGGGTATGTGTTTTCGATGGAACGCGCGGCTTGCAAGTTGTTTGGCGTTGTCACGTATGGCGTGCACATGACCGTGTACGAAGGAGACGTAGATGCGGACGCGAATGCCGTGCGGGTGTGGGTTCCGCGGCGTGCCGCGACGAAGCCGACGTGCGTCCTCCATGTCTCTGTATCTCCCCTTCCGGGGTTTTTTTTTAAAGTCTCACTTGCGCTCGCTCGTGGTGGCGGGGCCGTTTCCCTATTATTACATTTGGTTGTTTCCGCCTGCGCGTGTAAAGCTACCCCGGCATGCTCGACAACTCGGTCGCGGGCGGCATCGCAAGTGGTACGTCCGCGTTCGACGCGCTCGTCAAAGAAGCAGCGGAGGAGGCAAGCCTGGATCCCGAACTAGCGCGGAACCGCGCCCGCGGAGTCGGCGTCGTGAGCTATTACTACCAGACCAAGGCCGGATGGTTGCAGCCCGAGGTGCAGTTCGTGTATGATATGCGCCTCCAGCCGGGCGAGGTGCGGCTTGCGCCGATGGATGGGGAAGTCGAGTCCTTCGAGGTCCGTCTCTCTCGCTTTCTCTTTTCTTGAATTTTTTTGGTTGCGAATTGTGTGTGATGTGCGATGGTGCGGACAGCTTATGTCGGTCGGTGAGGTTGTGTCGCATATGCGCGCGGGAGAATTCAAGCCAAATTGCGCGCTCGGTGCGTCATGTTTTCTTTCGCGTCCAAGCCGTCATGACCACTTATTTGCGTGGCTTAAGTCCTACTGGATTTTTTGGTGCGCCATGGCTACTTGACGCCGGAGAACGAGTTCCGATTCCTCGAGATCAACCAGCGCCTCCATGGGCGTTTCGACATAGAGCGGTGGTAAAGCGGACGGCTATAATTGTATCGATTTTGTTGGTCATATGTTCGTCGGGGTAGGAAAGACCTACTGTACATCCCACTGCTGTAGTAATGACATGATGCCTGCATCTGCATGACACGACAAATGGCACGTTGACGTGATATTTAATCAAAGCTTTTCGTTGTTTTTCATCCCGCCACTACCGTAGACTATGTCTTCCACCAAAAAACGTAGGAATGACCCCATCCATTCCTATTTTCTTACCCATCGCCGTCCACTGACATGCGTCTTTTCCTATCCAAGCCCTGCCGTTCTACGTCACTTTCACCGCAGGCGCCATCGCCGGTGTCTCGGAGATACTCACGTTCTATCCTCTAGGTGCGCCAGCTCCCGCTTAACCTTCCAGCCACTTATCTGTCGCTAAACGTGTCTGTTGTCATGCGCCATGCGCCCGTGTTTGTGTGCTCGCTTGTGCTCTAGATGTCGTCAGTATTTTCGTTTCGTTTCGGTGGTCGCGTGGTCGTCTCGTTCAGTAACAAACGTGGTGGGAATCGCTCTCGCGTGTCTTTTCTTCTGTTCTAGGTCAAGACCCGCATGCAATTGGAACGTGGAAAGACTTCCACCAGCCTTCTCGGCTCCTTCCGATCTATCATTCGTGAAGAAGGGTGCGTCCAGTGGCCCATCACTTCCTCAACGGAAAGCTGACCTACTTCGCCTTTATAGCTTCGGACGACTCTACCGCGGTAGGCGGAGATCTTCTTCGAGTAACGCATGGCTTTTGACTCGACGCGCTGTCGAAAGGTCTGGTTCCTCCACTGCTTCTCGAAGCACCGAAACGAGCAACGAAATTGTGCGTCTCTTTCACCATCTATTGGCCCTGTCCTTTCACGTGATGACTCTGTGACAACTCAGCGCAGCAAATGATTTTTGGGGGAAAACTTTCAAAACCCTGTCCGGCGAGGCCGAAATGACGAGGCAGCTTTCCATCGTAACCGGTTGCAGCGCGGGGGCTACCGAGAGTTTTGTCGTCGTGCCCTTCGAGCTCGTCAAAATCAAGTATATCCACCCGTTTCAGACCCGGTGACGGCTGACCGTTATAGGTTGCAAGACAAGGCCCAGGCAAGCACCTACAGCGGCCCCCTCGATGTCGTGCGGCAGGTAGTTCGCAAGGACGGCATCCTCGGGTTGTACGCGGGTATGGAGGCAACGTTTTGGCGGTGCGTGGACTTGCTGTGACGTTGGGGCGGATGAGTCTCTGTTAACTCCGCTCGGTTTTGCCATAGGCACCTTTGGTGGAACGGCGGCTACTTTGGAACTATCTTCCAAGCCAAGGCGATGCTTCCGAAACCGGAGGTCTGCTACTGTCCTCCTGCATCTAGACAGACAGCTAAACGATCTTCAGACATCGCAGGGACAACTTTTGAATAATTTCATATCAGGGGCCGCTGGAGGCTTTGTCGGAACCGTCCTCAATACTCCGTATGTCCGGCCATTCACGCCTCTATAGCGATGCTAACTCGTTACTATCTTTGTTGCCAGTTTCGACGTCAGCCGCTGAATTTATTGAGTACACAGTGGCTGTCCGGACTCACACGCTACATACAGGTTGTCAAGTCTCGCATCCAGGGAGGAGAGAAAGTACCCGGTGTTGTCCCGAAATACAATTGGACATACCCTGCGTATGCTCCTTTTCTGTTAAGATAACTTGCCATGGTGGTTACCTTGCTCCCGTTAGGCTTATAACCATTTTCCGTGAAGAGGGTCCGATTGCGTTGTACAAGGGTTTCGTACCCAAAGTACTGAGACTTGCGCCAGGCGGCGGTGTGCTGTTGCTTGTAGTGGAGTTCACACTGGGCGTGTTCCGAAAGGGTACGTCTTTGTTAAGCGGTTTTGTGATGTCCACTTTGTTGATGACGTCGCTCCTTAGCGATGGGTCCACCGTATATTTGAGATGAAGCATATATCCATACCAGTCTTGCCGTTGGTTTTCGTCGGGTTGTGGTTAGTGTTACCCTGCATTGTACGTTCCTACAGTAGTGTGGCGGGCGCGTTTCACACTATGTTGTCTACGTTACCCACATCTTTAGACGAGGATGGTGGATAGTAAATGGGGACTTGTGTCTAAAGTAGCTGATAAGCGCTGGCGCTAAGCAAGTTGCGCCTACAATCAACACATGCTTTTTCTCGTTCACCACTCGCATGTCCCACCGCAAACACAAACATCGACAACGGTCGGACACATACAACAACCAATACGACAGACCAGCGAGTCCATCGCCCACCCGCCCTGATCCTAGCCTCTTCATCGTTGCGCATGAAGCAGACATCATTAGGGGACCGCAGGCGGCACGCAGTGCGGACTCGCTCGAAGTTGCGCTAAACGTTGACGGGAGGGAGGGCTCGCGTATCGGCGACGGCTTGATAAAGTGGGAGAACGGGACAGGCGCGGACGCCGAGGGGCCTGGTATGTGGGTGGACAGGTGTGTGACGTCTTTTCGCGCCATCGTGGAATGAAATGTGCCGTCTTGCGGGGTGATCTGCTGGTCTGTCTATCTTTGAGTGAGTATGTGAGTGTGTTATGCCATGCCATATGCTATGTGTTCTTTAACGGTACGTATCGAGGAGCGAACTCTGCGCTGTGCGTGCTCTGCGCCTGTTCATCTCGAGTTCCATCCATCGGATATTTTGGTACTTTTATTTTTCTCTTCCCACCCGCATTGCCCTCGAGAGTGCATGGGGGGCTGGGGAGAGTAGTGTGGGTCCAACGATAACTCAACCGCTCACGCGTCTCAACATTAACCGCAGATACGACGCGCGCCTCCTCCTGGACGCGCGACATCACTGCCCCGACGCAGTCCATTCCGCGTCCCATCACCACCACCACCACCACCACCACCACCCACCGAGACCCGACTCTCCAGGCGGATGGTCGGACCTTCCGTCGGACGCAGAAGATACTTTCTTCCTCACCCCCGAAGAGACCGCCGATCTCCACCGCACAAAACGCCTCCGCCACTTCGAGGACCTCCGCGCCGCCCGCCTGCGCGCTCTCTCCCCCGACCCGGACGCCTCAGCCTTCCAAGCCGACGCGGATCCATGGGGCGACAGCGACGAAGAGGTAAAGCACACACACACACATATATATCCCCACAATCCATCTCCTATGCCGCCATAGCACAAAATACTCACACATTCTTTCGCTTTCGTATTAGCCAGACGAGCAGCAGGTGGAGCTCATGCACCGGACGGCGGCGCACGTCATCCGCGCGACGAACGACGCGCAGCTCCGCGCGCGCATCCTCGCGCACCACGGTGCCGACCCACGCTTCGCGTTCCTCCGCGGACGTTGGAGCGGCGCGTGGGCGCGCGCGCAGGTGGAGGCGCATCGCGAGATGCTTGCGGAGCGGGAGGCGCAGAACGCCGGCGCGCTTGGGGGCCTTACGGGGTATGGGAGCGCGAGCGCGAGCGAAGACGAGGCGGAGGACCACGATGGTGGTGGTGGTGGTGGTGGTGGTGATGTCACCGAACGCGTGCAAGCATTGGAGGAAGCTCAAGGTGTGTCTGAGGAACTCGCACTACGCGTAGCACAGGAGGCTAGGCGTGCCAAAGCTCGAGAGTGGGCCGAGAAGCGGCGCGTTGCGAAGGCCCTTGCTATTGCCACGACGGAACTGGAGAAAGATGATCAGGAAACTGATATGATTCTGAGCCAAGTGGTAACGTCCCCCCGGTAGGTATCTCAAAGACCTCTATGCAGGTTTTGTAGGGAGGTTAAAATACGCGGTAGTAGAAAGCGATTACTATGTCACACAGTACGACTTTCCAGTCATCTATTATTCTTTTTTCGACTCGGCCTTCCCGAGCCCTTCAGACCCGTGTTCCCCAAGTACTTTAAGCCGCTCCGTCAACGTCGGGTGGCTGTGGTGGTATGCAGAGTATAGCCAGTCGACCCAGACAGTCGACAGGTTTTTCACGTGCAAGCCCACAAGCGCATGTCCCAGACGGGTACCCATGTCCTTCATTGCTTCCTTATCTGCCGCAGACTCGAGGTGGATGATTGCGGGCAGTTCGCAAGCGAAGTGGTCCGCCTGGTACTCGAAGCGGCGGGAAATGGCGTTCATGGCCATCCCGACGACAGCTTCAAATGGCATCAGTAACAACTGGCAATGTGAGCATGAGTAAGATTGTGTGTCCAGGGGAAATGGGTGCGGTCATACCTGATAAAGGAGGAACGCGATAATTGGGGGCGGGCGTGCTGCGACTGACTCTGGGAAGCCGAAGGAGCGGAGGAGCGGGGGCGCATTGAGAAAAGCCGGGAAAAGCGCAAGAATGGTAAAAATGTGGAGCTGAGAAATGAGGAGTAACTTTGTCGGGTGGTAGTAATACCAGTGGCCAAGCTCATGGGCGAGGACGGCTTCGACTTCCTTGGGCTGGGATTGCTTGATCAAGGTGTCAAAGATGACAATGTGTTTGCTCTGCCAAAAGAGTAAGATCGAGAACCGAGGTTGATTGACGCACTTACCCAGGGCAGCCCAAAAAAGTATGCATTGGAATGCGAGCTACGCTTGGAACCGTCGATCTCATAAAGGTGTTTTAGTGGGAACTTGAGTTTAGATGCGAGTGCCTCGACACGAGTACGGAGTTCGCCTTCTGGGAGAGGCGTGAGTTTGTTGAAAAACGGTTGGATTACTGTCGGGTAAATGATGACCATTGATATATAGAAAAAAAGGCTGGAGAAGAAGTGAGCAGGCGGGAGGCGGTGGGAAGTTGAGAAACCGCACAGAAGTATCATGATCCAAGGTACGAAGCGGTCGCCGGCCCACTCAAAGATATAGAGGAATGCGGCAAGAGCGGGGGTACCAATGACTATGCCGAGAGCCCAACCTTTCAGTATGTCTGCAAAAAACAAGGGGAGGGTGGTCTTGTTAAAACCGTGTTGCTCCTCGAGGACGAAGGTTTGATATAAGCCAACCGGCAAGTCAGGAAGGGTGGAGACGAATGCCAAGAGAAAGACAAAAACAATCGACTGAGAAATCTGTTGGGTGGGATCAGACAACAGTTCACGGAACAAACAATCGAGGGCGTACCAGATACTCTGGGCCATAACCCGCAAGTCCCAGAAGTTGACCCGCGGTTCTCCATGCCCAGGGATAGTACAAGCCCGAGGCAATTTGAAGGGTTTCAATGACCTGCTTGTACAGCCCGGAGACTATGGTGAACTTGGCCTTGTGTTTCCCATATTTCTGGGACCTTTCAAACACCTGAGGCGTGAAGTGGTCCGCAAGGACAGCAGGTGGAGTCGGCTTCGAATAGAGCGGATATTGCCGCAGGCTGTATATGGAGGGGAATGGCGACCATGAGCGTCTGTGGAAGACGAAGAGCACATCGTTAATTAGGACGTACAGGAGGTAAGACTCGAAGAGGCAGACGCCCCAATAGAACGCGAGAACATATGTTTTCCAATCGATGGGTTCCACTTGAACAAATGCGAGTCTGCGCTGAATGGCAGCGAGTTGAGCGTGTAGGATGTCCATATCGTCTGCTCGGGTGTGCCGTTCTACACGTCACCATTTTTGTTGGAATTTTGCTCAGGTCACGTGCTGATCCCAGACAACTAGAAATTCTCTGATTGGTCCGGCAATATTCGTGAAACTTTCAATCTCCGCTAGAATACTGTTACGGACATCGGTTGTTGTCCGCTCGAAAGTCGCTCATCGTCATCGTGCTCACCGTCAACGACGGCTACGGAGCATAGCGCGCTTCCTAGCCAAGGGCGCAAGATACTCCCGACATAGCTCATAATATTTTGTCCTCATTTTAGCAACCTAGAGAATGTTTAGGCTGGTTTCGGCGGCGTCGAGGCCAGCATCAAATGGCTGGCTGTCTCGCGTGGCCTGTTCAGACTGTCGGAATAACCGTACGTCTATGTGCGTTTCCGGTTTCTGCTTCCGGACTGATTTTCTGCTTGTTCCCTACGAAAGGCCGTCAATCGTTTTCCTCAACTTCGGCACGCAAGGCAGATATCACACTCACTGTCGACGGCAAAGAGGTCACTGTTCCTCAAGGTGCGACACCCGTAGTGCAGCATGTGCAGACCCCAACATATCGTCCTTTATGTAGGCTCCGCATTGATCCAGGCGTGTGAAGCCGCTGGCGCGAGCATTCCGCGGTGCATACATCTCCGACTTTGACATTGCACAGCATACTCATAACCTAAATATACCTTAGTTTCTGCTACCATGACCGACTTGCAATCGCGGGCAACTGTCGGTGAGCATAGGAGTTTATCACTTTTATTAAAAAAGAGATCGCTTACGGTTCCTAGAATGTGTTTGGTGGAAGTTGAGCGCTCACCCAAACCAGTCGCATCATGGTAAGTTAGTCCTTTTGAGTCGAGTCCCTCTGTCATTTGCGGCCAACAGCGCGATGCCCGCAATGAATGGCTCGAAGGTCTTCACGAATACACCTTTAGTCCACGAAGCAAGGTAACTGCTACCTCCACTCCGTAATCCGCACTTGACCTAACAACTGTCATTTCTTCCGTAAGAGAGGGCGTCATGGAATTCCTCCTTTCCAATCATCCTCTCGACTGCCCAATTTGTGACCAAGGTGGTGAATGTGACCTTCAGGACCAGTCCATGAGGTATGGCTCAGACCGGACGCGTTTCCACGAGATCGCCGGCAAGCGCGCTGTAGAGGACAAAGACCTCGGTCCCCTCGTTAAGACGTCCATGAATCGGTGTATTCAATGTACGCGTTGCGTTCGGTTCGCGAATGAGGTTGCTGGCGTTGAAGAGCTCGGTACAACTGGCCGTGGAAACGATTTGCAAATCGGCATGTATGTGGAGAAGACTATGGACTCGGAACTCTCGGGCAACATTATTGACCTGTGTCCCGTTGGAGCTTTGACGAGCAAACCATATGCATTCCAAGCACGGCCATGGGAACTTAAGAATACCGAGTCAATTGACGTGCTCGATGCAGTAGGGTCAAACATTCGTGTCGACTCACGTGGTGTACAAGTAATGCGCATTCAACCGCGTACAAATGATAATGTAAACGAAGAATGGATTTCGGACAAAACGCGATATGCATATGACGGGCTAAGGTTCCAACGTCTTACGACGCCTCTCGTCAAGCGAGGTGACCGGTTTGTAGCCGCCTCGTGGGAGGATGCTCTCGCGGCCGTTGCTGCTGGGCTTGCCAGGTCTGGCGCGAAAGGGGATGAAATTCAGGCTGTAGCCGGTCACCTAGCAGATACAGAGTCCCTTGTGGCGTTGAAGGACCTCATTAACAGGCTCGGCTCAGACAACACTGCGCTAGACCTGGCCGGCGGTTCTACGTCCCCGGTCGCTGGTATCGACGTTCGGTCAAATTATCTCTTCAATACAACGATCCCCGGCGTCGAGCAGGCAGATGTCATCTTACTTGTTGGCACCAATCCGCGGCACGAAGCGGCCGTGCTTAACTCGCGCATCCGCAAATCATGGATACACACTGGTCTCGAGGTCGGCTTGATCGGCGAGCGTGTGGACACGACATACGGGTACGATTACTTAGGGCAGGACGCCAAGGCGCTAGCCGACTTCATTGCGGGCAAGGGCGAGTTTGCCAAGAAGTTTGCCGCAGCCCAACGTCCATTAATAATCGTCGGAAGTGCGATTGGAGAGCATGCGGATGGACCGGCGGTCTACCATGCGTTGGCGAAGTTCGTTGAGAACAGTAAGAGCAAGTTAGTCACGCCCGAGTGGAACGGCTTTGCAATTCTCCAACGGGTATGCCTCGAGGCTTTTATCGTCTCCCCTTACTTATCGGTCATTTCAGGCTGCCTCTCGTGCCGCCGCATACGACATCGGCTTTGTTCCTTCGAAGAAAGCGGCTGTGACGAAACCCAAGTTCATCTATCTCCTCAATGCCGATGACATCGATCCAGCATCCATCCCGAGAGACGCATTTGTCGTCTACCAGGGTCACCACGGAGACCTTGGCGCACAACTGGCGGATGTCTGCCTTCCGAGTTCCGCGTACACCGAGAAGTCGACAACATGGGTGAATACTGAGGGTCGTTCGCAACTTGGGCGGGCCTCAGTACCTCCTCCAGGTGCGGCGCGGGAAGATTGGAAAATTATTCGGTACGTGGCCGCCAACTCGCGGTAAGACATCGGAATATTATTGAAGCTGTGCACAGCGCACTGTCTGAGATCTTAGACAACACCCTACCATACGACGACGTACTTACACTTCGTGATCGTATGTGGGAGCTCTCCCCTTCGCTCGTCCGGTACGGCGCATTAGAACGTACGTCAACCGATATCACGCTCGCGGGGCTCAAGACACTCGCAGCACAAACCGCATCTGCCAAGGTGACCGGTGCGCCGTTCCTCAAGCCAATCTCAAACTTCTATCAAACGGACCCCATCTCACGCGCGTGCGTACGGCTATCTGTTCACCTGCTTCTGAATTTCATCATGGACTTTGCGACGTGTAGGTCGGTGACGATGGCACAATGTACACGGGCGTTTGTCAAAGGCGAGCAATACCGGTCCCCAGAGTCGGCGAAGTCGTCTCAGGCTGCGTATGCATGACACGACGGGCATGGTGCAGAGGTAGTATAGGGTTCGTTGATAGATCTCCAGCAAATTATAAAACAAAAACTTTCCTCTATCGCGTCTCGTGGGATGCCTCTGTTGCAGGAGTTAGTGCACCTACGTCTGGCTGAGTGAATTAAAGGGACTCCAAAGTATGGGTGGTTGGTGGGAAAGAAACAGGTAAATGAGTATTGTGGGTTATAGATAATCCAAGGGGTGGTGGGTCTTGGGATTCGGCGGGCACGGCTGGAATGAAGGCCCTTATTATTCAAGTCCCCTTGATCTTCGCCGCGAGAGTCCCTAAAATGATATAGCTCGATGACGGCCTCTTCCGAGTCCCAAGATCCCAAGTCTTATGCCAAAAGTTCATCAAAAAAACTCCCCGCATCGCACCCGTTTATTCGGGTTCTTAAGAACGGTAAGAATCTGAGGCACGTGGTCCCTTCGGTTATGTCGGTGGCCTCACATGACCGTGGCAGGTAATTCTAGACTAGCAAAATCCCGTCGCTCATCTTTTCTGCTCTCCAGCTAGATGCTCATCAACTCGCGAGCGAATGATAGCCTTTCCTGTGATGCCGGACAAGGTTGCCTTTTGTCTGCCGGGCGGCCGCCGCCGCGATTACCATCGCCGCATACTGGGTTGACCGACTTTAAATCGGGTCACTGCAAATGATGCGCGTCTTCCCATAATGTCACGGTCTACTTGGGTGGGTGCGAGAGATGATCAGCTTGTCGGTCCATCTCCGAACAAAACCACCCCCAAACGTGCTTTGAAACGTCGAATTATGCGAGACTTCGTGATGGCCGCCAGTGAAGAACCTTTGATTCCGCCGGCTGTGCCGCCTTCCATTCGCCGATGCTGATGCTCAACCCCCTGCTGGCACGCGGCCCTGTTTACGGTGTGTGAGACCTGACGCACGTTTGTTGACAGGGTAAAACCCGCCTGGCACGTTCGACCAGACAGAAGATGGGTTTGACGGGACTTAGGTGGAGCTCTCGATGCAAAGTCTTGCGGGGTCATATTCTTTTTGTTGATTTATTTTCGTAACCGGTCGAAGTCGACCTTCCAGGACCCGATTATACTATCGTCACCCATGGCCTCGAATCCGATTCCAGTTACGGTCGACGCTGCAGGATCCCTTAAGGTGCGTTAAAGGTCCATTCAGAAGGCAATCCCCAGTTCAAACGGTTACCCGGCTCTGTCTGTTCCTGAAAGGTCCAAGAACCCGTCCATCGTGGCGTAGTAATCATGCGACATGAGGCCTTTGTACTTCAACACTAGTACTGGCGACATCAACGTAATCCAACGTTGGGCGGTTTCTAGGGCGTTGGTGACAATCAACAACTGAGAAGCATAGAAGAATCACCGATCTTCGGGACTATTTGTCCCTTGAATTTCCATTTTCGAAGGCGGCGCGTACTTTGCTCACTTTGGTTTACGTGGTTTCTGTGATAGCCTGGACCGATGGGCCCATAGCGGCGGCGCCGTATGCTCAAATCGACGTCAAGAACCTTTTTGAGAGGCGCCCTTAGCGCTGATATGTTACGCTCATCGCTTGCGGGGAATGGCAAGCGCGAATGGCCTGCGATACAATGGAACTATTAGAAATCAAGGTCTTTGACTGATGGTGTCATGTGCTGACCCGCTAGATAAGGGAACTGGTGGGGCCAATATTCGAAACAAAATGCGCAAATATTGTGACCTTTTGAATATGCGTAACGGATTTATGAAGCCTCAACGTCAGACATATAAGCTGATATGACAGTGCACCGCGTCCCTTATGGCGGCGTACGCGTACTAGGAACCGCTGTTAGGATCTTGCATTCCACCGGCATCACGCAAGTACGTCAAGGAAGCCGCTTGTCAAAATGAAGAAACGTGGGGTAAATGTATTCAGTGAGTCGAACGTTGTTCTTGCGGCCGGGTCTTGTTGGCAGATGCACGTAAACGAGCGCATGACAATATGAAGGTGAGCGCCGTTGGCTGACGCGAACACTTGGGTGTCAGTTGGCTGTTCCATTCGGTGGATGAAATCCCATTTTTTGGCTAGGCCAAGCGTATAAAAGGGCACCTCACATCCCCACTTTTCCGTAGTACACCTCTTACTCTCGAGTTGTATCAAAGATATCTCTCCTCCACCTTCAACGTCGACAAGACACTGAATACTTTGGGTGTACAGCCTACAGCAGAAACCACGTAAGCGCGAGCAACACCTTTCTTTGTCTACCCCCTCATTATTTCTTCCTAGAATGAGTTACACAATCACCGCGCGCATCTTCCGTACCAACCCGAACGCATTCTTCCGCGTCGCAGAAAAGACGGTCTGGCACTTCGCTAACGGCGGGACATGGGGCGAAGTTGACGAGACCCATGTGCTCAAGATGGGCGGCAGCGGAACTTGTGGCTCCCTTCGTTTCGTGTCCGACACCACTGACGAGAAATTCATCGTCACCTTGGGCGTCCACAATTACAAGCGTTGGGGTGACATTGTCACGAACCTTAAAAACGAGGAGACCGGCGTCGTCATTACGCCGCAGTACTACGGCGGCCAGCACCGCGACCGGGAGCAACAACGGGAGAAGCAGCTGGCGAGTTACGGTGTCAAAAACGCCAAGGGTCGCGAAATTTCTTTCGAGTATGTTGTAGCCGAGGGAAATGACCTCAAGGTCAACATTTACATCAAATGAAGTAAGTTCTTTTTTTTTTGGCGATCCATCCGTTCTCTCAGGTTCCAACTATATTTCCCCATTTAGCATTTTCCAAGACGTTTCTTGAAAGTCGCAGTCACCATCGGATGCGTTCTTGTGTAGTTTCCATGCATTGTGTGTGTAAAGAGTCTGTTGTAAACCGCGTGGAAACAGTGTTGAGTCAGCGTTAGCAAAGATGATCGTCCGCCCTGACTTGAAACGATCCTAGTGGTGAACCAGTGTGGACGCGAAAAAAACATGGGAACCTGCCACGTGCATTCGTAAAGTATTTGTTGCCCAACTACATTGCCCGCCCGGGCCCGACGACAACTCGGGAGACAGAGACCTCTGAAGACAAGAGGAATTGCAGTGCAAGTCAGGACGAGTTAAGCTTGAACCGCCGATGACGATGAGTTACGTCATCCACCTATCCTTCTCCAAACGCAGAGAACGAGCAAAATATTTTACCCGAGCGAGGGTCTCAAAATGGCAGAGAATGTTGCGAAGCCTCGCATGGAGGGTGTCTAAGTGGTAAGGAATGGGCAGAGCGCGACGGAGACCATCCATGTTCCCTACTGATCATGTAGTTGATGCAGACCTTGCGCGACGCGCGAGCAGAGCACAACAGAGTACATTGGCGACAGCGAGAGACCTCAAAGCAGTTAAAATACCATCGCCCACCTATCTGAATCGAAGACATGTACGTTTGAGTGGGCTCCTCGTTTTACTTGAAGTCCACACGCCAAAGTGAATAGCCCACCTTGTCGAAGCTGCGCGCGCACAATGAGCGATTAACGAGCAACTCAAGATCGAAAAAAAAAGAACGAACTTTTGCGGAACCACTCGAGCGAGCCTACGTCTCTATGCGTTTCCAGCCCTCGAGGTCGACTTGGGCAAAACGTCAAGAGAATTCTTCTCGTTTGGTGTCTTCTCGTACGGCTTGTCGTCGGCATCTTATCCCCAATGTCTTCTTTTGTAGGAATCTTTTCGGCTTTGGGTTGTGCGGCATCAGGCCCCTTCTCTCACCTTTCTTTTGGGGTAGTATGTACTGCAACACTTTCTCCGTAAACGCGGTAGAGCCGAAGAGGTGAGATAACTGAGACTTGGCCGGTTCACGAAGGTCTCGAAGTCGTGCGCGGATGGAAACACCAACGGCGGCGGGGAACGTTGTTGGAGTCCAGCGGCCAGAAAAATGACTGCCGCCGTCAGACATGAGCTACATCCGTCTAGGAAGATGCATTTCGATAAGGGGAAGGGCTGAAGTTAGTCAACCCTGAAAATAGGTGTAAATCTGAAGGATGTTGAGTAGAAAACACCCAGAGAGGGTGTCATAACGCATGAACTTATAGGGAGTAATGGCGACCTTGACAAGTTGAAGGAAGGTGTTGAGCTTCCTCAAGTCCCGTTCACGGCACTACGGTGCGCTGTCAGCATCCGCAACTGCAACCCATTGATCGACTAAAGGGACTCTCTGACCGTTGGGGGTAGAGTTAACAGCTAGGGACGCGACTCGGTAGTAAGCGGAGTCATAGTAACATGATTGCAAGCAAAGGTGTATTCGCCAAATGCAACCAAGTCTTTGTACGCACTCGAACCCTAACCCTACTCGTTCCCACGACGAGGCGCGTCGCATGTCCGGGTCAATATAAGGACAGGAGTTCTTTCTCTCATTGCGTTCCTTTTTCTTTCTCGCATAGATTTATGGCCTCAGTCACAGCGCCAGTCATCCCGTCCCGTCCGGACTCCGGTGCTCGCGCATCCCATCATCCTAGCCGTGCAATCGAACCGTCCTTGAAACACCCCCTCGGATACCATCTTCCTCATCCTGGCGCACCACATCGTCCTCGCGCAGAACTGCGCACACATCTAACGCCTCCCCGTCTCGCGCCCGCAGATGCGTTCGAATGTGCTCGCCGTGCCCCACGCTAAGGTCTTTGCCCCGCTCCACACCTTCCTCGTCGCGCACCGGCTGGACCCGCTCATGAGGACGCTCCTCCTTATGCTACCCTCCATGCTCTCGCGCCAGCGAGTGCTCAAATGCATGCGCAGCCGGCGGCCCCTTTGCGCACATAGCCGCATCCCAGGATCGCGCAACCTTCCTTGCGGCGAGCGCCTCCGGCGACACGATGAGCGCCCTCACGGCGCTTAATCGTACCGTCAGCACAATCTAGCATCACGGGTGTGAGGGGTCGACGTACCACTGGTGGTTGCGGTGACCTGCTGCTCAAATCGTGACATCGTTGTCTGTCGTGACATTGTTGCTTTCCAGTGAGAACATGGCACGTGGACTTAGCAGTGGCGGGTGCAATGCCAGGAGAAATCGATGATCGACGACTCAGACGTTGGGCGAGGTGTAACCGATCATCCCAGGGCTTCACGGACGTCCCATTAAGTGTTCCGCTTCGATGATACAGCATACGCGATCCCCAATTCGGATGGACGAGGGGAGGCGCCAGTGATGTTGTAATGCCATGCGCACGCATATCAGTCAAATAACTCGAACTCGAGGTGATGCTGGAGGTGCACCTCATGAATATGCGCCACCGAACCAACACAAACCAGTCGTAAAACTACTCAAGGGCTTCGTTAGGCTGCTTGGAATGGTCCGTGTACGGCGGCTGTGGGTGGTGGACGCCAGCCCGGGTTGGGGGGACTGACTGGAAGACGCGAGCCTGGGTTTGACGCGTTGTTGGGGAGATGACGGGCGTGAAACAGAAGAAGGTAGCTCTTCTGAAGACCGTAACAAAGTCGGTTTATGAAGATATTATATGTCGAGAAGACAAATGATAGGTCTCTGGCTGGTGACAGTTGTCGCGGACGGCTGGATTCTGCTCCTTGGCTGCAGCCTTGACCGCCGAGACACTTTGGTCTCAGATTCACCCAGTGGTGCCTCGATTTGCCATTCTTCGATCGTGGAAATTGATTTGGGGTGTGGGGATTCAAAGTGATTGTGCTGTAACGGCCGGCTGCTGTGAATGGCACTGTCGCGGAGACTTGCACGTGAACTCGGGTGGAACAGGCTCAAAACTTGATTTCAAAAACATGAAATGGTAAACAGGAGCAAGAAAAACATGACCCTTAAAGGCGACGCTTAAGGAGAAATTCGGTAAACTGAATAATAGAGTATTCCGCAGGCACGGCAAAAAACTGCTTCGTGACTTCACTATGAACACCAGAAGCACAATATCGAGAATATGCCCGATCCAAAGCCTCATCTCTGGTTGGTTTAGATTGTGAGGCATGATAAAGGCACACATTCTCGAGAATGAGAATTGTCACTATTTTGGATGTTAGAAATTGCAAGATAGGCAGCAGAAGCATACCAATCAGTTTGTGATGCATGTGGTCATCACTAGATATCAAAAGGGGAGGCTGAAATTGTGTTAGAATAACAAAGCTATATCTCTAAAATAACAACAGTACATTGGCAAAAAAGGAGCTTAGTTTGGAGAATAGTGCCTGCAACACAGAGAAAGAAAGATATGAGGATGCAGGGAGCAACCATATATAAGAGGACAACTCACATTCTGGTGAACAAGCGGGGGGGGGTCAAGTGTCAAGTCAATATATTGGAAACTTGAAATGGAGAGGCACATACCGTCTGGAGGGTGCATGGAGAGAAACAAGTTAGGACACTAAAAGAAAGTGTGCAACCGAGGGGCACCCACCAACTGCAAAGTGCAGAGAGAGGGAGAAGTCAGAACAGTGAACAAAACCAAGTGACTGAGGGACACTCACTTCCTGTGATGTGAAAAGGGAGGGACAAATTGGCACAACAAAAGAAAGTAAGCAAGCCAGTGGCCAGTGACACTCACTTTCTGGAGAGCACAGCGGGAGGGACAAGTCAGGACAGTGAAAGTAAGTGAGCAAGGAAGGGCCACTCACAGACTGGAAAGTGGAGAGGGAAGGCCAGTCACGACAATGAAAGAAAGTGAGCAAGTGAGGGTCACTCACTTGCTGGAGAGCATAGAGAGGAATTAAGAGAGCAAAGAAAGTGAGTGAGTGAGGGCACTCACTGCCTGGAGAGCATAGAGGGAGGCAAATTTCAGAACAACAAAAGAATGCAAGCAAGTGAGGGGCACTCACATACTGGAGAGCATAGTGGGAGGGACAAGTTGAGAGAGAAAAAGAGAGCGAGCAAGGGACACTCACTTGCTGGGGAACACAGAGGGAGAGTCAAGTCAAAACACCAATTGTCACCAAAAGACAGAAAGCAAGAGAGGGGTACTCACGAACTAGAAAGTGCAGGGCAACAAATTATGAAGGAAAACAAGCGAGAGAGGGGCACTAACGTACTGGAAATCGTAAAGGGAGAAATAGGTCAGGAAAGCAAAGGAAAGCAAGTGACCGAGGGGCACTCACAGACTGGAAAGCACAGAGGGAGGGACAAATCAGGAGAGCAAAAAAAGAGAATAACCCAGGGCAACAGACCAACTGGAGAGTGCCAAAAGAGGGATAAGTCAGGACAGCGAAAGAAAGCAAGCAAGCAAGAGGCACTCACATACTGGAGAATGCAGAGGAAGGTGCAAGTCAGGGATGCAAATGAAAGCAAGTGAGTGACAGGCACTCACGGTCTGAAAACAGCAAAGGTCAAGCCAGCGAAAGGGAGAAGGCAAGCAAGCAAAGGGCACTCACTTCCTGGAGAGCACAGAGGGAGGGATAAGTCAGGACAGCGAAATAAGCAAGTGAGTGAAGGGCACTCACGTTCTGGAGAGTGCAGAGGGACAAGTCAGGGAAATGAAAGGAAGTGAAACAGCGAGGGGCACTCACTTCCTGGAGGGACGGAAAGAGGGACAAGTCATGACACAGAACAAAATAAAATGAGCTAGGGAGGGACACTCACCAACTGGTGAGTGCAAAAG
>Ga0137397_10000499_pt1 | contig 27087 bp, 20 predicted proteins | sample czorhiz116metaG_FD_106658 | JGI IMG/M metagenome (GOLD analysis project Ga0137397, IMG submission 106658) | Vadose zone soil microbial communities from Angelo Coast Range Reserve, California, USA - czorhiz1.16 metaG | ecosystem: Environmental > Terrestrial > Soil > Vadose zone | place: USA... | reverse complement strand
GGTCACGTTCGACGGGGCGGCCCACGTGATCACGCTGGCGACGGGACAGGAAATCGTTCTGCCGGTGGCGCCGCAGCCCCTGTTGTGGGCGGTGCTCACGCCGAACGGCCAGCGGGTCGTCGCGTTTTCGTCCGACCGTCATAGCTTGGTCGCGGACGTCTCCGGCGGTGACTGGATGGTGCTCACCACCGACCCGTTTTCGGTGCGAGGGGCGCCCGACTTTCCCATCGGCCTCGCCATCAGCCCCGACTCGCGGATCGTCGCGTCGAACTCGGTGTCCGCGGGCGTGGTGGAGGCGGTCGCCGGCGAGGCGGTGCGGGCCGTCGTCCGGAAGAATGGAAATCCCATGCTCTTCGCCACCCCGGTGTTCGAGCCGGCCGGCGGGCACGGACGGGCGATCTTCTATGAGAGGAAGACGGAGCCCGGCTATCATCTCGTCATCGGGAATGCCGATGGCAGCGGAGACTGGGTCGAAGTCCCGAACTGGCAAGGATACGCCCGCTGGACCGGACACAGCGTCCTGAGCAACACCGCGAGCGCGATGGTGCCGGGTGCTTACGATCTGTTCGTGACGCCGGCGAATGGCCAGCAGACCCCGTTCCTGACCGGAGTCGTCAGCTCCTTCGTTACCGATTCGGTCGATCACCCAGTGCTGCTGTACGTTCCGGCGAGCGGCGGGCTGTACTCGATTCCCGTGCCGCAACCCGGGCCCTGAATGCACCGGCTGGGCGGCAGTCAGCGGGCTGCCTGCGCGGCTGGTGCGTAGCACAGCCGCGTTTCGACGCTTGGCGCGAGTACCACGTGTCTGCGAGACAAAAAGCACCCACTTATAGATAAGTGGTGCTGTTATGTCTCCATGGCGCGTCGTCCTAAGCAAGTGTTCGCCAAGGAGCGGGATGCCATCCGGTCCCGCGGCGGCATGGTCCGCATGTCGGATGCTCTGCGCCTCGGCATCAACCGGAAGACCTTCTACGCGATGCGCGACGCCGGCGTGCTCGAGCAGCTGAGCAGGGGTCTCTTTCGGCTGGGGGACCTGCCTCCGCTGGGAAGCCCCGATCTCGTGACCGTGGCGAGTCGGGTCCCGGAAGGAGTCATCTGCCTCGTCTCTGCGCTCTCCTTCCACGAGCTCACCACCCAGGTACCGCACGAATTGGACATCGCCATCGAGCGCGGAAAGAAAAACCCTCCCCGGATCGACTATCCACCGGTCCGGGTCTTCAAGTTCTCCGGGGCCGCATTCCGCCAGGGCATCGAGGTTCACAAGATCGACGAAGTTCCAGTTCGCATCTACACCGCCGAGAAGACGATCGCCGACTCGTTCAAATTCCGGAACAACCTCGGCATGGACGTGGTCCTCGAGGCGCTCCGGCTCTGGCGACGGCGGCCGCGCCGGGACCTGGAGAGCCTGCTTCAGCATGCGCGCCACTGCCGCATCGAGCGGGTCGTCCGTCCCTACCTGGAAGCTCTGCAATGAGCGCGAAGAACATGGCGACCTCCGTCCACGCGCGGCTTACCGACATTGCGCGGAGAACGGGCCGTCCGTTCCAGGAGCTGCTGCAGTACTACGCAGCCGTCAGCTTCTTCCTCTGATTCTGTGGTGTTCGGGTTCGGGCCGCTATGCGGACCATCCAGTTCATCGCGCGGCTTCCTGGACGGGCCGCGGACCGGGCGACTAACCTCGGTGGATGCCGCCGCTTGTATTCCTTCCGGGCGCAGGAGGCCGCTCGTCCTTCTGGCGCCCCGTCGCCGATCGACTCGCCGACCTCGGCCCAGCTCACGTCCTTGGCTGGCCCGGCTTCGGCGACGTTCCAGCCGACCCGACCGTCGACTCTCTCGCCGCGCTGTATCGGTGGCTACTCGAGCGCCTTCCGAATGAGCCGAGCCACGTCATCGCTCAGTCGATGGGTGGGGTCCTCGCTGTCCGGCTGGCGATGGATCATCCCGAACGCGTCGCCCGCCTTGTGCTCGTCGCTACATCGGGTGGTCTCGACCTGGCACAGTTCGGCGCCGCCGACTGGCGCCCCGAATATCTCCTCTCCGTCCCTGGAGCGCCGGATTGGTTCGTCAACGATCGAACCGATCTCAGCGGCCGGTTGGGCGCGGTCAAGGCGCGAACGCTCCTCCTCTGGAGCGACGCGGATCCGGTGAGCCCACCCTCCGTCGGGCGCGCGCTCGCCACCCGCATTCCGAACGCACGGCTCGTCACCATCGCCGGCGGAGCTCACGGCTTCGCGAATGAGAGGCCGGACGAAGTCGCGGCGGCCATCCGGGCACATCTCGCGGAGGAAGCGAGCTAGGGCGCCTCGCCACCGCCGCCGGGCCCGCTGGAAAGCCCCGCGGCCGCCCGGTAGGTCAGCGATCCTTGGGCGCGGTCGCCGGTCCAGTCGGGTCCGAAGACACGAACGCACGGATCTGCGGGATCATTTCATCCGCGGCGTCTTCGAAGAAGAAGTGGTTCGCGTTGGGGAGCTCGATCGTCTTGTGGTTCGGGAAGGTCTCTTCGAGCCGCGCAAGGTCGCCGCGGGGAAACCCAGTGTCTTGGAGCGCCCAGAAAATGAGCGCCTTCTTGCCCGCCACGCGAGGCAGGGCAGCTTCAACCTCTGAGAAGTACTCGGTCGCGGCGGTGATCTGCCCCGGATAGAAGGCCGCGATGCCGCGGCGGCCGAGCGGGCGAAAGGGACGCAGGTAGACGTCGGCGACATCGGGGGGCAGCGCGCGGACGATGCCGTGTGTAATCGCCAGCGAGGCGAACCCGTTGAAGTTCATTTGCACGAACTCACCGACTGGTCCGCCGGCGACGACCGAGAACTTGCCGCGCGGTACGCCCGTGCTCGTTTGCCAGGCCCACGTGCTCCCAAGAACGACGCGGCGCACGAGCTCGGGACGGCGTCCAGCGAGTGCGAGACCGATGGGCCCGCCCCAGTCGTGCATGACCAAGGTGACGTCGCGAAGCCCGAGGCGATCGACGAACTCTTCGACGACGAGGCTCTCCTCGCGAGGAGTGAAGCCAAACCCGGCCGGCGCCTCGGAGAAGCCGAAGCCGGGATAGTCGAGCGCGACGCAGCGGTACGAACCGCGAAGGCCACGAATGAGGTCGCGCCACTGGAACGACCATGAGGGGTTGCCGTGCAAGAAGAGAAGCGTCTCGCCCTGGCCTTCGTCCACGTAGTGGACGCGCGCTCCGCTTGGCAGATCGACGAACTTGTGATCGGCGTCGAACATCGAGCGCGGGATCTCGAAGGCGAGACCCTGAGGGCCGGGCGGCGCGACGCGTTCGCTGGAGAGCGCAAAGGCGACACCGATGACCTCGAGCGCGCCGAAGACCACGATCGCGACCGTGCCGGCGCGCGAACGTCGCGGCTGGTCGACAAAGCGCGGGACGAGCAGGGCTACCACGACAGCGACGCTGAGCAGGGCAGGGAAGGCGGCGGCGTTGAGGCCGGGCGGGCCCGCCGCGGTCATTCCAAGCAGAACGACCCCCGCGAGCCCGAGGAGAACCGTCGCCAATGTCGAGCGCGGCCGCCCGGAACGCTCGGCGAGGGCGCGGTACAGAAACGCCGCCGCAACCGCAACGAGAACGCACGAGGGCGCGATGACCGCGTACCGAAGCTGGGGAAAGAAGGCGATGCCGCGCGCGTGCGGCACGGCTTCGACTGCGATCGCGGCCAACAAGACGACGGGAACGGACGCGGCCCACCCTGACCAGAGCACGCGGAGCACCATCGCGCGCGTCCAGGTCATCGCCTTCGCGTCGATCGGATTCGCTGCAACTTCGGTCATCGCCTTCTCCTTGGCGGGGTCGAGAGCCGTCGTGGTCGTCCTGCTCCTCAGTTCATCCTGGTGGTGGCGAGAGGTTCGAGCGCCGCGCGCACCAGGTCGCGGCGCGGCTTCGAGCTCGGGTCGGCGCGGTAGTACGCGGCCACCCGCATCGCCTCGCCGATGTTCTCGATCTTCTCGCGCAGCCCGGCCACGTCGAGCGGCGCGTCGGTCGTGGTCGTTCCGGGCTTCACCCGTCCGAGCGCCGTCGCGCGGTTGAGCCTCCGGTGGCACCGGCAGGCCGCCCCGGGATTGAACACGCCGCAGTTCGACGCCAGCGCCTCGCGCAATCGCTCGCGCGCCCGCGACAGCCGCTTGCGAAACGTCGCCGCCGGCAGGCCGAGGATCTCGGCGGCCTCGGGGCCCTCGAACTCCATGATCTCTCCGAGGATGAAGGCGATGCGGTCGTCGGCGTCGAGGCAGTTCAGCAGCGCGCGGCTGCAGCTCATCTTCAGCTCTCCGAGGGCGACCAGGTCCTCGGTGCGCTCCGGCGCCTCGGGCTCGAGCCCGTCGGCCAGGTCGGCCGAGAACTTCTCGAAGGTGAGGAGCGGCTTCCGCTTCAGCTCGACGATGCGGTTGACCGCGACCTTCCAGGCCCAGGTCGAGAACCGCGAGCCGCCCTCGAACTGCGAGAGCCGGGTGGCGACCCGGAGCAGGCACTCCTGCGCCGCGTCCTCTGCCTCCGGTAGCGACAACAGCATACGCTGCGCGAGGTTGAAGAACGGCCGCTCCAAAGCGCGCATGATCTGCTCCATGGCCGCCCGCTCTCCGGCGACCGCGCGCTGCACCACGGGCAGGGTGATCTCGTCCATTCCGGCTCCTTGTACAGGTAAGACGGGCGCGCCGATGCGAGTGTGACCGCACTCGCGCGCAACAGCCGTCTAACGGCACCTGAACGGCTTGAGCGCCGCCGCGAACGACCCCACGGCGATGCCGGCCAGCAGCGCCACAGGTCATGGCGCGAGCGCCGTGGCACGCCTCCGCGCCAGGGCCCACCGGAAAAGGGGCGCCATGTACGCGAGCGCGGCCGCACCGAGGAACACGGCGGAGATGGGCCGCGTGGCGAAGATGGAGAAGGTTCCGCCGGAGATCATGAGCGCCTGCCTGAGGGAGTTCTCCGAGAGCTTGCCCAGGACCAGGGCCAGGATGAGGGGCACGATCGGATATCCGAGCTTCAGCATGACGTAGGCCAGCAGGGCGAAGCCGAGCATCATCCACACGTCGAAGAGGTTGTTGTTGACGCTGAAGGCCCCCACCGACGAGAAGATCACGATGCCGCCCATCATGATCGAGTAGGGCACGCGCAGCATCGCCGTGAACAACGGGATGAGGAAGATGTTCATGAGCAAGAGCAGGAAGTTCCCGATGTACATGCTGGCGATGAGACCCCACACCAGCTTCGGGTGCGTGGAGAAGAGGAGAGGGCCGGGGCGGATGCCCCACATCATGAATCCGGCCAGCATGACGGCCGTGGTGGCGGAGCCGGGGATCCCGAGCGCCAGCAGGGGGGCGAAGCCGCTGATGGACGCCGCGTTGTTGGCGGACTCGGGCGCGGCGACGCCCTCGATGGCGCCACGACCGAAGCGCTCGGGGTGCTTCGCGTAGCGCTTCTCCGACAGGTACGCGATGAACGACGCGGTGGTGATCCCGCCTGCGGGGATGAGGCCGATCAGGAATCCGATGACGGTGCCCCGAAAGATCGCCCAACGCGAGGCGACCCAGTCCTCCCAGGTGAGGAACATGTCGCGGAGCCGCGGCTTGCCCTTGATCCGGTCTCCACCCTCCTCGGGCTGCTCGATGCTGTTGAACACCTCGGCGACGCCGAACATCCCGCAGACGACGACGATGAAGTCCAAGCCCCCGAGGAGCTGCGGGACGCCGAAGGTGAATCGCGGCATCCCGCCCACGACGTCGATGCCGACCGTCGTGAGCAACAGGCCGATCATGGTGGAGATGACGACCTTGAACGGATTCTCGCCGCCGAACACCGTCAGGAGGCCGAACGCCATCACGGTGAGCGAGAAGAACTCGGCGGGCCCGAAGCGGATGGCGAACCTCGCCAGCGAGGGCGCGAACGCCATGAGGAGGACGGTGGAGGCGGTTCCGGCGATCCAGGAGCCGATCGCGGCGACCGAGAGCGCGGCGCCCGCCCGGCCTTGCAGGGCCATCTGGTAGCCGTCCAGGCACGTCATCACCGTGGAGGACTCGCCGGGCACGTTGATGAGGATCGAGGTGATGGTGCCGCCGTAGGCGACCCCGTAGTAGATGCCGGCGAACATGATGATGGCCGAGGTGGAATCGACGGTGAAGGTGAGCGGGAGCAAGAGGGCGATGGCCGTCGGCGCGCCGATGCCGGGCAGCACGCCGATCATCTGCCCGAAGAACACCCCGAAGCTGCAGTAGAGGATGTTCTGGAACGTGAGGGCGGTGGCGAACCCCTGCTGGAGGTTGTGGAGCAGGTCCATCATCTAGAAGCCCACCAGGCCGGTGGGGAGCGGGATGTCCAACGAACGCCCGAACACGTAGTGAATGCCTACCGCGGCCACGGCGGCGGCGACGCCGCAGGCGAGCCACCGGTGGCTTCCCATCATCCGCATGGTCACGCCGATGAGGAGGCCGAGCGCCAGCGAGAAGCCCAGGAAAGGGACGAGGAGGAACGTGACGCCGATGGCCGCCAGGACCTTCACCGCGAGGCGCGTCCGTGGACGGAAGAACTCCTCGGCAGTGGGCGGCGCGCGGAGCTCCTGCGCCGTCACCACGATGGCGCAGGCGGAGAGCACGTAGCCTATCCAGGTGGGGAGAAACCCGGGGCCCGGACCGTAGTCGGAATGGTACGGCAGCCGACGGGAGAGCAAGACCACCGCGACCCCGAGCGCCAGCACGGCCACTCCGCTGAAAACCCTCGCGTACCGCACGCCTGCCTCCGACCAGAAGACGCTCGCCCGCCTTTCGCCATCCGGGAGGTGGGCGAGGACGTCGCTGCTCTTTTCGTGCACCTACTTCAGGAGCTCCAGCTCGGTGAGGAGGGTCCTGAATTGCTGCTCGCTCTGGGCCACGAAGCTCGAGAACTCCTTGCTGCTCATCCAGGCGGGGGTCAGCATGTACTGCTCGACGTACTTCTGCTTCCAGGCAGGGCTCTCCGCCAGGCGCTTCATGACGCTCTCGTAGTGCGCCGCCGCGGCGGGAGGGATGCCGGAAGGCGCGGCGACGCCCCGAAACATCTTGAAGGTCACGTCGTAGCCCTTCTCCTTGAACGTCGGGACGTCCGGGAACTTCGTCAGGCGCGATTCCTTCGCGACTGCGACTGGGCGCACGAGCTTCGCCTCCCATTGGGAGAAGAACTCGCTGGGGTTGGCCCAGCTCAGGTCGACGTGCCCGCCGAGCAGCGCCGTGAGCACCTCCCCGCCGCTGTTGAAGGGGATGTAGCGGAGCTTCACCCCCGCGGCGCGCTCGAAGATGCGATTGCACATCTGGTCTTCCTGCCCGGTGGCGGTCCCACCGATGGTGATCGCCCCGACGCGCGATTTCGCCGCCGCGACGACGTCCTCGATGCTCTTGAACGGGGAATCCGCCTTCACCACGATGAGTTGCTCGTCGATGGCGAGGCCGCCGATCAGGGTGAGCTCCTTGTAGGTGGCCGTTCCTTTCCCCGCCACGAGCGGCGCCGCTACCTGCCCGGAGATGAAGGTGAGCAGCATGTGTTCGTTCCCGGGCGACTGGGCGACGGCCGTCGTCCCCACGGTTCCACTGCCGCCGCTCTGGTTCACCACGATGAGTGGCGTCGGATTGAGCTTCAGCTCCTGGATGATGCTCGCGATCGAACGGCCGAGCACATCGCTTCCGCCGCCGGGTGCGTAGGGCACCACGAGCTGCACGGGCTTGGTGGGCTTCCATTCCGCTGCGGCTTCCGCGTGCGTGCCGGGCGCCAGCAGCCCCAAGGCAAGCACGAGCAGTCGATGCCATGGCGCTCTGCCGCAGTCCCTGTTCTCGTTCATGTATACCCCGGTGATGAGGATCGTGCTGGTTGTATTCTACAACTTCCGCTCGCGCGCAAGGTCCGGGGAGACCTCTGTCAGACGCGACCACTGAACGTCCGCACGAGGAGCCAGGCGTTGAAGCCCGCGATCGCGAACGCGACGAGGTAGGCGAGCACTTTCAACCAGAGGGGGTTGACGAACTCGCCCATCTTCAGGCGGTCCGAGGTGAACCGTACCAGCGGGAAGACGGCGAAGGAAAGCTGCAGGCTGAGGATCACCTGGCTGAGAATCAGGAGTTGGGCTGCGCCGTGCTCGCCGAAGAAAATAGCCGTCAGCGCCGCGGGCACGATCGCGATCATGCGCGTGATGAGGCGCCTGAGCCAGGGCCGGATCCGGATGCTCAGGAATCCCTCCATGACGATCTGGCCAGCGAGCGTGCCCGTGAGCGTCGAATTTTGACCCGAGGCGAGAAGCGCGAAAGCGAAGACGGCGCTCGCTCCCGTCACGCCGAGGAGCGGCGTCAGCAGGCGATAGGCGTCCTGGATCTCCGCCACACCGGTCTCCCCGGCGCGATGGAACGTCGCCGCCGCGACGATCAGGATGGCGGCATTGATGAACAAGGCGAACGACAGAGCCACCGTCGAGTCGATGAAGGCATACTTCACGGCCTCGCGCTTACCTGCGGGCGTCTCCTGGTACCTGCGTGTCTGCACGACGGAGGAATGGAGATAGAGGTTATGCGGCATCACCGTCGCGCCCAGAATGCCGATCCCGATGTAGAGCTTGTCCGGATCCTCGAGAATCGAGGCGCTGGGAATGAAGCCGCCGAACACGGCCGCGGCGTCGGGCTTGGCGATCAGGATCTCGAACAGGAAGCAGCCGCCAATCGTGGCGATGAGCACCACGACGAGGGCCTCGAGCAGCCGGAACCCCTGTTGCTGCAGATACAGCACCGCGAGGACATCCAACGCGGTGAGCGCGATCCCCCACGGCAGCGGAATGCCGAACAACAGGTTCAGCGCGATCGCCGAGCCGATGACTTCCGCGAGGTCGCACGCTGCGATCGCGATCTCGCAGATTACCCACAGGAACAGCGAGACGGGCCGCGAATAGTGGTCGCGACACGCCTGCGCCAGGTCCCGGCCCGTCACGATACCGAGCTTTGCGGCGAGACCCTGCAGCAGAATCGCCATCAGGTTGGAGAGCAGGATGACGCTCAACAGCGTGTAGCCGAACCGCGCGCCTCCCGCGAGATCGGTAGCCCAGTTGCCGGGGTCCATGTAGCCGACGGCGACGAGATATCCTGGCCCCGCAAACGCGAACGCCTTCTTCCACCAGGCCCCGCGCGCGACCGGCACTGTCCGATGGACTTCGGCGAGGCTCGGCGTGAGGCGCGGCCGCCGCCAACCGACGTCGATGAGACTGTTCTCCATCCGTCGACCTGCAGAAGAGAAGCGCTACTTGAGGATGCCGAGCGCGGCCTTGGGCAGTTTGTCGATCATTTGTTCCGTCAGACCGAAGTTGTCCGCGAGCAGGGGGGCTGGGTTCGCGGCGAGCCATTGCGAAAGCGAGATTTCGGTGTACAGGGGGTTGTTGAACAGGATGACGATTTGAGTGGGAGTGCCTCCGAGCTGCTCGACCCAGTGACCGAATCCCTGCGGGATGAAGCACACGTCCCCGGGCCCGAACTCCGCCATTTCCACGCGGCCATGGGCGCCGAAGATTCCGACGCGAGCCCGGCCCTTCGTGTAGTACTGCCACTCGTCCGAGTTCGGATGCCAGTGCATCTCCCGTAAGGATCCAGGCTCGAGGTCCAGTCGCGCGCTGGTGAGCGTCGTCTGGATGGGAAACTCCAGCGACGACACGACGCGCTCTTCTCCGCCCGCGAACCGCTTGGGCGAGTGGGCACCAAGCTTATAGATGTGCGTCAACTGGCTCGGCTCCAGATTCGCATTGCGGAACGGCTCCCCGAACTTCGGCACCTTGCCCTGGCCGATGTACAGTTCGCCCTGCGGCAGACTGGCCACCACGCTCTCGGGCACTCCCATGTTTCGCGCTGCGATGTGCCGCGGGGTTTTGGAAATCCAGTCGGTGATGCTGAAGGTGCCGAACTCGGAGAAGTTGCCGTTGTCAAAGCCCAGGAGAAAGTGGCACTCGCCAGGACCAAGCCCTTGCAGCGCGTGACCGAAGCCTCTCGGGAAAAACCACGTGTCGCCCGGGCCGAATTCGTTTTTCTCGACCGTTCCATCGGGCGAAACGACCGTGGTCATGACGTGCCCCTCGATGACGTACGCCCACTCCGCTGCTACCCCGTGCCAATGCAACTCGCGCAGGCCACCGGGTTGCAGGCGCATCGAGACCCCCGCGATACTCTGCGAGATCGGGAAGTTGCTGACGTTGACCTCCTTCGCCGTGCCGCCTTTACCCTTCCATTGAGAATTGCTGTTCTCCAGGCTGAACTTGAAGGGCGGCAGCGGCGGGAACTTGTCGGTCGCCGCCGGTTTCCCAACCGAAGGCGCGCTTTCTGCGCCGGCTGCAACTTCGGCCGCTGCGGAGCGCTCCGGTAGCAGCGCGGCCGTAGCCGCGACAAAAGGTGCCCCCGCCAGCAGGGTCCGACGCGTCATCCCGATCTTTGAGTCTTTCTCTTCCATGTTTTCTCCGGGTGAGTAGTTCGATTCAGCGGATGCAGACGGGCCACACCCATGGCTTGGCGGCCTGGCGTACGGTCAACACAGCAAGGGTCCATCGCATCACGCCTCACCAAGGCGTCTCTTTCACAGACCGTGCCGGCACCCGCATCTTCTGAAGGGCGCGCGCCTGCTGTCGAGTAGCCGTACAGCGGTGCGCAACGTTGGACACCCCGTGGCGGGCGTCGTTCGTGGAGACGCGTGCAGCGGGCCAGCGCAGTGACCGACCTGCGAGCCATCGACCGACAGCTACGGCCGAAGGACGAATAAGCGCGGTTCTGTGGCCTGCGTCTCTTCCGGCTTCATCCTCGTCGGCAATCTACTTCATCACCGATCAGTACCGCCGCTGTCCCCGCAAGATCTCAGCATTGCATTCCATGGCGAGTCGGCTCGCCATGCTTGCGCGCCTGCGGATCGTTCCGTCGCTCCCGCATCTCGAGGAGGAACTGGTCAGGAGGAACGAAGAAGGGGTTCTCCTGCAGCAATCCACCGAGGATGACGACGGGATGCGTGCGCAGGGCGTCCATCACCACGCTCGCGCCAAATTTCGCTAAATCGTACGCACAGATTACTATATCGTCGTACTTGGGAACGACGTAGTTGACCCGCGTCTCGAACTCGATCAAGTCTTCGACGCCAGGCAAGTCGACGAGCGCCCATTCCATGTGCGCCAGGAATCTCGTCTGCGCGTAGCCTGCTGCCGGCCCGGATTGAAGCACTTCTTCGAACGACACCAGCCAGGTGTCCTGGTCAAACCGGCCTCCGCCGAGCGGACCGTCTTGCCACGGCCGCACCTCCAATTGGCCGGTGTCCATCGCCTTCTGCACATCGATACCTGCCTCGGCCAGCCGCCTGAGATGCTCTTCCCGGAGCTGGGGGTTGACGAGATGGAAGGTCTTGTCCCCCTGGTCGAAGCCTTCTTTGATGAACGAGCGAAGCACCCTGTGCTCCTCGTCGGCGCTGTTGAAGAAGGCGCAGACATGACGTTGCCCGCCAAGATTGCCCCCGGCAAACTGCACGGAACGGTCGTTGGTTTCCATCGAGTACCTCGCAGAACGAGCCACACAGCGTTTCGGACCCATGATGACGCGCCAGCTTCTCGACACCTATCACCGCCGCGAGCTCGCGTCTTGTCGTACGCACCCCCTGGAATCGTGAGCACCGCTCTGCTCGGCGCCCTCGGCCGGCGGCCATCCGTGCCCCCGATCGAGGGCCCAGCCAGACCTGCGGGGGACAGCCCGACTGCGAGACTACAGTTGCTCGTGGGCCGGGCTGTGGGCGCCGGGATGACCGGCGCCCGCCAGTTATCGGTGACGCGTCAACCTAGTCCTCGTCCTCGTTGAAATTCTGGATGCCGGCCGCGAACCAGGCCCGGTTGGCTGCATTGCGGATCAGCAGCACGGGAGTATTGCAGGACCCTGGCGGCCAGGGCGTCAGCATGTCGTTGATCCTGAAGTCTCCGTCCGCCTCGAGAGGAACCGGCCTCGTGTTGCGTTCGACGAATGGAGACACGTTTTCACAGATGAGCGTGGCGAAAACAGTGAGGGTGGCCGTTCCGCCGGTGGGTGTCAGCACGAGCGCAGTCCCGACGGTGTCGCCCCCGGCGAACACGAGGCCCCGCCCGACGGCGTTGATTTGCCCGCTGGCCTTCACCTCGGCCTTGAAAGCGGCGATCGCCCACAGCTGGGCGGCGGGTTGCACGCCGCGGACGATGTTGCGGGTGACGGTCGCCGCAACAGGGGCTGGCCCAGGGGCGCTGGAGACGCCGTCCACCCCGATTCCGCCCTTGAATCTGGCGAGCGAGTCGTCGGTCCGGCCGAGCGACGGCACAAATGTGACCAAGGCAATTCCAAGCAACGTGACAGTCCTCATGAGGCATCCTCCTCGTGGTGATTGGGCCTGCCCTCGCGCCTTCGGCGCCAGCGACCGGTTCATCGTCGACCAGTGACGTAGTCCCCACTCGGCCGGACAGGCCGGCGAGGGCATAGCGCCGGCCTCGCACTTGAGCACGTCGTTTGTCGAAACGCTGCCAACCTGCCGAGTCGTGCGGTTGTGCGTTTGTGTTTTGTTTATGATTGCGCGAACTTGCCGGAGGTGGATACCCCTTTGCCATCCCCTCTTGGGCCGTTCACACGGCAGAGGTCGTAGGCTCGAATGCTGAGCGTCTTGAGGGAGGCTACGTACGCCACCCGGCGCGCCCATGCAGCGCCCACATCGGGAGCAGCAACACGAGCACTTCGCCGGCGTCGTGGAGAAGCTGCGCGGCTACGGAGCGCGCCCTCCGGGCGCGGAGCAGGCGGCGGTCGCTTCGAGGCGCCCGCCGAGCCACTTGCCGGGCTGCGCGAACGCCGTCAGGCCGGCCCAGTCGACCTGCTTCGGCGCAGCGCCCGCGACGTCGACGTCGTTGTGCGCGAGGTCGAGCCCGATGCGCGTGCCCGCCGGCGGCGCGGCGATGCCGAGGTCCGCCCAGGGAATCGCCATCTCCACGACATACCCGGATGGCTTTCGTACGACCGAAACGAGGCGCGCCCTCAGGTTCCACGACCGGTCCCATCCGGTCGGCGAACCGCGCTCGTCGGTGACGTCGCCGTTGACGTTCGCGAGCACATGGAAGTCGGAGGGCGAGAGCGCCGCCGCCGGGGCGCCCAAGTGGACCATGACCTCCACGCCGTCTCCGTCCCACACCTCGCCGTCCATCCCGCCGCTGTTGACGACGAGCGTCGGGTCGCTCACGTCGAATGCGGCGTACAGGGCGGTCGCGTCCCAGACGAGGCGCGCGGTGACGCGGTCGTCGGACCCGGCGGCCGCGAGCGCATCGGACAGATCGACGTAGGGGGACGCGGTGTACTCGCCCAGGGCGCCGTCCACGGACACGGGGCCGGAGGCGAGCGCGATCGGATACAGCGATCCCGCGACGCGGTTTCCCAGCGTGACCACTCCCCAGCGCGCCGGTTGGGCAAAGCGCGTCAGGCGCGACCAGTCGACCGGCTTGGGCGTGCCACCGGCTACGTCGACGTCGTCGTTTGCGACGTCGATGCCGAGCCGCAGCCCGGCGCACGGCGCGACACCCAGGGTCGACCAGGGAACGGCCATTTCGACGTCGTATCCCGCCGCTGTGCGCACGACCCTGTAGGTCGCGTTCGACGTCCAGGAGCGGTCCCAGGTGCCCCCGGCCGTGCCGCGCTCGTCGGTCAGGTCGCCGTTCGCGTTCACCAGCACGTGGAACGCGCTCGGGCCGAGCGCGGAGGACGCGCCGGCGGAAGTGTCGATCATCAGCTCGACCGCATCGCCGTTCCACAGCTCCCCGTCGCGACCGCCTTGGTTGACGACGATGCTCGAATCCGAGACGGAGAACGCGGCGTACAGATTCGACGCATCCCAGGCGAGCTTGGCGGTGGCGGCGTTGTCCGAGCCCACGGACGGCGGGTCGAGCGCGATGCCCGGAACGGACGACCAGTCGGAGAGCGCTCCGTCCACGGCGACAGCGGCGTGCAGGCGCGCCTCATGCGTCGGGCGCTGCAGCTGGAGGATGCGCTGCGCGAGCTGCGCCCGTGCGCTCTGGAGCTGCGCCGACGTCGGCCGAGGCGCCGCCGCCGGCACGTACGTGCCCGGGTCGGGAAAGAGGCCGCGCGCCACGCTGTCGGCAAACGCCGGATCGGCGGCCGCGACGAGGCGCAGGTACTCGTAGTCCTCCATTCCGTCGCGGACGAGCTTGAGGCGCAGGCTCGCGACGGGGATGCCGGTCGTACCGCCGATGTTCGCGACGGTGCCCGGGTACAGGAGGTTGCCGTCGCCGGTCCCGCCGAAGCCGCTCTGGTTCGTGAACGCGGTCGCGAGGGATACGACCGTGTCGTAGTAGAGCTCGCCTTGCATGCCGTACAGGAACGAGAGCCACTCCATCGCGCGGTTCTTCACGCCGCTCGCGTCGATGACGTAGTCGGCCTGCCACCCGGCCCAATAAGGGCTGGTGTTGGTGGCGTTGCCGCAGCCATGCGACATGCAGCTCTGGTACCACCAGAGTCGCCGCTGCTGGGGGAGCGCGTTGCTCCAGGGAGCGTAGGTCGAGCGCTGGTTGCCTTGGTTCGCCTGCCCGGCCTTGTCGTTCATGGCGTTGAGCACGGGATCGATGATGTCGATGTCGGCCAGGTACGTGGGCAGGTTGGCCATCGCGTCGCGGAGGTCGGTCGTCACCATCGTGCGGAATCCCGGGTCGGCGCCGTGGACGATCGCGGCGCGCTTCGGGATGTCCGACCACGCGCAGGTCGCCGGAGGCTCGTCGCACGTGTAGTCGAACGTCCGATCGAACCATCCCCTCTCGCGGAAGTGCAGCGCCCAGGCGCGGCGCTGAACCATCGCCGCCGGATCGGTGTAGCTCGATCCCCAATTGAACTTCACCGTGGTGAGCTTCGCGCCCTTGAGATGCAGCGCGGGGTCCGTGCCGTCGAGGAGCGGACCGTAAGCTCCATCCCAGGCGGACCAATCGCAAGCGGGCGGGTTCGCCCACAGGTTGCAGCTGCCGCCCAGGCCGTCTGGCCCGCTCTGGACGACGGCCGTCGAGATGCGGTGGTCGAGGAGGAAGCGCGCCCACGGCACCGCCGCGTTCGTCTGCTCGGCTCGGCTGTTGCACCAGGTGGTGCCGTTCATCGCGCGGCAGACGAAATCGGTGGTCATCCCGAAGGCCGACGGCAGGCTGCTCGTCGAGGGCAGGTTGAAACCCCAGACCGTGAGAGTCACCGGGACCGAGCCCGTCGTTCCGTCGCTGAACGACAAGCTCAGCGTCGAGGCGTAGCTCCCGGCGGGCGCGTCGTCGGGTACGTGGACCTCCACGTAGATGACGCCGTTCTTGCCGGGTGCGACCGACCACCATTTCGTGAACGCGTTGCGCTTCTGCCCGACGACGTCGTCGACGTCGGGGATGAGCGCGTCGGGCCACGGACCGGTCGCGCCGTCGGGACCCGAGGCCATGGTGACGCTGTGCATGACCTCGGCGAAGAGGCGCACGTTGGCGACCGGGATCGTCGCGCCGTTGGGTCCGGTGAGGGGCTGGGCCCAGGAGTACGAATTGAGCCTCAGCGCCGCCGTCGCCGTGCTGGAGTGCTGGACGGCGACCTGGAAGGCCTCGTACTCGTTGCGTGCGGCGGAGATCGACGCCGAGGTCGCCGCCGGCAGCGCGTCGGACGGTCTGATCTTCGTCGTGCCGTCGGTGACGCGCACCGTGGCAGCGCGCGACGCGGCCGGTGCGACGAGAAACAGAAATGCAGCAGCCAAAAGACGTCCCGTCGCTCGCATGCAACCTCTCCCGGCGGGGCGCTCCGCGGGATCCTCGAGGATCGGCTGGCAGCCCACCTGTGCTGTGAGCTCGGGAAAGTGCCCTCGTTTGGTTCTCGAGTAAACGGGGGCAAGGTAGGCCGGTGTAGGGAAGCGCCCGGCCGATCCGCGCGACGCGACCCATAAATCCGCGGTACCGCGACGCGGCTTGTTCGACGGATCGGCCAGGTGCTACGGGCCGCGTTCGCGGCGAACCTCGGAGGGACTCACATGAAGACGATCCTCGAACGGCAGCGCATCTTGTGTGTGCTCGCAGTCCTGCTCTTCGCCGGCGCCGCGACGGCGCGCGAGGACGATGACGACGACGGCGGTCCGGCCAGATTGTTCTCGGCCTGGACCGTCTCGATTGGCGCCCGCATGGGGCCGGCCTTCGGCGGCGCGAACTTCGCTCCGAATCTCAGCGGCAAGACCGTTCGCATGATCGTGCGGCCCACCATCTCCGGCAAAGCCTTGCGAGTGAAGATCGAAAACACCCAGGCGGCGACGCCGGTCACCTTCTTGCGCGCCTTCGTCGGCGAGCTGGGCGCGGGCGCCGCGCTGGTGCCCGGCACGAACCGGCAGCTCACGTTCGGCGGCAAGCCGGGCCTCATGCTGGCCGCAGGCGGACAGGCCGGCGACAGCGCTTTCAGCGATCTGGTGGGCTTCCGCGTCGACGCGTTCACCCGTCTGGCGGTAAGCCTCGAGGTCGCCACCGCCGGCGAGGTGAGCGGGCACCAGCTCGCGCTGGCGACGAACTACATGGCGGATGGCGCCGCCGGCTCCGATACCTCCGCCGCCGGGTTCACCCCCGTCCCCGCAAACGCGGGCAACTTCCCGGTCTATTGGGTTGCGGCGGTGGACGTGGCGTCGAGCCACGCCTCGGGCACCATCGTGACCTTCGGGGACTCGATTACCGACGGCCGCTGCAGCACGCAGGACGCCGCCGGCGTCATCCATCCCGATCAATACAACCGCTGGACCGACGTGCTCGCGAACCGGCTGCACGCCCTGATGGGAAAGCGCGCGCCGGCGATTGCCAACGAAGGCATCGCGGGCAACCGCATCGTCAGCGGCGGCAACGGACCGCCGGCGCTTACGCGCGTGGGCCGGGACGTCCTCGACCGTGCCGGGTTGCGCTGGGTCGTCTTCTTCGAGGGCACGAACGACATCACCGGCGCCGCGTCGGCGGCCACGGTCATCGCCGGCACCCAGGCGATCATCGACGCGGTGCACGCGAAGGGCATTCCCATCTTCGGCGTCAGCGTGGCGCCGCGCGGCAGGGAGGCCGCCCGCGGAGGATGGAGCTCGGCGTTCGAGGCGCAGCGGCTGGCCGTGAACCACTGGATGCATACCGAGGCGAACTTCGACGCGCTCATCGAGTTCGGCGCGCTGCTGCAGGGGCCCATCATCGCGGACACGCCGGCCAACGTGGCCGAGTCGCTGCACCCGGAGTTCAACTGCGGCGACTTCACCCACCCGAACACCGCCGGCTACCGGGCGATGGGCGAATTCGTCGACCTGGAGCTGTTCAAGTAACGGCCGCGGCGACCGCGCTGGACCGGGCGGGTGCGCGTTCCATAGAATCGCACGCCGCGAAACGCTGCGCGGTCGTCCTGCCGATCGGGAGGGGTGCGGTGGCTCAGGTCGGGACTGTTGCGAGCGGCGCAGGCGCGATCGCTCGCCCCGGCGAAGCCCTGCCGCGCGTCCTCTCCCGGTGGGCGGTGCTCGCCCTCGCCCTGAATGGCGTAGTCGGGAGTGGGGTGTACCTGCTGCCCGCCGCGGCTGCCGCCCACCTGGGCTCCGCCAGCGTCTGGGCCGTCCCCCTCGCCGGCGTCACGGTGGCACTCGTCCAGCTCTGCTTCGTCGAGGCGGGAAGCCGATTCGACCAGCCGGGCGCGGCGTACGTGTACACGCGGGCGGCGTTTGGCGAGGCCACCGGATTCGCGGTCGGCTGGATGAGCTTTCTCGGGCGCGTGACCGCCGTGGCGACGCTGTCCGCGGGATTCGCCCAGGCGCTGGGCTACCTCGTGCCGGCGGCGAGGGAGGGTCCCGGCCGGGCGCTGTGCGTCGGCCTGCCGCTCGTCGCGCTGGTGGCCATCAACGTGAGAGGGGTCAGGCTCGGCGCAGGCACCGTCGCGGTGCTGCTGGCGGCCAAGCTGATCCCGCTCGGAGTGGTGATCGCCGCCGGGCTGCTGGCGCTGCAGCCCGAGCGGTTCGAGGGCGCCTTCCGGTTCCCTACCGCGGGACTGGCCAAGGCGGGTCTGCTCCTGCTGTTCGCCTATGGCGGTTTCGAGAACACCGCCGCGCCGGCGGGCGAGTATCGCGACGCCCGGCGCGACGTTCCCTTCGCGCTGTTGTTCCAGATCCTGGCGGTCACCATCCTCTACGCTGCCGTCCAGATCGTGGCGGTAGGGACGCTCCCGGATCTGGCGGCGAGCAAGACCCCGCTCGCCGATGTCGCAGGGCGCCTCATCGGGCCGCGGGGTGGAGCGCTGCTCACGGTGGGCGCCGCCCTGTCGATCGTCGGCACCATCGCGTCGTCGATCCTCGCCGGGCCGCGCTACCTGTACGCGATCTCCGCCGGAAACGCGCTCCCTCCCGCGCTGGCCCGCTTGCACCCGCGCTGGCGGACGCCCTGGGTCGGCATCGCGCTCCTCGGCGCGCTGGCCCTGCCTCTCGCCCTGTCGGGGACCTTCGTCCAGCTGGCGGCGCTTTCCGCGGGCACCCGGCTGATCACCTACCTCGGTACGGCCGCGGCGGTCCCGTTCCTTCGCCGCCAGGTGCCCGTGGGTGGCTCGGTGGTGCTGCTGCCGGGTGGCCCCGCCATTCCCATCGCGGCGGTTGCGGTCAGCCTGCTGCTATTGTCCGGCATCTCCGGGCGCGACCTGGCGTCGATTGCCGGGGCCCTGGTCGCCGGTCTGCTGGGCCATGGCCTCTGGCGTCTCCGCCGTCCTGCGCAGGCTGCGTGACGACGGTCAGCTGCTCAGGGCAGCAGGTGGCCCAGCTCGCGCAGGGTACGGACCCGCGACACCCCGCGGGCCAGCGCAGTGCGGCCGTCGTCGTGGACCACGACCAGCACGCCCCGGAGGCGCTCCGCCACGGAGGCCGCCACTTCGGCGGCCGCCTGGCGCGCAATCGCGTCGTTGCCCGCCAGCAGCGCGACCACGCGTGCCCGGACGCGCTCGACCAGGTCCACCAGCTGCGCCGATCCGTTGCTCGCCGCCGGCGTCAACACCGAGTAGCCGTGGCCCCGCAGCGAGCATTCGATCAACTCGGTCATGCAACCCTCGACGTGTCCGAAGACAGCCAGGAACGCGGGCGTCGACTTGCGTGCCTCGCTCACCAGCGCCGGAAGGCGGGCGAGCAGCTCCTTGATGAGCGATCCCGGTGCTCCGGACGCGGCGGGCACGATCCGGTGGTCGAGCAGCTCGTCCAGCGAAGAGCCGCGGCCCAGCTCGTCCATCAGCGCGGCCACGCAACAATCCAGGTTGGCCGCGGCGAGCGCCGACTCGAAATCGTGCACCTTCCCGGCGCCCCGGCGCAGGTACTCGAGCACCTGTTCGGACGCGAAGCGCCGGCTGTCCTTGCGGCTCGAGCGCAAGAAGCCGATCCCGCCCGCGTTGGCGAGACGCTTGACGCTGGCCTCGCCGATGCCGAGCAGCTGGGCCACCTGCCTCGTCGACAGCGAACCCTCGACCGCGCCCGGAGCGTGCACCGGCTTCGCGTCGCGCTTCTCCTGGCTGACGTCCTCTGCCACGCCGGCCATGCGGATGGCCTTGCCGCGATCGTCGGCGAATGCGCGCCCGGTGCAGCGCAGCCAGCGCACGCTGCCGTCGGGCCGCCGGATGCGAAACTCGATCACCGAGCGCCTCAGGTCGCGCGTGGCCCGGGCGACGTCCGCCTCCACCCTCGGGCGGTCCTCGGGATGGATGAGCCCCATGAGGTTCTCGAACGTGGTGGTGAAGCGGACAGCCTCGATCCCGAACAGCAGATACATCTGCGGGGTCCAGCGTACGCGCCCCGAGGGGAGCTCCCAGTCCCAGGTGCCCATCTCCGCGGCGGAAATGCCGAGCTGGAACGAGTCGTCCAGCTCGGCCAGCCTGCCGCCCTGGAGGCGGTTCGATGGTAGCCGGTGCATCGGTAGAACACCCTACTTCCGGGGCCGCCTCGGATTGTTTCAGTTTCGCAATATTCGGGCGCAGCGGTCGAATCGAGACGGCCCCCGCGAGCCCGCAGCTTGCGGCGACCGCCCACGCCCCGCACCGTCCGTGTCGAGGAGGAGCGACATGGCCAAGCGGAGGAGCGAGCAGCCGGGCGGGACGCCGATCGGCCGCCGGAAGAGGGGAACGCCGGATGCCCGGGAAAGCACCGACACGCCCGAGCGTGGCAAGGCGCATCGGACCCTCACCGAGCGCGAGCGGCTGATGCAGGATCCGAACCTGAACCAGGCCGGCAACGACAAGGGCTCGGGAGACCAGGTGCAGGGCTCCCAGACCGGGAGCGACATCGATCCGATTCCGGAGTAGCCGCGCGCAAGGCCGCCGCGAGGTAGGCTTGCGCCGTGAGCGAGGAGCTGCCGTTTCCGGAGAGCCTCTGTCACCGCTGCGCGGCGCCGCCGCGGTATGTGCGCACCGGCAACAGCACGTTCATCCTCTGCCCGCTGCTCCCGGAGAAGTACCCCAGGCAGCCGGTGCGGAGTTGCCCGCTCTTCCGCCCACGGTCCGGCGAGCCCGATCCGAAGCGCGGTTAGTTCATCCGGCGATACACGCCGACCACCACGCCGATGATCTGCGTTTCGCGGAACTCGTCGCGCGCCACGTAGATCGGCTTGAGCCTCGGGTTGGACGGTTGGAACCGCACCCGATCGCCCTCCGGGTAGTACCGCTTCACCGTCGCCTCGTCCTCGATCAGCGCGACCACGATCTCGCCGGCCGAGGCCTGCAGCTGCTTGCGGACGAAGATGTAGTCGCCGTCGAGGATACCGTCGCCGATCATGCTGTCGCCGGTCACCTTGAGCGCGAACACCTTCTTGCTGGCGTCGCCGAGCAGGAAGCTGTCGATGCGCACGTGATCGGTGATGTTCTCCTGCGCCAGGATGGGCGCGCCCGCGGCGACCTTCCCCACCACCGGCACCTCGACCACCCGTGCCAGGTCGATCTCGGGAGCGGGGTCCACTTCGCGCCGCACGAACCGCGCGGGCTTGCCGCCCTCGATCACGCTCAGCGCGCGGCTCTTCAGCTCGCCGCGGAGGAGGTACCCCTTGCGCTCGAGCGCCTTGAGGTGGTCGTTCACGCCGTTGGTGGAGCGGATGCCGAAGTGCTCGCCGATCTCGCGGATGGTGGGCGGGTACCCCTGGTCCTGGATGCTCTTCTTGATGAAGGCGAGGATCTTCTCCTGGCGTTCGGTCAGCGTCTCGGTCATCGGTCCCCTCCGGACCGCGAGAACCTACTGAACGTACGCGCACTGGTCAAGTTTTCAGCGATCCGGCGTCCAGCAGGCGCCGCACGTGGCCGAGCAAGGTCGTGGTGGAGAACGGCTTGTGCAGCAGCGCCGCCGCGCCGGCGGAGTCGTGCTCCGTGTACCCGGTCATGAACAGGACGCGCGTGGTGGGGCGCTGCGCGGCGACCCGCTGGGCCAGCTCGGGCCCGGTCATCTCCGGCATCACCATGTCGGTGAGCAGGAGGTGGATCTCGCCCCCGTGCTCCTGCGAGCGGCGAAGCCCGTCGAGGCCGTCGCGGGCCTCGAGCACGCGATAGCCGTGATCGACCAGGATGCGGCGCAAGAGCGTGCGCACGGGATCTTCGTCCTCGACCACCAGGATGGTCTCGCCGCGCCCGTTCTCCGCCGGGCGCGCGGTGCGGCCCTTGCTCGGCGCCGGCTCGTCGTTCGCCGGCAGGTAGATGCGGAAGGTGCTGCCCGCGCCGCGGCGCGACTCGACGTCGATGGCGCCACCGCAGGCGCGCACGATCCCGTACACGGTGGCAAGCCCGAGCCCGGTGCCTTTTCCGAATTCCTTGGTGGTGAAGAAGGGCTCGAACAAGCGCGCGAGAACGTCCTCGCTCATGCCCTCGCCGGAGTCGGTGACCGACAGGGTCGCGTAACGCCCCCGGGAAAGCTCGGCGCCCCGCAGCGTACGCGGCTCCCGCACCAGCTCGTTCGCGGTGGCGATCTTCACCGTTCCGCCGCGCGGCATCGCGTCGCGCGCGTTGACGGCGAGGTTGATCAGCACCTGTCCGATCTGGTCGGGGTCGGCGCGCACCCCCCACAGGTCTCCCGCACGCTCCGACTGCAGGCGCACGCCTTCGCCGAGCACGCGGGCGAGCAGCCGCATCACCTCCGTGACGGCGCCGTTCAGGTCGATGTGCTCGTGCGCGACCGGCTTGTGCCTGCTGAAGAGGAGCAGCTGCTTGGTGAGGGCGGCTCCGCGCTCCGCCGCCCGCGCGATCCCCTGCACCTCGGGATTGTCCGGGCCCAGCTGCTGGGAGAGGAACTCCGCGTGCGCGGACATGATGGTGAGCAGGTTGTTGAAGTCGTGCGCCACCCCGCCGGCGAGGCGGCCCACCGCCTCCATCTTCTGCGAGACGCGCAGCCGCTCCTCCAGCGCGCGCCGTTCCCGCTCCGCCTGCACGGCCGCGGTCGCATCGCGCACCGACTGCACCCGCAGCTGCTTTCCTTTGAGCGTGAACTCCGTCGCGCTCACGTCGGCGGTGAACGCCGTCCCATCCTTGCGCCGGTGCTCGTGCCTGCCGGGCTCGGTGGGGCCCAGCTGGGTCGCGCGCAGGCAGCTCAGCTCCTCGAGCGTATATTCGTAGAGTTGCACGGCCGCGCCGTTGGCGTCCTGGACGAGGCCGGACTCCACCTCGTAGACGACCACCGCGTCCGGGGCGGAGGCGACCAGGTGCCGGTAGCGGGCCTCCGACTCGCTCAGGCGCTCGAGCAGGTCCCGCTGGCCGCGGCGCAGGAGGGACTTCTCCATCGCGTTGTGCACCTTGAGCGCGAGCGCGGCGTAGTCGTCGATGGGCTTGGTCAGGTAGTCGAATGCGCCGATCTGGACCGCCTCGATCGCGGTGTCGATCGAGGCGTAGCCGGTGATGAGGATCACCTCCACCTCGGGCTGGAGCGCCTTCAGCTTCCGCGACAGGTCGAGGCCCGAGGCGCCCTGCAGGTTCTTGTCGATCAGCGCCACCTCCAAGGGCCCCAGCTGGGCGATGCGCAGCGCCTCGGCGGGCGAGCTCGCCAGGGAGATTTCGCGCCCTTCCTCCTCGAGCAGGCGCTTGAGCACGTCCAGGACCACCGGCTCGTCGTCGACGATGAGGATGCTCGGCATCGGGGGCCTCACTGCACCAGCCGGAAGACCCGGAAGCCTGAGCTCCCGTTGCCCGCCGTCAGGTAGAGGTAGTCCTTGCCATAGGTGAGCACGCGCCCGTCGAAGATCCGCGTCGCGCCGGCTCCCAGGCCGCGGCCGCCCAGGCCGTCGCAGGAAGAAGGCGCCTGCGAAGCGTCGCAGCCGGCGGTCCCCTCGAAGTCGGCGCGCGACGAGGGAGCGGTGAGGCCGGCGCGCGACCGGTACAGCACCACCCCGGCCGGGTTGTTGTAGCCGACATACAGCCGGCTCGAGGTCGCCGCGAGCAGCGTGACGCGGGTATTCTGCGGGTCGTCGAACTGGCTGAGCGTGGTGTCGCCCACGCCGTTGGGCGCCAGCAACGTCCAGTCCTGCGGATCGCAGAGGAGATCGGGCCCCGGCACGCAAGTCCAGAGCTGCGGGCCGGAGGTCGTGTTGCGCGCTGCGTACAGCCTGCCGGCCAGGGCCGCCATCTGCGGGAACGCCTTGTCGGCAGGCTCGATGTCCAGCGTCTTGCGGGTGGTGATCGAGGACTTCCCGACATAGAGCGCGTTGCTCGGGGTGGAGACGGTCCAGGGCGGGAGAAGGCCGGCCAGCGGCGGCTGGGGATCGTTGGTGTCCGAATGGACGATGCCGCCGTTGTTGGCAAGGTAGATCCGGTCGTTGAAGGCCGTCTGGGAATCGATCATCTGCATCTGCGTGGTGTTGCGGTTCACCAGCCCCACCGATCCGACGTCGCTGACCTGGTTGATGCGAAGGTTCGCGACGTCGACGCCGACGACGGGCGTGGAGCCGGGTGACGAGGGCATCTTGCGCAGCACGATGTACGTCGGCCGGCTCGCGCCCGTGTCGGCGAACCCGAAGTAGACGCGGTCGCGGAACACGAGCATGGACGAGGTGCCGCGGGTCTGGCTGGTGAGGGCGTTCGCCACGTAGTCGTAGCTGAAGACCGGCGCCGTGCCCGCGTCGGTTGTCGCATAGACGTGCGAGAGGACGCTGTTGGTGCGCGCACCGCCCGCGATGAGCCACGGCGTCCCGCCGACGATTCCGGAACCGAAGAGCCCACGGCCGTTCTCGTTGTCCGGCCCGCACTGGATCGTGTCCATCGCGCAGTTGGTGGATCCCAGCGAGGGGAATGGGCGGGTGCTGGACGCATTGTTGTCGCCGTTCACCGGGTCGCCCTGGAACGCGAGCGTGAAGGGCTGCGGGCTCGACCCGTCGGGGAGCATGCGCACGCCGCCGGTCCCGTCCCGGCTGGGGCCCAGGTAGACGCGGCCGTTGAAGTCGAAGACGTACGCGAACGTAGTGCTCGCGCCCAGCGGAGCGGCGGCGACCTGGACAGCGTCGGAGATGGCGACCGTGGCTCCCGCGGTCGCCGACCGCGAGCTGCCGTCGATGGCGTCGGTTCCGGCGACCGTCGCCGAGAGGGCGATGGCCCCGTTCGAGGTGGCCGCGCAGGTCCAGGTGAACGACGCAGTCGCGCCGCCCGCCACGTTCTGGGAGGCGGGGACGGGTCCGGAGACCACCTGCGCCCCTCCCGTGCCTGAGGCGATGCTGAGCGACGGCGCGAGGCCGTTCACGCCGACTCCACCGGAATCGGTGACGGCGAGGGTCGCCGTGAACGTGTCCCCGCGCAGCGCGCCGGCGGGTGCCGACAGGGAGGCGACCAGCACCGACGAGTTCTGGAGCGCGATGGTGGGCGAGGAGACGGACCCGGCCGCAATTGCCGCGCCCGAGTTCGCGTCCGCGCCGGACGCCCCGGCCGAGAGGACCAGGGAGGCGGGAGGCGACCCGCTCGCGCTGAAGGTCCAGGAGAAGACCGCCGTGCTGCCGCCGGGGACGTCGACCGGCGCTTGCGCCGGGGACGCGGTCAGGCTGCCCGATCCCGCGGTCACGGCGACCGAGGGCGGGTTGGGGACCGGTGCGACGTCCCTGGCGAGGGCCTCGCCGGTGTTGGTCACGCCCAAGGTAGCGGTGAAGCCCTGGCCAGGCGCGATCATCGGCGGCACGGTGAGCCACCGCGCCGAGAGCTGCGCCGCCGCCTGGACGAAGACGATGTCCCAGGTAGCCTGCACCGAGATCGCCCCGCCGGTGATCGCGTCGGAACCGGCCACCCCGCAGGCGAAGAAGACCGCGCCGGAGGAGGTCGCGTGGGCCGCGACGTGGAAGGTCCGCGACGCTCCGGCCGGGATGTCCTGCGGCGGCGGAAGCGAGTCGACCACCGCGCCGCCCGGTCCGGAGACGGACAAGGGCGTCAGCGCGACTCCGAGCGCGTCGACGTCGCCCTGGTTGGTGACGGTGGCGACGAGGTCGAGCGACTGGCCCACGCTGACCAGGTCGGGCACCGGCACCGTGGCCGTCGAGAGCTCCGCCGGCGAGACGACCTGGACGGTCGCGGAGGCGATGGCCTCGATCTGCTCGCCGTCGAATGCGTCCCGGCCGGTGACGTCGAGCGTGAGCGGCACCGATCCTCGCGCCTCCGCCGCGACGAGCGCGACAAGATGGACCGTCTGGCCGGGCTTGATTCTGGCGCCCGCGCCGGGCACCGCGACCACCGCCAGCCCTTCGCCGGCGAGCAGCGAGACGCTCGGGCTCGCCGCCGCGGCGTCTCCTCCGTTGGTCAGGAGCAAGTCCACCTCGGCTTGCGTGCCGAGCTCCACGCGCGCCGGCGCGGAGAGGGTCGCGCTCAGCGCTGCGGGACGGCGGGTGGAACCGGAGAACGCCGCGGGGAAGGTCCCTTCCCCGGTGGGGCCGATCACCGTCAGATCGTAGGGACCTCCGGACAGGCCGGCGGGGACCAGGGCGGTGAGCCGATCGGGCGCCTGCCACTGGACGTCCTTCAGCTCGACGTCTCCGAGGAAGGCGCGGAAGGTGGAATCGACGTCGACGGCTCCGCCCCGCCCGACGCGCTGGCTCGCGACCGGCTCGAAGTGCTCTCCCAGGATATGGACGGGCACGTCGACGGACGTGTATGCGGCGGCCGGCTGCATCGCCGTCGGCCGCGGCGCGGATCGGCTGGGCCCGCGCGTGCAGGCCGCGAGCAGCGCACAGAGCGCGATGGGCCTAGAGCAGCTCAAAGCGGTTGCCCAGGGTGAACGCGAACGCGCGGAGCGCGCCGCGGAGGTTGGGAAGCGCCGGGTCGGCGGACACCGACGCGCGCAGCTCGGCGAAGGGGAGGAAGGACCCGAAGCGCTTCTCGGCGCCGACTGCGAAGTACGCGCCCGGCACCACGGCGGCGCCCGTCTCGGCCGGCAGCCCCCCGAACTGCGTGCGGGTGAGGATCGTGGTGAGCTGCGGTCCGCCGCCGACCCAGGCGCTCGTCGAGGGCGCGAGCGCGAGGCGGTAGGCCACTCCCAGCGAGGCCACGATCCAGTCCGTGTGCGCCCGCGCGACGACGCCCTGCGCGGACGATCCGCCCGCGTTCTGCAGCGCGTACGACAGGTCGGCGGAAAAGGCCAGCTCCGGCCCCCAGCGGTTGGTCCGCAGCGAGGTCTCGAAGGCTGCCACCGGCGAGGTCAGGCCGGAGAAGTTGGTCAAGAGGCCCAGGCGCGGGCTGAGGGCGAGCGGGCGGATCCGAGCCAGCAGATCGAGCCGCGCGCGCGCCTGCGCGGCCCCGGCGCGCACCGCGATGGTCGAGAAGGTCCGCTCCCGGGAGAGCGGAGCGAGGTACGTCGCGACGTACGCGCCGCCTTCCGGGCGGGCGGGAAGGCTGACGCTGCCCTCGTCGGCCACCACCTCCGGCCGCGCGTCCTCGACCGGGTTCCCGAACCGGTCGGCGATCCGCACCAGCACCGCGTACCGGGTGACGCCGTCCGCGTGCAGCGCTCGCCGGGGAAGCTCGATCTCCGCCACCTCCGGTTCGCCGGGCGAGAGCGGAAGCGCGATCTCCGCGGCGGGCTCGGGCCGTCCGGAAGGATGCACGGCGAGCCGCAGCTCGGTGCGCCCGCCGAACGACGAG
>Ga0137397_10000498_pt1 | contig 27105 bp, 25 predicted proteins | sample czorhiz116metaG_FD_106658 | JGI IMG/M metagenome (GOLD analysis project Ga0137397, IMG submission 106658) | Vadose zone soil microbial communities from Angelo Coast Range Reserve, California, USA - czorhiz1.16 metaG | ecosystem: Environmental > Terrestrial > Soil > Vadose zone | place: USA... | reverse complement strand
CTAACTATCTTGAGAATGCGAATGCCACCGGAAATGCCACGCTCGTCTATGAAAATCGCTCCGGCGTGCCCACCGCAATCAACGACCGCGTCGTCGTCATCTCGCCCTGAATCTTCGCGATGAATCACAACAAGGGCTTCACCCTCGCGGAAATGGCGGTGGCGGTCGTCATTCTCGCTCTGCTTCTTTTCGGTGCGATGGTGCCGTTCTCGACGCAAGTGGACCTGCGCAACGTGGCTGAAACCAAGCGCACGATGGATTCGATCAAGGATGCGATCATTGGATTCACGCAGGCGAATGGCCGTCTGCCCTGCCCGGCTAACGGCAGCATCGCGACCGGTGGCGCCAACGCGGGAATCGAGCAAGCTTCGTGCAGCGCCACTCCATACGGGGTGATCCCCTGGGTTACCTTGGGGGTGCCGGAAAACGACAGCTGGGGGAGACGTTTTTCCTACTCGGTGACACCGATCTTCGCCGACGCCGTAGGGACCACGTTCGGCTGCACTCCCACTACCACTCCAACGCTATCTTCGTTCGCGTTTTGCTCGGTTGGGACACTGACCGTGAACACCCGCAGCGATAGCACCCGCGCGCTTACCCCAGTTGGCTCAGGCCTGACCGCGGTGATCATCTCCCACGGGAAAAACGGGTTTGGCGGCTATATCTCGAACGGCACCGCTCTCCCCGCCTCTCCCGGGGCCGATGAAATCGCCAACGCAAACGCAAACCACGCGACCGCGCTCAATTTCGTCAGCCGCACTCAAACTCCGTCCGCATCGGGCTGCAACGATGCCTCGACGTCGCAGCCTTACTGTGAATTCGACGACCTCGTGGTCACGATTTCTTCCAGCGCCCTTATCGCACGCGCCGTCGCGGCGGGTCGACTGCCGTAGGACAGCTACTGGCGGGCGCCTCGGCGCACTTCGCCGCGCAGGCTGAAGCAGACCCGTCCCTGGTCGTTCTCGCGCAGCTGCAGCGAGAAGCCCGATATCTCCGCGAGCCGGCTGGTCTGGTACAGGCCGATCCCGAACCCGGTTTCCGAAGGAACCGGACCTCTCATCAGGCCGCGCAGAACCTCCGACGCTACTGGAGCGCCGCTGTCGCAGACCGAAAATTCGATGGCATCATCGCACCGAAAGCTCGCCGAGATGCTCACCGATTCGTCGAGCCTGCGCTTTCGCAACGCGTTCTGCAGCAGGTTGTCGCCCGCGGAATCAAACAACTCCTTGGGCAGCATCACAGAGTCTCCCGCCCCTTCGCGCGAGAACTCGACGCCGCGGCCGGCGTAGCTTCGCTGCAGGCCTTCCCACCAGGTATCGGCCTTGATGAAGCGGCCGTTGGTCGTGTCTGGTTTTTGCAGCTTCTCTAGCGTCTGCTGCAGCCGCTGGGTGATCGCCGGAAGCTGGCGCCGCATCAGCGCGGACAACTCCCCGCTCGCTTCGGGCGCCGAGTCTCGTTCCGCAGCCGAGCAAAGAACGTTGAGCGATTGCAGCAGGTTCTTCACGTCGTGCGTCATGCGCGCACCGGTCTCGTGAACGGCCTGCACATAGGTCTGCTGCTGAAGCTTCTGCTCGCGCTGCTTGGCCACGTAGAACTCGCCGAGCAGTTGTCCCAGCAGCTGGAAATGCCACACCAGCGATGGGCTCAGGGGCAGTTTCGTGAAAACCCTCAGGTGGATTTCCTGGTTGGTGAATTCGACCGAGTTCTTCGAAACCTTGCCGAAATCGCCCGATTCGCCGGCCGTATGCCAAAAGCCGCCCGAAACCCACGGCAAGCGCGCGAGGCCGGTACAAGCTTCTTTCATAAATCGTTCGGGCTTGGTTTCCAGCTGCGAGAGTTCGGCCAGAAAATACAACCAGCGCTCGAACGGCAAGCCTATCGACAAAAGGTAGCGCGAGAAATATACGGAGAGGCCGCCGAATCCACCGCGGGGATTCCAGGCGAACGAGAGCATCAGCAGCACGCCGGCGATGATCAGCATACTGAATGAAAGCGCGGTAATGTAGTCGATCTTGCCGACGGTCATGAACGCGAAACTACCCAACGCGAGCGCGATCAGGAGCAGCACGATCATCGCCGCGTAGAAGAAATCGACGACTTGAGGCGTCTCGGCGGAGTCCGTTTCCGCGGGAATCGCTATCATCACCACGAACAGCAGCGGCAGCCCGTATTGAGCTAGCAGCCCAACCTCATAGGGAAGGGGCACGCGAATGAAACTGTTCGGAACGATCCAGACAAGCAGCAGCGATACGAGGTACAGCAACACCACCAGATAGAAGCGCCGCAGCCCGCGGGCTTGAAAAAGGAACACTTTGCCGCCCACGATTCCCGCCAATACGCTAACCCACAGGGCCAGCAACCACCAATTCAGGAAATAGAGCGTGCCCAGCGCGATCGCGACGATGGTGGCCACCTGCGACGAGGTAAGACGGTGCTCCCCCCGCATGAAGGGCTGCCAGAGAATGAACAACCCGAAGTGAGCGAGCATCAACCCGCGTGCCCAGATATCCTCCGCACCCCACATCGCCGCGAGGTGCAGAGAGATCAGCATGACGAGAAACACGCCTCGCCACGATCTCGCCACGAACACCTGGGAAACCTGAAGGACCGTCGACGTCGCCAGACCGGAATTCATTGAGGAACGATATCGAGGTAGACCAAGGCGCTCAAGGGCCTGCGGTACATGCATGCTCTCCCGATTCTTGTTGGGCGAAGACGAGGACCGGGGCGCACGCTTGCGCAACCCTCTCCGTGGACTTACCCTCCAATAGGCACGTATTGTGCCAGCTTTGACAGACTCGCAACCAGGCCTTATTCCACGCCGCATGCCTATCGTCGTCGCGCTCGCAAAAGCCACTCTGCTCGAAGCAGTGCGCAACCGCCTGTTGTGGCTGACCGCGATACTCGTGGTGGCGGCGTTCGGGCTCACCCAGTTTCTGAACCAGGTTGCGATCGCCGAAACTCGGGAGATCCAGGTCGCTCTGCTCGCAGCGCCGCTTCGCTTTGGCGCCGTCTTCATACTTGCCGTGTTCGTAGTCACGAGCATGGTGCGAGAGTCGAACGACAAGGTGACCGAGTTGCTGCTGTCTTTGCCGGCGCCGCGTTCCTCGTATTTCCTCGGAAAATTTGCCGGCTACGCTTCCGTCGCCGTGATTCTCGCTCTGCTTTGCGCGCTTCCGCTGGCTCCGTTCGCGGGCCTACCCGGGCTCGCGCTGTGGACGGTTTCTCTAGTGTGCGAGCTTCTGATCGTTACTGCGATGAGCTTGTTCTGCGTTCTTTCCCTGGCGCAGGTGGTACCCGCTTTGGCGGCGGTAAGCGGCTTCTACCTGCTGTCACGCTCCATGACGGCGATACAGATCATCGCGAGCGCGTCGTTGGACGGCCAGACCCTCACCGATCACATGGTCAGCACTGTTGTCGCGCTGATCGCGCTGTTGCTGCCCGCGCTCGACGGCATGACGCAGACCACGTGGCTCGTGGGAGGCGCCTTCGGCGACGTCTTTGCGGTTTTCGGGCAGACGGCAATCTATCTGATTCTGATCTGCGCGGCCGCGCTCTTCGACCTGTACCGCAAGAATTTCTAACTCCCGATGACGCAGCGATCGATCTCGGGCGTACCGCGCGCCGTCATGATGCTCCTTGCTCTGGGGCTCGCCGCGCAAATCGGCTTGAAGCTCGCCGCTGACCGGCCCAGCGCGAGCGCAAATGAGCTGCCACCCGTGCCCGGCATCGGAGCGCTGAGGCTCGCGAGCTTCGGCGATCCGGTGGCTCTTGCCAAGGGATTGATGCTTTATCTGCAGGCCTTCGACTACCAAGCGGGCACCAAGGTCCCTTATCGCGACCTCGACTATGGCCGTCTGGAAGCTTGGCTCGCGAGGATCCTCGAGCTCGACCCGCAGGGGCAATACCCCTTGCTCGCGGCCAGCCGGCTGTACGCGGAAGTGCCCGTCGAGTCCAAGCAGCGCAGCATGCTCGAGTTCATTTATCGCCAGTTCCTGCTCGATCCCAATCGGCGCTGGCCTTGGCTGGCAAACGCTACCGTCATCGCCAAGCATCGGCTCCACGACCTGCCCCTCGCTCTGCGCTATGCCCAAGCCCTCCAGCGCTACGCAACTGCGGCTAACGTGCCCCTTTGGGCAAAGCAGATGGAAGCGTTCATTCTGGAGGACATGAACGAGCTGGAGGCGGCGCGCGTAGTGATCGGGGGCTATCTGCAAAGCGGTTCGATCACGGATCCCGCCGAGCTGAGGTTCCTCGAAAAGCACCTCAAGGACCTGGAGGCCAAGAGTGGTCGGACCCCCAAGAAGTAAGCCAATGTGTCAATAAATCGTCGTAAATGTCCATAGTTCAACAAAAACCGGCCAATATCAGCCTCATTTCGGCCAAAACAGTCGGGTGCGACCAGGCACATATCTTGCAGGTTTGCCAAGGTCTTAGCTCCAGCATCTACGAAGTTTTTTCGGTATTCATTGGGGGTTGTTTATGAAGACCAACAACAAGGGTCTGACCGAGTCGGGTTTCACTTTGGTGGAAATCGCCATCGTGCTCGTGATCATTGGCCTGCTGCTCGGGGGCATTCTCAAAGGCCAGGAAATGATCACCCAGGCCAAGATCAAGAACGTGATCAACGATTTCAACGGCGTGACCGCCGCGGTGAATTCCTATCAGGATCGGTACCGCGCGCTGCCTGGGGACGACGCCACGGCCGACGTGCGGTGGTCGACCCAAGGTGCCATCAAAGGCAACGGCGACGGCGCTATCGCGGGAAAGTACAACAACGTCCTCGCGACCACTCCGACGACTACGCAGGAATCCAACCTGTTCTGGTGGCATCTGCGTCTGGGCGGCTTCGTGCCCGGCGCGGTCACCGCCGGACTCGCGGCGGGCTTGCAGCCTCCCAACGCCACCAACGGCATCATCGGCGTGCAGTCGAGCAGCGGGGGAACCAACAACCTCGGTTTCTCCTCGAACATCGTCTGCAGCAGCAACCTGCCTGACAAGATCGCGATCGCGGTGGACACGCAGATGGACGACGGCACGCCGGCGGCCGGCGAGGTGCGCGGCGCTCTGCAGACCACACCCAATCCGGACGTGCCCGCCGCAAGCGGCGTTACGGGCTACCAGGAAACCGGGCAGAACCAATACTTGCTCTGCAAGAATCTGTAAAGCACCCGTGATCCCCGAAAAGCCCGCTTCGGCGGGCTTTTTCATTTCGAGCAACGTGTTCTCACGAAGCAACCTCGTACGCCCGACAGGAGCGCTCGGCCTCCTGCTCGCGGGCAGCCTGTGCCTGCTGCCGTTTCTGATCCCCTATCACCAGCAACCCCTACTCAGTTTTTTTCCCGAATGGCTGGCCGCGGCTTTGGGAATCGCCGCTACGCTTGCCACGCTAGCCAACGGCGGTCCATTTGCTCCCTGGCCCGTTCTTTCGCGCTGGTTGGCCGCGTTTGCTCTGTATCTCGGGGCGACGGCGGTGTTCGGCGCTTACGCCTATCCTCAGCTGCCGGTGGTTGCGGCGCTGTACGTTGTCTATGCGGTGCTCCTCGTCTGGCTCGGCGCGCAGTTGGGGATGACGCTCGGTCTGGAAAGAGTGGCAACGATCTTGGCGGCGTTTCTTCTTGCCGGGGCCCTGGCGAACGCCGCCTCGGGCGTCATCCAATTCTACGGCCGGCCTGCGCTCTTGGAGGATATCGTCGCGCAGCTGCACGGCAACCGCGCATACGGGAACATCGCGCAACCCAACCTCTACGCCAACTACTTGGCTCTGGGCGAGGGCGCACTCGCGCTGCTCTGGGTGCGCGATCGGGTGCGCACGGCGTGCGCGCTTCCCGCCCTGGCCCTGCTGGTTCTCGGCAGCGCTCTGTCGGGCTCGCGAAGCGCGCTGCTCTATGTGCCCTGGTACGCGCTGCTCGGGCTGCTGGCGGTACGCTTCCGGCACGACACCGTGGGGCGGCGCCTGAGAGCCGCTGCATTCGCCATCGCGGGGGCCGCTCTGGTGGCTCACCTCGCTGTACCGTGGCTCAACAGCCTGCTCCACCTGGGCCCCTCTGGCGGCGGCATGCTCGACCGCACGCTCGCCAACCAGGGTGAGACACGCTGGCAGGCGTGGCCGATTGCTTTGCGCCTGTTCCTCGGCGCTCCCGTGACGGGAGTCGGCGCTGGCGGTTTTCCTGGCGCCGTCTTCGAATCTGGACTCTATCCATCGCTCACCCGCAGCGGCGAAGTCTGGACTTCACCGCACAATCTTCCGCTGCACCTGCTTGCCGAGACCGGTGCGCTGGGGACGATCCTGGTGCTCGGCGGTCTGTGCCTGTGGGCGTCGCAGGTCGCCCGGCGCTACCGCGCGGACCCGCAGGCGGTGCTGTGGTGGATCCTCGCGGCGGCCGGTGTCGAATTGATTCATTCGCTCTTCGAGTTCCCGATGTGGAGCGCGCACTTTCTCGGGGTCACTGCGTTGGTGATGGGCGCCGGCATGCAAGGTCATCCCGGCGCCGCCGCAATGTCGCGTCCGAACCGCGTCGGCGCGGGGGTCGCGTGCGCGGTTCTTGCCGTGGTTTTGGGAGTCCTGCTCAGGGACTACGTGAGGCTCGATGCGGCGCGTATTACCGGATCATCCGCTTTGACTCTGGCGCCCGCAGCGCAAGTGCAGCGGGACGCCGCAACCATGCGCAATCTCGCAACCGGGCTCCTCGGGCCCGTGGCCGAGCTCTGGATATTCCTGGGCGCACCCCTCGATCGCAATCAGCTCGCGGACAAACTGGCGATGAGCGAACGCGTGGCGCACTACTGGCCGGCCAACGCCATCGTGGTGCGTCGCGCGGTATTCCTCGCCCTCGACGGCCAGGCGGAAAACGCAGACGACCTGCTCGCGCGCGCTTTGCGGACGTTTCCAGGGCAGGCCGTTGCTACGACATCGATCCTGGAACAAGCTCGCCTCGCAGATCCGAGCGCGATCGAGCCCATGCTTGCGATGAGCGGGATCGCGTCGAAGCCGGAATGACAGCCGCGGTCTAGCCCTGCAGCAAGCGTATCTCGGCAGCGGCAAGCTGCTCCGACGTTCCGCGCAGCACGATCACGTCGCCGTCCTGCAGTATCGTTTCCGGACCCGGCGCAATCATCCGCAACTCCTTGCGTCGCAGCGCGGTCACCTCCGAGCCGACCTCGCCCAAAGCGAGCTCGCCAATGCTGCGTCCGGACGCGGCCGATCCGGGCGCGAGCGTCACCGAATGCAGGCGCGGTTCGCGCGCTTCGTCCGGATCTTCGGGCTCGTCGGAGCCTCCATGAAAAAACCCGCGCATCAGACTGTACCGGTGCTCCCGAACATCGCGAATCCGGCGCACCACGCGTCTCAGAGGCACGCCCAGCAGCACCAGGGCGTGCGAGGCCAGCATCAGGCTCGACTCGAACGTCTCGGGTACGACTTCGGAAGCCCCGGCGGCGATAAGACGGTCCAAGTCCGCATCGTCGATAGTGCGCACGATCACCGGCAAGCCCGGATTGAGGCCCCTCACGTGATGCAGAATACGCAGCGCGAGCTCCGTGTCGGCGAACGTGATGACAAGCGCACTCGCCCGATCGATACCCGACGCCACGAGCGTTTCGCGCCGCGAGGCATCACCGTAGACCACTCTCTCGCCGGCCGCCGCCGCCCCGCGAACCCGCTCCGGATCCGTGTCGAGCGCGATGACTTCGATCCTCTCCTGCTCGAGCAGGTGCGCCAGTCGCTGCCCGGTCCGGCCGTAGCCGCACACGATGACATGTCGCTCGGTCGCGAGACTCTGCGTCGCGACGCGATGCAGAGCGAGCGATTGCAGCATCCATTCGGTGCTCGACCAGCGCAGCGCGAGCTTGTCGCTTGCCTGAATCAGGAAGGGCGCCACAAGCATGGAGAGCAACATCGCCGCGACGACCAGTTGCGAAAGATCGCGATCGAGAAGCGCGAGGGTTTGCGCCTGCACCATGAGCACGAGGCTGAATTCGCCGCCTTGAGCGAGTGCCAGCCCCGCGCGCAGCGCCGAACCGGGGGTCGCTCCGAAAACGCGGGCGAGGCCGGTGACCAGCGCGAACTTGAAGGTGATGAGCAGCGCCGTCAATGCCAGGGTCAGCACGAGATTCGCGCCGACAGTGCTCAGATCGAGCCTCATGCCCATGGTCACGAAGAACAGACCCAACAGGACCTCCCGGAACGGCCGGATATCCTCTTCGACCTGATGCCGGTACTCTGTCTCCGCGATCAGCATGCCGGCGAGAAACGCTCCCAGGGCGAGCGACAGCCCCGCCCGCTCCGTGAGCCAGGCGAGCCCCAGGGTAATCAGCAAAACATTCAGGATGAACAGCTCGTGCGAGCGTCTGCGCGCCACGACGTAAAACCAGCCGCGCATGAGTTTTTGTCCGAGGAACAAGACCACGACGAGCACTGCGGCGGCCTTGGCGAGCGCCACGGCGAGGCGCTGCGCGAGCTCGCCACCGCCCTCGGCAATCGCCGGGATGAGGATGAGCAGAGGCACCACCGCCAAATCCTGAAAGAGCAACACACCGAAGATGTCGCGCCCGTGCGGAGTTTCCAATTGCATGCGTTCGGCGAGAACGCGCAGCACGATCGCGGTGGAAGACATGGCGATCGCGCCACCGAGCGCCAGCGCCGCCTGCCACGGCGCCCCGATCGTCGCCGCGATACCGAGGACAACGGCCAGCGTAACCAGGACCTGAGCAAAGCCGAGCCCGAACACCGCGCGGCGCAATTGAAACAATTTGGACAGGCTGAACTCGAGGCCGATCGAGAACATCAGGAATACCACGCCGAATTCGCCGAGATGCCGCCCCTCTTCGGTATCGGGAATCCAAGCGAACGCGAACGGCCCGACAGCCACCCCCACCAGCAGATAGCCGAGCAGGGGAGGCAGATGCAGCGAGCGGAAAAGCACCACCACGATCACCGCACTCGCCAACAATATCAGTACCGATTCGAGCGTCCCGCCCATCCGGAAGTCCTTGTTTTATTTGGTTGAGGTAGGGGGATCGAGGAATCGGTCTGGTATACTCTCCGGCCTATCATAAAGCGTGCCACGCGAGCCGGCCAGAGCGGTTTCATTGCGATGAACGATCGGTCGAAAAAAGCGATGTCGACCCAAGCGCTCGAGCTCGCGCGCAAGGTGCTTGCGATCGAGGCCGATGCGGTAAGCGCGCTGGCCTCGCGGCTGGACGAGCGCTTTCTCGATGCGATCGGATTGATGCTCGCGTGTCGCGGCCGCGTCGTAGTGAGCGGCGTCGGCAAATCCGGGCATATCGCCCGCAAGATCGCCTCCACCATGGCGAGCACCGGAACGCCTGCCTTTTTCCTGCACGCCGCCGAGGCCAGCCACGGCGATCTCGGGATGATCACGCGCGACGATGTGGTGCTCGCCATCTCGAATTCCGGACAGTCGGATGAGCTGCTCACGATCATTCCGTTGATCAAGCGGCAGGGCGCGAAACTCATCGCCATGACCGGCAATCCCGATTCCGAGCTGGCCAGGGAATCGGACGTGCACCTGGACGCGCGCGTCGCCCAGGAGGCCTGCCCTCTCAACCTCGCGCCGACGGCGAGCACCACCGCGGCGCTCGCGCTCGGCGACGCTCTGGCCGTAGCCTTGTTGGATGCGCATGGATTCGACGCGCAGGATTTTGCGCGCGCTCATCCGGGCGGTGCGCTCGGCCGACGACTGCTCACCCACGTTTCCGACGTCATGCGCACCGGAGAACGCATTCCGAGCGTTTCCGAGGCGGCTTCTTTCTTCGACGTTCTTCTCGAGATGTCCAGAAAAGGCATGGGCATGGCGGCGATCGTCGATTCCGACCGGAAGGTCGTGGGGATTTTCACCGATGGCGATCTGCGTCGCACCCTGGAGGGCAAGCCCGATCTGCACTCTCTCAAAGTCACGGAGATCATGAAGCGCGAGCCCCGCACGATCGCGCCACGCAAGCTCGCCGCCGAAGCCGTCGAACTGATGGAGCGTCACAAGATCACCCAGCTGCTCGTCGTGTCGGACGCCGGGGAACTGGTCGGCGCCCTCAATACGCACGACCTGCTTCACGCCAAGGTCATTTGATGAACGAGGACCTGCTGGAGCGGATGCGGCGCCTGAGGTTGATGGTCTTCGACGTCGACGGCGTACTCACCGACGGAACCCTGTACTTCAGCGAGACCGGCGCCGAGCTGAAGGCTTTCAACGCCAGGGATGGCCACGGCCTCAGAATGCTGAAGGAGAGCGGCGTCGAGGTCGCGATCCTTTCTGCCCGTCGCTCGCGTGCCGTCGACGCGCGCGCAGCCGAGTTGGGGATAACGCTCGTCGAGCAAGGCGTCTCGGACAAGGGCAAGGCGTTCGACAGCCTGATCGCTCGCGCTCGTGCCCCGGCGCAATCCGCCGGATACATGGGCGACGATCTGGTGGACCTTCCGGTCCTGGTGCGCTGCGGCTTTGCCGCGAGCGTTCCGGAAGCGTCCGAGTTCATCAAAGGGCGCGTGCATCACGTCACTCGCGCTCCGGGAGGCCGCGGCGCGGCGCGCGAAGTCTGCGAGCTCATCATGCGCGCCCAGGATACGCTGGACCGGGCCATCGCTCGCCAGCTCGCATGAAAACGCGAGTCACTCCCCTCCTCCCGCTCGCGCTGATGGCCTTCCTCGGGCTGTTGACCCTGTGGCTGCAATACGCGGTGCGCGAAGGAGCTGGAGGCGAGTCGCGGGCTCCGAAGCACGAGCCCGACGCAATCGTGGAGAATTTCACCGTGCGTACTCTGGATACGTCTGGAACGCTACGGTACACATTCTCGGCGCCGAAGATGCAGCACTTCGCCGACGACGACTCTGGAGAGGTGCTCTATCCTCGTGTGGTCCAGATTGCGGCCGACACCGGCAACTACGTCGTCACGGCGAATCGCGGCACGATCAATCGCCAGGGCGAGGAAGCTTTCCTGTACGGCAACGTGGTCGTCCTGCGCGAGGCCACGCCGGAGGAGCCAGAATTGCGCGCGCGCACGGAATTCCTGCACGTGCTCGCGGCACAAGGCATCTTTCGGACAAACCAGACGGTCACGATCTCCGACGGGAGATCGACCTTGTCCGGCGTTGGCATGGTCATCAACAAGCCCAAGCAGCAGTTCACGCTGCAGTCCCAAGTCAGAGGCACTTTCGATGCGCCGGCCAGGAAGTAGGCAATCCGCCGCCGTGTTGGTGTTCGCTGCGATGTGGACGCTCGCATCGCCGGCGCTAGCCGAGCGCGCCGATCGGGACAAGCCGCTCAACATCGAGTCGGACAGCATGGTCGCCGACGAGGCCAAGAAAACGGCGACTTTCGACGGGAAGGTCGTGCTGACGCAGGGGTCCCTCGTCATCCGGGCGGAGCGAATCGTGGTGCACCAGGACAGTGACGGCTTCGAGCACGGTGTCGCAACCGGCAATCCAGCCACGTTTCGGCACAAGCAGGACGGCAGTGCGGGGTATATCGACGGGCAGGCGATGCGAATCGAATACGACAGCAAGGCCGACCTCGTCGAATTCTTCAACGACGCGCGTTTGCGTCGCGACAGCGGCGACGACATCCGCGGGGATTTCATCTCCTACGACGCGAGATCGGAACGGTTCACGGTGAAGTCGGGCGACGAGGTAGCGGGGGCGAACCGCGACAGTCGCGTGCGCGCAACCATCATGCCCAAGAAGTCCGCGTCTAGCGCTCCGTCCGCGCCCGACGCCGGGCAGCGGAACTAGGTTCTATCTCGGGCGGCGATCCGGATGAGCCAACTGCGCGTCGACGGGCTGAAGAAGCGCTACAGCTCGCGCGTCGTCGTCAAGGACGTGTCGCTGGAGGTGTCGAGCGGCGAGGTCGTGGGGCTGCTCGGCCCGAACGGCGCCGGCAAGACGACATGCTTTTACATGATCGTCGGGCTCGTTGCCGTGGACGACGGCACGATCAAGCTGGACAGCAAGGAGATCAGCCATCTGCCCATGCATCGCCGCGCGCGCCTGGGCCTGTCGTACCTGCCCCAGGAAGCCTCTGTGTTTCGCAAGCTGACCGTCGAAGAGAACATACGCGCGGTGCTCGAGCTGCAGGACCTCCCGGAGGAGGAAATCGAGTCGCGGCTCTCGGGGCTCCTTCGCGACCTCAACATCGCCCATCTGCGACAGTCCACGGCGCTTTCCCTTTCGGGCGGCGAGCGCCGCCGCGTCGAGATAGCGCGCGCGCTCGCGACCCGCCCCAGCTTCATTCTCCTCGACGAGCCGTTCGCCGGCGTGGATCCGATCGCCGTGCTCGATATTCAGAAAATCATCCGCTTTCTGAAGGAACGCGGCATCGGTATCCTCATTACAGACCACAATGTGCGCGAAACCCTCGGAATTTGCGACCATGCGTACATTATTAACGAAGGTCTGGTGCTCGCCTTCGGCAAGCCCGATGAGATCGTCTATAATGAAAACGTAAGACGCGTTTATCTCGGCGAGAATTTCAGGTTGTAAAGGCGGCGCCATCCGGTATCCCATCTCCATTTCGGCCCGCCTGAACTGCGATTTCTCCGCGGAGATTCTCGCGCTCCTATCCAGATGAAGCAGACCCTACAGCTCAAGCTATCGCAGCACCTAACGCTGACGCCGCAGCTGCAGCAGTCGATACGTTTGCTGCAGCTGTCGACCTTGGAATTGAACCAGGAGCTGGAGAAGTTCCTGGCCGAAAATCCGTTGCTCGAACGCGAGGAGGCCGACGCGACGCCACCCGCGGCCCCGACGCATCTGAACGGGGAAGCGTCCATGACGCTCCAGCCCTCCGCGGAGCAGTCGGATGCAGAGAGTCAGCCGCAAACCGAGAACTATTCCGCCGAGCTCGACTGGGTCGGCGAGGGCGGCTCGAATGCGGGCACTCGGGACGATTCGGACGAAAGCGGCGATTATTCGCAGGTCGCGGCGGATTCTCCGAATCTCAGGGAGCACTTGCACCGGCAGCTCACGCTCACCAAGCTCGAACCGCGCGATCGGAACCTGGTGGCGTTCCTGATCGAAGCGCTCGACGAGGACGGGTATCTTGCGCAGCCCCTGGACGAGCTCGTGCAGATCGTGCCCGAGGAGCTGCAGATGGAACCCGAGGAATTGCAGATCGCCCTCAAGCATCTGCAGAACCTCGACCCCACGGGCGTGGGCGCCCGCAATTGCTCGGAGTGCCTGGAGCTGCAACTGCACTCCCTTCCCGAGTCGACTCCCAGCCGAACGACCGCTCTCGCGCTGGTGCGCTCCCACCTGGAGCTGCTCGCGGCGCGCGATTTCGCGAAGCTGAAGAAAGCACTGCAATGCGGAGACGAGGAACTGCGGCAGGCGCAAAAGCTGATTCAGAGCCTCAACCCGCGTCCCGGCGCGGCGTTTGCGCAGCTCGAGACCCGCTACGTCGTATCGGACGTGTTGGTCAAGAAGGTCAAGGGCGTCTGGGTGGCCAGCCTCAATCCCGATGCGCTTCCCAAGCTGCGCATCAACCGCATGTACGCGGATATCCTGCAGAACAACCGCGGTCAATCGGGCGGCCAGCTCTCGCATCAGCTTCAGGAGGCGCGCTGGCTGATCAAGAACGTTCAGCAGCGATTCGAGACCATCCTGCGGGTGTCGCAGGCCATCGTCGACCGCCAGCGGCACTTCTTCGAGCACGGAGAGGTCGGCATGCGGCCTCTGGTGTTGCGCGAAATCGCGAACACCCTGGGCTTGCACGAGTCCACAGTCTCGCGCGTAACGACGCAAAAGTTCATGTTCACGCCGCGCGGGATTTTCGAGCTCAAGTATTTTTTTGGAAGTCATGTTGCAACGGAGACCGGCGGCGCGTGCTCTGCGACCGCGATCCGCGCGCTGATCAAGCAATTGGTCGCCGCGGAGGACGCCAAGAGACCTCTCTCGGACAGCAAGATCTCCGAGATCCTGGGCCAGCAGGGTATCGTCGTCGCGCGCCGCACGATTGCCAAGTACAGGGAATCGCTGCAGATTCCGTCGGTCAGCATGAGAAAGTCCCTTTGATCCGGTCCGCGCCGCAACAGGCTGCCTGGGCGATAGTGTAGAATTCCACGCCTTTTCGGCCGTTGCACGGTGTCTGGGAGCACCGAGCACGCGAGCCTCAAGGTCTCTTCAATGAATCTAATTGCGAAGCTTTTGCCTCCGTCGAACATCCTTCTCGACCTGGATGTGACCAGCAAGAAGCGCATGTTCGAGCAGGCCGGACTGTTGTTCGAAAACAATCAGGGTGTCGCGAGGAGTCTCGTGTTCGACAGCTTGTTTGCGCGCGAGCGTCTCGGCTCGACCGGCCTGGGCCAGGGAGTCGCCATTCCGCACGGCAGGATCAAGGGACTCAAGGAAGCGGTTGGAGCATTCGTTCGTCTCGCCCAACCGGTGCCGTTCGACGCGCCCGACGGCAAACCGGTGAGCCTGGTGTTTCTGCTCCTGGTGCCCGAACAGGCGACCGAGCAGCATCTGCGCGTGCTCTCCGAGTTGGCCCAGATGTTGAGCGACCGCGAGCTGCGCGCGAGACTCACGAGCGATCCCGACGCAAGCACGATTCATCAGAACATCACCGCCTGGCAGCCGCATGTTGCAGATCAGCGTCGCGCAGCTGTATGAGGACAACCGCGACAAGCTGGGGCTTGCCTGGATCGGAGGCAAAGCGGGTGGCGCGCAGCTACTGCGGCGCGACCACGCCGAAGTAGCCGCGCTCGTAGGCCACCTCAACCTTATTCACCCCAACCGGATACAGGTTCTCGGCAATCACGAGGTCGCGCACCTCGCGGCCTTCGAGGAAGCGGATCTTTTCCGCATGCTGGGAAATCTGTTCGCGGTCCACCCGGCCGCGATCATCGTTGCCGACGGCGCTCCCGCGGACGTTCGGATGCTGAGGGCCGCCGAGGCTTCCGGGGTCGCGGTGCTGATCTCCGACATACCGGGCGCACAGCTCATCGATCGCCTGCGTCGCTATCTCGGCAAGGCGCTCGCCGAAAGCACCGAGCGCCATGGCGTGTGCATGGATGTTCTGGGTCTGGGCGTGCTGATTACCGGCGATTCGGGAGCGGGCAAGAGCGAGCTTGCGCTGGAGCTGATCAGCCGCGGTCACGGGCTCGTGGCCGATGACGTCGTGGAGGTCTCGCGAATCGCCGCCTCGACCCTGGAATGCCGCTGCCCGCCTATGCTGAAAGACTTCCTCGAAGTACGCGGCGTGGGCGTGCTCGACATACGCACCATATTCGGCGAGACGGCGGTGCGCCCCAAGATGAACCTGCGCCTGGTCGTGCAGCTCGACCGCCCCGGAACCACCGAATCGGAGCGCCTGCCGCTGCACGAGCAGTCGGAAGATATCCTTGGAGTCGCCGTCCGCAAAGTCGTGATCCCCGTCGCCGCGGGCCGCAACCTCGCGGTGCTGCTCGAAGCAGCCGTGCGCAACTACATCCTTCAGCTCCGCGGCATTCACTCGACAGCTGAATTCATGGAGAGGCAGCGCGCGGAGATCAAGAAGAACGATTGATGTCGTCGCTTTCACTCTGGGGGAGGCCGGTTTTGCGCGACCTTCGCCGTTCCGCTAAGGTGTCGAAATGCAACTGGTACTGATCAGCGGCCTGTCCGGTTCTGGCAAAAGCATCGCCCTGAATGCGCTCGAGGACAGCGGCTACTACTGCGTCGACAACCTTCCCGGTCAGCTGCTGCAGGAGTCGACGGAGCTGCTGCGGCGAGCCGGGCACACGCGGGTCGCGATGAGCATCGATGCCCGCACCGGTGATTCCCTCGAGCAGGTCCCCGGGTATGTAGCCGCCCTAAAAGACCAGGGCGTGGACTTGCGCCTGCTGTTTCTCGACGCCAAGAACGACACGCTGATCAGGCGCTTTTCGGAGACGCGCAGGCGCCATCCGCTCGCGACCGGAACGCGCACGCTCGAGGAGTGCCTCATGCGCGAGCGCGAGCTGCTCGCGCCGGTAGGCGAGATCGGGCATCGCATCGACACCTCCGACGTCCTGCCGAACACCCTGCGCAGTTGGATCAAGGACCTGCTCGACATACGCACCGAGTCGGTGATGCTGCTGTTCGAATCGTTCAGCTACAAGCAGGGCGTTCCGCTGGACGCGGACCTCGTGTTCGACGTACGCTGCCTTCCCAATCCCCACTACGACCCGCGGCTTCGTCCTCTGAGCGGTCTTGACGGCGCGGTGATCGCCTTTCTCGAGAAGGAGCCGAAAGTCGCTACCATGCTAGAGGACATCCGCCGCTTCGTGGAAACCTGGTTGCCTTCCTATGGACAGGAAAACCGGAGCTCGCTCACGGTCGCCGTCGGTTGCACCGGAGGCCGGCACCGGTCGGTATATTTCGTCGAGCGCCTGGGCGCATACTTTCGCGGCAGCTCCCCGGTGCTGGTTCGCCACCGGCATCTCGGCCCCGCGACATGAGCCCCACCGTCGCCGTCGCGCTGACCGGTGCCTCCGGAATGCCGTATGGCTTCCGGCTCGTCGAGTCGTTGATCCGCGCCAAGGCCCGCGTCTACCTCATCTACTCGCAGGCCGCTCACGTGGTGGCCAAGCAGGAGATGGGGATCGTGCTGCCGCCGCGCGCTTCCGATGCCGAGCGCATGTTCAGCGAGCGCTACTCTGCCAAGCGTGGGCAGTTGCGCGTGTTCGGGCGCGAAGACTGGTTTGCCCCCGTGGCCTCGGGCTCCAATCCGCCCGAAGCCATGGTGATCTGCCCATGCACGATGGGCACGCTCGCCGCGGTCGCCGCGGGCCTCTCGGACAATCTCATCGAGCGTGCCGCGGACGTCGCGCTGAAGGAGGGCCGCAAGCTCATTCTCGTGCCGCGCGAGACGCCGTTTTCCTCGCTGCATCTGGAAAACATGCTGAGGCTTTCGCGCGCGGGAGCCGTGATTCTTCCGGCCAATCCGGGCTTCTATCACGAACCCAAGCGGGTCGAAGACCTGGTCGATTTCATCGTGGCTCGGATACTCGATCACTTGGGGGTCAAGCACGACCTGATGCAGCGCTGGGGCGAAGAGCACTCCGGCGGTCCGCAATCTTGAGCTCGTTGAACGTTCCGATCTTCCCCCTGAACGCGGTGCTCTTCCCCGGAGGCCTGCTGCCCTTGCGCGTCTTCGAAGCGCGCTATATGGACATGACCCGCGACTGCATGAAGCGCGACGAGCCCTTCGGCGTATGCCTCATCCGCGAGGGTTCCGAGGTCGGCGCCGCCGCCGTTCCGGAGGGAATCGGGTGCTTCGCGAAGATTTTCGAATGGAATATGCAGCAGCAGGGGATCCTGAACATCAAGACCCGGGGCGGCCAGCGGTTTCGCATCGTCGAGCGGCGCACCGGGGCGCAGGGCTTGATCTCGGCGGACGTCGAGCCGATCCCGCACGAGGAGAGCGTGGCGGTTCCCGAGGAATTCGCCTCCTGCGCCCGTCTGGTCGAAATGGTGGTCGCCGACCAGGGCAAGCCCATTTTCGCCGAACCTCACGCCTTCGACGATGCGAGCTGGGTCGGTTACCGCCTGGCAGAGATCCTGCCGGTGCCCCTGATCGCCAAGCAGAAGCTGCTCGAGCTCACCGACAGTCTGGGGCGCCTCTCAATCCTGCAACGCTTTCTCGAGAGCCGTGGGCTCGCCGAGAAGGCTTCCTGAATCGAGGCCCGCGAGAAGCTTTCTCACCGGCGCGGGAACGGCCGCGCCGATCGCCTCGGCGGCAGTGAGCCACACCTGCCCCGGCTCCGCCGTGCCCCGCGCCACCGAACCCAGGGAACAGGCGAGCGGCGTGATGTTCAGCGTGAAATGAGTGAAATCGTGCCGTAAGAGCGCCAGCCGCCGCACATCGATCGGTTGCGCCCCGAAGCGACGCAGACAATAGTCGTCCGGCTCGGAGCCGGGCGGCAGTTCGGGGAGACACCATAGTCCACCCCACAGTCCGGCCGGCGCGCGCTTCTCCAAGAGCACCTCGCCATTGCGCAGGAGCAGCAGCATCGAGGCTTGTTTCACCGGCCGCGCCTTGCGCGGTCGAGGCTCGGGATACGCCTCCACCCTTCCCTGCGCGCGGGCTTTGCAGGTTTCGCGTACCGGACATTTCGCGCAAGCGGGACGCTTGCGCGCGCACACGCCCGCGCCCAGGTCCATCAGAGACTGCGTGTAGGCTTCGATGGCCCCGGCCGGAAGCGCCGCCTCGGCGAGCGACCAGAGGCGCTTCTCCACGCGCGGCTCGCCGGGGTATCCGCGCACGGCGAAGTGGCGCGCGAGCACCCGCTTGACGTTGCCGTCGAGGATCGCTTCGCGCGCGCCGAATGCAAACACCGCGATCGCCGCCGCGGTCGAGCGGCCCAGCCCGGGCAGCGACTCGAGCGCTTCGCGAGTGCGGGGAAATCGCCCGCGGTGCAGCGCGACCACCGCGCGCGCCGCGGCGTGAAGATTGCGAGCGCGCGTGTAGTACCCCAGACCACTCCATAGCGTGAGCACTTCGTCGAGCGAGGCTTTCGCCAATGATTTCACGTCGGGAAACCGCGCGAGGAAACGCCGGTAGTAGGGAATGACCGTTGCGACCTGTGTCTGCTGGAGCATGACCTCCGAGAGCCAGATGCGGTAAGGATTGCGCGTCCGCTGCCACGGCAGATCGTGGCGACCGTGACGGGTTTGCCAGCGTACGAGTCTGGAGGCGAAGACGCTCACCGTCTGAGCAAGTCCTTCAGCTTCTCCCTCAGTTGCTCCTTGACCTTGTCTTCCACTTTCCCGGCCTGCTGCTTCACCACGCTTTTGAGCAAAGCGTTCAAGTCGAGGTGGAACTGCGGCGCGTCCAACGTGCCGTCGATCCTCACCGGCAGGGTCTGGCCGTTCAGGTCGGCCAGATCCTTTCCGCCTTGGCCGGTCGAGGACGCGACGATCGACACTTTCGCGAGATAGTCGATCGTATTCGCTGCGATGTTGATGTCGCCGGCGCCCGAGAGGCGCAGCAGCGGCGCCTTCGCCGAGAGGTCGTCGTTGTGCGCGACGCCGTTCCTGATGACGAAGCTCGCGGTGAGCTCCGAAAGATCGGTACGCTGCGAGGAGGACTGCGACGGCTGCTTCTTCACCTTGCGGATCAGATCGTCGATGTTGATGCCCTTGAGCCCGCCGTCTTTCAGGCTGAGCTTCGCCGTGCCCGCGAGCGCCTTCTTCATTGCCGAGACGGTGTTCCCGCCGGGCTGGACGTCGAGCGCGATGTTGCCCTTGCCCTCCAGCATGTCGTTGTTCAGCGCGTCCTGCAGCAGCGGCCCCACCGCGACGCCGGGCAAGTCCGCCTTGACGGTGAAGCGATCGTCATTGGCGTTGACGCTCGCTGCGCCGTTGAGCTTCCCCTGATACAGGTCGGCCGTGAGCGGCTCGGCGTCGACCTTCCCGCCCGCAGCCTTGACGCCGAGATGCACGTTCTCGAGCTTCACGTTCGATGCGATCAGCTGCGCGATCTTCAGGTCGCCCTTCAAGTTCAGCCCCTTCAGACCGGAAAGATCGATCGGCTCTTCCGGTTTCGCGGCAGGCGCGCCGCCGCCTGCCGGTCCCTTGGCGGGTGGCGGCGGCAGATAGCGGTCGAGATTGACCTGATCCGCGGCGAGCGTGAAACGGATGGCTTGGGGCGACGCGTCGAACTCGATGTCACCCTTCAGGGACAAGGGGGGCTTGTTCGAGCCCGGGGTTGCGTCCGCGACCCTGAGCTCCATCCCGGCGAGCGCAAACGCCTCCTTCTCGAAATTGAGACGGTAGGTTCCGGACAGGCCGACCTGATAGTCGGCCTTCGGTTGGCTCGCTTCCACCCGCGCGGCGAGCGAGAGTTTTCCGGGGGCGCCGCTCGCGATCCGACCGGTCTCGAGCTTGTCGATAGTCGCCTTGTACCGGCTCCCGGTCGCCTCGTCGCGCCAGCTCGCCGAGCTCGCGCGGACTTCGATCCCCGCGATGTTGAGTTGCACCGGCGCGCCCTGCGGCGCCGCCTTGGCCTCGGGCGCCTTCACAGGGGCGGACGAAGCGCCGGCCCCGGTCAGGTCGGCGAAGTTGGTCTTCCCGCTCCTGTCCTGCACCAGATCCACGTTGAGCCCGGAGAGGATCACGCGATCGATCACGACCTGCCTGGAGAGCAGGGGAAGCACGGCCAGCGAGACCTTGACCTCGTCGATTTTTGCGAAGGCCTTGTCGCTGTTGCGCTCGGAGAGCGAGGTCTTGCCGATGTCGACGCCGACGCTCGGAAAGACGGACAAGCCTATCTTTCCTTCGACGGCGAGCGTCCGGCCGGTCTTCTCCTTCACCACGCGGGCGATCTCGCCCTTGTACTTGTTGGGATCGAACGTCGCGACCAGGGCGGCGATCGCGATGACCAGGAGCGCCAGGAGGCCGACGATCGCGTACAGCACGTACTTGAGGGTTTTCATGGTGCGGGGCCTGTTCCGGGGAAGGTCATTCGTTCGCGACGCCGAAGGGCACGTGCCCGGTCGCGACATGCCGGGCCGCCGACTCGGCGTGCCCTCGCTGATCGTCGAAGAAGATATCCGCGCCGAAAGCCTTCAGGAAAGGCCCTTTGTCCAATCCGCCGAGAAACAGCGCCTCGTCGATGCGGATGTTCCAGGCGCGCAGCGTGCGGACCACGCGCTCGTGGGCGGGCGCGCTGCGCGCGGTGACCAGGGCGGTCCTGATCGCGGCGCGCTCGGGCGGATGTTCGGACTGGATGCGATGCAGGGCCGCGAGAAAGCTCTTGAAAGGTCCGCCCGAGAGCGGTTCCTTGGCGGCGCTGACCTCGCTCGCCGTGAAAGCCGCCAGCCCTTCGCGCTTGTAGACGCGCTCGGCCTCGTCGGAAAAAAGCACCGCGTCACCGTCGAAGGCGATGCGCAGGCCGTCGCCCGCCTCGACGTTCTGCGCGACGTTAGAAGGCAGGATGGTCGCCGCGGCGTGGCCCGCATCGAGCGCTTTTCTCACGTCCAGGGGATTCGCCGAAAGAAAAAGATGCGCGTCGAACGCGGGCACGTAGGGGTAGGTGTTCTCCCCTCCGGTGAAAGCGGCGCGCGTGATATCGAGCTTGTAGTGCTCGATCGCGTTCATGATGCGCATCCCGGTGTCGGCGGTGTTGCGCGATAGGAGGATCACCTCCACCCTGGGGCGGGCGGGCGCGAGCGTGTTGAGGCCGAGCAGCTTCTTCACCAGCAGGAAAGCGATCCCGGGCGCGAGAATGTCGTTTTCATGCTCGAGCTGATATTTGTAGTAGGCGTTGACGCCCTGCTCTTCGAACACCCGATTGGCTTCCTCGAGGTCGAACAGCGCCCGGGAGGATATCGCCACCACGAGTTTTCCGTCGAACGAGACAGGCATGGAGTCGGGGTATCTATGGTGGAGCGGGTGAAGGGAATCGAACCCTCGTCTTAAGCTTGGGAAGCTTTCGTTCTACCATTGAACTACACCCGCGAAGGGAGGAATTTTAGGGCATTTCGCGATGGAGGTGAAAACCCGCCGCGCTTCGTTGAGAAGGCAGTCACTGAACCAGCCGTACAAGAGCCATGGCCAACCTGGAGTCGACGCGGCGCACAAAGAGATCCATTCTGCGGCAAAGCGACATAAGAAGCCGTCGCGCGCCCCGGGAAAGAGATACGCTAGGGAGGGTTTATGCTATCGCCGTGAATTTGCCACGATCGAGACTTGGCCCAATCCGTGCTTTAAATGTGACGATCCGGGCAAAGAGTCCCGGATAGATCCTTCGGAGAGAAGCGATGCAAGCTGTGGCTCTAAGGGCGTTGAACAATCGGTGGACGGTCGCCGTGGGCGGTGCGATGTTCATGATGACGCTCGGCACGATTTATTCGTGGAGTCTGTTTGCGCAGCCTCTGCTCGCGTGCTTTGGATGGTCGAATACGACGGTCACGTGGGCTTTTGCGCTCGCCATTTTTTCGCTGGGCACGGGCGCCGTGGTTGGCGGACGTTTGCAGGATAAGGTAGGGCCGCGCAAAGTCGCGATGACCGGGGTGATGCTCTGGAGTCTGGGCAACTTTCTGGCGGGCTTGGGCACCGCACATTTCGGCGCCGCTTGGCTGTACCTGACCTACGGATTGATCGGCGGCTTCGGTGTCGGCATGGGATACGTGACTCCGGTCGCCGTGGTGACCAAGTGGTTTCCCGAGCGTCGCGGTCTGGCTGGCGGAATCGTGGTCATGGGCTTTGGTTTGGGAGCGGTGCTCTACAACTTGATCGTCAAGAGCATCCCGTCATTCGCGGCGGCCGCCAAAGCCGCTACCGAGTATTCCGCCCAAGCGACGGCGGCTGCGCACGGAACTTTGAACCCAGCGTTCGCGCAGAATCATGTTTTAGCAATCATGAATGTATTTCTCTTTTCCGGCATCGCGTTCGCCGTGCTCGCGGGAGCCTGCGCCACTTTGCTAAGAAATCCGCCGGCGGGGTTGCCCGACGATACCGGAGCCGCATCATCCGAAGCCGTCGCGTGGACCACTCGCGAAATGCTGCGCAGTCCGCAATTTTATTTGCTGTGGCTGATCCTGTTCTTTAACGTGACTGCGGGGATTCTCGTCATCAGCAATGCGGTGCCAATCATGGAGGAGTTGACCCGTGTGGCGCCAGCAATGGTCGCCGCAACCTATGGCGGAGTTGCATTGTTCAACGCACTCGGCCGCTTTTTCTGGGGCGCCATATCCGACCGCATAGGGGGCACCCGCACCTTCGCACTGATATTCGGAATTCAAGTGATCGTATTCGGGACTATGGGCGGAATTCACAACCTCTTCGCACTCGCGATCGCCTATGCCATTGTGCTGCTGTGCTTTGGCGGCGGTTTCGGGACGATTCCGTCGCTCATCGCCAACTATTTCGGCGCCCGCCATATGGGGGCCAACTACGGCGCGATTCTTACCGCGTGGGGGGTGGCGGGTATCGCCGGCCCGGTCTTTGCAGCGCACGTCAAGGACGCGACGGGGTCATATAGCGGGGCGCTGCTGCCGATCGCGGGCATGCTCCTCGCCGCCGTGCTGCTCACCGCAATCATACGAAAACCACAGCTCGTCAAACTCGACCGGCCGAAATAGAATCACGCCCAAGACGCTGGCGCCCCTGAAACCGAGCGAACGTCAGCTCCTATTCTGGGCGCGCGACCTCGAGCGCGTCCGCGGCGGGGTGAAGTGGCTCGATCGCTGCCGGGCGACCTTGCCGAAGCGGGCTATAACGGACTACTTGGCGAAAAAACCCGCCTCCTTCATGAGCAGGATGTGCCGGGCTTCCTCTCGCGCCACCCAAGCTTCGTACTCCTTGCCGGTCATGACCGTCTGGTTGAAGGCTCCCGTATCCATGAATGTTTTCCAGTCGGGGGTCGCCCTCACCTTGTTGAGAAGATTGACATAGAAATCGACCTGATCCTGGGTGACTCCTCCCGCCATGAATATTCCACGAAGCATCAGGTACTGGACGTCGAGGCCCCGCTCCTTGCACGTGGGGATGTCGTACCAAGACATCGTCTTCGTCATCTTGGTCTTGTAGGGCATCCGCTTATCGTCGAACACGCACAAAGGGCGCAAGGCACCGGCGCGCCATTCGGCGACCGCCTCGATCGGATTGTTGACGGTGGAATCGACGTGCTTGCCCACCAGCTGCACCGCAACTTCCCCCCCGCCGCGATAGGAGATGTAGGTGAATTTTGCTCCGGTCTGCTTCTCGATGGATGCCGTAACGATCTGGTCTTCCTGCCTGGAGCCGGTGCCGCCCATTTTCATCTTGCCCGCGGAAGCTTTGACCGCGGTGATGTAATCCTTGGGTGTCTTGTACGGGGTATCGGAATTCACCCAGAGCACAAACTCATCCAGTGCCATCATCTCTACGGCCGTCAGATCGCGCCAATTGAACGGAGTGTGCGTCGCGAGCGGCGTCGTAAAAAGGTTCGAAAGAGTGATGATGAGCTTGTACGGGTCGCCTTGCGCGTCCTTCATATCGAGAAAGCCCTCGGCGCCTGCGCCGCCACCCTTGTTGACGACGACCATCGGCGCATTCATCAGCTTGTACTTGGAGACCATTCCCTGGATGAACCGCGCCATTTGGTCGGCTCCGCCGCCCGTTCCGGCGGGAACGATGAACTCAACCGTCTTGGTGGGTTCCCAAGCATCGGCGGAGACTGCAACGAGCAGACCAAGCAGCAACAGTGCGGTTCGCACGGAGTTCTGAATAGCACTCACGCAGGCTCCTTCTCGCTTCGACTTTAGAATCGTATGTTCCGGGCTAGCGGTAGCGGGCGATTGTGCGAAGGCGAGCAGCTTGAGAGCCGGCTTATTTTCGAGAAGCCTCCGCGAGTCGCCGCCACCGGTATTCGTCTCAAATGTTCGGCCTGCGCCAAGAATACAGGATTGACGAAAGTCAAGAATCTTCCTGACGAGAGTTTAAGTTTGGAGGTTTCTGACGGCGTCCGTACCGAGTGCGACGCCATCCCGGGCGCGCCTGATCGTTGAGTGTTGGTTCTCGAGCGCGGAAATCGCGACTCACACGGACGGCGGGGTCGCGTCCGCAGCGTGGAAAATTGCCGGCACTTGTTTTCAGTTTGCTGACAGCCCCAGATAATCGCGGCGGGCCCTGGAAGATTCACATAAGGGGTCGCCCTAGCACTGCGCCCCCTTGAGATAGTCATTATTGAAGTCGGAAAATCCTGCCCAGCCCGGCGTTGCCCGCGCGCGCCACGGTGGATGCGGAAGGATCGACAGATCTTAGCCGCGGCCGACATTCGGGGCGTGAAGAAAGTCCTCCGGTCCAGCTCATTTCGCCGCGTAATAGGCTATCTCATTGAATATCTTTAATTCTTATCCCTGGCCCGCTTTATGCGTTAAAGGGGTTGTACGGAAATCACGACTGTCAGGCAGCAAGGTAAATGACAGTTTCGACGAATCGATACATAGGGAGACTTGATCATGCGTACAGCTATTCTGGTAGTGAGTTGTTTGCTGATTTCTTCTTCGGCTCTCGCGACCGATCAGCAAGTCAAGAATGTAGCGAAAAGCGCGGCGGCGAAGCCCATTGTCATGGCGTCGGCCAAGAAGTCGGCACCCAAGGCAGTGCAATCTACCGCGACCGATTTTCCTCCCCGGGTATGGACGGTGGAGATGGCCTGCTGCGAACCGCAGTAGGAAATCGCATCGGCTGTGCGCGGGTCCGGCGACCTCAACGGCGCTTTGAAGCGCTGCAGGTCGACGGCCGCTCGCAGTGACAAGAGGGGTTTGCCATGAAAACCAGGTTCGTGATTCTCTCTTTGTTCGCCTGCGTGGCTCCGCTCAGGGCCATGGCACAGGCCCCGGGCGTAACCGCCAAATCGGTTCTGCTCGGTCAATCGGCAGCCTTTTCCGGCCCTGCCGCACAGTTGGGCATCCAGATGAACATCGGAACCAAGGCGTACTTCGACTACGTCAATGCCCAGGGCGGTGTGCACGGCAGGAAAATCGAGCTCAGAACCCGGGACGATAAATACGAAGCGACTCTTTGCGTAGAGGCAACCAAGAAGTTCATTGAGGAAGACAAAGTCTTTGCCCTTGTCTCTTACGTCGGTACGCCCACTACTGGAGCAGCGATGCCGATCATCACCGAGGCCAAGGTGCCGTTGGTCGGGCCCTTCACTGGTGCCGAGCTGCTTCGCACGCCGGTCAACCGCTATATCTTCAACGTGCGAGCGAGCTATTACGACGAGACCGAAAAGATCGTCGAGCAACTAATCTCGACGGGCAACCACAAGATCGCCGTCTTCTACCAAGACGATGCCTACGGGCAGGCGGGCCTGAAGGGCGTGGACATCGCGATGGCCAAGCGCAACCTGAAGATTGCCGCTCTCGGGAAGGTCGAGCGCAATACAATCAAGGTCGAAGGGGCCGTCGAGAGCATTCATGCCGCCCAACCCGACGGCGTGATCATGATCTCCGCCTACACCTCGATCGCCGAGTTCGTCCGGCAGATGAAGCAGACCGGGAGCACGACCCAGTTCCATAACGTCTCCTTCGTCGGCAGCAAAGCGCTCGCCGACACGCTCAAGGATGAGGGCTACGGCGTTGCGATTTCGCAGGTCGTGCCCTTCCCCTGGAGCCCAAGCGTTCAAATCGTCAAGGAGTACGAGCAAGTACTGACCAAGGCCGGTACTACTGAATTCAATTACTCGAGCCTCGAGGGTTACATCGTCGCCAAGGTGATGGTCGAGGGCCTCAAGCGCGCCGGCAAGGATCTGACTCGCGAGAAGCTGATCACGGCGCTGGAAAGCATGAACAACGTCGATCTCGGCGACTTTATCGTCGGCTTCTCACCCACCAACCACAGCGGCTCGAAGTACGTTGACCTCACGATGATTGGCCGTGGAGGCAAGTTCGTCCAATAGCCCGGCCCGGTCAATCCTGCCCCGGCCGTTGGCGGCCGCCTACGTCGCGGCGAGTCAGTAACGCAGTTCCTTGCCGTACAGGAGAGTGACGTTGACTCTTCGATTGGAATATCCGGGCTTGAAGTGCAGCTCGTCGGTCGCATGGAACAGAGTCGAGTCGAACAGGACGCAGCGATTCTCTCTGTACGGAACGCGGTGCGGCCTCGCTCCCTGCTCCTTCATGTAAGCGTCGACCTTGGCTGGGTTGCTGTTGTAGTCGTGAAAACTCCAGTTCCTGGGCGCCGGTACGTCGTAGACGACCATCCCGCCGGTTTCCCGATCTTCGCATGCCGTATCCGGAGTGATCCAGAAATTCACATTGACCTTGGCGAGATCGGCATGAAGGTTGATTCCTCGCATTCTCTGATCGTACTTGAACGCCCACGCCTGGATGAGGGGGTGATCTCCGAAGACGCTCGGCATGGCCCGCCTCAATTCATCCGCTATCGCCAGCAGCACCTTCGGGCAGAATCCTTCCGCCAGGTAGGTCCCGAGGTAGCCATTGCCATATTGGGACTTCCACACGGTCGCCTCCTCGCAAAACCGGCGCAGCTCCAACAAGGCCGAGCTCGTGAGGAAGTCATCGATAACGACCAGCGATGGCGCGTTGTTGAAAAACGACGCCTCTACGGCGCCGTAGTCGGTTTCACCCAACGCCTTGCCCGAAAAGGAAGCGTCCGGCCAATAGTGAAACTTCCCCAATGCCTCT
>Ga0137397_10000497_pt1 | contig 27120 bp, 32 predicted proteins | sample czorhiz116metaG_FD_106658 | JGI IMG/M metagenome (GOLD analysis project Ga0137397, IMG submission 106658) | Vadose zone soil microbial communities from Angelo Coast Range Reserve, California, USA - czorhiz1.16 metaG | ecosystem: Environmental > Terrestrial > Soil > Vadose zone | place: USA... | reverse complement strand
TCGTACCATCGTGGCTTACAGCGTATTTTTCACTAACGATGGCCACCAATGTTATTTGTACGGGTAAACCAAATTTCATACAATCCTCTTGAAGGACGGGCTGAGTGCTCACATGGCACCCAGCGGCGATTGCATGGCGACTTTTAATAACCAGAAGAGCGTTGGAAAACGCGAAGACCCTCTGGCCAATCGTCTTTGTTTTAGTCGAGAGCTGCGCACTATACACTCTGGGGGTCGTCATCGCGCTTTCAACGTTCGTGAACAGTACCAATGCGCAGTATCCCGCCGCGGATGCGATCGTTCCGTTAGTTGTAAGATTTTTGTACGTTTCGTCTCCACCTTTGACTAACACTGACCCGTGCGTCTACTTTGACTCCAGGGTATCGCCTTCTCTTTGATCATACTTCAGGTCCGGTTCCATGCAAATGACTTAACGGGCAAGCCAAGTGACCATCGACTCCGGTACGACTCGGTAATGGCGCGAACCGTAGCCAGCCATGCGTCCAACGAGGACCCCGAGGGCCTTAAGCGACCGGCAACGATTCGAGTGGCACTCGATGCGTCAAACCAGAGCCCCACACACGTGCATCCGGGTGATACTGATAATAAATATTGATGACTTGGCATCAGACCCTGGGCGAGCGAGGGGCTCAGAAGCAATGCCGCGTGTAAGATTAGGTGAGAAAAAGGAGCGTGGCTGTGCAAAGTGGGTACTCGGGAGCAACAGCTGCGGGAGTTTCGAGAACGACTGTATTAACTTTACATTCGAGAATAATGAGCTATATTCATTGTACTTTAAAGACAATGTTCGAGGGATGATAACCAATGAAGAGAGGTCGTAATTGGGATGTAAAGGGAAAAGGCCTTGATGTTCAACAGGCAACGTCCGTTTGTAACATCAGGCAAGAAAGACATCCCTCCGACTCGGATGCGATCGAGACTACCCTCGAGCTCGTGCACACATGGCCTTCGGTCATGATAAATACATGCCTCATTGCAAACCGAGCGTCGTCTAAGGGTCAAAAGAGATAAGGGATGGATCATAATTCTGTTCATTCCCTCAGCATGATCATCAGCACAGATCTGGATTGGGCTGTAGTACCGAGTCACTACCCCGACTCAAGATACTCTTCGACCGAATTTGCATCTGGAAGAGAGCCAAGAAGACCGACACGGCATTCGGCGACAATTCTTTTAAGGTTGAGTCTGTCACGTGCGAAGGTTGGCAGCGACGACAGATGTCAACGTCTCAGAAGGATCAAATAAAACAGTGTTATCTCCTAAGTCAAGCACATGCGATCCATATTCCACCAGTTAATATCTACCACCTAGCTACTGTGGCCATCTTTCATTTCACGAAGTACGTGTATCTGTGTCTTCACCGTGCTTGGAGATTCAGCATGCTGCTTTTAATCGCTATCAGCTAAAGTTCCTTTGCATGATACTCGCCAGATTAGAGTTATATCCCGTGCATCGGATACACTCGAAAACAAGTTTCTGAAAGTGTCACCATTCACAACACAACTGCAAGAAAGCGGATGTTGCGACGTACTTCTTCGTTCGCTCGAAATGCGGCAGAGATGTCTTTATAAAGGAGGCCATCGTTTGAGCGGCTTCGCAGGAATTCGAGGACCTCGGTGGTGGAGGGTTCTCGCTTGAGTTCATTCCGTAATTTGATGCGTGCACGGAGAGCACGGGAAGCAGGCGGACTTGTAGAACTGAAGCGCTTCAGCCAACCATCCCGACACTCCATTACAATGTCAGAATCGTATCCTGATACATGACGAGCTTTCAACATCCTTACATGATACGGGAGGTCAGACCAGTCAAATTCTATCTGGATATCGGGGACCGTAGTATATTCACCACGGTATTCCAGGTTGTCACGTGACTGTGTCCGCGAGAATACATGGAACATGCGGTCGTCATCTTGAGCTGTCCAAACGGTAATCGGGGGACGGATTACAATTCCAGGATTCCCAGGGGCCATTGGCACGTAGGGCTGTGCAACGAGGTCTGCGCAGAGATACTTCTTGTACCCGGGGATCATTTCACTAACCCCCCACTCGCTCCACCAGCGAGCTCTAATTTTCTTGGAAAATGTCGTAAAACCAATTCCAGGTATCTCTCTAGCACGAGCAGCCTCGTCCCTTGTCAGTGCAAGCGGTGCGAGGCCCACACGTGCAAAAGTATCTGCCAAAGCGGTAGCGTCAATGGGCTTCCTGGCGCGGTGTGAGGCGGACGCATCCGGGGCAGGAAGAATTCTCTGCCGGCTGCTCTGGCCAGTAGTAATCCGGGACTGTGCATGCTCATGGACGCTACAAGATACTTTTTTTGAGTGGCTGCGCATCTAGGCGGACTAGAAAGTTTGTGCGTACGCATGAACAACTTGTTGATCACCGCGAGAAGGACATGTCGGGCTTTGCACAGGTTCACCTTGTGAAGCTGAGCCGTGATTGCTGCTACTGGACTGCATCACACTGCTAATTGCAGAGCCGCCAGCGCGTGGTCCTTCACCGCCAGCTGACAACTCCGTAACGGCTGTGGCCTATGATGTAAGGTTGGTCATGTATGTCAATCGATCGTTTCAAAACCCGAGCAGCAGAAGTGGCTCACCGGCTGAGACTGCGGGACAGTGACATTGAGTCTTTCTCGCGCGAAGTATGATGAAAGCTGAGGGAGATCATGATCCACATCAATCCGATACCACACGTCCCCAGAGCAAAAGAAACATAAAGATATGTCACGTACAGCCGGCGTTGCCAGAGCGCGGTTCGCTGACTCGGAAAAAGAGCCCCCTGGCATGAAAAGATTATTGGAAGCAGGCTGAGGGCGGCGTGCACTAGCGGCGGTGTCGTCTTGTTCCTCCATCAGCTCGGACAGTATCTTGTAGTACCTTTCAGCTCGAAACGTTTCCACTTCTTTGTCGGCTTCTAAAACCAGACACTGCAGCTTCGATCGAGCTGATGATGATCGCACAGTTTCACCGTCCATTTGTGTAGCCCAAGATTTGCCTAGAGGAGGTAAAGGTAAAGTGATGGTGGAGGCGATAATAAATGGTGTTGCAACTCGGCTGCCTCCTCCCCTCCTTGGTGAGGGTAGGGGGTAGTCACATCTTACCAAATGGTTACGCAATCGTAAATTAGACATTATTACCCTTTTTACAGGACGCGAAGACGCCCCGAGTCTAGAACCTGAAGCGTGGGTGAGAGCACTCCAAGCAGGTTTCGCACTTAGTTAGAAGAGACATAACAAAAACGCTGCAAACTTTACGTACCGCACACTGCAAACCCGATGCCAGTGAACTCGGAATGGGCTAGAAAGATCGGTACATATCAGCTCTACTAGTACCCTCGAGGGCTCGGGCAGGTAAACACCTCCTTCGTCATACCTCAACTAGAGGTAGAGCTTATCTGTGCACGTCATAATAATGAATGCATACTATGCAGTACTTTAAAGTACTATCTGGGGTCACGTCACCATGATGTGCCGACATGAGATGGACATAAATCGCATAATAAGTTAACGTCGTGACGAGCATGACGCCGACTCTCGGCCTTGCGCTCACGTGATACGTTCAAGGCCATTTTTGTGTGCCACGACCGTGACTCTGAGGCGTCCATCGCTGAGGTTCTCTTGTCTAGTATTTCAAAGTATCGCCCCCAAAAGCTCCACACCGGGCCTGGCCGGCGGCATATATCCTTCGTCTACTCTTGCCGCCCATGTCTCCTGAGTCCCGGCCCACGCGTTTGCGGGCATCTTGTCTATTTTCGTGAGCATTGGCGTAAAACGATTGAATCAAAGGAATGGAAGGAGGATGGAAATACGTGGCTGCCTGAGGTAGGCCCAAATGCCTGAGAGACACGTCTGCGGTGTGATCAAGGCTCCGAGACTCCGAGACGAGCTCGTGCACGCACTCACTGGTGGGCTGGCATGGGGTGTAAATACAACAATGTTATCTGTTAGCCAAAAAGTACATGTCATCGATACTAGTATCCTGCAGGATGGTATTTACTATCTGTCCCCTATTTCTCACGAGGATATGTGTCTGTCTTTACCGTGACTGCCAACTTCAGTTGAAAGCACTTGCCAGTAAATAGATCAAAGCTACCCTCGATTATTATCAGCTACAGCACTTCTGGATGATCTTGGCCAGGCTGGAGTCATATCCTGTGCACCGGATGCACTGGAAAAGCATTTTCTAAAAAATATCACTGCTCTTTGCGACATGATTGCAAAGAAGTATATGTTGAGACGTACTTCTTCCCCGGCTTCGAGTGCGGAAGAAACCTCCCGATGACTGAGAATAATTATTTTGTGGTCCTGCAGGAATTCGAGGACCTCGGCGGTGGATGGTTCCCGCTTGAGTTCTTTCCATAATTGGATGCGTGCTCTCAGTCTCAGAGCAGGATATGGACCTTTCGCGTTCCAACCGAAGCGCCGGATCCAACTATTATGGCACTCCATTGCGATGTCAGAAACCTATCCCGACAACTTGAGTCAAGTTCAACATCCTTACCTTGGCCGGAAGGTCAGCCCAATTGAATTCAATTGTAACATTGCGGACTGCACTGCAGTGTATTCCCCGCAGTATTGAAAAAGGTTGCCACCATCCGAGTCGCGTGTCCTCAGGCTCGAAAATACTTGGAACGTGCGGTCATCATCCTGAGAAGTCCAAACCACAGTTGAGGGACGGAGTATTAGTCCAGGATTACCAGGTGCCGTCGCAACATAGGGTTGTGCAAGGTGGTGTGCGAAGAGAAAATTCTTGGCACTGTACCTGGGAATCTTGTCACATTCCTGCCACTCAGTTTTCCAGCGAGCTTTAAGTTTCTTGGTTAAAGTATGCCACGTAATCCGCGGCGTCTCATTGAAATGAGCAGCTTCTTCCCCTGTCAATTTGCGCGGTGTGAGGCCCACAGGTGCAAGAATATCCGCCATGGAGGTAGCGTTGACGGGCTTCTTCAAGTTGACACGGAGTGACTCAGGGGCGACAGACGTGGATGAGGCAGGAAGAGCTCTCTGCCTGTTACTTTGGTCCTCTGTCTGAGTCATCCGCCGCTGGGTCTGCATAGTACCCCTGATTGTGCTAGAAGAATTACAATTTGAGGACGCGCTTACGCCGCAGGCTAGGGAACTGTACGTACACGCTAGCAACTCGGCAAGAAGGCCGTGCTCTCTTTGAACCTCGCGCAGATTCACCGTGTGACACTGAACCTCGCTTTCTGCCACCAGACAGTACCACGCGGCTCGCTGTAGAACGACCAGCGCGTGGGCCTCCACCATCACCTGACAACTCCGAGTCGGTGATGGCTGCGGGCGCCTACGATGTATGATCAGTCCATACAGTACGTCAATCGATCGGTCGATCCGAAATCGAGCAGTAGAACTGGCTCACCGGCTGAGCCTGTGGAACCGCGGCGGGGATGCTTGCTCGGGCAAAGTAAGTTGATAGCTAACGAACACGATCTCGGTCAATACGATACCGATATCACATGTCAAATAAGCATGGACGCGGCCGGGACGTACAACAGGCATCGCCAGTGCGCGATGAGCCGAAGGGGTGCCTGGCATGATGGGAAGATTATCGGGAGCAACCTGAGCCTGAGGGCGGTGGGCAGAGTCGGGGTACTCTTCGTCCGCGTTGGCGTCTTCTTCGTCCACTTCGGAGTCTTCTTCCCCCACGTCGGCGTCGTCTTCGTTCACATCGGCATCTTCTTCCCCCGTGTCGGTATCATCTCCACTCGCCTCAACGTCTTCTTGGCGTACCACCTCGGCCAGTATGACCTCGCGCAACATGTCTGCACGAAGCGCTGACGCATCCCTTTCGACCTCAGCGTGGTGTAACTTCAGTCTTGGTATGGGCCTCGATCGGCGCCGAACAACCTTTCTGACCATGACCAGCTATATTCTCCCAGATGATCCCTGGAGCAGGTAGTGCGATGGTGGGGCGATAGATAAACGAGTATTGCAACTCCGCTGCCCCCCCACCCCGAATGAACTCGAGGTTACATCTCACCATCTTACCAAATAGGCATGCAATCATAGATTCGAAATTATAAGCAATTGATTGTGCTTTCGCTTTATTGGGACGACGGCGAAGTCAGCCCGAGCCTGGAACCTGAAGGCCTGAGGCTTGAAGGTATGAACGTCCGGATTGTCGGGAAAAACGCTAACACCGCTGTCTGTCTAGGAAGCGCTCCTAATTTCAATATCATTTGGAGTGCGACAGCGGGGCCGTCGATCATCATCTTCTTATACCTCCATAACCGATGAGTCGATAAGTGAGTGCGCTAACAAATCTTACGTCCCGCACGCCCCGATGGAACATACCTAGTAAATATTGGCGAGGCCATCGAGGACACATCTTAGCTGAATTGCCACCTGAGGCCACACCGCCAGCTTTGATGCGTCACCATGTAAACGATTACTGTAGTATTGCGCGTCTCAGGGGTGAGGGTCTACAGATCTACAGCTTGATCTCACATGACCTACTTCAAGCTCTTTTTCGAGATGGAAAATGATTACGCCAACGCAGTATCATTCCCATACCGGCCTCATCAGCTCTCACCACTGACACTCAGGACCCGTTCCCGGCCTGCGGTGGGCAGCTGTTCACGCGAACTTTGGACGAGCGTTTGCTCCCCGACCATCGCCTCCTGGGGATGCGGGGGTTGGAACGTCTGCAGCTGTTGCGTCATCTGCTGTTCGAGGACTTCAGGTCCACAAGACGCCGCGACAAATCCGAGGAACGGTGGAGAAGGGTTGAGCGGGCGCGTGCAGAATTCTGGGTGCGCCTGTAGGCCAACGAAGAAAGGGTGATCTGCAGAGAGATTAGGTAGTGCGGTCAGGGAGCGCGGATGACGCACTCGGTAGTTCCATTATCTGCATGCGTTCTCCCTTTTCATCGCGCCCGATAAACGCCATCCCACTTGTATGCAACCGCTCCACATACTTGGGGTTCACCTCGTATCGGTGACGATGGCGCTCCCACACGGTGCCGGCTCCGCCGTAGAGCTTACGCATGCGCGACCATTCGCAGTCCTGCTGGAACACCGTTGGACGCAGTCCCAGGCGCATCGTTCCGCCCATATGAGTACGCGAGACCTCGGGCATGAATATGATGACTGGGTCCGCTGGATCAGCGGCAAACTCGGTCGATTTGGCGCCTGCTGAAAAGTCAATATGGTTCGAAGGGGGTTGGCGGGAGAAAGAATCGCGGACCAGGGAGGGTTAAGACGTTGCGGGCCCACTCGACCACGGCGAGCTGGAATCCGAGGCAAATGCCAAGGAAAGGGACGTTCTGCTCACGCGCCCATTTGATCGCCAATATCATACCCTCTATGCCGCGCTCTCCAAACCCACCCGGGACTAGGATACCGCTGAAGTGAATATGAGGAGACGCATACCGCGATACGTGCGGAAGACATTACTTTGCGCCGACAACAGTTCGCCAAGCATCATGGTACCTTTTAGGATTTGCATCCTGTTGGTCTGGCTCTAAATCAGATGATTCCACCCACTACCAGTCGTGAATACACGATACTTCGGTACATAATGGACGACATACATCGAGGGTGAGTCTGCGACGACATCTAAACGCCGAGTGTTCCAGAGCTTTTATGACCGACATGTATGAATCTTTCAAATCTGTGTACTTCCCCACCAACGCGACGGAAACATGGTCAAAGAGACGCTCTTGGCTGACAAGAAATGGGTTCGTGAGCTGCGGTAGAGCAGTGCAGATAAGACCTACTCGGTCGTGATCGTCTTCCAGCGACTTTCTAGCGACGTACCGCGCTCAAGCATAGCCGACGTGAGGTCGAGGCTGGGCAGATTAAGTCGGCGCTTGAGGAAGTCTACAATTCCCTGGGACTGGAGTAGCAAGGGGACGTGGTATACGGATGTAACGTCATGCACGCCGACGACTTGCTCAGATGAAACGTGACAGAACATCGAAATCTTCTCCTTCGTCGCTTTCGCCAGCGGTTGAGGGACAATAAGCCGGCATGCAATCTGGGCCCACGCACGCACGTGCGTCAGCTATAGCCGGACATACGAACAAAAGTGGAAACTTGATGAGAGTGCGAACCAGGTCAGGTAGCAATCCGAGCCCGCGCAGGGCGTGCACGGTGGTCTGTGTCGGCTTTGTCTTTTGCTCTCCGTGCATGTCCGGCACGAGAGAAACGTGTATGAGCGCGAAATTCTCATGACCGACGCGGAACTGGAATTGCCGCATTGCCTCTACGAACGGCGCGGACTCGATATCGCCGACCGTTCCACCGAGCTTGCCATCAAGGTGAGCAAAAGGAAGCGTGTGAATACACAAACACGCACCTCGACAATGCAGAGATCCGGCTCCTCGCAGGTTTCGTCTACCGGGATCTTAGATACCCTTTCTATCCAGTCTTGAATGGCGTCTGTTACGTGGGGGACGATCTTGCAAACGACGGTTTTATCAAGATTTGGGCTGGATGAGTCCCAAGTCAAGCCGATTCACCTGCACTGTCCGCCCTAGATAATCTCCGCGTCGCTGTACGGCGCTTGATAAAAAACTTCATGGAAGCTGTCAATCTAGCCGTACCTCTCTCTCTATGACCTGTTGATAAATCTTTCCAGTGGTGACATTGTTATCTCGGGATAGGGTCACGTCAAGGTACCGCTCATAATTTCCCAGGTCGAGATCAACTTCGCCGCCATCATTCAAAACGTAGACTTCCCCTACGAGTGCATTGTTCAGAGCGTGCCTCCCTCGAGCCACCCTAGGATCACGCTCACCGTGCTCGGTGGGTCTCATGGTTCCCGCATCAACGTTCATGTATGGGTCTATTTTAATAGCTGTGACCTTGAGCCCTGTCATCTTTAAAAGAAGACCGGTGGATGAAGCTATTCGCGAGAGTTTCAAACTCAGGGTTGCAAGAGACAGGGTTGCAAGCTCATACCAATAACCCCCTTGCCAATGCCACTGACAACACCACCAGAAACAATAATGTACTTTGTCATGACGGATAAGCACGGCAGCTGGCCGGGGGTAGAAAGTGGATCAGTGGCAGACGCAAAGATGCGTCGCAAAATCAACAAAGATCCCGGAGCTTTTTTTCAACTGGTTGCGTTGTCCGGAGTCCGGAGGTTGCCGGCCAAATAGTTTAGATAAGATAAGCGTGATCGATATCTCGACGCTTCCCACACACACACGTGTCATTGTATATCAAGCAACTTTTGACGATATCTAACACTGAAAATGGCATGGTCTGTAAGCGACTACTGAAAGTGATAAGATCAGGTCTATCGACTTGGGGAAGCTCGCTGGGATATGGATAGGGTCTCAGCAGTATTCTTCCGAGTCGCCTACACGTCACAAGGTCCGATATGTAACTGACCTGCTATAGACCGCAGTTGATCCGAGATATAAGAGCCATCAGACTTTGGGTTCATCCATCTAGTGATTGAAGAGCGTGCCGAACCAAGCTGTGATGTTCGGATCCACTGGGCACGGACACAAAAAGAAGTTCGCAGGTGGGTGTTCAGTACGTTCAGTCACCAGAAGGACACAAAAAAAACCGCCAACCCTGCTCATTCCCACATGCAGACCACCCCAGAACGAAAAAGAGGACCCAGTGACAACAAATTGACACGCTACAATCGGACCCATTGACTGGGTACAGCCACTCGCGTCCTTTACCGTTGAGCTGGAAATACAGTAGTACCGTGCATCGCCCCCGTGACAATGCGGTTTTTTCCATCCGTCGCCATTGCAGCCCTGGGGATCTCGGAGAATCGATGGTTCATCCATATTCATCGATTCATCGATTGAGCTCCTGAAACGCAACCGGAGTCCTGAGGGTATCAAGACTATTACCGCTGTGGTAACGAATATGTCAGTGGGCCATCAGAAAAGCACATCTTTACTCGCTATCACTTGATGATACTTTTCAACACTTTTAATATTTGGGTTGTTTTTTGAAACATACTTGAGGGCAGTTCAAGATCAAGAGAGCAAAGAATGTTTTCAAGTGAAGAATAGTGCCCCCAAGTATAAATCAAAATTTCTGATGGGTCCAGATGATCCACCAAAAAAAAGACAGCATGCTGATGATATGTAGTACGTAGCGTTGGGCTACGGACATCAAGGGTGAGCCACGCAGCATGTATCGCGGCGAACGTGGTCAAGGTCACGGTGGAGACGAGGTGATCCATCCACGTTGGGAAAGTGAATCCCACGCCTCCCAATTTGCCAAGTGAGTGCCAAGATTGGCCAAGAGTCGGATCCGCTCCGACGGTCAAGGCGTCCAAATAATTAATTTGGGTCATTTCCGACAGATTACCGAGTTACCCGGTCACGGGACCGTAACCCAGTCGCGCAAAATATTTCGTTGGTGCGCCAGAGCTTGCAAGTGGACGAAGCAGACGAGGCAAACCAGACACCACCAACACGACCAGCGGATCCCGCTCACACCCTACAACGTCAATTCGCAACCGTCGAGCGTGCTCGCAGACTCCCATACACTGGTAGCACCCTTCGAGCTGCGGGGGAGTCCGCGGTCCCATCATTGCAAAGGCAAAGGGTCCTTACCGCTCTTTCGTTCCACCACCCAGCACTTGGGTACACCCCCCTTCGCCCGTCGCCGCTCTCCTATATCCATTCGCACCTCGCTCGATGCCCTCTTTACTCCCCCCATGTCGGACCACCCCTCACTTACGAGCCAACCGTCCCTTGACACTCTGAACAGGCCCCCGCCTCGAAACTGGGCAACTGAGGTCCGGATACACATCACTCGCCATGTCGGCGTCGGGCTCATATGCGCTGTCGCGTATTTCGATCCGTGCGTTTCTTTCCCAGCCGCTTCCCCCCTCTGTCGTCAGGGCTCATCCATTGAGTTCAATTATAGGGGAAACTGGAGTGTCGATTTACAGGCAGGCTCAGACTTTGGGTATAAACTCCTCTTTGTCATTCTACTGGCAGGCCTCTTTGCCGTGGTTGTCCAGGTATATTTTTTTACAGCCTTTTCACATTGCCAAGCAATTCTCATCTCACTTGTCAAAAGAGTCTGGCATGTAAACTCGGCGTGGTGACTGGGCTGGGTCAGCTCGTTTCCATTCACATGCATTTACGTTACCCTAACCACGACCCCTGACTGATGTTAGACCTTGCTGCTCACTGTCGACTCCTCCTTCACAATCGGTCGAAATACACCATGCTTTGTCGCTGGGGCATCTTATATCCCCTATATGTTTTCGCGGAAATTGCCATCATCAGTACCGATTTGGCAGAGCTCCTCGGATCGGCGATTGCTCTTAATCTAATCTTTCCCAAGCTTCCTCTTTGGGCGGGAGTCCTCCTCACCGCGTTCGATGTCCTCCTGATTCTGGCGTTTTCGGACCCTCTCCGCGGCAGGCCCGTGCGGTCCTTCGAAATAATTATAGGAATCTTAGTGGGTTATGTCCCAATAGCCTCTACCACCATCCACATCTCACTCGTGACAGGTATTTGTTGTGTTGATATGCTTGTGTATCCTTATCTCTAGGGTACCCGTAGAGTGGGGTGAGGCTTTCAAGGGATACCTTCCTTCCAAGGTCATGTTCCAGCATAACGGCCTGTATACCTGTACGAGATTCGTGCGTCTAAACGTAGCTTGATGCTGACGCTGAATTGTGCAGCTGTGGGTATTCTTGGCGCGACAATCATGCCACATGGTCTCTTCATTGGGTCTGCTTTGGCTACGCAAGACCGGGTTGCAATGAAACCCATGGTTCTCCCGGACGATCGGCACGCGACAAGACCGATGGGGCCTCTCCGGAAATTATTGACCCTTTTCAGGCCCGTGCATAGTGATAGGGATGAATATTCGAACCATGTCGAAAGGCCTAACAACTCACATGCGTTTGTCAAAGCGCACCTACGTCATTCCGTAGCGGATATCGTTTTCAATCTCCTCGGTATTGCCGTCGTCATAAACTCGCTGTACGTTCCATCATACCTCGTAATCTTCGACGCTCGTTCATGGGCGCTCGCCATAGAATATTGATGCTTGCGAGTGCCGTCTTTCATCAACCTGGGGTTGAAGTCGAGTCTGCCGATATCTACGATGCTCATGCTCTTATTCGCGACATCGTCGGACGGGGTGAGTAGTCCCGTTGATCCACTAGCGACGTCACTTAGTCCTTGAACAGGTGCTGCATTCATTTTTGCCATAGCGCTGCTTTGTGCTGGCCAAAGCGCGTCCCTCGTGGCCACAGTCGCGGGACAGATAGTCTCGGAAGGTTTTCTTCGCTGGCGTGTCTCTGTAAGAGTATCACCACCGTCACCAACAATGATATCATTGTCTCACGGAAATTTACCCCCCCCATCTTAGCCTCTCTTGCGGCGCATTCTCACACGGCTGTTGAGCCTCATTCCTTCAATGGTAGTGGCCGTGGCCGTGGGGCGGTCGGGGGTCAACGCGATGCTCGTCGCGTCGCAGGTCGTACTCTCTTTCGTGCTCCCATTCATCATCCTCCCGCTCGTCTGGCTCACATCTTCGCGCACCGTGATGCGCGTGCGCGCTCCTGTGCCCGCACGGGCTACGCAGAAAGAAGACGGCGCGGAAGCGGAAGAGGACCCGACTGTCGCGAGAGAGGACGTGTATCTGGACTACAGCAACGGATGGATCACCGCGGGTGTTGGATACATCATCTTGACGGTCATCGTTGTCGCGAACGGTTATGTGCTCGTCATGCTGATGCTCGGGGACGCCTAGAATTTTATTATACGCCATTATAGACGCAGGGCTGGTGTGTTATCATTTTTTTTTCGCTAACGATATACAATACGATGCTGGATACGGCAAAAGTCGACGAACACGCTAGGATCTTCTATTGTTTTGTTTTTATTTGGTGAAAATGACCCTTAGAGTAGTCTTAATATCAAAGGGAGCAAGCAGTGTTGGAATCGATTGTGTACATATCTGAATAAATCGTTCAGAAATTAAATTTCTTGTCAACGTTGCACCATACAAAGATCTAGTACTCGCGTGTCCCACCTCGAGATGAAGTTGAGAAATTCCTTTCCTCGCGTTGTCGTCGATTCCCATCATCTGTGCCCGTACGAGTCATCCATCGCTCTTATCGGACGTAGAAGGGTTCGCTGTATGGGCATTTTCAAATGTTTACATAGTATGCAGTTCTGATGAAAATCATGTCAATGACATCATACTATAACAAGCATTACAACACATTCTACCCTACACCGGCCTCACCACCCACCTGCAAGTACACGGATAAATATGAGTACTCACGAAAAACACCACCACATCATCATGGGGGGATCGCATCGGTGAAGCGACGCGAGCAACGCAGTACATACAGTGTATGTTACAACACGGGGGATCGGCGCCTGTCCATTTCCTTTCTCGCCCATGCGTCATTATCACCTCCTTTCCCCCTCCTAGCCGAACAAACCCGAAGCGTTCACATATACAGAAAAAGGCGGGGAAAAAAGAGATTCAACCACTCCAGTCCTGAGTGGTTGCCAATATGAGTGCCTCCGCTTCCTTCGACCGCGGCTTGATCGTGCATGGGAATTCCTTGGGGTGACTATTTCCATAGGGATGGGCCACGTCAACATTAATGGTTCGTATCCCATCCGGCAACACGAAGAAGTCAAGGGCAAAGAAAAAGAGATTCCAGGAGACACTTGAAAAAAAGAAAAGAAAACTAGGATTGAGTCGATACTCACGTCGCGAGTCCAGATTGATAATTCTCTTCGGGGATGATCTCCTGGCCGTGCTCGTCCAGCGCGGGGGAAATATCAAACGCGGCCAGGATGCACGCGATCGCGATCCAGTCCGTCGTGCGACCCATGAACCGGCCAGGACAGATGCGCCGTCCGTATCCGAACGCGATGTCGGCGGTGCTCAGCGTGGCGCCCCCTCCGGGCAGATAGCGTTCGGGGACGAAGCGCTCCGGGTGAGGACCTACGTTTGCCTCGTCGTGCAATATTCCGCTGGTCAAAAGACGCAGTGAGCGCGAACTCCCCCCCCTCCCCCATGCGCGAGTGCCGGCATGGGCGTGTTGTGAAATGTCGGGCACTCACCAACTATTGCCTATGACGAGAGTCCCTGCGGGGAGGAACCAGCCCTCGTACCAGTCGTCCGTGGTGAGCTTATGGGGGATAGCTAGTAAGCGCCAAGAGGGAAAAATAAAAATAAAGTTAAATGCAATGTCAAAGATGTGCTGGCCGGCGCAACACCGGAATCGTGGCGCGTACCGAGTGGAACCACGGGGTGCCAGCGGAGTGCCTCTTCGAGAACGGCAGACAAATACGGCAGTAGTGGCCGGTCGCTAAAATCGGGAAGGCGATCCTTGCCCACCACCGCGTCAATTTCCGCCTGCGCTTTGCGCTGCACCTCAGGATAGAGGACCATCGCGAGGAAGAACGAGTGGAGCACAGACACGGTCTAGCGTAGGTGCTTCACTTCAGGTTTTTTTCTCGTATTTGTGGAATCAGGGAGCTCGGACGTACCGTATCCTGAGCGCCTATCAAAAACGAAATATGATAAGACCGAGGGCGAATGGCTGGTTTCCCTAATGGGATGACGTACCAAGATACATCGTGGCCGGTATCGCCTTCGAGGTGAATATTTCTTCCTCTGATGATTTCTCAGTGAGCTCTGAAATCATCGATACTGCAACGGAAGATCTGGCTGTCCCAGCAGCCTACCCATTCTCTGTCAGGAGGGTAGATATACGATTGGAGCAAGACGAAAAGGTTACGCGCCATTTGCTGCTTCACTGTGTCATACGGGGCGTGAAGCGCGGTCTCGACATGAGGCACCCATTTTGATTGCGCTTCCTTTTTAAAACCTGCGCCAGGGAACCACCAAGGCATGTGCACAACTATAGTGGCATAAGCGAGATTTTGAAATTATGTTTGACCCATACTTACGGAACGGAAAAAGGTCGAATATCCGACCCCGTAGCGAGCCTGCGATAATTGCGCCGACTGCCTTCTCAGCGACTTCCACATTCCGATCTCCGTGCGGCGCAACGTCGATACCATATGCGATAGCGAGTATGATCTGGCCGGCAAAGCTGGCGCAATATCAGCCGCGACGCGTCCCCATTGGATTGGATGAATGTTTTTTTTAGAACTCACTGTCGCATGTGATGTACCAGATTATCAGGAGTGGCGAGCAAGTTCCTGAGCAGCCGGTGGGCGCCGTCTAGTTCGATCGGGTAGAATTTCTCCGCCGCTTGGGGATTGAAGAACGTGTAGAACGCTTTGCGCCAGTTGCGCCACCGCGGGCCGTACTCGATAAGACCAAAGTTCCATTCCATGTTGATGCTGCACAACGATACTTTAGTACCACAGAACGGTCCACGAGGCCCTGAAAGAACGCAATCTCTTACAGTGTAGTCAAGCCAGGCATGACGGGTCTGCTAGTCATGAGCACGGGCAAGCCATGCAGGGAGAAAACGCGGCGCGCACCTGTCGGAGTAAATTGCTGAACGCCCGTCAAGAAGCTCGCTCGCTGCCTTGGCGGAATTCAGTATGACAATGTGTATACCAAAAATGCTGATGTGCACGACGTCCGAACCTAATGACAACAAATCAGGGTGGCTGTGTGAGAAGCGACATAGAAAAAGGCTCGAACCAAAGTCTTTGCTCCATTTCTGAAACGTCATCCACTCGTCGCTGGTGGGCATGTCAAGCAGGTTTCCGATGATCGGAAGGCCCTTGGGTCCCGGAGGAAGTGGATATTCGCCATATTTCTTGCGTCGGGCTAGGAGGTACAGGGCCACGAGACACAAGCCAAGAGCGACGACAGGAAAGTTGAGAAAAAGATAGAGAGGCATTTTGGGGACTTTGGAAGCCGCTCACCGAGATAATATCTCTGTGAGCGGCTTCCAAAGTCCCCAAAATGCCTAGTATGCCATTGCGCGTAGAAGTGCGGATTTAAGTCGTAATGAGCTGGCAAGTAGGTATATGGATCTTCGATGGGGGGTTTGCGCCTATCGAAATGAGGAATAGGTAACCGATAAAAAAAGGGTGGCAATCCGTCGGGCACGTTGAAGACATGTGCTCGTGCTTCGGGGAAATAGATCATCGACACTCCGCTGGCCGTGCCTCGCTTGCTCATCATGTGACACATACAGTAGGGCCCATGCCAGTGTCGCACTCGGAAGTCGGAAGCCCAACGTCTTCTACGTCAATACCAATACGCTACGCCCAAATACCCTGCATAATAATGACGAATGACAATCAGATAACACCTGTTTTCACAACTTTGGACGTTTGATTGGGCGTCAAGCGTTTCCTTACATAATCAACCGAATGTCTCCCAGTCAACTTCCGAGGCTGTTCGAGGAACAGCCTCCCCCTCACCCCTCGGTTGTGCAAGCCAGAACCCTCGCGCCTGCTGCGGACCACCTCGAGGGACAAAGATGAACGCGCAGATGAATAACTCGGGACATTGGGGCCCAGTTACGGCTACTCTTGACTGGTGCGAGGTGCGCATGTCTTTCCCCCGTCGCCGCGTGTCTTTCCCTTTACGTTTCTTCAGGCCAACTACCAGTTCTCGCCTTACGTGGCGGAAATTTCCAACACCTTTTCCAACCTCTTCTTCATCTGCCTATCCATATACGGCGCGCATCTGACTTCGAGAGAGTCCTTGCCGACTCGCTATCTCATAGGATTTGCTGTTCGTCTTTCTGCCACCCACGAGATACGCCGTTGATCTCCGAAGGTTTTCTTTTCAGGGATGTGCTTTGATTGGTCTGGGCAGCTTCTGTTTCCACGCGACGCTTCTCTATGAGGCCCAGCTTGCTGACGAGCTACCGATGATTTATGTGGCCAGCTTATTCTTGGCTATTCTCCTCGAATCCGAGCCTGGCTTCGGCTTCAGGTCCGCTCATAGCAAGGTTTTGGCCGCTGCCACCGTCGTTTTCAACGTTGTATTTACAGCAAGCTAGTGCGTATCCGACTTTCGCGTGCATGCTGAGCTGCTGATTGCCCTGTCTACAGCTATGTGTATCGGGATCCTGTGTATCACCAATGCGTATTTGCGGCGCTCATGATAGGGACCGTTGTCCGCGAGGCACACCTTCTCTGCTGGTCCGAAGCTTCTCGGACAATACCAGACAAGAAGAAGAAGGCCATAATCCAGGTCTTGAGGACCGGTGCCATCACTTTCCTCTTCGGGTTCTTTGTATGGAATCTTGACAACATCTTTTGTAATCCTTGGACCCGGATAAAGCAAGCTGTTGGGTGGCCAACGGCGTTCTTCCTAGAAGGCAGGTCTTCGTGAAACCTGGGTAGCACTTCGTGCCGTACTGAACACGTTGCACAGGTCACGCGTGGTGGCATATACTCACTGTAAGCGTGCCTCATTTCTGGGCCGTCTTTTCGGAACTAAAAGTACTTTTCGGACAAAGGGACTTGGAACTTTCTATCTTAACCAGGGCGTAACGTGTACGCTTACATTTTTATTTTTCATCCACTGACTCTAACCGACCATATTTCACAGTGTTGTGAGTCTGTCTTCGTACGTATTAGTATCGGGAGCTTCTCATTCTCTTTTCTCTTCCCATCAGGACACTTTCGGTGAAGGACGATCACCATAAATTCCGCTTGACTTATTGGTGTGGTCTACCTTTGGTAATGCGCACAAGCAAATCAGACAAGGTCAATGTGAAGACGGAGTGATTATCTGTTTGGATTTAGTTATGTATATAAAGGTGCTAAGTTCTGTTCGTTGTACCCGCCAACGTTTTTCTTTACGTCACTGGTTCAGGGACATGTAAATACTATACAGCGAAACCTGATAGTGAGAGGGGAGTTGTAGTTGCTATTATGAAGCTGTTATAGAAGACAATTCCAGAGATGAAACTCGATGATGTGAGATAACGAAATATGATCTACGCCGCTTCACCAACCGTCCATTTCACAAATTCTACAACCTCCAACCCACCGGTATCCTCCCCATCACTATCGAGGATCAACTGTTTCTCCCTCGCCCAACGCGCCAATCCATCCCCAACTGTCTCTCCCTCTTGCGCCCCCCCAAACATCATAAATGGCTGATCGTACAGAGCGCCTTCGTCACCGCGTATCGCCATCGTGTCAAACCCAACGACCTGCCTCGCCAGCGCGCGCTCAATGCGCTCAAGCTCATCGCGGAATTCGAGCGTGCTCAGCAGCGGCGCCAGACGGGGCGACTTGAGCGCCACGAGCGCAAGCGCGCCGATACGGCCCTGCGACGTGGAAAGTGAAGGTGGAAGCGACAGCGCCGACGACGCGACTCCGCCATGCGCGTACGACACGACGCGCATACCGAGCTCTGCGCGCGCGCGCGGAACGGAGTCGTGCACGATGCTCACGGCGCGCCGCAGAACGACGTTCTCCCCGAGCTTGGAGATCGCATCGCGTATCGCGCTCCCGACCGTCGCGACCCCCGACGCCCCCGCGGGTCCTTGCGGCCCCTCTCCTCCTGTGGCGGAGAGCAGCGGCGCATCGAGGAGCAGCTCGCGCGGTACGGGTCGCACGTGCGTCCTGCGTTGACGTCCGCTCGAATCCGGCTCCTCGACCTCGGCGAGAAACGCGGCGGTGTGCGCCAGGTCTGCGACGAGACGTCCAAAGAGCGCGTTACGCGCCACAAAGTCGGTCTCGCAGTTGAGCTCCACGAGCGCCGCGCGCACCCCACCGTGGCCGTGGCCGTGGCCACGACCGTGCGCGCCGGAGGACGAGAGGGATGAACCGGTGCCGCGCGAGAGGACGGACGCGCAGACGAGGCCCTCGGACGTGGCGCGGTGTGCGACTTTGGCGGCTTTTTTTGCGCCCGAGACCGCGAGGTCGGTTTGGAGCCATTGGAGCGCGGCCGACACGTCGTTGTTCGACGCGGCGAGGGCCTCGCGGGCTTTGGTGATCGATACCTCTGTCAGCTTGCGTAGCTCGGCGACAAGTTTGATCGTCGACGGTTTTTCTGCACTTTTAGAGTAGAAGCGAATGGGCGCAAAGGCGGGTGGTCGCACACCGACCATTTGTGAGCGTTGCGAATCGCGGGAGCGTTCGTGCGTTCATGCGCCTCGTCTGTGTCACGTGTGTTCGGCCCGAGACTCCGCTTCCCCGTAAAGTTCCAATATATTCTATTGATTTGAACTGTTGTACGGTGAGATCAGGCGACGCTATATGATCCCGTTTGATGAATGGTTGAATATTGAATCCCAGTAATATGTGCGGCGGTTTCGACGATCTACGTTCAACACAGCAATATAGCAATCATCGTGACCAGCTCCACTCGACTCAGGTGAGCCACCGGTTTCTAGGCACCCGCCATCTTCGCTTCGGTACTTAGTACGTTCCCTTCGATGCCAGTGGCTTCGATCCACACCTCGTCTTCTCTTTAATCTACATCGAGACGTATGAATTGTGAAGCTTGCGATATGCGGAAAAAAACGTGCGGATCAGTGGAAACGACTTGAACGCAGGACAAACCATTTAGCCTAGACTTGCTACGTTGCAGAGCATACGTGGGCAGAACTTAATTGCGTCAGTAATATTGGTGCCCCTACACAAGCGAATGTTATGAGGTAACTTGACAAGTAGATAGCGTGTATATCGTTCGAGAATAATAGGGCGGCATGTACACCATAGTCTGTAACGATGACCAACTGGGAATCCATTCGAGTTCGGACTCGGAAAACGGGTTATGGTCCTCGTCGTGGCCATCTAGTCCGCCCTAATCCTCCTCCTCCTCCTCCTCCTCCTCCTTCTCCTCCTCATCTTCACTGTCTGTATCAATATAACAAGGATCGGGCCGAACCTCCCGGCCCCATACCTTAACTAAACACGCCTAAGCACAAAACGTAGACTACGTGACCGCCTCTGTACTTCTTCGTATGCGCCGCGGGATAAAAATTCAGATTTAAAAAAGAAAAAAATCGGGCCCAACCTCATCTTCATCGCCCTCAACGCGTTTCTCCTCTTCGTCGAAGAATTCAACTCCTCCTTTCCAGTTGAAAAACGAAGTAGCCGCCCCTATCTGCACGGGCCTCGCGGGGCCTTGCACATCGCGCACGATCTCTGTGAGCAATTGGATTGCACGCTCAGCTGCAATGCACGTGCGTAAATCGAGGGTCTCCAGAACGGCACCCTGCTCCACGCGTTTTCGGAGCATATCGCGCAGACGGTACGTCCGGAGTGCAGTCAACGGAAAATAAGCTTGGTTAACCTCGGGAATCTTGGACCATTGGATGGAGAGTCTTCAGCTAGTGTCCTTCTAAACGCCTTGACCGCGTCGCAATCAAGGCACACTCGCTTGAGCATGGCCAGACTTGATGCATGACTTAGCCAAAATTCCTTGTCGAGCGTACATCCCTTCGCAGTAAGAGTGGAAATGGCATTCGTGGGTAGGTGCATCAACAAGACGTTTAAGATTCGAAGTTCCGGTTTGTAACGCCACAAGGCGGTGTCCGTGGCGGGAGTGGCAGTGAAAAGCACGCGTGGCGAACGGCGTATGGTGATCGAAACGCAGTCCTTGACGTCAGCACCAGGTACAGTCCACGCGGACATCTCGACGTGCGCCCTCCACCCTCTCATTGATATGCTCTGAAGGGGCGCCGTGTCCTGTGGCCCACGGGTATTCCGTGCAACGTGCGGAATAAGTAGTCCCACGTCATTGCATTTCCGGTTATGATATTCGGCACGCATGTACAGCGAAGTGAGAGCAGGAAAAATGAGATGAGCGAGTGCGAGGTTTCGCAGTCCCTTGAGAAGCGGCCACTTCCAACTGATGTCACAGCCGACGAGCTCCAGGTTCATGAGTTTGGGGACGGTAAGGTTGAAAAGAGTGTAAGGGATGAGTAATTGAGGTAACGAGTCATCTTTGTAACGCACATTCCGCAAGGAGAGGGATTTCAGAGCAGGAGCAGGTGATACGAGCCGCTCGAGCACAGTCTGAAATGGTCCAGAAAGGCTGAGGTGAAGGGTGTGGGAGATATGGGCCTCTACTTGTCTCCCCACATTACCGAACCATACCTCCAGGTCGTTCCATCGGATGATTTTGGCCTCCAAATGTAAGGGCGCCATCTTTGCCCGCGCGAGTATCCCGGTGATGCCAACCGAGGACAGTCTGTTGAAGTTGATGTGATTCCAAAGATGAGGGCAATTGAGCGCGGTCTCGCGCCAGTTATGACAGACATGAGGGACATGTAGCCATACCCAATGACTGAATCCGTCGTCGCCTGCAGAGGAGGACAAAATTGAGAAGATCTCAGTGAGAATTTCAGGGGGGAGACGTGAGACTGGGGCAAGCGCATTACGACGGTATTTTGCCGCGCGGGTGGACTCCTCCAATGCCTTTATTTCATTGTTGAGGGCTTGTCGAAGGTGTTCTCTGGCCTCGGGTGAACTTGGGTCCATGGCTATCGACCTGCGGCGGCGCTTCTACTGAGTAGTAGCTTTCTGTGACACCCAGGGGTATGTGACTTGTGGTGACATGACGTGACGTGACAACTCTTCGTACAACTGTGACCGAGCTGAGACTCGGAGTTCTGTCGACTCGGACGTCGTTTCTTTGTCTTGAGATCCATATCGTTACTCTTTTTTTTGAATAAGCCCATTATACGGTGAGAGTAGGCTACTTTACATTATTGGCAAATAACGAATACGAGTAACGGGCGGGGTTTCGAGAAACAACGAATCGATCATCGTCAGATTCGTCACTCACTAGCCCCACCGACTCGGACTCAACTCACAACTACTCAGTGCAAAGTTCAGAGGTTGCCAGTGAAGCGGATCCACGAGAATAACTGTCCAGCGACCATGGTGTAGGCGGCACCAGTCTCACTGGACTTGCCTGCGTACAACACTACTGTGGAAGTCGTTCCATGCGCCGTTTGATTCTGGTAACTAACATAAAGTGTCCGAGTCATTGAACATTATTGATTCACACACACACTGATCCACATGGCCGCGTGATAGACCTGACCAATCTCTCCGATGATAACTTCCATGGTCTTCGAAAATTTGACCTACTCAGGAAGGCTAACTGAATGCTTTCGAGGGGTCCGTCATTGGTGAGTCGCGGAGGAGGTCCTGCATCACCTCTTGAAATTTAGCGGTCGTGAAACTCGATTATGTCATCTTTCAATAAAATTCAGAATGTGTGCATCGGAGCCCGTGAGTGACTAGACTGCACGGTGTCGTAAGTCCTTCGTATTCACCTCTGGGACTTGTGCCATATCAATCAAGTAACCGTTCAAGATTGAAGCCTATAGTAGTAGAACACTTGCCATTACCGCAGGATACCCTGGCGCTGCGGCTGAGGCGGAAACATGGCCACGGTGTCTTTCATCTGCCGCACTGGACTAAGCTCTTCCTGGGTCTGTCGTCAAGTTGCCATGGTATGCGCCTTTGTCTTGTCTTGTTCCTTCGGTTCTCTCTCCAGCTTACCTCGTTAATTGCACGACACTATTACTTCGATACGCTGCACGGGTTGACCACAATCTCACCGAACAGCGAGACGACGGCGTTTATTAGCTGTGACGCTCGTCACCAATTGAACATCCCGCGCGGAACTTTGATCTCTGGATAGTCACAAGGGTAGTTCACCTTGCTTGTAGTCAAGGAGACGTCGATCAAAACAGATTTCGTCAACAAAGACGGAGAAGGCCCTTGCGCTGCACTGTCTTCAAGTATCGCCTGATATATAGGAGCTGAATTCTGACAATATCATTGGCCAAGACAGCATTCCACTGGCAGTCCCAGGATCCCTCAAGCTTGATGTTTGGATCGCTCCTCCCCCGCATAACTTTCACACTACGGGATGCAGCTGCCGCGGGCAGTTCGATTGTTAGTAAAATAAAACATACAGTAACAGTAAATGGAAGGCTAAAAGTATAGAGAGATGCTCAAGAGTAGCAACTCATGGCCCTAACCGACCCCACTCCTTCCCTGGTATTCAGAAACATCTTACTTCCAAAAAAGGGGGGCGAGCAAGTACGGAGCTTCGTAGACACGACTCATACTATATCATGGGCAGAGGTACTCGGCCCCATCAACCAGTGACGTCTACGCCATACCGATTTTTCGTCTAAATGACCTCCCACTGTCGTAACAAGGTCAGCATGGTGCCCCTTCCATCTCCTAAGCTGATGGGACTCAGGCTCCATAACTTCGGAAATCTAATACCCCAGTCCATCGTATGGCTCAACGTCTGTCATCCCTCCCTCAAAGCTCTTTGTGGAGGTTAAAATGGGAGAAAAGCTGCAAGGTGCAACGCCCCTGCCAATGGTGACCCGCTCTGCCGATACTAATCGCCAGGTGCTCCCATCATTTCCGGCTGATATTGTATACAAGCAGGTTCCTCGCTGGCACGCGGAAGTCACGCTAGAGACAAACGCACCTTGTGCGACCTCGGCCCATGGTCGGGCCACGATTCGCCGATTCGTGTACCATCCTCGGCTGCAAGACTCACGATGAAATAGACGGGGAGTCCAGCCAGCAGGGTGTAATGCGCTTGCAACGAGATGTCCACCCTGGTGCATCACCACCGGTTCGAGACGCTGAGCCTCACCTAACGTTAGTTCACGACAGTACGAGGAAGGCGCCGTATCCATCAGCCTTGTTCTTAACTCGAAATTTTGTGATTGGACCTCCAACGACTTGCACGCGTACAGCATTACCTGGACGATTACAGCTTTCTTCCGTCGGGAGCCTAACGTTCCCTCAGCTGGCCTCGATCTATACATCATAGTTTCTGATCCCGGTAATGATGTATCAAATGTGAAGTTTGTGAAGAACAGAACGGAATGTACGAATCAGGGAAGATAACTTAAACGTACAATAAAACACGAAGGCAAATGTATGGGGTGACTTGAGGCGACAGATAAGGTGTATCGTACGGTACTCTCGAGAACAATAGGAGGGCATTTACGCCATAGTTTATAACGACGAAGACTGGGAATCGATTAGAATTCGTCAGAATACGGATCAGAGTCCTCGACATAGTCATCCCATTCATCATCGTCCTCCTCATCTTCGTCACCATCCGTAACAGACCAAGGACTGGGAATCCCATAGTCATCGTCCACGCGTTTCTCCTCTTCGTCGAAGAAGTCTACTCCTCCTTTCCAGTTAAAAAACATCATATTTCCAGTCTCCAACATTTCTGCAGGGCATTGTACGTCGCCCACGATTTCTGCAAGCAATTGAGTTGCGCGCTCAGTCGCAATGCACGTGCGTAAATCGAGGACCTCCAGCGGAGTTCCCTGCTCCAGGCGCTTTCTGAGTATATCGTGCAGACGGTACGTCCTGAGTGCGGTCAACGCAACTTTGACAAGGATAAGTTTTGACAACCTCGGGAATCGTGGGCCATTGGGTGGAGATTCTTCAGCTAACGTCTCTCTAAATGCCTTGACCGCACTGGGGGCCAAGCGTGCCTGTTTAAGCATGGCCAAACTCGATGTATGGCTTAGCCAGAACTCCTTCCTGAGTTGCGAAAGGCCCTCTATAGAAAGAGCGGAAATGGCATCCATGGGTAGTTGCGTCCACAGGGCATCCAGAATTCTGGCGCCCGTATTGGGATGCCGCCAGACATCGCCCGATGCAGCGACAGCGAAGAAAACGCGTTCCGAAGCGAGTGGCGTGATCCGATCGCTATCCTCGACGTCGACATCAGGTAAAGTCCATGCGAGTAGCTCGACGCGCGTGATCCCCCCTCTGACTACTATGCTCTGAAGGGGCGAGAGGTCCTGTGGTCCACTGGCGTTTCGCGCAATGTGTGGAATAAGTATTCCCACATCATTGCCTTCGTAGTCGTGAGATTTGGAATGCACGCGCAGCGAGGTGAGAGCAGGTAACGTAAGATGAGAGAGCGCGAGCGCACAATCCTCTGCAGAAGAGGTGATGTCGAATTGGGTGAGGGAGGGGAGCGTAACGGCGCGCCGAGGCTTAGAAATGTGTGGGTCGCTGAGGGGAGAAATTGGGATCGCGGAATAAAGGACGAGCGTCTCGAGTTGGGTCATTTCGTTCAAAGCGTCCAACCAATTTTCGAGCGTTGGCCTCGCTTCCTTGGAAGGACTCCGAATCTCGAGGGTTTGTAGGCCCTTGAGGAGACGTGACTTCCAACTGATATCGCAGCCAACTAGTCGAAGGCTCGTGAGTTTGGGGGCAGTACGATTGAAAAGGGTATCATGGACGACAATTTGAAATGGCCAGTCGAATGGACGAGATGAATTCGACAAGGCGAGGTATTCCAGAGCAGGAGCAGGTGAAACAAGTCGCTCTAGTACAGTCTGAAATTCTCCAGAAAGGCTGAGGTGGCGGGTGTGGGAGATATGGGTCTCCAGTTGTCGCTCGAAGGCATCGAAGTGCTCCCCGCTCCATGCGGTGGCTGTAACTTCCCAATTTAAGGGCGCCATCTTTGCCCGAGCCGGTATCTCAGCGATGCCAGCCGTGGTCAGCCTTGTGAAATTGATCCGACTCCAAAGATGAGGGAAGTTCAGCGCGGTCTCACGCCAATGACGACAGACATGCGTGACACGTAGCCATTCCGGATAACCGACTCCTTCATCGAATGCAGAGGAGGACAAAAATGAGAAGATCACGGCGAGGGTTTCAGGAGGCAGACGTGAGATGGGGGCAAGAGCATTCCGATGGCATTTTGAGGCACGGATGGATTCCTCTAATGCCTTGATTTCATCATCAATAACTTTTCGAAGGTGGTCTCTGGCCTCGGGTGAGCTTGTGTCCATCCTACAGTAGGGCTCGGAACGATCGACATGGGCGTCGCCGTCCATGACTGGTGCATGGCGTTTACGCTGTGGGACAGCTTATTGTGACGTGACGTGACGTGACTATTTGTCACAATCGAACAATTGAAGGTGACTCCCCAATATCCTCATCTTCTTCCACCCTCCTGTTAAATTCCAAAGTATCTACATAGCTTGGCAAGGACACTTCCCCTTTTGGCTATGGTGGCTTTGTTGCAGAGACACTCTGATGGAATTGGAGTGGGCAGGGGCTCCTGCTGCTGAGGCAGAGTAGTGCTTGAGCATTGCTCATGCCTCATGCTGGAGTGTGGACTGTGCATTCATATTTGATTGCCCATGTAGGGCTCCTTCCTTATTTGGTATCTAAGCAGCACAGCTGAGGAAACAAGCCTCAGCATAGCTGAACAGTAGCCAAGTGCCTGGTGGGCGCCAAATGCATATGCTTGCTGGTGCATCCCTATTCCTCTTGCATTACATGCCCTAGGCATCAATCCCCTCACTTCCCTTCCTTCCCCTCTGTGCGAATGTATACAATCACTTAGTGTTTCATATCCTTTCACTTTTGCTCAATCCTCCCTTTATTGCCTTAGTAGTTATAAAATGTGTGATGTGCATGTCAATACAAGTTGTCTGCACTCCTAAACCCCCCCTTGGGGCCATTAGTAAAAAAAAACTTGTCTTATTTCCACTTATTCCTTTCTTACCCCCAAAATAAGAGGAATAAGATGTAGTAAGAAAAGTTGATTTTTTCTGATGTGTGTGCCCTGCAAAGCCACAAGAACTGCCCGCACTTGTCATCCCTCCGCTCACACCACACACTACTGCCATGCTATTCACTGCCCTTTCCCTCACTTGAACATTAGGTTATGGGCCCTGGCCCTCTACTTTAAGACAGCACTAAGGCAGTAACCTACTAGAACAAAGTGCGAAGCGATTGGCATGGCACAAGAAGAGCAGTGGATGCCAATACAAGTTCCGAAGCTGTCTCTGGATGGCTCTAATTGGGTAGTATACTATGTTAGGCTCAAATGGGCCATGCAGACCAACAGTTTTGAAGACCATGCCAGAGCAAATTCACCTCTGGCAGACTACCTGGCTGCTGGCACCATAGGCAATGTAACTGTACAAGCACGATGGATGAAGGAGGAGAATGTGATCAGACTTGTCCTTGGCTCCATACTACCCGACACCACCTTCAACAGGATCAAGGTGATGAAGCAGCAAGGGTGATGAAGAGCGCAGACTGGAACACAGTCAGAGAGTGATAGTATTAAGTGAAACATATGCTACTTTACCTGGAACACAGTCAGAGAGTGATAGTGCTCCAGAGGTTACATGAGCCAGTATTTATACTACAGAGTACAATAGGTC
>Ga0137397_10000494_pt1 | contig 27185 bp, 33 predicted proteins | sample czorhiz116metaG_FD_106658 | JGI IMG/M metagenome (GOLD analysis project Ga0137397, IMG submission 106658) | Vadose zone soil microbial communities from Angelo Coast Range Reserve, California, USA - czorhiz1.16 metaG | ecosystem: Environmental > Terrestrial > Soil > Vadose zone | place: USA... | reverse complement strand
GCGCGCATCGCGCGCAGCATGACCGTCCAGCGCGTCCAGCTCGCGACGGCCCATGAGCGCCAGAAGAGGTGTCTGCGCACAGTGGGCGGCGCGTCTATGCGTTGGGCGAGCAGCACGAAGCGGCGCGGCGTCGTGTCCCTGAACGAGATGAGCTGGAGACAAGGTAGCGCCGCCGCGGGGGCGGGGTCGTCTTCTTCCCACACTGCGCGACAGTGCTGCACGCGGAGGACTTGAAGCTGCGGCATCGCCCGCAGCGCATCGAGCAGCTCCGCCAGGGCGGTGTCTGCGCCCGTCGTAAATTCTGTGATGCCCGCGAGGAGCCAGCGCGGTGCGCGGATGCACGCGTCGGCCGCGAATGTCAGGCTGCGGAGGTGGGGCGCTTTGGTTCCGAAGAGGGTTTCGGGGAGGATGACGGGCGGGCCGCTATCGTATATCGAGAGGTTGAGGGCTTCGAGTGGGGATGGGCTGCGGAGGCGCTCGAGCACGCGGAGGATATCAGTGCGGAGGCCGACGAGGCGGAGTGTGCGGATCCTAGATGCGGCGAAGAGTAGCTCTGATGCGGCGAGCGGGTGGAGGCCGTCCGTGGATGAAGTGCTGATGCGGAGGTCGACGCGGACGGGGAGCGGGGACGACCGTTCTATCATCGCTTGGGCCCATAAGATCGAAAGACCTGGGGTGATCGAGGACCAGAGTTGGTGTAGGCCGAGCGCGGCTGAGCGCCAGTGTCGACAAACGTGAGTGACTGCGATCCAGTCTGGGCGTGGAGATGGGCGATGGCCCTTGCCGGTATCCGACACGTAAAGCCCTGCTAACAACAGAAAGATGGTCTGGAGAAGCTCGATAGGAAGCTGACAGGCTATGGACCTTCCGTGGTCGTGAGTGTGAGTGTGAGATACATCGAGTAAACCAACGTACGACTTGGGGGTCACGCCGGTAGCGCTCTTCCACTGCGTAAAGGTATCAAAGGCACCTCTCAAGTCCACCGTCCCAACTCCCAGAATCAACATCATGGGGGAACAGCGAGGGATATACAGAAACTAGAACGGTGTGCGGAGCCATGACCCGCCTTTTTGAAGGAGTCACACCAGGGCTTGACACGAACATCTCCTGGTGGGGTTGACGTGTTCCACGTACGGCACAGTGCCTTGCAAGACTGCGGAATGCCAACAAGATACGAACCTCAGTGGGAAACAACTTTCCCAAGTACATACGTGGCGATTTCAGAACGTTGAACCAGGTCCGAAATCATCAGCGCCCGTACTCAATCACTGGTTGACGTTTGACCACGATTGACTCGTGTCGTGCTGCGCCGCCACCGCACCGACTGCTCCTATGTCCCGGTGTCCTCTGTCTCTGCTCCATTTCCACGATGAAGAAAAAACGTCCACACCAGACAGTCACCGCTACAGAAACGCTCGGCTCGAGCTTTCGTATTCCCGGCATAAAACCAAACAACAAAAAACCCGCCGTCCTACTACATGATGAACCAGGGGTTCTTGACCATCTATCTTCGATCGCTGAATTACCCACCGGCGGCGATGAGATCATCAACCATTACCATCACCGCTCTCGCCACCCCTCGCCACTTCTGTCCTGTGTCCTCTTCGCCTCGGCTGCGGAGCGAGTGAGCGAATGGGTGATTCGGAAGGACAGCCGCCTAGGGTGATGTCAGCCGTGGGCAAGGGATGGAGCTGGACAGGGGCCATTACAGGCTACACTCGGTCCAGGGCTTGCAGCTTGCCAAGGGACCGACAATTCCCCAAAATTCTGATCGCGCGGTCGAGGGTTGTCATGCGTCATGTATGTTGTGAATATACGTGTTGTGGGCACAGGTGGCCGACTGTATGGATACATACACATGTTCATCTGACGTAAAATATTAGATGTTTGCAAGACCCAGATGCCATTTCATACGAAACGTTTTTACAAAAACAAAAGAGAGAAAACAAAAACAAGAGTTCAATCGAGCAGATTCCCTGGTGCTACATGGATCGGAGGAGGATGGTTGTTAGTACAGAAGCTACACTACGAGAAGAACGAAAAAAAGTCCCATATCGAATAATGACCACCAAGGAGTTTTACGTCTTTTCGGCCACCTCCTCCCCTCGGCCCTCTACATAGATAGGCACCTGTTGGAACAGTCTTTTCCTCGGAGAAGCAACATCAGCACGCACCATCCTGCAACATCTCCGCGAACCACAGTATGATATCATCTCTCAACAAATGCAAGATCATTAGCGAGTCGCGGAACGTGTGCTCTGGCGTGGCGTGCATCGCGCTGACGGCTTCGTCGAACGCGTGCTTCGCGAGGTGGCACGCGCGGTCGGGACTCCCGCAAACGTCGTGGAAGTAGACGGAAAAGTTGAGTGCGACGCCGAGCCGCGTCGGATGCCACGATGGTAGCGTGCTAAATGCGTGCTTATACGAGGCCTTGTACGCCTCCAGCGCCAGCTGCGCAGACCGCTCGCGCTCCTGACGTCGAGCGAATTCCGCGAGATACCGGTAATAGTCACCCTGCCTGTTACACGCCAGTCAGCAGTCAGGCCACATGCCCCCAAGGAAGCGGGAAAGCGTGCATCTTGAGATAAAAGACGCGCTCCTCGCCCGGTTCCGCGGCGGGGACTAGCTGTTTATCGAGTAGCTCGAGGAGATCCTTGCACGCGTCCGCGAGCTCGCCTTCAATCTTCTCGCGTTCGCGTCGGATGAGCGCCTGCTCGCGCTGGGAAGCGCGTCCGTTGTTAGTCTCTTGCTTTTCGATGCCTTCAACGGTACGCCAGCTGGTGCGTAGCGTACCCGTGACGTGCTTGTACGCAATGGACAGGAGGTTTCGTTCCTCCATGCCCAGGCGCGCGTCCGAGTAGGAGATGATGGACTTGAGCTGCTTGATGACATCTTTTCGTCGAGATGCACGATTAATGAGTCGGGTGGAGCCGGAGAAAAAGTGAAGGAGGAGGGGGGAAGGGGAGTTTTGCGCGCACCGTCCCATCGCTCGGCCTGTTCTGCGAGTTTTGCGAGCGCTAGGCTGTCGACGCGGCTCGTTTTCGTATTGACCTTTTGGCGAATGAGGTGAAGAACGCGAGCGCGGAGAGACGGAACGGGCGCACGGGAGACATGGATGCGCACAGGTTTGGCCGCGTCAGTCAGATAGAGGGGCGAGTGGGGGAGAAGAGGGGAGGAGGAAAGAGATGAGGAGGGCTAGAGGAGGAAGGGGCGCGGCATTGAGGGTCCCAGGAGGTGCGTTACTTTTAAGAAGGTCCGAGCCACTCGCTGTTTGCGTGGTACCAGGGTTGGGGCAAGGGGCATGTGAACGGCTGGAGGGAAAGGAAAGAGCGAAAAAAAACGTGTACAGCTCATGGTCTCGAGGGACGAGAACCGTTAGAAGAAATTGAACCCCGGCCTCAGGTCCAAAAGCTGCCTCTGCCCGTATTCTTCACAGGATTTTGTCAAAGGGATCCATCGCCACCTGTCCGAGTAGTGAGACGTAGAGAGGGGCAGCAGATGATGGTGTTTATGGGTCAAGGGACTGTAAGAGGACATGTCTGGCATTTTCTCAGGTACCGACAACCCTCAGGGGTTCACAACGTTCACAACATACAGCTGCACTGTATGGATCTAACATACGAAACCCTTGCCATGTCGGACGACGTCCCTTGGAGCATGACACGCGGCGGCGGCACCGACATAGCGTGGAACGCAGAATCGATGTCGTCCACCGACCCCGACTGTGCCTGACACCCCATCAGCTCACGCTCATAATTAAAGGTGAGCGCTCATTCCTCTTCCAGCACTTCTAGCCTGGGGGTTGTGCTACTTGGGTACATACACGGACAAGGGCTGCTATATTTGTCTCGCAGTGGCACATCGCATACAACAGCAGCGCTTTCAGGGAAATTACCTATTCTCGTCGTCCCATGGCTGGACATCACGATACAAGCCTCATTGCATTTAGGCACAACCATTGACTCGGCACTCGTGGCGGAGCCAGTACAGATAACGCTGGGCATGCGCAAAGTGCCCACAACCACCCCCAAAGGTCTATATAATTGGCTGTACAAAGGACACCAGCCCCTCAGAAACCATCCCTAGACACGAGAGAATTCCCGAAGCGTCTTCGCGAAGATTTTCACGCCGCGGCGCGTCGTCTCCATCTGCGTCCCCCGTACACGCGATTCGGGCCACGTCGGTCAGCAAATATGGCGCGAGGGGGAACAGAAAAAAGGGCTTGCACTCACGTCCGCCGGCGTGTAACTCAAGCGCAAATGGCCAATTCGGCCGTCCACGCTGACTCCGGGAGACGCAGGTGCACTGGAACCGCCGTCACTAGTACTGCCGCCCACCGCATACCTCTCTGGCAAGAAGTACCACCCGGGCACGGCGAGGACGCCTGCGTCCGCGAGGCGTTCCCAGAACTGATGCTCCGGCGTCTTCACCGAGCCGTCCTCGTCCGTCTCGTCCGGGACGTCGCCAAAGTACAGCTCCAGCCAGACGAACATCCCCGAAGATGGGGGCATGAACGACAGCAGCGGGCGCCGCGTCGTCTTCTCGTGCACGCTGCCTCCCCGCGCGTACGCGGAGAGCACCGTGAAAGTGTGGTCACTGACTACGGTCGCGGATGCCCACCTGGGGGAAACGGCCGAGGCGGGTGTGGGGAGCAGGTCAAACTCATCCGCGAGGCAGTCGACGAAAAAGTCGCGCCGGCGCCTGTACTGCGTGCATAGACCGCGCAACCACCGGACGTACCCATCGAACGTCCACTGCGAGATAAGCGCCATGAATAACGCTTGGCCAAGTCCACATGGACTCTGCGTCGACGTTTCACCAATACGCTCCAGCCTGTCGGCGAAGAGCGGGCTACACGTGAACCAGCCGAGCCGCATACCCGGTGCAATCGTCTGTAGAAGGGACCCCCGACGAATAAAGATGGTACGTGATAGCAAAAGGGAGTTTCGAACCTTGGACAGGGTCTCCATGCGAATGACACGCCCCTGCGTGTCAACGCTGAGGAAGGTAGGAACAAGGTTTGCGACGAAGCGGGCGATGTCTTCGCCAGTCACTGATTCAGGCTCGGGCTCGGCCTCGCGCTGTGACTTTGGCACGAACTCGCCAACTTGAAGGAAAAAATAGGGATCGTCTTCTGCAATGATGACGTCTTGTGACGTCTGAACATTCCAACTCTAAGCGCCTAGAGGGGTAAGAGCTCACCATATTCCATGCAAATGTCGTAGATGGCCTTTTTGCGCTCGAGTCCCATGGTCTGGCTCTAGCATCAGATTAGAACGCCAGTTTACAGGCAACCACCTACAGCACCACATGGGTTCTGCCCCACGGGCACGGTGTATATCACTCGCGGCCTAATATTCCGATGTCGAACCGAGGGGATGAGGGAAAAGGGATGATGTGCACACCTCGGCCCGTCCCTCTCAACGTCCCACCCAGCAAGGATTGCTCTCAGCCCGTCGGCGCGCATACCTTGGTCATCCATCGGCACCGGCGTCCAACGCACATCGATTGGGCGCGCAGACGCAAGCGCCGAGGCGTACGCCCACTCCTCGACGAGGATTGTATCTCCCGGATTGAGCAGCATCCTGGCAACGCGATTCCAGCTGTGATCCCATCGCAACATTTTGTCAGCAAAGGAACCCCAAAATGCGGAGACCGCGCTACCGCGCAATGCGCATGAGCAAGTCGCACGCACCCATCCGTGTTGCCCGTATGGACGAGCGTAGTCCAGTCGTCGTACGCGGGTGCGTGAATGCGCCCCGTAAACTCGCGGATGAACGCTCGCGTCAACGCGTGGCCCGTCGCAGGACCGTACTTCAGCGCCGTGGTGAGGTTGAGCCCTCCATCACCAGGGCGCGGCTTAAGGGGGATATGGATGCGCGTCGTATCGTCCTTGCCAGCACCGAAGAGGCGCCAGAGCCAACCGAATGCCGAGGAAGGGGAAGAGGCAGCTGACGCGGATCGTGGTGCGTCGACTGGGAAAGCATCAGCGAGGAGGACGTCTGCAGATACTGAGGTGAAGGGGTAGCAATCGGGGCTGGGGACGCCTGCAAAGAGGTGAGATGCCTCGCGTTAGAGTGACGGGAGAGACGGACGCACCACCGGCAAAGGGAATCATGTCATCATTAAAGTATTTCTGGAGGCCCTTGAGGGGGGAAAGGGCGTATCTGCGGGCATAGTCAGAGATGTGGTGGGAGTGATCCATGGCCTTGGTGCCCCGCTTCTCCGAAGACATGATGGGTGTCTGCGCTCAAAGTGTGATTCGTGGGTGTGATGGGAGAAGGAAGCGATCATTGCCGAGGGTTCCGAGTACTCATGATCAGGTGCCTCGTGTGTCAAGCACACGAATTCAGTGCCATGCCGTCGCCACGGGTTGATTAGGCTCGGGGGACTCGCGACATTAATAAAAAAGCTTAGAGTGGGATGCACATTAGTAGCAAATGCAGGGTATAACTGCAGCTGTACCAAAAAGTTTCCCTGATACCCCCGCCGGGACTCGAACCCGGAACCTCCAGATGCCCTTTGTGTAGAAGTCTGACGTCATGACCATTAGACAACGAGGGCTACCTTCGCGGTGCCGTGATTGCCCATGACAAACCTTTACGTGCTTTCGAGCGCAGATCGCATCTAAAAAGTCCAGATCCGCTATTCTTCCTCGGCCCGAGGATTGACCAGAAGATTTTGCCGCACCGTACCATACGCCACTGTACCAGCGAATAAATGGCAGACACAGACCCGACGTCCGCTCCAGCACCCAAAGGCGTTCTCCTCAAAGCGGAGACCATCGCCGAGCCCTTCATCGCCGAAGTGAAAGCGAGCCTGGCGAGCGTCTCGCAATCGCGCACGCGCGCTCCGAAGCTCGTCGGCATCCTCGCCACCGCGAACGCGCCGAGCCGCTCCTATGCAGAGTTCACGCGCAGGCAGTGTGTCGCGCTGGGTATCGAGTTTGAGCTGCGCGAGGTGGGCGCCGCGCTCCCTGACGGTGTGGGCGGTGCGGATGGCGATGGCGTCGAGGAGGCGATCATCGATGCGAACGCGGATGGTGCTGTTGACGGGATAATGGCGAGCCCATATACGCGTTGTGGTTCTCGAATATGCTGATCCGTTATGCGTACTTCGAATAGGTTTATTATCCGATTTTCGGGAAGGAACAGGTGAGCTTGTTAGCCCGCCCCCGAGCTCCTCCCTCCGTCTGAGGCTAGTTTTCGTTGCATCATGACTCGAGGACCACTACCTACAGCAGATCGTTTCGCCATTCAAAGATGTTGAGGGGCTCAACTATAAATTTCACTACAACCTCTATCACAAGTGCGTTTTCCACCCCTTCCCCAGGTAAGCTGATCACACAGGACGGTTCGGTATTATTCCCGCTCTACAGCATTCGTTATCTCGAGCCCAAATCCCTCCTCGCGTCCTCGCCCTCACTGGCCCAGACCTCCGCACAACTCAAGGACGATGTACCGCCTCCGGGGACCGTCAAGTCGATCCTGCCATGCACGCCGCTGGGTGTCGTGAAAGCCCTCGAGCGCGTCGGCGTATACAACGCGCTACTGCCATACGGCGACCGCGCCTACGGACGCACCATCACCGTCATCAACAGGTACGTCCCTCATGCCCGCCCCCACCACTTTGTACACCCCCGCACACACACACGCACACCTAGATCGGAGGTCGTCGGGCGCCCGCTCGCGGCGCTCCTTGCGAACGACGGCGCGCGCGTCTTCTCCGTCGACATCGACTCGATCCAGGAATACACCAAACGGCCCACGGCGTCCGCGGGCACAGGGGAAAGTGCGCGCCGTGCCTTCCACCCGCACCATGTCGTGCGCCACGCGCCGCCCGAGCTCGACCTCCCGCGTTGCCTCGCTCTCTCGGACGTCGTCGTGTCGGCCGTGCCGAGCGCGACGTACAAGGTCCAGACCGCCAGGCTGAAGGACGGGTGCGTGTGCGTGAACGTCGCGGCGGATAAGAATTTCGGGGCGGACGTGCGAGAGAAGGTGCGTTTTGCGCGGTTTTGGTCGCCTGTTCTTGTTTGTGGTTTTATTGGGTTGTGCATGTTCTGCAGGCGTCGCTGTATATTCCCGCTGTAGGGAAAGTGACCATTCTGATGCTCCTGCGCAATCTGTAAGGGGATCCTGTTTTAAGCCGCCCTTGGGTTCGCTCATCAGGTTCAAAAGGTTGCGACTATTGCAGTACCAGGACCTGCTTAAAGAAGCATCCTGATTCAAGACTGCAAAAGAAATGTCGGAAACTTGACCTAGAACTCGATGTGGGGAGCTCATAGAAGTCACCGAAATTATAATGAAAGACGGCTGATGGATTATGTATGTTAAACAAGCCACTGGATGGATATACTTGCCAAGAAGTGAGACATGTGATTGCCGCTTGCTGAAAGATCCCGTCATCCTCCCCGCCGTACCATCCCCGTTTCTCCGTCATCAACTCAATGGAATTGGGCATCTGTTAAGCGCAAATCAGGCGGCGCATGGAAGTGATCTGGTGGGGTATTAGTTCCCGACGTGGTGCTTATCGGCGTGGCAGGGCAAGAGGGATCGTGTGGGAGAATACGTAAACGCTGGCGATGGGCCTGTCCAGAACTCAGTGTAGGGAATGTCAGAAAACCGATGCAGAACAGAACGCACGATAGGCAGCTTGGGGACGAGGGTAAATATTAAGGCCGAGAGATTAACCGCGAAAAGCCAGGGGTTGTAATTCGTGTAGTGCGTCGAGAGCAGGAAACTATTTGAATTTGTGGGTCGCGTGAGTGCGGGGCGGGACAGAACGGGTTCGAAAACGCACAGGCCCACGGGAACGGAGAAAAGCCACTTTCTCGACGGTGTGTTTTGCGCACCGCCGTCGATCTGCTCCCACAGTGTGAGGTCATCGTAGGCGCCCGCGTGTAGCTCGCTGCCGAAGGGAATGCCCGTCACCCAATGGAACATGAGATACGAGCACTGTAAAAGGGAGTCGGGTCAGCAGGAGTCGGGCGCCGTTTTGAGGTGATAAGGACGCACGGCGAGATAAGTAAGGTTGACAGCCGTCCAGGAAATGTTCTGGGTCACGCCGGGGATGGCGTCGATGATGACTTTTCCCGTCGCGATGAGGACGACGTGGATCATCCACGCGCCTTCGGAGGTCATCACAAGCTCAGCAGGGCCAGTTGGAACGAACTCACCTTTGTGGTTGACCCATTCTGCGTTGATGTTGGCGTATGCGGCCTGGTCGAGGGCCACTTCATTGGAGCTGTCTACGTGTTCGACTTTGAGAAAGCTGCCGCTGCGACCGCGTCTTTGGTGGGCGGTGTTGTTGTTGGTGTTGGTGCTGGGGTGTAGGGAAAGGCTGGGGAGTTCGATGCTGGGTGGGTTGAGACCCGTCATGGTAGTTGATTGATACGAAGGGAGCGAGCTAACTGTCGCCGTAAATCGGTGTTCGTGGCTGTGCCGGTGCCCCGAGTCACCGACAGTCATGTTGCTACACTGGTCCACTCTCGAACCCGCTGGACCCTCAAACATCGCAGCCTTGAGGTTCTCGTCACCAGTCCGCGTACGCTCCTTATGCATATTCCCCAAGGGCGCCGCCCCGTTCGCACAGCAGCCCGAGATCGTCTCGTGAGTCACCCTCTCTGTCGCCACTCGTCGCCGGCGTTAACAAGCGTCATTGACTTCGCAAGGGAAACAGAGCCAGAAGCGTTTGTCCTTGAGATTTTCTTCAATGCGCACCCCATCGCCGGTGACCCCAAGCAAAAGCCAAAGGCCACGAACATTCTCGTGCCTACTTCCGTGGCGTACGCCGGTGGATGTGTCGACTTTCCCGTAGACATGGGAAGCGAGGTCTGCCTCCGTCCGCTCATCGTCGCTTCTCTCCCACTGACCCGTAATGTCTAGTTTGCTTCTCGTCTCATGATAGTAAAAGGAAATTTCACCAAGCTCTCCATAGCCATCTATGGCGACGTTGCGTCTGAGCTTCCGTCGTTCCCGTCCTCCCCGTCCTCCCATATCCCGGCTGCGCTTCCACTGCTCACACCAACACCTCTATCTTCCGCCCTCGACCCTGCGAACTCGGCCGATCCGACGACATTAACATGCAACCTCCTCTCCCTCATTCACGATGCACCCCCTCTTCCCCTAGTCATTCGTCTCATGTTCTGCCTTAAACCCACCAACGACGATTGGGATCTTCCCGACTTTCCTTATATCCACCCAGACCTTGGCCATGACCCCGACGACTTTGACCTAGACTATGCCTTTGAGCTGACTAGTCAGCCAGTGGCAGATGATATATCACTCGAAGTGTTGCAACGCTTCGCCGATAGAGTTGTGCAAGCCATCGAGCCCAAGGTACGCATCCAATACGAATACGCTACACACCTCTCATACACTGTGCAGGGTGACAACCAATCTTATTTGGTAGCAGGCATTCTTTCTCGGGTTGCCTGTCAACACAGAGAACTGCCAAGGCTTCTTATCGTACGAACACTATCTCCCGTTGCGCCACTGCGCTTACTTGATCTTGATCTCATCTAAAGGACCGCGTCGATATTCCTGTCGTCTTTGACTCTTCCTCATTGGACGAAGACACCCTCGACCATCTCCTAGTCGCGGCCGCGAATCCAGACATTGCCAAAGCGTTCGCTGCGGCGAATCTTCCCAAAGAACTACAAGCTGTCGCAAGCCGCCCAGGAGTGGACCCCTACGTGAAGCGAGCAGCCCAGCGCGTGATCGATCGTCTGCGCAGCTGGGATGCGCTCTCTACGGCAATCCAAGGTGCCAACTTGTCGTTCGTGACTGCGAGGGAGGTCCTGCGCGATCTGGGCAGTGACGAGGCATCATTCGGCGTCGTTCTGCATTCCCTCGTCACGCACCCAGATTTGGTCGCGACTATAGCCGAAACGGAGGGCCTCGTCGAACTCCGTGCATGGGTCGGCGTCGCTTGCGTGCTCGCGGCGTATGCGTGGGCGGACAGTGTGCCAAACGAACTGTGCCGTTCGCGAGCTTTTGGTATCATGCGCCTATGGCAGAGCACTCCGCGCTACCGCGAGGTTCTTACCATCATTCTTCCTAATTTCTGGTCATACGACTGACGTGACCACAGACTCTCAACCACCTCCTCCTTCTGCGGCAGATGATATTCCGCCTCGAATGTATGATGGACGATGACACGCCGACGCGTTCAGGGATTCACGCGGAGCACATCCTTTACGACCTTACGCAAGACCCGCGCGCCTTTCTATCTCCCCACCTCACCAAGTGTCTCCTCCAACTTCAGCCAGGTTTCTCCGTGATAAACGACGTTGAGCGTGCCGCTCTGCGCGCTCTTGCGCTCCTCGCAGATGACGGGCTCCCTACCGCGCTCGAGGAGCTCGTGCACACGCCCACGCGGCCCGTCTCAGCTGGCGCCCTCCGTACGCTGCGCGTCGCGACCGTGCTCCTCGCGCACGAGCTCGAGACAGGCGATCCCGGCGAGGGAGAGTGGGCTGCTCTCAACGCTCTGTGGGTGCAGCATACGCATGGATTACCCCACCACCTCCTTGCCGCACTCGACGCCCTCGCGGCAGATGCGCAAGCGCGCTTCTCGCTCATCCCACCACTGCCCCCCGCCATGCCATCCTCCCATGCGCCCTTCGCAAGCCTCCTGGCCGGCGCGGATGAACTTTTGCAAGTACTCGCGCGTCTCGTCTCTACGCACCCTCTACCGACTCGTGCGGTGAATGGGCTCGTTTTTGCCGCCGCGGACCTGTTTGCATGTGCCGATGCTGCAGACACCCTCAATTCTGTGGACGGCACGCGTGTGGCACAAGAGCTACGCAGCACATGCATCGACACCGTGCGGGCGCTTGATCCGGAACTCGTCTTGCGCGCGCTGCTGCGGCGCGGTGGGGATATCGCCAGCGCTAACGCAGCGTCGCAGGATCCGGTTCGCCGTGCGCACCATGCGCTCAGCCTCGTGGACCTCGTACTTCCGCTAGAGCCCAACGCGGCGAATGGGGACAGAGTGCGCCGCGCCTTATCTCGCGTCCTCCCCGAGCTCGCCGCGTTTTTCCGCGCCCTGGACGTAGACGGGCGCGCGCACCTCGTGCGGCGGCTCGCGGAGCTCGACGGGGGCGTGCTTGGTATCGCGGAGTGGCTCGTCCTGGACGAGCTGGGCGCGCTTTGCGCGGCGTTGCGTGTGCTCGCGACGGACGGGATCCCGCCCGATCTGTGGACAGTCAAGGCGCACCAGGTCGTCGTCGCGCTCCAGCTGCTGCACGATCTGGTGCGTGGGACCACGCCGGAGGCGCTCAGGATCGTAGCGTTTGTTGGCGCGGAGCCTGAGCCTGCGGGGTTGCTCGCGGCGGCGATGAACCTGCTGTTAGCGAATAGGGCCGCGTCGCAGGAGCAGGTTGAACTTGCGCAGGTGCTCGTGCAGTCCTCAGGCAGCGTCGGTGACGCGGGGCTCGATCGCAGCCTGTGCTTCGCGCTCGCGCTCGTCTTCCTTCGCGCGGCGCAGCATGTTTCCCCGACGTTGACGCCTATATCATACGCCCTCGACGCTCTCAGACTGGTACCCATCAGGATCATCGAGCCCAATCGACTGTCGACTGAACTAGGCGACGCGCTGTTCGTACTCGCCTCTTCTTCCTCTTCTTCCTCCTCTTCCGCAGAGAGTACAAAAGCCGCCGAGGCGCCGGCTATCCTCTCGCTTCTTGAATGGCTCGTCGAGCAGTCGCACGCGGGCCTCCCACAGCTCGCGACGCTCCGGGGCATCTCGACCGACACCTTCGCCAACCTCTGCGACGCACTGGCCCACGCGCTTCCCGCCGCGCGGCGCACTGCGCTTGAGAACGTGCGCATGCACTTGCAGACGTCGCCGGAGGAGGACGCGCCGCCACGCACGCTGCACACGCTTCCGCTGCCCATGGCCGACGTGCGCATCGCAGTGGCGGAATTACTCCGTCTGCATTCCACCCCGACACCACCACCAACCACCACAACAACGGCAACGGCAACGACGCAGGTGCCCGGCACACCCTCGGGAGCGGCGAGACAACATCGCGCGACGACGCCTCCGCACGCAAGGGGCGTGCTTAACATGGTCACGGTGTCGCCGCCGACGGCGTTGCTCCGGAGTCCGGCCGTGACGGGCCTCACCAAGACGTATTCGGCAAACGATTTTCGCGCGTTGAGGCAGACGCCGAGTGCTAGGCAGAACACGAGCCGATTGCCCAGCACGCACGTCGATGTGCGTTTTTAACTCTTATTTTCCCCACTCATTTTTTATTTCTTAATTTTGTTTTTTTGTTTTATTTTTGGGGTCGTTAGGAGTTTCAGTCGACGATGTCGACGACTTCGCCTGTCATGGTGCCCATGCAGATTCCGGTTCTCCCTTCGAATCCGTATGGAATGGGGCTTGGACCGCCGTTTGGTTCTTGAACTCGGATGGACGACGACGTTTGTTTCTCTGTATTCTCTCTCTTCTTGGGGCATCTTGTTATCACACTCATCAATCCACATCCTCGGTGTGAGACGTACTCATGTTGATTCCTATATGGCACTTTCATGTCCTAATCGGGAATAGCACGCTAATGAACAATATTAATTGATGATTTTTTCCACTGAGTCGCATTCGTATTTACAGTTTCAAACAGTACTACGGGTACGCAACGGTATTACGGTCGGAAAGGCAGGTTAGGAGGTTAGAAAACAACAGAGATAGCGAGATAGCACGACGGAAAAGGGAAAGAAAAAGAAAGAGGGACCGAGAGGAGACAGAAACAGGAGAAATTCCAGATCCGACCAGGGGCCGGTAATAGCATCTGTTGGCGGGCATCATCTAGGGGATGAACCCCTCTCAACCTCACGCACTGGCAGGGCGGGGAGGACCAGAAGAGGTATTCCCGACCCGATAGTCTTTGGCCATGATCGGCGGCGACCTGTCGCGCCTAGCACGACGGCCACGACGGCCCCGGGTGCCCGCGCCCCTACCACGAGAAGCAGCAGCGAAGGGACCGGACGAGGAGCCGCCGCCGCCACTACCAGCAGCAGCGCCATCATCGACGTCGATGACGATGACGTCGCCGTCCTCGTCGTCCTCCACCTTGCCGCGATCAAGCCGGAGGATGATGTCGAGCTGATTCTGGCCGGGGTGGCAGTATTTGCAGTGACATTGGCCCGCGCCGCGTCGCATGAGCCATATCGCGTGCTCGACGAACTCCATCGGGGAGCGGAAGACCGTCGGCGCGGGAGGGGCCGAGGGCGTGCGGCTGGCGGTCGGTCCGAGGTGCGGTGCGCCGTAGAGGTACGCGTCCAGGCGCGGGTTGGCGGGGTCCGTTTCGACGCCCGACTTGTGCAGCCAGAGCGTGTAGCCCTCGGGAAACTTCACGAGCTTCCATTCGGGCGAAGCTGTCAAGTTATTTTTTTCCCTCTTGTCAGTGCGAGTCCCGGGTAAGTAAAAGGATATCCATTCGACGCACCATAGAGGCTTTTTCCCAATACCCAGTCCGCGAGGTACCGTCCGATCTTGCGCATCCACAGCTGGTAGAGGTGATGATCCTTGCCGAGCTGCAAATAATGTGAAAAGTTGCCCTCGTCGTCGACCGTTCGTAGGCGCTGCTCCCAACTTGGCACGCGATTGTGATTTCCATCGGAGAATTTGACCTTGATGACGTTGTCCACCACGCGCCATGTTTCACCCTCCGCTGACCACCCTCTGCCTGACCACCCATCTTTACCCCTCTGCAATTCTGGAACCACATTGTTGTCATGTGGTGGTGTTGGGTAGCCTATTTCTGATTGGTCCATGGATGGTGGGTATCTGGAGATGCAGCAGGTGCTGGACTGAGTGTTGTGTAGGGTGTTGAGTGTAGAAGAAAGAGGTGCACTGTTTGCAGTCCCTCTAGAAGGATATGGTTTTTGAGCCCAGTGGACTCTTTGACTGTGTTTCCCTAGAAAGAGTCAAGCCAGTTAGTATTGGATATATTTAACTTTGTTTATAATCTTACTGATTGGTGAAATTTTGAAATTTTTGGTATTCTGTGTGGAGTGGAGGGGGTACTGATCAATGCTAATGGCTTGATGGCTTGCTATGATTGAGTGTCAGTTGCAAGCTTGAGAGGGTGAGGTCCTTTGTTCTCTAAATTCTATGAAAGCTCTTGAAAGGACCACTCCAAATATCTTATGATGGTGGTGGTGCAGAACCAAGGACAGAAGCAGGGTTAGAAGACACAGCTCACTCTTTTATATCTTTTTGAATTTCAAATATGGCACCTTCTCTTCTCACATGAGTCATTCTGAGTCATCTGCACAGCCATCATCAACAAGGTTCTGGAACCTTCTTTTCCCTTCCTCAATTGTGATGACTCATCATTTCCCACACCAACCCAACCCCCCACGTATGAACGAGATACCAATATCCTCCCAAAATGATGCAATGACAAGCGAATAAAGTGAAGTATGCTGGATATCATGACGAATCATCGCGCCATGCGCCGTCGACCTCCCGCTTGCTTGCCTCCGCCCGTCGCCCCGTCCACTCTTCCTCACCGATGCGCTCCACCCAATCTTCATCGCCATCCCATGCCTGCCACTCCTCCTTCAGTCGAGAGATCGTGCTCGCGCCCGCTTCAGATGAGCGGTCAGATGAGTCAGGTACGGGTACCTTGAGTGAGTGCGGCTCGAGGGCCGGTGGTGGCGCACGCCGGCGTCGCGCGAAAGGTACGCTGCGCGAGGCAGGTGGAGGAGACTGACTGGCGCGGTGTACGGAGGGCGCATCCGGCGGCGAGCCGTTGAGGCTTGGTGGGTACGTATGTGAGGAGTCGTTCGACCGGCGCAGGACCCGAGTCTGTCCTTGCGCCTCGATGTCACGCCTTGCTGGCGTTGCTATGGCGTCTCCGACTGCGCCACTGTCACCGTTGTCATCGTCATCAATAGAATCGATAGAGGAACGGAAGAGCGGTTCGTGGTCGGCGGGGTCTGGGGGAAGGGTTATCCCCGCGGAGCCACCGGCCTTGACTATGGAGTCGATGAGCCAGAACTGGACGACGTTCATGAATATCGGGAAGAGGCCCATCGTGCTATTGGTTGGGTTGAGTAAGCGATGCGAGACGCCATCGCCAGAACGGAAGAAAATTGGGTAGGGGGAAAAACACGCACAAGACGACTTGGGCAGTATCACTGGTCCCTAACCAACTTAGTAACCAGGCGCCAATATCCAACAATTTGTTCCAGGAAGCGAGGAGGAGAACGACGAGGAGCTTCATGGAAATGAGGGAAACGACGTAGACAGCGGCTTGGCGCGCCCAATAACTGAGCGAGGGTGGAGAACCGTATTGCCCGGACTGAAAGCCTTTGAACTGGAGCTTGTCGGCTAAGAACCACGTAAGGAGATGAAGAACAAGGTATATAACGCCAACACCTGCCATGGAACGCAAATAAGATGATGAGGAAGAGGGAGTGCAATGTAAACTTACCGAGAGTGGTATCTATAAGAATATTGAGAAAGTAGAAGACGCATGCGTTTCCAGACGAGCGCATCGATCCCACATCCGATATTAAAACATTTACACTGTGCACGAACATCTGGCCAACCACCTGCTTGGACACGTCGAACAACCTGCAATAGGATGGGCTCCCGACGCGTGGGTGGAGAGAGGGACGCACCAAATACGCCAAGGTCGTTTCGGCTTTTCATGATGTCGCTTGAAGAGGAGAGAGGATATAACAAGCAGTCCCATCAATCCTTGTACGACCTAAAGACCTGTAGTGTGAGACGACGCGGAGGGAGGACATGGGCGGAGGGAAAAGTGGCGTCGTACAAGCGCAGTTGGGCCAAGGAGTTGACATGATTTGCGGTCGACGGGGAGATCGTCGAATACGCCACCACCGCCCGGCATATCCGGTGGTAGCTGTGGCGATGGCGATGGTAGAGGAGGCGGCGGGGGTAATGATAGGCTCGACATTGGAGGATGAGCGACAGGCTGTTGACCCGTCGCGTCCACGCTCACGGTGATGACCATTTTAGGTAATTAACAATTTGTAATCCAGATAACGGTCCGAGCGTTCCGGGCCGTTCCGTGCGGCGGTGCATGCTGCATCAGAGAGGCCAGTAGAGTCCATCTGACATTCATCGCAACTGCAAACCATGAGCTTCTTCAGCCGTGGCTCTCCTGGTCCCGGACAACGCCCGATACCTTCCTCAGTCTCACCGTATTCAAGGCTGCCAGATGGATCACAGGCGCCTTTACCACCCAGAATACCACGGCCACCACCACCTCGATTTGATGATCCTTCTGGATACGAAAAACGATCACTTGACCAGCGCAGACCTCCGTCAGGAGCGGGTGGGGTGTACGTTGTCGCAGCCTTTTCCATCCCCCCAGAGCGGTTTTCTTAAATCTCCAGAACAGCTTTACTGTGCAAGGTTCTCCAAACGAAGCACTAGCTCTCACGAACTGTCTCATTGTGCACCCCGCCGACTTCAAAGATGGGGAACATGTACTTGTCAAGGGCGAGTTCGCGTTAACTGTCCGGTAGGCCTTGCTACTGTCTCAAGAACACGGCCGTGAAACTTCCTTATCGACAGACACGATAACACTGGCAACATGCTTCAGGGCTCAGTGGGCCCAAATGCTGTGCAACGCCAATGGATTGGCCTATCGACCAGTGGCGATGCAGTAACCGTGACACCGCTCCCTGCGCCTCCTCACCCATCCGCGCCCGCATTCCTGGAGACGCTCACACTAGAGGTTGGCTTCCACCAGCGGAACCTCGACATAGATGAGCAATTCTCTGCGGACGACATGGCCACGACGTTCATCCGCGGGTTCAGTAACGTCGTCTTTACCATCGGGCAGCTCCTCTTTTTTGAGTACCACGGTCGGCATCTCAGGGGTGTTGTCAAGAGTCTGAGTGTCCTCGAGCTCGCCGCCGAGCAACGACGCGGTGGTCTCCCAGGCGGCAGTTCCGGAGCACACGCTGACGGTCGCGTCGACTCGGGCATAGTGATGGCAAAGACGGAGGTGACGTTCATGAAGGACCCCATATCGAAGATTAAGATCAGGTCGAGCGCGAAGAAGGCCGCGCCAAACGCCATTCTGGCGCCGAATTTCAAGTTTGAGGACATGGGCATCGGCGGTCTGGACGAGGAATTCGGCAAGATTTTCAGGCGGGCGTTCGCTTCGCGCGTGTTTCCGCCAGGTCTGGTTGAGAAACTTGGCATTCAGCACGTCAAGGGTGCGTGGTGGCCATGTGTGTATGGCCAGGCCTCGTTCCTGACTTTGCCTTACGTTAGGTATCCTGCTTCACGGTCCCCCGGGCACCGGAAAGACCCTTATGGCACGGCAGATTGGCAAGATGCTAAACGCGCGCGAGCCAAAGGTCGTGAGCGGTCCCGAGGTCTTGAGCAAGTTCGTTGGTCAGTCTGAGGAGAATATCCGAAAGCTCTTCGCAGATGCGGAGAAGGAGGTCTGTATCTCTCGCGAATTGGTTGTCACGCGGCCACTGACACAAAGCGAAGTACAAGGAAAAGGGAGAGGAAAGCGGATTGCATGTCATCATCTTTGACGAGCTGGACGCCATCTTCAAGCAACGTGGGTCGGCCAGCGACAGTACAGGTGTCAAAGATACCGTAGTCAACCAACTGTTGTCCAAAATGGATGGCGTGGACCAGCTGAACAACATCCTCATCATCGGCATGACGAACCGGGTGGACATGATAGACGAGGCGTTACTCCGCCCTGGACGACTGGAGGTGCACATGGAGATTTCGTTGCCGAACGAACACGGGCGGTTCCAGATCTTGAACATCCACACGGCAAAGATGCGCAAGAACGGCGTGATGGACGGCGACGTGGACCTCGAAGAGCTCGCGAAACAGACCAAGAATTTCTCCGGCGCCGAGATCGGCGGGCTGGTCAAGAGCGCGACCAGTTTTGCGTTCAATCGGCACGTCAAGGTCGGCACGATGGCGGGCATCTCGGACGACATCGAGAAGCTGCGCGTCAACGTGAACGACTTTTCGAACGCGCTCGAGGAGGTGCACCCCGCGTTCGGTGTATCGGAAGAGGAACTCGCACAGGTCGTGCAGAACGGCATCATTCACTACGACACCACGGTTGACGTACGCTCCGTTCCTTCAACGGTCGTTCGATTATTTAATTTTATGTTAGGAATTGCTACGCTCAGGCCAGCTCTTCGTTGGGCAGGTACGCACTTCGACGCGTACTCCGCTCGTCAGTCTCCTGCTTCATGGGCCATCCGGCACTGGCAAAACCGCTCTCGCAGCGACGATCGCCCAGGCGTCAGAGTCCCCTTTCATCAAGCTCATCACTCCGGACAATATGGTCGGCTTCTCCGAAGCACAGAAGATCCAGGCCATATCAAAAGTGTTTGCGGACAGCTCGAAGAGCCCGATGAGCGTTGTGGTGGTAGATAACATCGAGCGTCTATTGGGTGAGTGGAGCAGCCATCTTCCCCAAAATGGGGTGACTGACATGCACAGACTGGACGCCCGTGGGCCCTCGCTTTTCCAATGCGGTGCTGCAAACCCTCATGGTGCTCATGGCGAAGCGACCACCCAAGGTGAGACAAGCGTGGGCTCCACTCCCTTCTTGGCTCCGATCGACTAAGCTCGCACACAGGGCCGCCGTCTTCTCGTCATCGCGACAACGTCTCTCCGACCAATGCTAGAGGAGCTCGGACTGTCGTCGTTCGACGCCGAGCTGCGCGTGCCGCCCATCACGGACCTCACCGCGCTCGACCACGTCCTCGAGGCCGTAGAGCTCTTCGGGAGTGCGCGCGACCGCACGCGTGCTGTGGGCATGCTGCGCGAGGCTGGAATGGGCACGCGGGAGGGCCGCCTGAGCATCGGCATCAAGAAGCTCCTCAGCGTGATCGAGATGGCGAGGCAGGAACCCGAGGCGGTCGCGGAGCGACTTACGAGCGCTCTGATGGGCCTCGGGATGTAGTACCATAGTCACTCTTGTTCACTGTTCTCTGCGTTATTTTTCCCCCCCTTTTTTGTACATCATTTGATACAGTAGAGAACATCGCACACGCAAACGAATCATCAACTGACAGGGGACGCGGGAAAACGCTTACTTAAGGATCGGTACCTACTCCGCCAGGTCGCACGGCGGCACATTCATCTGACTGTCACCTCATCCGACTCAACCATCATCTGTGAAACGTGGCGTTCGCTCGTTGAAGGGAGGATCGCTAGTAGGACAGGTGAGGTGTGAGGTTTTGCAGCAGAGGTCCGTCCCCAGCCATCTTTCGAAGGCGCTTACTGTATCGCCCCTTCTCGTGATTACTAATTATATTTCGAAAGGTACCGACGAGTCGTCGACGAAGTCGAAGAAGAAAGAAAAAAGGGAATAGTTGTATATAGTTTCGTTTCGATATTTTCTTTTATATATGGCGTACAACATCTCCAGGAAGGGGTGCTTCAAATGTGGAAATCGTGCGTCATATCGCTCCACTACCCCCAAACCCTCACTCATCCCCCCGCTTCTTGCTTGGCCTACTTCTCAACCCCCAATGGGCGGATACTGATGATATATTATAACGACAGTCGGCCACATCGCCGAGAACTGTACGTCTCAGGAGCGGCTCTGCTACAACTGTCGCAAACCGGGCCATGAGTCGTCGACGTGCACCGAGCCGCGCACCGTCGCCGCCAAACAATGCTACTCGTGTGGAGGCATCGGCCACATCCAAGCCGAGTGTCCGACGCTGCGCCTGCAAGGCTCGAACCAAAAATGCTACGTACGTTTAACGTTTTCTCGTCGTCGTATACGGCATGCCCGCAAAAAGCTCGGTGGATGATGACGGGGGGTTTTTTTTTTTTGCTTGTTTGTTTGTAGAATTGTGGCCACTTTGGGCATATCGCGCGCGTGTGTCCCAATGATGCGACGGAATATGGCGGTGGCAATGGCGGTGGCGGCGGCGGCAGTGGCGGATACGTGGCGCGCGCACCGCCGCCGGGTCGCGGACTGAATACGTCGACGCTCCCGCCCGTCAAGTGCTATCGTTGTGGCGGGCCGAATCACATGGCACGGTATGTGCGGTCGTACGAGCCGATGGGGAGGAGCCTGCTGCTGATTCCGGTTGTATTCTGCGTGGCGTCAGTGACTGCTTGGCACCGCCGTACTCGGTCACGGAAGACATGAACGGCGCGAAGGCCCCCGTGAAGACGTGCTACAAGTGCAAGACGGACGGTCATGTGCGTTTCTTTCTTTCCCTTCTTGGGTACTTGCTTGGCGAGATAGCCTTCATTCTTGTTCACGCAATTTTGCAGATTGCCAGAGATTGTCCCGAAGGACGCGAGCCCGTCGAGGAGGAGGACAATGCGTGGGGAGAGGTCGAAGAAGGTCCCTGGGCCAGCAGCGGCGGGGCGCTTCCCGCAGACGGAAGTCAGGGCATGCATTGAACGGAAACGCCATCTGGAGAATCAAAGTATTCTGGGTTTATCATAAAAGTCAAGGGCCCGATTTGTATATCCATAACGCAGCGCATTTGCCCTTTGGTAGCACAGGTACGACAGTGAGCGCTAGTGAGCATTAATACTATCACGGCGTGCAAGAACCGATAAACCGATTGATGTCCAATATTCTGACTGCTAAGTAGACTTGGTTGTACGGATTATATTAATTATATAATTTACAGATTTGGCAAGCCACAAACTCTCGGTATCTCATTCGAGAAGGTCCTTCAACCAAGGCGAAGGAACGTGTAGCTCAAGAGGTGAATTCCTGTCCGGACGATGATCAAATGGACGGGCTCGGTAAAATGTATTTTGAACATTACATTCGCGTTTGTGGGTCGCCTTCACTCGCCGTCATTCCTTCTTTCTTTTTCCGATGGTCTCTTGACAGTCAGGAGGCACAAAGGCGCCACCCTGCGCCGTCCTCCCATCCCTCGCGCCCTTCTTTTGAAAACGAAAAGGATATGATTAAGGCCATGCTTCGTGAACCTCCTCGAGACCATAGCGATGCCAAGCAAAAAGTGAGAGCCACGTCCACAAATTTACGGTTACAGCCATTCTGAATACGAGACCATTTCTAAGGCTCTTATCAGGGACGATTTTCGGTGCCTCATTACCGGAAGGTGCGATTTTCAATCTGCGTGCACGGACCTCAAGCTCGAGAAGGAAGTAAGGGAAAACGGTATACTAACGGTTAACACGCAATGCGCACACGTCTTTCCTGCATCGATCAACGATAACATCTCCGGCCGTAACAAAGGCGGCGCCAAGGTTCGCCTCACATACCCTCTTCCATCGATGATGACTGGTTTGATAGGCCAACAATGTGGTTTCAAGCAGTTGTGAGTGATATCAAATCCTTGAGTCCTCTTACGCTAAACATGCGCAGGATGGCATGGAAGATACCTATGCTATTCGTGCTACTCGAGACTATTGCCTTCTCTCGTGCAAGACAAACCCAATAACATTCCAGGCAGCAGAAAGCGGTCTTGCCTTGCCGAACCCTGACTATCTCAGGATTCACGCCGCATGCTGTAGAGTTGCCCATCTTTCGGGGGCTACTGAGCACATGGACAAGATTTTAGAAGATCTAGAAGACATGCGAGTGTTGTCCGAGGATGGCTCGTCTGCACATGTCCTGTCTTAATTCTCTACAACCTTTTCAAGAAATTGCCGTTCGTTGATACTCGAGATGGCCTTTACGTTCTCGTTTACGTTCACATAATTTTTCTGTGTAAACCACTCCTTCAATGTCATGCACTTTGTTTGATACTAGGGTGTCGGATGTTCGAGGACAAGAGGATTTCGCGCAAGACACACATTTGTATTTCCCGATAGGTGCTACAATAACTAAACATACTAAATTATTGGGAATTGCCACATGGCAGGAGACGAATGTCAGCCTGGTGTAGTGTTGCTGCAGCTCAAGCTGGTCACTTTCAGAAAACCAATGTAACATGATGGAAAGATTTTGTAAAATCATGAAATTATTTGTGTGCATAGTCCACCCCCAAAAGCTGAGGGGTCTTAAGACGGCTCCAAGATCTGATCAGCCATTCTCCTGCAATTTGAGTTCAGCTTGAATTTGATATCAAAAATCAAATTTGAGCCAAACTCAAATTGTGGGAGAATGGCTGATCAGATCTTGGAGCCATGTTAAGTGACCCCTCAGCTTTTGGGGTGGACTATTCACACAAAAAATTTCATGATTTTACAAAAAATTTCCATCATGTTATGTTGGTTTTCTGAAAGTGACCAGCTCAGCAACACTAGCCCAGTGCACTGGAGCTGGACTGTCTGGGGGTGAGGAGAAAACACATTGATGCACATTCCGGGCAGTATGTATTAGGCACAAGAGGTTTGTTGATTGGTTGGGCCTGCCGTGGTATAAAGGGTGCCGCTGTTACTGTATGAATTGTCGTCTGTGACTGCTACCCTCCTTGGTGATCCTATGTGCATGTTTAGTCGTCGCGCAAATCGCTGTCTGTCTGGAAACTAGATCACATGATGGGAAGGCGTTCTTATGCTGCGTTCTATGACTGACGCGAACCCCGAGGCCCATCAATATTGCAGCATCTTAAAGTCCTTTTTTTTCTGGGCAGAAACTCTTTGGGCACAGCGACATGGTCACGTGCTAAAAAAGAGAAGCCGTTTGTGCGGGCCGGGGCTGTGAGCAGGATGGCGCAGAGTTGACCCTTGACATCATTGCAGTGGGGTTATCTTCGCTCATCACCGGCTAATGTCGAAGAAAGGAATCCACATGTCACCGGTGGGCTGTGGGACCTACCTTCGCAAAAAAAAAACTTCCAAACCTAAGGCCTAAGGTTGTGTCTACGAAGACTTCTTGGCGTGTTCGAGTTGGGCCCTGACGGGCGCGATGCGATATTCCGACCGTTTTTCTCCTCTTGCCCATACCAAGACGGCATTCTGGTGCAATGGTTTTCCCATGCGGATGGCCGTGCGGAACGAAGCCTGCGGTGCGTCTTTCTCGTGTCGAGGTTGAGCCGAGCTTGAAGAGTTGGGACATCGCTCAGGATACGGACCGGCCTTTCCCGTGGTCAGGTTTACATTCAGTTATCTTTTTTTGGCCCCTCGGCCTGTCATGTTGGGGGTGGGTTTTGTATCGATAGGATCGGGGTTTTGGAGATGCGCTCGTTAGCTCACCACGTTGCTCCACCACGATAGGCCCTGGCCTCGATGGGCGCACGAGAAAATGAAATTTTTTCGTACGTCCAACAAGCACCCCCTTGAACAAGTAAATCCACCCCTTTTCTTTTCCTGTCATCGACGCCTGTCGCAGATGCGGATGCAGTGCCTCGTTGCCGACTTTGACTTGTGCCGGCATTGACTTTTGTGAATAAAGATCGGGGCCATATTCGGGACGCCACCTAATAACTTGGTTCTGTGGAGTATTTGCTTTTTTACGCCTCCGCTTTGATGGCATCTGATGGGAAGGTGGGGGGTAGTCTGTCCGACTAGCACGTCGAAAGTATTTTGTTCGTGGAACGTTCAGTTTCGAAGACCGTTCTGGCAGTTCGGGTGCTCATCAAATGCAAGAAGAATGTCGGACGTAGCCCACGTTACGAGCTATGCTGATATTGGAATAGCTCCTTCGCTCAAACCCACGAAGCTGCCACTGGCAGCGGCGCGTGCACCGCTGGCGGTGGGTTCTGATTTGCTCCTTGCGCGCGTGGACTTTCTGATGTTTCGTGAGAAGGATAAAAGGAAGGATCATTCCAGTCTGGAGGTCCTGGACGGAGTGGATGATGACATCGGCGCTGTGCCATACATGGTCACGGTAACTACCACCAAGCCTATCACCCCTCTTTTCCTTCCCGATCCAGGTCCTTTTTACGATAAGGCTGCTTTCCGGAAGCAATTTCTGGAAACGATTGGTCTGCTCCGTTACCCTGGACCCTGGCAAGCTCTCTCTAAAAACTTTCGTGCGCAATCTTCCGAGTAGCCTCGCCTCATCCCCGCATCCGCCGCCACTGGTCTCCTTCACTGCGCACGTTTACTTTATTCCACGCTTCTAAGAAGGGTGCAAGTTTGAGCATATATGGATCAGTCTGACGCTGATCACCGTGGGTGCACCGGTTCGAGCCTAATAGATACCCTCACTGGGAGCAGCGGAGGACAATCCCGGATGCGTGATTGGCTTTCCAACATTCTCAATATAATTACAATTCCTGAGCCGACTCTCGAATCTCGGTAAGTTTCATTTCATCCAGCCCCTCTCCACCCCCCCATCCGATACGCCCAATTTAATTCTCCGCAGCTGGCGTACGTCTCCTCGTCGGAGTCGCAGACGTGTGAAAGGGGCACCTGGTGGCTTTTTTTGGTGGTTCTCGTATCACGTATCATACCACCATCTCGCCGAGATTATGTCGCGGCTGCGCTCATACAGTAGCACGGTTCTTCGACTTCTTCCTCGTGCCTAGACCCGCGGCCTCCCACATTCGGTTTATCCGGGCGATATCCCTCATGTCCAATTAGCACCGAGAGAGTGGGGCGACTGTCCTACACACGAGTTCTTTTTTGACGGCCGATCCCGAAGGCAGCGTATCCTGGCTCGGTGTTTTATCATCTATGTTGATCTCCGTTAGCCACCACGCCGGCGGATCATACAATCAATCTTTCCCCCATATCTACACGTTTCGGAAATGCATAAAAGGCCCTCACCGCCCGAGGTCTACTAGGTTTTCCAAGTTCTTTTCTTTCCACCCTTTCACTCACCCAGTGAGCTCTCGTCCTCGTTCTTTGTCTCTCGCGTCTCTCTGACGATTGATGGCTGACGGTCGTTCGGCCCGACGTCCCTAGCTGTCGCCAACTCCTCCTCCAGGCGGCGAGATCATCTTCGCTTGATCGCATTCCATCCGCTTCTTGTAAGGTCGTTCGGCGGTCTCGCGCGAGGTGCGTATCATTTTCATCATCATTTTTTCCCGTTCCTCTCGTGTGGGTGTCAGGCCTGCCGATGGTGCTCAACGTCTTGTCCACCCTATGCAGGAGGGATCCTTTTTCGAGCTCATCAAACGGCCTTGTCAAGCAGTGGCATGCGGGCATCCGCAGATGAGCTCTCGGCTTGGGAGGCCTTGACGGTCTCTTTAGTGGTGAGCATCTACCCAAATTTTTTTATCGCCTCTGTTGCTGACTGTATCTATCTACCACAGGGATGTGTGCGATGGTTGGACCGGTACCCGTACATATCTTAGCTCGACATGCTTGCATTACATGGAAATCTATGCTCCCCTTTGTTTGTTTGTTTTTCGTTTTCGTCTCCATGTGGCGTTTTTGAGTTGTGTGATTCTCACGATGCGATGAAACGAGACGGCCAACCCGCAGAAATGAGTCGGTCGTGCCAGTGTGCGTCGTCGTTCAAGCCGTCGGCATTTTCTACCTGCGCGCCCACCCGTTAGCATGCGCGCCGAGATCGCTGTTGTTGAAGTTTTCTGCGCAGTTTGAAATGCCCTCGAATTTTTTGACGACGACGACGACGACAGCTTGCTCACGTAATATAACTGCTTTTGGTACATGCCCATTACCTCTCCTGCGGCCATCGCTCGTACTCCTGCTATCTGGCGTGTGCCAACCCCTCATAATGCCCACCAGCGCAGGCACCTCTTCAGTCTGCCAAATTTGAGTGCCTTCTCATCGTCAGAAACCGCGGAGCCGCAGACCTACCACGAGCGAAAGATACTTCCGTGAGTTCTTAGCTGCCAATCACGATGTCATGCGGGCGCAACTTCCTGATACCATGATTCCCTTCTTTTTTTTTTCCAATTTTTTTTCCCATGGATAGGTACACGCGCCGGCAACTGTACGCGGTTGTATCCGACGTCTCCTCGTACGAATCCTTCGTCCCGTTCTGCACGCACTCGCGCATCCTACGTCCGCTCGCCCCCGCGCCAACCCCCGCAACGCCCAACGCACGGCAGATGGAGGCAGAGCTCACGGTCGCTTTTCTCGCGTTCACGGAGCGCTACACGAGCCGTGTGACGTGTGTGCCTTGCGAATCCGTCAGAGTGAGTCTCTTTTGTTCGAGCCTCCTTGTGTATTGGAAAAGAGAACGCCGTTTTTTTTTTTCAAAATCATTTACGAGGGAACTGACTGATTTTATCTTTTTTTGATTTTGATTTTTTCCCGGCGGTTGGTGGAATGGAGTTAGGCGGTGGCGTCGTCGGCCACGCCTCTGTTCAAGACCCTCGAGACGACGAGGCGATTTCAACCTG
>Ga0137397_10000493_pt1 | contig 27211 bp, 21 predicted proteins | sample czorhiz116metaG_FD_106658 | JGI IMG/M metagenome (GOLD analysis project Ga0137397, IMG submission 106658) | Vadose zone soil microbial communities from Angelo Coast Range Reserve, California, USA - czorhiz1.16 metaG | ecosystem: Environmental > Terrestrial > Soil > Vadose zone | place: USA... | reverse complement strand
TTGCCTTTGCCGTTTCCATTGCCATTTCCCTGGGCGACAGCCATTCCGCTGGTCAGGGCGCACACCAAAACCCCGGCAAACAGCGCTTTAATCATTTGATTCCTCATGTCTTTCCCTCCTGAAGATTGAGGCATCCTGGGCGGTTATGCTTAGTTTAACCCCCCTCCTGGCAAAAAGACTCTGCGCAATTTGGCCGAATTTCCCCTGCTTCACCTATAAATCATTGAAAATAGGCAGCTTTAAGTTGCGTACTAGTGCTCTACTTGACTTCCCCAAAACACACGCGCAGCGTATGCCTGTCTGAATCATGTAAAACCCCTTAGACAAGGCAAGACAAAACGGCGCCCAGCGCCCCGGAGGTGTGTGTATGTCGGTTTTGAATCTCATTCTTAGTCTCTTCTATTCCTATCCGCTGCTAGCTCTGCTCGTTGTGCTGGTAGCGGTCATCGTCGTCACGTCGCTTCACAAGATCGGCCCAACCGAAGTCGGCTTGGTCACGAAGCGCTTTTCCTTCGCCAAGCTGACCAAGGACAATCCTGTGGCCTTCAACGGCGAACCAGGCTATCAAGCCGATTTGCTCATGCCCGGCCTGCGCTGGAAAACCGTCCTGGTGTACTCGGTCGAAAAGTACCCGTGGGTTCAGGTTCCTGCCGGAGAAATCGGCGTGGTTATCGCACAGGTCGGCCAGCCTTTGCCCATTGGCGCAAAGTCCGCCGTCTACAAAAAGGAGTTCGCGAACTTTTCCGATCTCCGTAACTTCATCCAACTCGGCGGCCAAAAGGGCGTACAACGCCCGGTTTTGCCTCCAGGCTCGCTCGTTCCAGTGCATCCCGTCGGCTTCCTGATCATCACGCGCAGCCGCGTGTATGGTGAACCCATTTCTCCTGAACTCTGCGCAAAAATGGGTCGGGGTGGGGAACTCCTGCCCACCGCGTTGGGCCTCAAGTCCGAACAGCTCGAACTCGTTCGCATTGAGCCGCAGCCGCGCGGCAAGGACGGTTCGACCCTGGACGTGGTCGGCATCGTCACCACCTACGAAGGCGATCCGCTTCCGTCCGGTGACATCGCCAGCCGCCTCGGCGGATTTGTGGACGTCGCAAAAATGGAAACGGACAAAGCCAGCGACGCGCAAATCATCGAAGCGCTGCTCGGCAGCAAGAATAATCTGCACAACAACTATCAGGACTTTCAGTCCTTCCTCGAGCACGGTGGCCACATCGGCTTGCAGCACGACCCGCTGCTGTACGGCGCTTATGCGCTCAATCCATTTCTCGTCAGCGTGGAAATGGTCCCGATGCTCATCATCAAGCAGGGTCAGGTCGGCGTCATCAAAGCCTACGTCGGCCTCGCCACGCAGGACACCAGCGGCGCGGACTTCAAATATGGCTCGCTAGTCCGTCCAGGTCATCGCGGCGTCTGGCAAGAGCCTCTGCGTACCGGCAAATATCCGCTCAACCCGCGCTGTTACGAACCGGAAATCGTGCCAACGGCCATCCTCAACTTGAACTGGGCGGATGCCAACAGCGAAGCACACAATCTCGATTCGCAACTTCAGCAGATCGTCGCGAAGTCGAAGGAAGGCTTCATCTTCAAAATTGATCTGCAAGTCCAAATTCACGTGCCGGACACCAAAGCCCCGCGCGTCATCTCCATGGTCGGCACCATGAGGAACCTGGTTACTGAAGTTCTCCAGGCCGCGGTCGGCAACCACTTCCGCAACTCGCTGCAGAATATGCCGGCGATTAATTTCATCGAAACGCGCCAGCAGGTGCAGATCGAAGCGTTCGACCACATCCGCCAGCAGCTCGAGCAGTATCAGGTCGAAACCAAAGGCGTCTACATCCAGGACGTGATTTTCCCGGAGGACATGGTCACCGTGCTTACGCACCGTGAAATTGCCAACCAGGAAATTGAAACGTTCAAGAAGCAGCGCGCCGCGCAGGATCAGCGCATTGAAATGGAGCAAGCAAAGGGCACCGCGGACATGCAAGCCGATCTCGCGCGCTCCAAAGTCGGCGTCAACATCAAGAAGAACAACGCGGACGCTCGCGTTGCCGAAGCCACCGGTGAAGCGGAATACATTCGCCAGACCGGTACGGCCAAAGGCGCGGAAGTTGAAGCGGTCGGTCTCGCGCGCGCTCGCGGTTATCGTGCGCAGGTCGAAGCGCTCGGCTCAAACGCCACGGCCATCGTCAACGTAGTCGCCGCTCTCGCGGAAGGCAAAGCGAAGTTCGTGCCGGATGTCCTCGTCACCGGTGGCGGAGGCGGCGCACTCGATGGCCTCGCCGCCACAGCCATGCGCTTCTTCGACGGCGGTGGCAATGGCGGCGCATCCAAGGCTCCCATCACCGCTTTGCCAGCGGACATGGAAGCCGCCTTGGGCAAGCTGGTCCCCAAACAAAAAGAACCGCCCGCAAAAGCGTAATCAGCAGCACTCCTAGCTTATGTAGAGGCCGTCACTTCAGGGCGGCCTCTACATTTTTCGCGGGATCATTCGGCATACTCCGGATTCTTCGCCTTCCCTCTTCTGTCCATCTCTTTTTCCACCTTCCCCAGCCACTTCATTTCCGTCTCAAACTCCACAATCACCAGCGTAATCATCCACACCGCTTCATGATGCGCGTGCCCCACTTCCTTCAACACGCTCTCCAGCGTCGCTTTCTCTTTCGCAATTTCCTTCTGCAAAAACTCCCGCCGCGCGCGCAATTGCCGCGCAAAAACCCCCCGCCGCGCTTGCCAGGACAATGCCATCCATGTCAGAAACGCCGGCCTCTCCCGCTGCGTCGTCCAATCCTCGCGCTCCAGCGCATCCGCCAGCGCCTCCGTCCCACGCGCCGTCACCGCATACACTTGCCGCTCCGGCCCTTCCGCCTCTTTTTTATCCGCCGCAGTCCGCAACATCCCCAACCGCGCCAACTTCTCTAGCGAGTAATACACCTGCGGCCGCGAAATCCCCGCCCAGTCCTGCACCTCTCTCCGCACGAGTTCCGCATTCGCCTGATAACCATGCATCGGCCGCTCCCGAAGCAAGCTCAACAGCACTAAATCCGCCGTCGTCAATCTCGTGCCGTCTTTCTCTTTCCGTTTCTTCACTCTGTGCCCTCTGCGACCCCTCAGGTTAAAAACAACGCTGCGCCACGCCCGGGCTTGGCGTCAGATTTCATCGTCACTTCTTTACTCCCTTACTTCTTTTCTTCCTCTTTTCACTCCACCACCACCACTGGCACTTCTCCACCGCCAATCTCGGATTCCTCGCCTGTGCCACCGCCGACTCAAACGTATCCAGCACACAAATGTCCTGATGCTGCTTCGCAATCCGGCCCAAGCGTACGTACAACTTCTTCGGATCCTGCTTCGCCAGTTGCGCAACGCTGCGAATTCCCAGCAGCTCAAAATCCCGCAGCATTGCCGGCCCAATCGAAATCAGGTCCTTCAGCTCCCGCTCTTTCGTCTTCATAACCTCCTCCTTGACATCGGCATCCAATCTCCGTAGACTGCACTAGTCTAAGGCAGACTAGTACTTCGCACAAGGAGGTTCTCATGGTCAAAAAACTCACCCCGGTCCTCTTCGTGGAAAGAATCGAGCCTATTCTCCCGTTCTGGACGCAGCTCGGCTTCGTCAAGACCGTCGAAGTCCCCGAAGACAATCGTCTAGGCTTCGTAATCCTCCAGCAGGGCACTGTGGAAGTGATGTATCAAACTTACGCCAGCGTGGACAAGGACATGCCCGCCATCGCCGAGGACGTTCGCAAAGGTCCCACATTCCTTTATATCGAAGTAGAAAATCTCGACGTTCTCAAACCCTCTCTCAAATCCGCCGATGTCTACATGCAGGAACGCAGCACGTTTTACGGCGCGCGCGAAATCGGTGTCCGCGATCCCGCCGGCCACTTTCTCACATTCGCGCAAATGTCGGCAGCGGGCCAAAACGCCTGAACATTTCCTTAAGCGGAAACGCAATGAATAACAATCTGAAAAATGGAAATTACATCTATCGCGTGGACAAATTCAAGGTACCCGCTGCGGCTAGAGAAGAATTTCTCGCTCGCGTCCGGACCTCAAACGAAATTCTTCGTGCCATCCCCGGCTTCGTTGAAGATTGTTTTTTCGAGCAACTAGGCGCCCCGGTGGATTCAAAAATCATCACCATCGCCATCTGGGAAAATGAGCAGGCTTTCTCATCGGCCAAATCAATCGTTCAGGAGCACTACAAGAAAATAGGCTTCAATCCTGCCGAAATCATCAAGCGCCTCGGTATCGAAGCGGACATGGATGCCTACACCAAGCTCGAGCTCTGACTGCTTTAGCGCCGCCCTCTCCGCGAAGTTTGCGGAGAAGGCGGCATCTTCCGCCTATTTCTTATTCGTCCCCGGTGCAGGCCGTACTTCCGGCTGGCTCGCCGTCGCAATGGACCGCGCCCCATTCTTCCCGACTGTGCGCACTGCAAAAAAATGATTGTCCGTGGAAACTCCTTTCAAAATCGTCTCACCCGCTGCCGTTACAAAATCGAAAACCTGCCACCGCGTTTCCGTCGTCTCCCTCCACAAAATCTCAAAACCAGCGCGCTCCAAATCCTCTTCTGCTTTCCAGGAAAGTTTCGCATCAGGCGTCACGGCTCCCTTTAGCCTCACTTCCGTCGGCGCAGCCGGCGCCATCGCCAGTTGCCGCAGTGCTTCGGCATTATCCCGCGCGACGTTTCCTAAAAAGGCCGTATTTAGATATTTCGCAAAGTCCCCGTATTCCACGCCATTCTCGGTGCGCGGCGTTTGGTGCTGATGGTTGTAGTCCTCTAGCGGCTCCGTAAATCGCACCGCAGGCAAGCCCGCCTTGTAAAAAGGATAGTGATCCCCGCCTCGCCCATAACGGTCAACGCGAAAAATCATCCGAATCGCGTCGCGCCCGTCAATTTCTTCAATCGCGCGAGCCAATTCGCGCGAAGGCGAATCGCAATCCTCGATTTCTCCATTTCCAGAAAAAAGCCGCACGCGGTGCGGCGCTCCTTGTGCGGGATCGTCGCCCACAATGTCGTCATCCAGCATCCCGCCCACGGTGTACCCCTTCTCCTTCAGCCAATCCACGAGATGCGTGCTTCCGAGCAATCCTTGCTCTTCGCCGGAAACCGCCGCAAACAAAATCGTAGCGCGATAGCCGCGCTTTCCGCTCGCATCCAGCCTGCTCAATAGCCGCGCCGTTTCCACGCTTACCGCAACTCCAGAAGCATCATCATCCGCGCCCGGAGCATCCGTTTGCGCGTCCATTACATCCGATGGCCGCGAATCAAAATGCCCGGAAACGAGGAACACGGTTTTCTTCAACGTTTCGTCCGTTCCCGGCAAAATCGCATAAACATTTTCCAGCGGAACCGGCTTCCCCGAAGTCCGCTCAGCGGTAGCTTCAAACTTGTCCACAACTACCTGCAATTTTCCGCCGGACTCTTTCGCAATCTCCTCAAATCGCGCAGCGATTTGGTCGCGCCCACAGCCAACACCGCGCTTCGGATCCGTCCAAGAAGAAAGCGTCAACCGTGTCCCGCAAGCCACCAGCTTGTCGATCAACGCCAGCATCGATTTCGTATCAACGCTCTGCCGCGCAATGCCTTTTGCCATCCGCACTGGCCCCTTCGCAGCCACTTTCGCTTGTGCGGGCTCTGCTGGATCGCGCAACGCCTTCTGCTGCGCTTGAGCAGCATTCATCCCCAGAGTCATCCCAAACAGTGCAATTCCGAAACACGCCTTCGACACCCTCTTGGTCCCCACCCGTAATCTCATTTCGTTTATTCCCCAGTCGTTGACCTGCGCCGCGCATTCTAACAAAACTCGTGCCTCGACTCGGTACCAATCTGATCGACGCCGTTCAGCGCCGGGGGTGCGGCAGTGAATAGCCCAGCCCGTAGTAGGGGCTGGGTAGGCATAAACGGATCCGCAAGTGCCGGAGGCACGGCACCTTAGGCAACCTTGCGCCTTCCTCCAGGTTCTGAGTCCGTTATCGGGCGGTCCTCGTCGTCAATTCGACGATGTCGTTTCCTGTGTCCCGCCCCATCAAAAGTTACGAGGTGTTCTCATGCGCCATCCCGGTCCGCGCCCCTCTCTGAGCTTTGTCGCTCTCACGATTTCCGTCTTCTTCGGTAGCTCTGCTCTTCACGCGCAAGATGGGCCCGTTTCGCAGCAGCCTTCGCAAAATCCCAAGATCGCCCCCACAAATAAAAAGCAACGGAAGAAAGCAAAAGATGAACTCGCCTATCAATATGGCGAGTGGCTGAGCGAGGAAGTCCCCATCATCACCAAAGAGGAGAAAGACGCTTTTCTCCGCCTCGGCACGAATGAAGAACGCGAACAATTCATCGAAGACTTTTGGCGTCGCCGTAATCCTGATCCGGATTCCCCCACCAATTCTTTCAAGGAACAGCACTACCGCCGCATCGCCTACGCCAACGAACACTTCGCTTCCGGCATTCCCGGCTGGAGAACCGATCGCGGACGCATCTACATTCTTTGGGGACCTCCTGACGAAATCGAATCCCATCCGACCGGCGGCACTTATGACCGTCCCATGTGGCAGGGAGGTGGTTCGACGCAGACTTACAGCTGGGAACTCTGGCGCTACCGCCACCTCGAAGGAATCAGTGACAACGTCGAACTCGAATTCGTGGACTCGAGCGGCAGTGGTGAGTATCACCTCACGCGTGATCCTGGCGAAAAAGACGCGCTTGCCCACGTCCCTGGCGCTGGACCAAGCCTCAGCGAAATGCTCTATGGCGCCTCCAAAGCCCAGCGGTTTTCCAATTCCAACGGCACCACGCTGCCTGCTCCCATCGGCGGAGTTCCCTCCGACAAAAGCGAATTTGCGATGAACGATCTCTATTTCCGCGTAATGCAGCCACCCGAACATCTGAAGGACATGACCACACTCGTTTCCACGCGCATGCTTAGCAACCCGATGCAGGTCGCTTACGACGTTGCGTATTTGCGCGTCACCAGTGATTCGATTCTCGTTCCCATCACGCTTCAGGTTCCCAATCGTGAAATGGGCTTCCGCGGAAAGAACGGGGTTCAGTCCGCGGTGCTCAACGTGTATGCGCGCATCACGACTCCCGGCGGCCGTCTAGTGCAATCCTTCGAGGACGCCGTTGCTCGTGATTTTCCCGAATCGCTCTTTCAGAAATCGCTAGATCAATCTTCCATCTATCAAAAATCCGTTCCGCTGCATCCAGGCCTCTATCGCCTCGACGTTGTAGTCAAAGACGTCGAGACGGGAAACATCGGTGTCATCGAAACTTCACTCCGCGTTCCTCAATATGAAGAAGGTGTGCTAAACGCCAGCTCACTCGTTCTCGCCGACAAAATCGAATCTGTCCCTTCCGGTCAAGTCGGCCTTGGTCCATTCGTTTTTGGTCCGTACAAAGTACGCCCACGCCTCTCGCACGTTTTCACCAACTCTGAAAATCTCGGCATTTTCATGCAACTCTACAGCCTGAAACTCGACGAGATCTTTCACGAAACAAGCGTAAGCGCCACGTACCGACTCCTGCGCGACAAAAAGGAAATCTGGAGCTCCACGGAAACTTCCGGCTCCATCCGCCGCGACGGCGAACAAGTCACTCTCAATCGTCGCCTTCCGCTAGCTGCGTTCGCTCCCGGCAAATACACGCTCGAAATCGAAGTCACTGATCAGATTTCCCGTCAGACTGTGATCCGTACCGCCGACTTTGAAATCGCATCCGTGGCTCACTGAGCCGCCCTAAACAACTCGTTCCAATTTTTCTAACGATCCATCGCTTGCGTTTTGCCCATATCGTGGCGCTAGAATAGGGACTCCTGCCGTCTGCGAGGTGTCCCATGCAAACCGCACTTCTTGGCCGCCGCGAATTTCTCAAAGTCAGCTCCATTGCCGGAGGCGGCATTGTTATCTCGTGTTACGCACGCCCCATCGCTACCGCTCTCGCGCAAGCTCCGGCCGCTGCCGCCGCGCCTGCACCGGCCTTTGCGGCCTCTGCTTTCTTCCGCATCGCTCCAGACGGCATCGTTACCATCCTCGCGAAGAATCCCGAAGTCGGTCAGGGCGTCAAAACTCACTTGCCAATGATCCTCGCCGACGAACTCGATGTTGACTGGAAAAACGTTCGCATCGAGCAAGCCGACCTAGACGAAACGAAATTCGGCCCGCAGCGCGCCGGAGGCAGCACGTCCACTCCTACGAATTGGGATCCCCTTCGCCGAGTCGGTGCCGCTACGCGCCAGATGTTTGTCACCGCTGCCGCGCAAACTTGGAGCGTTCCTGAATCGGAGTGTTCCACGGCGTCCGGCCGTGTACTGCACGCCGCATCCTATCGCTCCCTTGGTTATGGCGAACTCACCGCCAAAGTCGCCGCCCTCACTCCTCCTGACTTGCAGTCCGTAAAGCCAAAAGAGGCCAAGGACTACAAAATCATCGGAAAGCCCACGCGCAGCGTGGACAATCCCGCGATCGTCACCGGGAAATTTTCCTACAGCATTGATTTCAAAGTTCCCGGTATGCTCTACGCGGTTTTCGAAAAGTGTCCCGTCTTCGCCAGCAAAATCGCCTCCGCTAATGTGGACGAAATCAAAGCCCTTCCCGGCATCCGTCACGCATTTATCATTGACGGCACGCAGGATTTGCTCGGTCTCCATTGCGGCGTCGCGATCGTCGCGGACAGTTGGTGGCAAGCGCAGAATGCGCGCACAAAGCTGCGCATCACCTGGACCGAAAGCCCCACCACACAGCAAAGCAGCCAGAATTTCGCGCGCCAGGCCGATGAACTTTCCAAAAAGGAACCGGTATTCTATCTGCGCAAAGATGGTGATACGGATGCTGCGTTCAAGTCCGCTCTAAAAGTTGTCGAAGCCGCTTACGCCTATCCATTTCTTGCGCACGCTCCCATGGAGCCGCAAAACTGTCTCGCGCATTACAAAGATGGCAATCTCGAAATCTGGTCTCCGAGCCAGACTCCCGAACGTGGCCGCCAGCTTGTCGCCGACGTTCTAAAAATCCCCGCCGCCAATATCACCGTCCATCTTCGCCGCTGCGGTGGCGGGTTCGGTCGTCGCCTTACCAACGATTACATGGTGGAAGCCGCTGCAATCGCGAAAGAAGTCGGTGTTCCCGTTAAACTTCTCTGGACGCGCGAAGACGATTTTCACCATGACCACTATCGCCCCATCGGTTTTCACTATCTGAAAGGTGGCGTCGATTCCTCCGGCAAACTCAGCGCATGGCGAAACCATTTCGTGAGTCTCGGCCAGGAAAAAGCGTTCGCTCCTTCCGCCGGGATCGGTCCCAATGAATTTCCCGCCAGCTTCGTTCCCTCATTCTCTTTCGCTGCATCGCTCATGCCGTCGGGAATTCCCACATACGCTCTGCGCGCTCCCGGCAGCAATGGCTACGCCTGGGTTTTTCAGTGTTTCCTTGACGAACTCGCCCACGCCGCCGGTCAGGATCCCGTTCAATTCCGTCTTCAGCTATTGAGCGCTCCTCGTATCACAAACGCTTCCACTGCTTCTCCCGCCGGCACGCCCGAATTCGATCCGATTCGCATGCGCGGCGTACTCGAACTCGTCGCGCGCGAATCGCAATGGGGCAAGCGCACTTTACCCAAAGGCACCGGCATGGGCGTCGGATTTCATTTCTCGCACCGCGGCCATTTTGCCGGAGTCGCTTTGCTCCACGTGGATTCCGCGAAAAAAGTAAAAGCCGAAAAAGTCTGGATCGCTGGCGACATTGGTAGTCAGATCATCAATCCGCTCAACGCGGAAAATCAGACGCAAGGCGCCGTCATCGAAGCGCTAAGTCAGTTGATGGCCCAGGAAATCACTATCGACGGCGGACGTGCTGTGCAAAGCAATTTCAATGAATATGAACCCGTCCGCATTTCCAAAGCGCCGCCTGAAGTTTCCGTTCATTATCTGAAAACGGAAAATTCTCCAACCGGCCTAGGCGAGCCCGCCCTTCCGCCAATTCTCGGCGCGGTTTGCAACGCAATTTTCGCGGCCACCGGCGACCGTATCCGCTCGCTGCCACTTTCCAAACACGGTTACTCCTGGGCCTAGCCAAAACTCTTCGCAATTTCCACACGAATCGTCATTCCGAGGGCGGTTTTTGCCCAAGGATTCTGCTTTTCTCTGATTTTCGCTCGTCTCGCAACTGTGCTACCGTTTTCTGTTTATGAAGAAGCGCATAGGCGTGCTCTTAAGCGGCCGCGGCTCGAACTTTGAGGCACTTGCTGATTCCGTTGCGGCAGGCCGCATTCCCAATGCGGAAATTGCGCTTGTCATCAGCAATCGTGAAGCTGTCGTAGGAATCGAGCGCGCCAAATCGCGTGGACTTGCCGCACTCGTGATTCCGTCCAAAGGACTCGAACGCGAAGCGTACGATCGCCTCGTTGTTGCGGCGCTGAACGAAGCGAAGGTGGATCTGGTTTGTCTTGCGGGCTACATGCGCTTGCTTTCGCCGTATTTTGTTGCTGCATTTCCGCAGAGAATTTTGAATATTCATCCATCCCTGTTGCCATCTTTTCCCGGACTCGAAGCGCAGAAACAAGCGTTGGACTACGGAGTGAAATTCGCGGGGTGCACGGTGCACTTTGTGGATGAGAATCTGGACGCGGGGCCGATCATTTTGCAGTCTGTCGTGCCGGTGGAAGACGGCGACACGGAAGAAATCCTTTCAGCGCGCATCCTAAAGGAAGAACACCGGATATACTCCGAAGCTGTGAAACTTGTGCTCGAAGGGAAATACAAAATTGCCGGGCGGCGTGTTGTACGCTCATGAATCATCAACAATGACTGCATCCTTTAAACCTGTTGCCGAGCAGCTCGCCTACTTGAAAAAAGGCGTGGCGGAAATTATTCGCGAGGAGGAATTACGCGCGCGGCTCGAAAAATCCTTTCAATCCGGAAAACCGCTTCGCGTTTATCTCGGCGTGGATCCAACTGCGCCGGACATTCATCTTGGCCACACGGTCGTCTTGCGGAAGCTGAAACATTTTCAGGACATGGGCCACACCGCCATTTTCCTGATCGGCGATTTCTCCGCCATGATTGGCGATCCCACGGGCCGTTCTGAAACCCGTCCGCCGCTTTCCCGCGAGGAAGTGGACGCCAACGCGAAGACGTATCTCGAACAAGTGTTCAAAATTCTCGATCCGCAAAAAACCGAAGTCCGCTACAACAGCGAATGGCTCGACAAACTTTCGAGCGCGGAAGTCGTAAAACTCTGCGCCCACTACCGACTGGCCCGCATGCTCGAACGCGAAGATTTTCGTTCGCGCCTCGAAAACGAGCAGCCAATTTCCGTTCACGAACTTCTTTACCCTCTGCTCACCGCCTATGACGCCGTGGCGCTCAAATCCGACGTCGAACTCGGGGCGACAGAGCAGAAATTCAATCTGCTCGTGCACCGCGAAATTCAGCGCGAGTACGGCCTCGAAGGCGAAGTCTGCGTCACGATGCCGATTCTCGTCGGGCTCGACGGCTCGCGAAAAATGTCCAAGAGCTTCGGCAATTACGTCGGCATCACCGAAGCACCGGCGGAGATTTTCGGGAAGATGATGTCCATTCCCGACGATCTCATGTGGTCCTACTACGAACTCGTCACCGACCGCACTCCCGAAGAAATCGTGGCGCTCAAGAACGAAGTTTCTTCCGGCAAGCTGCATCCGATGGACGCGAAGATGAAGCTTGCGACCGAAGTCGTCTCCGGCTTCCACGGCGCGGACGCCGGCAAGAAAGCCGCCGAGAATTTCCAACGCGTCTTCCGCGACCGCGAAGCTCCGGTGGAAGTGCCCGTGAAAAAGATTCCGCGCGGACCTGCCAAGAAACTAATCGCGCTGCTCGTCGAGCTAAATCTGGCTCCTTCCAAGAGCGAGGCGGAACGGCTCATCAAGCAAAAGGGTGTCGAGATCAACGAAACGCCTGTCGAAGACTTCCGTAAAGAGATTGATCTCTCGCACCCGGGTGAATTCCTGATTCGTGCGGGCAAGAAGAAATTTCTTCGCATCGTCATTGAGTAATTCTCAATTCAGAATTTCAGACACCAACTGTGCAACGTGTTGCGCGATCGAGGGCGCGGCGGTGAGGCCGGGGGACTCGATGCCGACGAGATGAATCGCTTGCGGCACGGAGGCGTCGCGGGTGATTACAAAATCGGCGATGCCGTGACCGCCCGGAGGAACCAGCTTCGGCCGCAGCCCGGAATAACCTAGCTGCAGGTCTTTTTCTTCAATTTCCGGCAGCAGAGATTTGGCACTGTGCGCAAAATCAGAAATCGGTAAGCGGTCTTTTTCGTAATTGTCCTTGCGATCCACATGCGTTGCCGTCGGGCCCACCAGAAACGTTCCCCATAAAGTCTTCGTGAAGTGCACGCCGAGACTGAGTCCATCTGCATGCGGCAGCGGGTAAACGAGATTGTTGACGAGCGCCGAGCGCGGGCCGCGCACTTCGCAGTATTCGCCGCGCACGGGATAGATCTTCCAGGAATGATTCCCTAGCAAGGCCGCGACTTCGTCGGCGTAAAGTCCCGCGGCGTTGATGACGCAACGCGCTTCAATTGTTTCCGCCTGCGAATCTTCTTCGTCACCGATACGCAAGCCCACGCGAATGGTTTGGCCGCTCGGCTTAAGTGAAGTTACTTTCGCGCGATTAACAATGTGCGCGCCCTGATTGGTGGCGAGACGCGCGTAAGCATGGACGAGCGCTTCGGCGGAGACGATGCCGGTCGAGGGCACGTCCAGCGCGGCGTGGCCTTGGATGTGCGGCTCGCGCTTGCGAATTTCGGCGGCGTCAATCAGGCGCAGGCCTTCGACTCCGTTGTCCTCGCCGCGTTTCTTGAGTGCGAGAAGTTCTGCTTCCTCCTGTGCGTCGGCGGCCACAACGAGTTTTCCGCAGTGGCGGAAAGGAACGTTGTGCTTAACGCAAAATTCGTACGTCAGCCGGTTGCCTTCGACCGAGTAGCGGGCCTTCAGCGAATTCTTCGGATAATAAATTCCCGAATGAATGACGCCGCTGTTGCGCGTGCTGGTCGCCATGCCGAGCTTGGGAAATTGCTCGACGAGAAAAACGTCCTGCCAGCGTTGCGAAACGGCGCGGGCGATAGCGCAGCCGACGACGCCACCGCCGATGATTAGGAGATTGGCCTGGTCCATTGTTTAAAAAGCAGATTCCTCTCTGCGCTACGCTCCGTTCGGACTGACAGCGAGAAACAAATTATTGATCTCCTCCGGCTTCGTCGAAGAAGGTGGCGCATTCGGTTAATTTGGCTTCGGTGCCGTCGTGAACGGCGTACATGGCGCGCTTGCCCGCTTCGTAGCCATTGCGCCAGAGGGAGGCGGCGCCGTGCGCTCCGTCTTTGTTCAGCGCGTAGAAATAGATGTGGAAGGTGCCGAGTCTTTTTTTGTCGTTCTTGTAGTGACGCGAGATGCGGGCGCAGGCTTCGAGGCAAGCGTCGGTCGGCGATTTTCCCTGGCGCATCATTTCAATGATGGTGTGGCCGCCGGAAATTTTGATATTTTCCTCTCCCTTGCCCGTGGAGCCTGCCGCGCCAACTTCATTATCCACGCAGCATCCCGCGCCTATGATCGGCGAATCGCCTACGCGACCGGGAATTTTCCACGAGAGCCCCGAGGTCGTTGTGGTTGCGGAAACGTCGCCCTTGGCGTCCACCGCCATGCAGGGGATGGTCCCGGTCGGCGGATCGAGAATTACCGAGACGGCGCGCGCCAAAAGCGTCTGCTCCTCGGGCGAATCACCGAACATCGGCGCGAGATGCTCGCGCAAAGCGGCTTTGGACTTCCATTCCGGACTGTCCGATCCCGGGCGCCAGTTGAAGGACGTGGCGGCTTTCCACGCGAGCCAGATTTTGCGCGAATGTTCGGTGAGGAGATTCTGCTCCTCGAAGCCTTCCGCGACGGCGAAGCGGCGCGCGCCATCGCCGACGATCATCACGTGATTGGTGCGCTCCATCACGGTTTTCGCGAGCTTCGCCACGTTCTTGATGCGACGCACACTGGCGACCGAACCTGCGCGCGCGGTGGGCCCGTGCATGCAGCTTGCGTCGAGCTCGACTTCGCCTTCTTCGTTGGGCAGGCCGCCGTAGCCGACAGAATCGTCGCTGGGATCGTCCTCGACGACGGTGACAACGGAGACTGCAGCGTCAAGGGTGTCTCCGCCGGCTTTCAAAATGTCCATGCCCTTTTGCAGCGCCTTCACGCCGTTTGCACTGGACATGATGAGCGGGCCTTTGCCTTGCGCGGCGGGGAGCGAGACTCCGAGCGACGATGGAGCCGCCCCGAAAAGCTTTGTGCTGCCGGCAGCGGCGGTTCCTGCTAGTGAAGTTAAGAAGAATTTGCGGCGTGACCAGAGACTCATGAGTGTTCCCCTCTCTTGTGAACGGACGGGCCAATATACAGGTCGAGAGAGGAAGTGGGAAGAGGAGGACGGGTTGCCGGGACAGTCTGTTCCAAAACGGGAAGAGTTGCGGTACACCCCGGTCGTTTTTGTAAGAGTGGCAAACAAAGGGGGTTACGGGAGCGATTTCTGTATGAGCGGCAAATGCAGAAGTTAAGACAGCAAATGCTACCCCGGGTTGTTTTGTATGGTTATCAAAGGAAAGAAGACGCGGGAGAAGGGTTTTGCGTGGTCGTGAAAAGAAAGAAGATGGGAAGAGTGGCTTAAGTTTCGGAGGAAACTCGCGAAGCGTGCGTGGCGCTCAGCCTACAAGGTCTTGAGCGCGAACGGTCGGCCTTGCGGCGTCTGGGCTAGCTGGTTGTGGGTTGCTTGATGGCGTCCGTGACTGCTTGACCGGAGTCGCGACGCGGCGGGGGTAGCTTTGGAGTCTTCTTTTTGGGTTTTCTGACTTCGCGTTTCCGTGCGTTTTTGTTTCCCATGTACGCATGATGGCACACTTTCTCGAACTAAGAAATTCTCCATTTGAGAGATGGAGGGCACAGGGGGAGCAACTCAGGAGATATCTTTCTGTCGTAGCCATGTTCCGTGATTGCGACCATCTGCCCTAGATTGTGATCCATTGGATTTATGGCCGCCAGTTGTCGAATAAGAAGCTGCGGTTGTTCTTCTTCAATGTCGCAACCGTCTACACAAGTGCAAAAAGCCATTTAGCGCAGGATGGGTTTGCGAGGTTTTGTGTGTGGAGACCAGTCGGGGAGCGCACGTTTGTTGAGGAGGGATTGGGCGGCCCATTTGCCTAGATAGACGGAGAGGGCTACGCCGTGGCCGTTGAAGCCGGCGAGGATGATGGCGTTGCGCGATTTTGGGTGATGGCGAAAGACGGGGCGCATTTTTTGCGTGAAAAGAATGGGGCCGCTCCAGCGATGCGTGAAGCGGGCGTTTTTTAGGGCGGGATGGAGATTGTGGACGCGGTCTTCCAGCCAGCGGAGGCGGTCGGCGGGTTGGCCTCGGCGGACGTTAAGGTGATGCAAACCACGCCAATTTTTGGAAGTGACGAGACCTGCACCGAAGATTACGGAATTGTTTTGAGTGAGGCGGCCCCAGAGGTAGGGGAAGTCCACAGTGTAAAAGGGTTTTCGTGACGCTAGGCCCAGAGCTTTGAGCTGGGATTTTTTTAACGGCTCGGTGGCGAGCGCGAAGGTTAGATGAGCTTCTGTGGAACGCTGGAGCGCGGTGAGTTCGAGCGAGGCGGCGTTGGTGGCGACCAGGACGCGGTGAGCTGTGATGGTCCGCTTCTTTCCGTTGTGATTCACGACGATTTTGGGTGGACTACCAAATCGAACTTCAAGAACACTTGTATGGGTAAAGATAGAGCCAGGTTTTTCCGCGGCTCGCGCGAGGCCAGAGATTACTTTTCCCGGATTGACGGTGCCTCCGGGAACCTTGTTCACCGCGCGTAGCCGGCCGGAGTCATTCCAATCGATGGGTGAATGACGCAGTGGATGGACTTCTTTTCCTTCCATCGAATACTTTCCACGAGCTAGTTCCCAAACTCCCGGAAGACTTAGCTCGGCAGAGATGTGGAGATCGCGGAGGATTTTTTTGTAGCCAGCGAGGACGTCGCCGAGACCGGGGAGAGGTCCGGCGGCGGTATCAGCTAGCGCCATGCCTCCTGTGTGGCCGCTGGAGCCTGCTCCTAGTGCGCCGCATTCCAATACGATGACGGACTTTTTTGGAGCGAGACGCTTGAGGTGTGCGGCGGCGGAGAGCCCGGAAAAGCCTGCGCCGACGATGGCGAAGTCCACTTGAGACGGAAGTGGTTTGCGTTTTGGGCGGAAGGAGATGGTCCAGGGAGGTTTGCCCCAGTTTGGAGGTTTGGGAGACATAAAGAGATAAGGATAACGCAGAGACGCAGAGGGCGCGGAGGAGCGCGGAGAACGGAAGAGAAGCGCAAGACCCAAGTTCAAAAAACGAACTTGGGGCACCCAAAAACAAAAATTACTCAGCGGCTCCGAGGGGGAGGAAATACTGAGTGCCTTTGACGGGTTCCTGGAGGCGGCGGAGGAGTTGTTGGAGGTCTTCGCTGCGCTCGACGAAATCTATGTCGGACGTGTTGATGACGAGGAGGTCAGAGGCTTCGTAGCGGAAGAAATAGTGCTCGTAGGCGCGGGCGACTTCTTCGACGTATTCGGGGGAGATTTGCGATTCGCCGCGCGCGGCTTTTTTGGCGATGCGGGCGCGGAGCGTTTCGGGCTTGGCTTGGAGATAGATGACAAGATCGGGCGCCGGAATGTCGCGCGCGAGGAGGTCGTAATAGCGCTCGTAGAGTTTCAGCTCTTCGTCGTCGAGATTGAGGTTGGCGAAGATGCGGTCTTTTTCCATGAGGAAATCGGAAAGGAGCGGCGCGGGAGCATCGGCGGCAAGGACTTCGCGAAGGCGTTTTTGGCGCTCAAGGAGGAAGTACATTTGGGCGCGGAGAGCGGAGCCGGATTTTTCGTTGTAGAAATCTGTGAGGAAGGGATTGTCTTCGCAATCGTAAACGCGGCGGGCGTGGAGGCGTTCGGCGAGGATGCGGGCCAGAGTGGATTTGCCTACGCGGAGAGGGCCTTCGATGGCTATGAAACGGGGCGCCTGTGGCCCTCGTTTGGGGATGGGTGCGCGTTTGGCGGAGGAGTCGTTCCCCATTGGCCGGAGATTATAGCAGCAAATAAGCCGCAATTTGCCACTTGGCGGAAGGAGATGCCCAAGTACTAGACCAAAGGGGTAATCGGTCGTACTTAAGAAAATGTGACCAATAGGCCAGTGACACCTGTCCTTTGGTACAGCATACTTGCTGGCGTCGCGAGCGGTGGTCTGACCGAGCTCGCGGCAACTGAGGTCACTGAATGTTTCTCGCCGCAGCCCTTTTAGCTTTCAGCCTTCCGCAGCAAATGCCTGTCGCAGTGAGCGTTTCGAACGCTCCTGCCGCCGCAGCGGACTCGGCAAAACCGGATTCTACTTCTTCCACTACGCTCTCTGCAGCATTGCCTACGGCTCCAACGCCGAAACTGACTGCGGAGTATTCTGAATCTTCTTCGGCCGAGGCGATTTTGCCGGGCGCCGCGATTAAGCCGGCGAATCCGCCGAAGGCCGCGATTCGCGGCATCCGCTACGATACTCCCAAGCAGAAAGTAGCGTGGATTGGATTATCGGTGGCGGGACATGGTGCAGCGGCGTTCGATGCGTACTCGACGCGCCAGGCGATTTCCGGAGGATATGGCACGGAATCGAATCCTTTGCTGCGGCCGTTCGCGCATTCCGGCGCGATTTATGTGGCGACGCAGGTCAGCCCGACAGTGATGGATTATCTGGGCCACAAGATGATGACGAACCGCCGCCCCTGGGTGAGAAAAATCTGGTGGGTTCCGCAAACGGCAGGCGCAGGTTTTTCGATCGCCGCGGGTTCCCACAACTTGAGTTTGGTGAAGTAGCGGAATTTTGAAATAACGATTTCCTGAAAACGATCAAGAAAAAGCGTCCCGCGCCGTTCCCTCCGGCCGGGACGCTTTCTATTCGCCGTTAGATTTCACACGAACAGGTATTTGGCGTTCAACTTTCGTGGTAATCCATCAGGACCAGCCCCACGAGAATGAAACACACCGGCCAGATCCACGACAGATACTTCGGCGCCTTGCTCGTCTGCGGCAATCGCAATTCGAGCCAGCGCGACCACCCTGCAATAATCCCGAGGATCGCCAGCGAAGTGTGACTCAATTCAACCAGCAACTCTTCCTTAACATTCCCTAATGCGTGTGAGTGCGTCAGCAGAACCATCCCGCCCAAAACGCATACTCCCGGAAACACCAAAGCAGCGGACATTGATTTCATGCGGCCTGTTTCCACCCGCCAAGTGAATATCGCAAACACAATGATCAGCAAAACCGCAGCACGGTGCTGCAAAACATCCGGAACTGCAAAGCTTTCCCAAAATCCATTTGGCCCCAGCGGCCAGTTCTCAGGGTCGGCCCGCAAGAACAAGAACAATGCCAAACCAAGGAACATCAGTGGCCAGATATTGGCCCACGGAAAATAACGGCTTCGGGCGAGCAGCGCCAGGATTCCCATCAAGAAGACAACCAATCCAGCCCAGCTGTGGTTGTATTCCGACCAGGCAATGTCCGCCGGCTTATTCGTATCCGCCGCGAACTGACCGGGCACAAAGGAAGTTGGCACGGTCTTTCCTTCCGCCATCGCCCGCTTCAGCATGGCGTTTGTAGATTCGGAGAGTTCTTTCACATTCGGGCTTGAAAACCGTGGCATCCTCGGTGCAAAGCGGGTGGCTATCTCTTGAAGGGATACGCGGTCTTGCGTCAAATCTACGGCAGGAGGTTGGGACGTCAATGAGGCTGCCGCCAGAATCACGCTCAACCCTATGCCGATCTCTACCTCGGCAAACCTCGGTAGACTTGCTGTGCCACTTCCCCCCTCTGGACCAATTTTCCGCACGATAAGGAAATTCGCCGCGCCGAGGAGTAGCATGCAGCCAAAAAGGATCACCTTGGTTGTGACCATCGCGCCGTACGCGGTTCCGTAGAGCGCGTCCCACGAGCCAACGTAGACAAGGCTCATCGCGAGGCCAGCGGCAAAGAGGACGGCTACACTCACCATGGCCAGACGAGAAAAATTCCGAACTATCTGCGTTTTCACCGCCTCGTCCGGCACACGCTTCAACGCCAGTAACAAATACGGTAACCCGCCGATCCAGCTAGCTGTTGCGAGGTAATGCAAGGCCGTCATTGACGACAAGAACGCGCGATCTTCCATCCGAGCGGCAGAATGACTTGTCATCACCGAAGCCGCAAGCATCATCGCTGCCGGCAATAACAACCAAGGGCTCATCTTCTTGCGTTTGCCTGTGGGCCAGAAATCGATCGCGACACCGGCCAGGATGGCCAGCAATCCAGCGAGCACGTAGTTCGCTCCGAGAACCGTCCTGAGCGGAAGTTCCGCCGAATGGATCAGCAGAAGCGAATTGCTGACGCCGAAGAACACTTGGGACAAAATGATCCCCAGCGCACTCCAACGGATGAGTTTCCAGGCGGGATTGAGGAGTGCCTCCGATCGCAACTCTTCCCTTCGCGCTGCCAAGAGTAGAAATAGAATCCCCCCGACGGCGACGGTTTGGAAACACAAAATCGCCGCGCGAAGCAAGACCACGAAGTAGCTGAAAATGCTGATCAGTTGCACCATGGATTGTCGCTAAACACTTGTCACAGTGAAAGGAATAAGGCCACGTGTAATATGGCCGTCCGGCGCAAGCACCTGCCATGCGATCTTATACGCTCCCGGTTGCAGGCCCGCAGCCTTCGTCGTGAGCGTGTCCGGAGAGGCCTGCTTTTCCAGCACCAAATTCCTCATTGCGTTGTCTGGGCTTATAAGTTGCAGTTTGGAACGCGCCGCATCAATTCGCACGTTGAACTTCAGAGCGATTGGAACATCAGGCCCGGTAACTGAACTATTCGCTGGCGGCGAGCTCTCCTTGAGAATTGCATGGCCGTCGACGCCTCGCCCTATCAGCTGCCCGGCTACGAGCACCACCATCCAAATGAAGATCCGAATTGGGGCGGTCTTAGGCCAGTGCATGGTCATTGTCCTAATCTCTAATGCTGATGACGATGGCTTCTTTGAGCAAGAAAAATTTTACACTAGGGCAATTCGTCACCCGCTTTACCGCCAGAGATAGAAATGCTTCCACCAAGGTGGTACGTTGGAGCTCAGGGAGTTGGAGTTGGAGTCGAACTTGGTGGCCCACTCGTGGTGGTCCACTGGGAATCGCTGAGATTCCAGCCGCCGCCAAGCGCGCGATAGAGGTCAACCATGGCCAATTTGCGCCCGAGGTCGTACGAAACCGAAGAGCTCTCCACCGGATACAGCTGAAGTTGAGCATCAACTATCTCGAAATAACTGGCAAGCCCGCTATCGTAACGAGTGAAAGACAGTCGGACCGAGTCGCGGTAAGCCTCCACAGATTTCAGTTGCTCACGGTAGGCCTTCCCCAGTTGCTGATGTGCCGATAGGGATGTGGAAACCTCGCCGAAGGCCTGCGTAACGGCTTTCTCGAAAGAGATCTTGGCCTGGTCGCGCACGGCAAGCGATGCGCGGTATTCATTTTTCAACCGGCCTCCTGTGAATATTGGCCCGGCCAAATTGCCGGCAATGCTCCAGGCTTTTCCGGAAGCCGTGAGCTCAGAAAGCTGAGGACTCACACCTCCAAACAAACCCGTCAACGAAATCGTGGGAAAGAAATTGGCCTTGGCGACGCCGATATTGGCATTGGCTGCAATTAGATTCTGCTCGAATTCGCGAAGGTCAGGCCGCCGTTCCAATAGTGTTGCCGGCAAACCTGCGGGCACATCTGGTGGGTCGTATTGGTCGGCTAGTGCAGCACCGCGCGCAATCGGACCGGGATTGCGGCCAAGCAGCAGGTTCAGAGCATTCTCTTGAGCAATAATCTGACGTTCGAAATCCGGGATCGTAGCCGCGACGTTCGAAAGTGCGCCTTGAGCGCGGCCGACTTCAAGTCCCGATGCGGCTCCGCCTTCGAATTTGCGTTGAAACAGGTCAAGCGTTTCTCCAAAGCTTTTTACAGTTCGACGGGCAATTTCCAATTGCTCGTCGAGAGCCCGCAACTGGAAGTACCCTTGCGCCACGTCTGACAGGACCACGAGCCGCACATCTCTGCGTGCTTCCTCAGTGGAAAAATACACCGCACGCTGCGCTTCGTTTAGTTTCCGGATGCGTCCGAAGAGGTCAATCTCCCAAAGGGCGCTGAAACTGTATGCGTAGTACGTGTGATTTGGAGTTGTAAGAGCTTGCTGTCCCGAAATGCTCGCACCGTATCCCACCTGCGGGTAATATTGCGAACGGCTGACACCGACGAGCGCCCTTTCCTGTTCAACGCGTGCCAGCGCCAACTGCAGGTCATAGTTGTTTTTCAAGGCCTCGCGGATGAGATCCTGCAGGACGGGATCTTTAAACAGATCCCACCACGCCATGTCCGCAGCGGAAGCGGCCGTAGCTTGTTGCTCGGTGTAGAAATTCGCGGGTGGCTGGACTGCCGGGCGAACGTACTTGGGACCTAGCGTACAACCCGCGAAAATGAGTGGGAGAAACACGACGACGATGATTTTGCGCATCAGTCGTGCCCTCCCTGAAGTACAGCCGATCCCGGAATGTCCTCAACTGCCTTTTTGTCTTTACCGGCGACGCGCTCAACCACCACATACAGGACCGGCACAAGAAAAACGCCCAGGACAGTCGCCGCGGTCATGCCGGTGATGACCGAACTTCCCAGGATTCTCCGGCCAATCGCGCCAGCGCCTTTAGCAGTCCAAAGAGGAACACATCCAAGAATGAAAGCAAACGAGGTCATCAAAATAGGTCTGAGGCGAAGACGGGCCCCTTCGAGGGCTGCTTCGACGAGCCCCTTGCCCTTCTTGTTCTCCAAAATGGCGAACTCGACGATCAAGATTGCGTTCTTGGCCGTGAGGCCGATCAACATAACGAGTCCAATTTGAGCAAACGCATTGTTATCCAGCTTGCGCAACAGCAGTCCAGCATTTGCTCCGAGAATGGCCACAGGGACCGACAAGAGTACGCTGAAAGGCAGAGACCAACTTTCGTAGAGAGCAGCCAGAATCAGGAATACGCAAAAGACGGACATGCCGAAAACAATCGCTTGTCCGCCTTCAGCTTTCTTTTCCTGGTAAGACATATCGCTCCAGGCGTAACCCATACCAGCGGGTAAGACTTCTGCGGAAACTTGTTCCATCGCGGCCATCGCCTGGCCTGAGCTGTATCCCGGTGCAGGCGAACCGTTAATCTGGATGCTTCGGAATAGATTGAAGCGATTGGTATATTCTGGTCCCGAAACGCGCTTCACCGTGACCATAGAGGCCAACGGAGTCATTTCACCCTTCGAGTTTCTAACGTAAAAGCTATTGATTTTGTCTGCGCTGACGCGGTACTCCGGCTCGGCCTGGAGGTAAACTTTCCACTGACGACCAAACCGATTAAATTGATTAACGTACGCGCCTCCTAAAAACGCCTGCAACGTCTGATAGACGTCCGTGAACTGTAGGCCTTGTTTCAATACACGATCCTGGTCAATCTCGACAAAAAGCTGTGGCACCGACGGGCGGAAGGTAGCTACGAGTCCACCAATTTCCGGGCGCTTCCGCGCTGCCTGGGTCAACTTTTCAAGGGTCTCTGAGAGCTGCTGAACAGTTCCGGCGGACCGATCCTGCAACATAAAGGTGAATCCGCCGGCTGTGCCAAGACCAGGAATGGCGGGCGGGCCGAAGGCAAATCCCAGAGCTTCCGGAATTTCATCACGCATTTTCTTGTTCAGAGTTTGCATAAGGCCATTTGCGGAGAGCTCCGGGCCGTGGCGTTCGTGCCAAGGATCGAGTTGAACAAAATAGAAACCGGTGTAGCTGGCAGATGTGTTGGAAAGAAGGCTGAAGCCAACGATCGCGTCGTATCCTTGAACGCCGTGAGTGTGCGCGAGAATATCATCCACTTTGCGCATGACGGCGTCAGTACGCTGTAAAGACGCAGCATCCGGAAGCTGGATCTGAAGGAATGCATATCCCTGATCTTCTTCCGGAAGGAAACTGGTAGGAAGACGTTTACCCATACTCACAGCGATGACCGAAATGCCCAAGAGCAGGATCAGAGCAATGCCCCATCTGCGAACGAGGACGTGGCTCCAATTGACGTAACCGCCCGTCATTTTTCCGAACCACCGATTGAACCCAGCGAAGAATCTGCCGACAAGTCCCTTGGATTCCTTACGTGGACGAAGCAAAAGGGCCGAGAGAGCCGGTGAGAGGGTTAGAGCGTTAAAGGCCGAGATAAGAACGGAGATGGCGATGGTAATCGCGAACTGTTGGTTTAGCAGACCCTTGATGCCTCCCATGAACGCCATAGGGATGAAGACGGAGGACAAAACCAGTGCTATGCCAATCACGGGAGTTGTAACTTCTTCCATCGCCTTGATGGTTGCCTCTCTGGGCGTCATTCCGTGCTCGATGTTGTGTTCAACAGCCTCGACTACGACGATTGCGTCGTCCACTACGAGCCCAATGGCAAGGATGAGGCCAAAGAGTGAGAGTGTGTTGATTGAAAAACCGAGCAAAGGAAAGACGGCAAACGTGCCGATCAGTGACACCGGCACAGCAATCAAGGGAATGAGAGTTGCGCGCCAACCTTGCAAAAATAGGAACACTACAATGATCACCAGGACGATGGCTTCGAAAAGCGTCGTGAGGATTTCTTTCATCCCCTCCGTAATCGGGAGTGTCGTGTCCATGGAAACGACATACTCGAGATCTTGCGGAAACCGGGTTTTCAGGTCTTCCATTTGGGCTTTGACTTGTTTCGCCACAGCCAATGCGTTGGAACCCGGGGCTTGATAAACAGCCATGACGACTGCTGGCTTCCCGTTGTACCGTCCAATTTGCTGATAAACAATTGATCCCAATTCGATCCGCGAGACGTCACTCAACCTAACTGTTGAGCCGTCGGGGTTTTGGCGAACGATGACTTTGCCAAATTCCTCCGCATTGGCGAGCCTACCGGGAGCTCGCACTGCGTAAGTAAACTGCTGGCCTTTGGGAGCAGGTTCAGCGCCGATCTGTCCCGCCGGATTTACGGCACTCTGTTGTTGGACAGCGTTGGTGAGATCGGTAACAGTGAGACCCAGTTTGGTTAGCTGATCGGGCTTTACCCACACCCGCATGGCATAGTCTGCGGCGCCGAAATTGGTTACTTGCCCAACTCCGGGAACGCGCAACAATGCGTCGTTAATATTGATTGTTGCGTAGTTTCCCAAAAATTGTCCGCCGTAGGTCGCCTTTGGCGAATAGACGGACAGCACAAGCAGAGGAAGTCCCATCAGTTTCTTGACGGTCACACCGTACTGATTGACGGACGTGGGCAAGTTCGGACTGGCTTGGGAGACTCTGTTCTGCGTATTCACCTGGTCGATATCTACGTTAGTGCCTACATCGAAGGTGACCTTGAGGGTCATCGTTCCGTCATTAGCGTTCGTGGACATCATGTAGAGCATGTTGTCCACGCCGTTCATTTGCTGCTCAACTGGAGTAGCAACGGACTGCTCGATCGTCAGTGCGTCCGCACCGGTGTAGGTGGCAGACACGCTCATTTGCGGCGGCACGATATCCGGGAGCTGAGCTACGGGCAGCTTCGCCATCGAAACGAGGCCTATGACCACAGTAAGAATGGCAATAACAATTGCAACGATCGGCCGGTCAATGAAGAATTTCGACATAGCTACATCCCACCATTCGGCGAAACGGCTTGTGTGTCCTTAAATGCCGTGGGGGTAACAGTCATGCCGGTCTTGATGCGCTGCAGTCCATCGACGACAACATTTTCCCCTACCTGAAGACCGGACACGACAACCCACATGTCGCCAGATTGTGGGCCGAGTGTTACGGTCTTGATCGTGACCTTGTTATCGGACCCAACTACTCCCACCTGATAGACACCTTGGAGTTCGGAAACTGCTTGCTGCGGAATCAGAAGTGCGCTTTTGCGCGTCTCGGTGATGGCGCGGATGCGGGCATATTGACCGGGACGCAACACATTGCCTGGATTCGGAAACTCTCCCCGTACCTGAATTGTTCCGGTTCGTGAATCTACTTCGCGATTTACGAAAAGGGCATGACCACGGCGCGGGTAAACCGTACCATCTCCAAGAATCAACTCGAGATTCTGGCCCGCCGTGCGGCCTGTTTTTTCGCGGACAAATCGGAGGTAGTCCTGTTCTGCGATATTGATGTCAATATAGATCGGATTGACGCTCGATATGGTGGTCATGACCGTTATCGGCGTCATAAGGTCCCCGATCTGGACTTTGGAGACTCCGGCGATTCCGGAAATAGGTGAGGTCACAGTCGTCCAGGCTAGATTTAGCTTGGCATTGTCCAAAACCGCTTGGCCCGCTTCTACCCCTGCCTTGCCCGCGGTTTCTAAACTCAGCGCCTTATCGAGTTCGGCTTGGCTTACGGCCCTCTGAGCCACTAGGGGTGTATAACGACGCACGTCAATCTGCGCCTGTCCGAGTGAAGCGCGGGCTCGCTCGAGTTCTCCCTGTGCGTGTTCGACACCCGCCTGGGCTTGCCGCTTGTCAAGCTGGAACATGGGTGCGCCCTTCTCTATGTATGAACCTTCCACATAGAGGCGGCTAAGCAAAAATCCGTCCACCTTGGGTCGGATGTCGGCATCCACATTGCCGGACATCGTTCCGACCCACTCTTGACGGATAGACACGTCCTTCTGAATTGCTGGTGTAACCGTAACGCCGGGAGGCGCGGGTGCAGGCTTCTCGGCGTTTGAGGAACAGCTGGCGCTGATGATCAGCGCACCCATCAGTGCGCCGATGTGCAGCAACTTAGCAGCGAATCGGCAAACGATCGGCCATAGGGAGGATTCCCCGCCCAAAATCAGCTTTGTCCCATAAGGCGGTCGCAAGGCGGCGTGGAATTTCGGATGAATTTTCATTTATTTCGCCTCCGCATTTCGGATCCAGCTCGCTCGAGTCGCAATGGCTTCTCCCTATATCTTTCGCACTCGCGAGGCGCGCGTCGCGACCCTGGATCCTCTGAACTGCAGAATTTCTCATGAGGCAAACGCTAGGGTGGCCGCATTTGTCCATCAAAGTGCGTTCACTGGGCGGGAGGCTAACAATTGGTCGCGCAATGGGGAACTGTCAAAACTAGCAGGTAGTTGGCCTCCAGATGTGAATTAGCAGGAATGCCTGACATCGGGCTAAACGCTTGAGGAGAAGAGTCTTGGAGGTGCGCCGAGGAAGGAAATACCAGATTTGCCGCTTTAAGAAACGCTTCGCATGGGGACGATAAACTTACTCGCAATGAGGTAGGAATAAAGATGCCCCAGAGGTGGGACCGGCCGAAGCGCGTCCGCAGCGATCATGCCGTTCCTTTCTTCCCATTGCCAGCCAGTTGCTGACACGGATGCGAGCGAATCTTGAATTGCGGAAGCTTTCGCCGGGTAAGCGTAAACGCACACGTTCTGGGCAAACAATTTGGAAAGGCCTTCGAGCAATCGGCCTTCGAGCGTCCCGTGCGCTTGGGATAGGAAACGGATTAGAACAGAGACGTCAACTGCAAAGCGGACCGGAGCTTGAGTGTAGCGGTTGACGAAGGACGTCATCCGGTAGAGTTCATTGTAGCCAAAGACAAGAACATCACTACAACTTGCGCGCAAGGCATCCACCATGCGTGACAGGTCGGAAAAGTCAACGGCTGCGTTTGTCAAACCCGGAGCCGTGGTGCTGAGAGCCGACAGACTGAGGGGTTCCCCGCTCTTTGATTCAGTCTTCAGTTGGAGCATTGCGGCGGACAACATCTCTTGCTGAGAAGATTCAATGCCTTGCGATGCGAAGGGAGCCAACACGATCGGTCTTTTTCGGAGAATTTCTGTAGGCGGTGTCTGGGGATTTCTGCCTGTAAAGAGCACGGCCTCGGCCATGCCTCCGTGGACAAGCATCAGCAAAGCTTCCTGGCGATTCCATCCCTCAAACGCGGGGCCTCGCAATTCGATGAAGTCGATTTCAATCCTTTGTGCGGTGACTTCGTCCAGAAGAGCCTTTACTGAGTCCTGCTTGCTCGGGCCTGGATGAAAGACGGCATGAATCAAGTTGACGCCGACAACGCCAAGCGCCTCCTGCTGCAGCAAATTGGATGGGTCCCTCAGATTGAGGTGCA